>Ga0078972_1000096_pt1 | contig 340321 bp, 291 predicted proteins | sample YelNatPaOPGAMG01_FD_67568 | JGI IMG/M metagenome (GOLD analysis project Ga0078972, IMG submission 67568) | Hot spring thermophilic microbial communities from Obsidian Pool, Yellowstone National Park, USA - OP-RAMG-01 (SPADES assembly) (version 2) | ecosystem: Environmental > Aquatic > Thermal...
AAAGCATGAGCCAACCTCCGTTTAGGGTATTGATTGAAATTTCCTAAATAACGGATTTGGCTCATGCTTTCAAGCTTCAATGGTCGTTCGTTAAACACAAATTCTTATGAGGAGCCAATTTATTTAAGGCCCGGTTATATAATAAAATTTGATAAATCGACACTTAATGAATGGAGTGTCCAAAATTAAGTGAAACTTTCAAAGCCTCGATTTCATGTGGCGTCAGCGAACGAAGCTGACCAACCGGCAAACGACCCAAGGACAAAGGGCCCAGGGCGACCCTTTTCAGGGTCAAAACCGGATGACCTATGGCGGCCAGCATGTTTTTCACTTGGTGCTTTTCCCCTTCGCGGACGGTGATCAAAAGCCAGGCGCGGTCTTTTCTGTTTTTCACCCTTTCCCAATCGGCCCGGTGGATTTTGCCGGAGGGGAGCCGAATCCCGGTCAAGAGGTTATTCAGTTTCTCGTCCGAAGGAACTCCTCGGACCTTGACCCGATAGGTCTTGGGGACCTGGAAACGGGGGTGCTGAAGGCGTTGGGCCAAGACGCCATCGTTGGTCAAAAGCATCAGGCCTTCGGCGTCCCAATCGAGGCGGCCTACGGGAAAGAGACGTTCCCTGATCCCGGCCCGGAAGAGGTAGTCCCGTACGGTGGGCCTTCCCTGGGGGTCTCGAAGGGTGGACAAAACCCCCTTAGGCTTGTTAAAGAGATAATAGACTTTGCCTTCCAAAGGGGGGAGGGGGCGGCCGTCTACGGTGATGCGATGGGCGGATGGAAGGAACTTCACTCCCAGATCGGTGACCACCTCGCCGTCCACCCGGACCCGGCCTTGACGAATCCATTCTTCGGCCTTGCGCCGGGAGGCCACCCCGGCCAAGGCCAGGATGCGCTGCAGCCGCAGGGGCTGGGCTTCTATCTCCGCTTCGGGCGGGGTCGGACCCTTCGCGGAGGAGTCATTCCGTTTCGCCTTCACCGACATCCTCTTGTATGGCCTTGATTTCTTCCAGGGTCGGCAGGGCGGAGAGACTCTTCAGTTCGAAAAGTTCCAGGAAGTGCTGGGTGGTGCCGTATAACATGGGCCTTCCGGGGATTTCCTTACGGCCGACGATACGGATGAGGTTCTTTTCCAGGAGCAGGCGGACGATTCCGTCCACCTCCACGCCGCGGATGCGCTCCATTTCCCCTTTGGTCACCGGCTGCTTATAGGCGACGATGGCCAGGGTCTCCAAGGCGGCCCGGGAGAGGCGAGGCGGGGTGACCTTTTTCAGCCGTTTGATCCATTCGCTGAAACGGGGTTTGGTCCGGAATTGGAACCCTTCGGCCACTTCCTGAAGATACAGACCCCGTTCCGGATGTTCATAGTCTTTGACCAACTGGGACAAGGCGGTCTCGATGTCTTTGGCCGGAAAGCCGTCGCCCACCACTTCCTTGATCTTTTTTATCCCCAGGGGGTTGGGGGAAACGAAGATGAGGGCTTCCAAAAGGGCTTTGAGTTCGTTCATGGACGTCTGAACCGTCGAGGTTGTTTTTTCAGGAGATCACGGCCGGTGGAAGAAAGTCGTAAATGAGGATGTCCCCCGCCGGCCTTTCCTGATAGAGGACGATTTTCTGTTGTTTGGCCAGTTCCAGCAGGGCCAAGAAGGCGACGATAAGTTCGGAGCGGCTGAACGGTTCGGGCACCAATTCCTCCAAAAAGAGCTTTCCCCGCCCCTGCAAGCGCGCCAGGATCTCCTCCATTTTCTTTTCGATGGGGATCAACGGGCTGGGGAGGGGGACGGATTCCCCTTCCTTCCTTTCCAGAAAGATCCGACGCACCGCATCCATCAATTCGAAGATCCCCACCCGGATCAGCCCTTCCTCCTTTTTTTCCGCAAGTTCCGGAGCCGGAAAGTCCCGGGTGAAGACATCCCGGTAGAGGAGCGGCCGTAGACTCAATCGTTCGGCCGCCTCCTTGAACTGAAGATACTCCAGCAAGGGTCGGGTCAGCTCCATCCGCGGATCTTCCTCCTCCTCTTCCTCCGGCGGCCGGGGCAGGAGCATCCGGGACTTGATGTGGATGAGGGTGGCGGCCATGACCAGGAAATTGCCGGCGATGTGAATGTTCAATTCTTTCATCAGCTCCAGGTACTCCAGGTACTGCTCGGTGATGACGGCGATGGGGATGTCATAGATGTCCATCTCGTTTTTGCGGATCAAATGCAGCAAGAGGTCCAGGGGACCTTCAAAGATGTCGAGCTTGACGTTATAATCCATCACCGTTCGCGAAGCGAAGTTCGGATCTCGGGAAGCGTGAAAGACTTGAAAGTTTCCCGCCGGGCCTACCCGACTCATCCCGATCGATAACCCGCGCCGGGCAAACGCCTCGGAATCCTCCCTTCGGCAAAGGCCGTTCTAAAAGCCTATGGCCTGGCGCACCTCCTCCATGGTCTCTTGGGCGAAGGCCCGGGCCCGTTCGTTTCCTTCCTCAAGGATTTCCTGCACCCGCTCCGGATGGTTTTCCCAAAAGGCCCTCTTTTCCTGGATCGGCTGGAAGGCCTGAAGGACCTTTTCGATCAACCATTTCTTGCAGTCCACGCACCCGATACCCGCCCGCCGACACTCCCGTTCGATGGCCTCGATGCGTTCCGGGGGGGAATAGATCTTGTGCAAGGGGAACAGGTTGCACACCGCCGGGTCCCCGGGGTCCTTGCGCCTAGCCCGTTGCGGATCGGTGACCATTTGGGAAAGTTTTTCCCGGATGGTCTCCAAGGAGTCGGAAAGGAAGACGGCGTTGTTGTAGCTTTTGCTCATCTTGCGGCCGTCCAGACCCGGAACCTTGGGGATTTCCGTTAGGAGGACCTCCGGCACGGGGAAGACCTCCTGGTAAAGAAAGTTGAAGCGCCGGGCGATTTCCCGGGTCAGTTCCACATGGGGGGCCTGATCGATCCCCACCGGCACGGCATGGGCCTTGTACATGAGGATGTCCGCGGCCTGGAGGACGGGGTAGCCGAGAAAACCGTAAGTACCGATGTCCTTGCTTTCCAGTTCTTGCTGCTGTTCCTTGTAGGTGGGATTCCGTTCCAGCCAGCCCAGGGGGGTGATCATGGACAAAATCAGGTGCAGTTCCGCATGTTCCTTGACTTTGGATTGTTGAAAAAAGGTGCAGACCGCGGGGTCGAGGCCGACGCTCAGCCAATCGATGACCATGTCCAAGATGTTTTCGTTTATGGCCTTAGGGTTTTTGTATTCCGTGGTCAAGGCGTGCCAGTCGGCGATAAAGAAGAAACACCGGTATTCGTGCTGCAGCCTCTTCCAGTTCATCAAAGCCCCGTGGAGATTGCCCAGATGCAGTTTCCCTGTGGGGCGCATGCCGCTTAAAATACGTTGAAGTTCCATAGGTTCCTGTCCTTCACCGAGGATAACGGCCGGATTTCGGCTTTCCGGCCGGAAATCGTTTTTACATCAACAACGTCTCCCCCAAAAAGAGGCGGAGCAAAAAAGCCATGGGCGGCCCGACGATCCAGTCCAAAAGACGGGTCAAAAGCAGACCGAGGAGGATGAAAAAGCCGTACGGTTCCAGCTTGCTGTAGGAATAAGCCGCCTTCCAAGGCAAAAGACCCGTAAGGATCCTCCCGCCGTCCAACGGCGGGAGGGGGATGAGGTTGAAGACGGCCAAGGCGCAGTTGATGACCACCCCGAAGCGGAGCATGAGGAGCAACGGCTGGAGTACATAGCGGAGAGACGGGATGCCCCAGAGCGCGTCGGACACGATCAGTCCCCGCAGGAGGAGAGAAAAACCGAAGGCCAAAAGCAGATTGGCCGCGGCCCCGGCGGCGGCCACCCAAACCATATCCTGCTTGGGGCGGCGCAGGTTATGAAAGTTCACCGGCACCGGTTTGGCGTAACCGAAGAGGAAAGGGGAATGGGTCAGGATCAAGACGGCCGGTATCAAAACGGATCCGATGGGATCAATGTGGGGCAGGGGATTGAAAGTCAAACGCCCGCTGAGCCGGGCCGTGGGATCGCCCAATTTTTCCGCCACCCAACCATGGGCCACCTCGTGGATGATCACCGCCAGAAGCAGAGGGATGGCCATGATGCTGAGTTGTTGAATAAAGGAGACCATAAAAAGATTCCTTGTCGCCGGGGTGTCCTCCGTGCCGGTTCGTTCATGGGACGATCAGTCCGGGGGCGCCCCTGCGGTCCGGGGGGCGCTGGCCCCGCCGGGGAGAAAATGTTGGCTAACATAAGCGATTTCGTCCTCGGCCGTCAACACCTTTCCGTTCAGGCGGGCTTCCAACAATTCGTTTAGAATGGTCTTATACAGCGGTCCGGGCGGGATCCCCAGGCGCTTCAAGTCCTCTCCGCGGGTGGCGATGCGCACCGACTTCAATTGGGTGAAAAAGAGGGAAATGGCCTTACGCCCTGTCGCCTGAGGGGTTTTGGCCATGAGAAACAGGAGGATCTCGGTGGGGATCGGGGAAAGGAGCTTGTAGATTTCACTTCGGGCCGTGGCCGGGTTGCGCTGCAGGGTGTTGAGGATCCGATCCCCTTCAGCCCGGCACAAGGTCAAAAGGTCGGTCAACTTTTTGGTAAGACCCAAGCGCACCCGGAGTTCGCCGATCTTGCTTACGGGTTGGGTGAGGGCCAAAAAATAGACCAGCCATTTTTCATAAGGTTCGTTCAGGTAGAGGAGATCGAACCAAGATAAAACGGCCTGGATTTCTCCGAACAGGGCTTCCCCCTTGGGAGGCAGGGTCCATTCGGGATGGACGGCCTGAAGCAGGTTCAGCTCAAAGAGCCTTTTGATCATCGGCCAAGGGTCTTCTTCGCTCAGGATCAGTTGAAGTTCGGTAAAGATCCTTTTGGGGGCCAACTTTTCGATGGCCCCGATGCGGACGGCGTTTTCGATGAGGTTCAGGGTCAACTTGCCGATCTTGAAGCCGAAGCGTTGTTCGAAACGGACGGCCCGAAAGGCCCGGGTCGGGTCTTCGACGAAACTGAGGTTGTGCAGGACCCGGATGGTCTTTTCCTTGAGGTCTTTTTGGGCCCCGAAAAAATCGATGAGGATCCCGAAATGGCGTTCGTTCAACTTGACCGCCAAGGTGTTGATGGTGAAGTCCCGGCGGTAAAGGTCCATTTTGATGGAACTCAATTCCACGATGGGTAAGGCGGCCGGCGACTCGTAGTATTCGGAGCGGGCCGTGGCCACGTCCACCTTGAATCCATCCTCGAAGATGATGACGGCCGTCTTGAATTTTTGGTGGTAACGGACCCGGGCCGGATAGTGTTTGACGTATTCCTGGGCGAAGCGGATTCCGTCCCCTTCGATGACGATGTCAATGTCCAGATTGTCGAAATTCAGGAGCAGATCGCGGATGAACCCCCCCACGGCATAGGCGTTGTACCCCAGGGTGTCGGCCACTTTGCCCACGGATTTAAGGAGGTCCACGATGCGGGAGGGGAGCCGTTCTTCCATTAGGTAGGCTACGTTTTTCTTGCGGACGAAATGAGGGGCCTTGCGGGAATCGTAGAGGTACTCGGTCAGAACCGGCCCGCTGAAGAGGATGTTTAAAAGATCGGTGCGGCTGATCACCCCGACCACCTTCCCACGGTCGACCACCGGCAACAGGCGCTGCTTGTTCTCGATGATGTGTTCCTGGATCTGATAAAAGGTGGCTTCTGGATCGATGGCGGAGTATTCGGTGGTCATATATTCCCGAACCGGCAGGTCCTTCAAACCGTGAAAGATGGCCTTTTCGATCACCTGCCGGCTGATCAGACCCAGGAGTCTTTCGTCCTCCATGACCAAAAGGACGTTGATGTTGTACCGGGTCAAGAGTTCATTGGCGTGCTCGATGGTTTCGTCGGGCCGGACCCACTTTACCGGGAAGGTCATGATGTCTTTGGCCCGCCGTTGGGGGGTGACCCGGCTGCGGAGCTGGCGGAGCAGTTTTTCTTCCACCTGGACCAGGGTCTGGTCCTTAACCGTGGCCGAGGCGGCGTAGGGGTGTCCCCCTCCGCCGAAGGCGGTCAAGATCTCTCCGACATTGATTTCCCGGAGACGGCTGCGGGCGACGATATAGACTCGGTCTTCCATGCGGGCCAGGGCGAAGAGACAATTCAAGTTCTCCATGTCCATCATTTTGTGGACCAGGACGGCGAAATCCCCCACATAGGTGGTCATGGAAGCCTTGGCCACGACGATTTCCAGACTGTTGATGCGGTGACGCGTGGCCGATTCCAACAGCTGATTCAGCAGCGATACCTGTTCGGCGGTCAATTCCCGGGTGAGCAGGTCGGCGATAAGATTGAGATTGGCCCCTTGTTCCAGGAGATAGGCGGCGGCCAAATAATCTTCGGGGGTGGTGGAGGAGAAGGTGAACGACCCCGTGTCTTCATAAATCCCCAAGGCCATGAGGGTGGCCTCGTCGGGGGTCAAGGAGATTTGTTGGTCCTTCAGGAGACCGGTCATCAAGGTCATGTTCGCCCCCACGGGACGGATGTATTCCACTTGACCCTTGATGTCTTGTTCCCCTGGGGGGTGGTGGTCATAGATGTGGATTTCCAATCCGGGCCGATCCAGGATTTCGGCAAAGCGGCCGATACGGTCTCTTTGGCGGGTGTCCACCAGGATCAGACGCTTGACCCGGTTCAAAGGGACTTGTTTGACCCGGGTGAAATTGTACAGGTACATGGTGGACTGGAGAAAAAAGTTCCGCAGGTTCTGTTCCTGGGAACCGGGAAAGACTAGCCAGGCCTCGGGGTAGAGTTTTTTGGCCGCCAGCATGGAGGCCAACCCGTCAAAATCCGTATTGAGGTGGGTGGTGATGACCTCGATGCCTTCGTCGGTCCGGGGCGTTGAAAGATGGTTCGGCGAAGCGTTCATCACGGTTTAGGCCCGCGGATGGAACCTGCGGTAGACCTCCCGCAGGTGTTCGCGGGTGACCAGGGTATAAATCTGGGTGGTGGAGATGTCGGCGTGGCCCAAGAGGGTCTGGATGGAACGGAGGTCGGCCCCCCCTTCGAGCAAATGGGTGGCAAAGGTATGCCGGAGGGTATGGGGGGAAACCTTTAGGGAGAGGCCGCACCGGGCGCCGTAGCTTTTTAGGATCTTCCAAAAACCCTGGCGGGTTAAACGACCCCCCAGGCGGTTGAGAAAGACCCAGGGGACCATGGGGTTTTTGATCAAGGCGGGCCGGCCTTTTTCCAGGTAGGCCTTCAAGGCCTGGTAGGCCGACCGTCCCAAGGGCACCAGTCTTTCCTTGGATCCTTTGCCCAGGGTTCGGATCAACGGGGTCTCCAGGTCCAGCTGGTCAAGGGTCAACCCGGTCAATTCGGAAACACGCAGGCCCGTGGCATAGAGGACCTCCAAAAGGGCCGCATCCCGGAGCCCGGTGGGGGAGTCGGTTCGGGGGCGTCCGATCAAAAGATCCACTTCTTTTTCCGAAAGGGTCTTGGGCAGACTCCGCAGGGGCTTGGGACCTCGTAGAGGGCGGGCGGGATTGTCCGGTCGGATGCCTTCTTCTTGGAGAAAACGATAAAAAGACTTGAGGGCCGACAGGTGACGGGCCTGGGTGCGAGGGGAAAACCGGTTTTGTTTGAGGTCCATCAAGTAGGCGTAAAGGTCCTCGGTTTGGGTCCGGGAGAGGTCGGTCTCCCCCTTGGCTTCCAAAAAACGGAGATAACGGTTCAGGTCCCGACTGTATCCTTCCAGGGTATTCGGAGAAAGGCCTTTTTCGACGACCAAAAAATTGAGGAAACGATCCAAAAGGATATCCATCATGACCGGCAATATAACAGAGGATGGGCCATCTGTCAAGAACGGTTGAAATTTCTATAATTTAGACGCCGGGGCCGTTTTTTGACGGCGCCTTGATTAATAGAATCAAGCGATCCTTCAAAGACCCGCCGGACCCTGCCCTCCCGGGAAAAAAGCCCCTTTTTCGATAAAGCCAATAACTATTGACAATGGTTACTGATTGTAATACCTTCGCTTCTATGAAGGAGCGAAGGATCGCCCTGATTACCGGGGCCAGCAAGGGGATCGGAGCGGCCATTGCCCAGACCTTGGCCGAAGACGGATTCGACATCTGGCTGAACTACCGCAGCGATCATCAACGGGCCGCGGAAGTGGCCCGGAAGGTGGAAGAGACGGGGAGCCGGTGCCGCCTCTTGCCGTTTGATGTCACCGATCCGGAAGGGGTGGAAAGGGTTCTTTTACCTCTGCTGGAAGAGGAAACCCCTTTCGCCTTGATCAACAATGCCGGTTTTACCAAAGATGTCATCCTGGCCTGGATGACCCGGGAGGAATGGGAACAGGTCCTTTCCGTTCACCTTCGGGGTTTTTTCCTGGTGACCAAACCGGTCTTGAACGCCATGTTGAGGAAAAAAGAGGGACGGATCATCAACATCGTCTCCACTTCCGGTCAAAGCGGTTTGGCCGGGCAGACCCATTATGCGGCGGCCAAATCGGGTTTGATCGGGGCGACCAAGGCCTTGGCCGTGGAAGTGGCCAAGAGAAATGTATTGGTCAACGCCGTCTCACCGGGATTCATCGAAACCGAGATGGTCGAGGCCCTGCCCAAGGAAAAGATCCTTCCCACCATACCCATGGGACGCTTCGGCACTCCCAGGGAAGTGGCCGGGGCGGTCAGCTTCCTTTGCTCGGATAAGGCCTCCTACATCACCGGCCAAGTGATCGGGGTCAACGGAGGGGTATACCGTTGAATCCGAGGCCGCCTGTCACCTTGACCTCGCCTTCAGATCGGCAACCGCCCTTTGCCCGGTAAGGGCCTTCAGGAAAAGGAGGCCCGAAGGAAGGGGAAGGTCTTTTTCTTCCCGTCCCGATCGGGCCTGTCTTCGTTTCCCATGGGTGTTGAAAAATCCGGCGTCCTGAATGCATTGTGTTTTGATGTGGACGACTTGGTCTACAGCCTGCGGGTGGTCAAAGGGACCGGGTTGGCCGAGCGTTATTGGGTGGAAGAGGAAGGCTTTGCCCTGCTCGAAGGCCTGGAGGAACTGGGGATCCGGGCTACACTCTTTGTGCCGGGCTATGTGGCCGCCCGTTATCCGGCCTTGGTTCGGGCCATGGAAAAGGCCGGCCATGAAATCGCCGCCCATGGTTTCAGCCATCAAACGGCCGAGCAGCTGGGGCCGGAGGGATTTTGGGCCGATGCGGCGGCGGGGAAAAGGGAGCTGGAAAGGATCATCGGCCGGAAGGTGGTCTTGTTCAAGGCCCCGGACTGGGGGATCGGGCCGCAAACGGTCTGGGCTTATGATCAGTTGATCGCCGCCGGTTTCCGGATCGATCATTCGGCCCGGCCGTCGTTGTTAAAGGCCCTGGGGCGGCGGCCCGATGACTGGACCCCTTTTATGTACCGAGGGGCCTTGGCGGTGATCCCTGTGACCGTCCTCCCCTTTTTCGGGCGGGCCTATCCGTTTCACGGCGGCATGTATACCGCCTATGTGCCTTTGACTTGGCAGGTCCGTTATTTTTTGCGCTTGAACCGTCGAGGGGTCCCTTTCAATTATTTTTGTCACCCCTATGAATTTGCGCCCCGGGGGATGAACCGCCGTCCTTGGCGATACGGATCGGTTCGGGCGTTTTTGTACGGCCTCCATTTCGGAAAATACCGGGAGTATATCCAAAGGTTGCATCACCTTTTCCGGTTCGGTCCCTTAACCCAGGCCTATGCCGGATTCTTAAGGTCCGTGACTTTAAAGGACCCCTCAGGGGAATGACGGGGCGGCCCGACCACCGTTTTTGTTGTGCTTACGGTCGGTTTTTGCTATATTGAACATCAGCGGAATAAAAACAAGGTTTTTGTGTCGAAAAAAGAGCGGGGATTATGCAGCGAGTAGCCATAACCGGGGTGGGAATCATCTCCTGCCTGGGCACGAATCGACAGGTGGTGGGAGAGGCCCTGCGCCGGGGGAAGTCGGGTGTCGTCATAGACGAAACGAGAAAACAACTGGGCTTCCGAAGTCCCTTGACCGGCAAGATTTCCGGATTCATCCCCCATCCTTCCTTATCCAAAAAACAGCAGAAGACCATGCCGGAATTCGCTGTTCAGACCTACAGCGCCGTGATGGAGGCCTTGGACCAGGCCGGCTTGGAACCCGAAGATTTACAAAACGAGGGGACGGGCCTCCTTTTCGGGTGCGATTCGAGCTGTCAGGCCTGTGTGGATCAAGTGCGCATCCTCCAGGCAGAGGGGGAGACCAAGGCCATCGGCAGCGGTCTGATCTTCCGCTCCATGACCTCGACCATCACCATGAATCTCAATACCCTCTTGAAGACCAGGGGGATTTGCTTGACCATCAGTTCGGCCTGTTCCAGCGGGGGACATGCCGTCGGGCTGGCCGCCGATTTGATCGCCCTGGGTAGGCAGGATAGGATCATCTGCGGCGGCGCCCAGGAGATCAACTGGGAATCCATGTGCAGTTTTGACGGATTGGGGGCCTTTTCCTTAAGGACGGACCGGCCCGAATCGGCCAGCCGACCCTTCGATCGGGATCGGGACGGTTTGGTCCCCAGCGGTGGGGCGGCGGCCATCGTTTTGGAGTCCTTTGAGGCCGCGAAAAAAAGGGGGGCCAGGATCTTGGGGGAAGTGCTCACCTACGCCTTTTCTTCGGACGGCAACCACATCTCCATCCCCAGTCCCGACGGCTTGACGACATGCATGGCCCAGGCCTTAAGGCAGGCGGGCCTGAAGGCTCAGGACATTGATTATATCTGCGCCCACGCCACCTCCACCCCGGTGGGCGACGCCGTAGAGGCCGGGGCGATCAAAAAGATCTTCGACGGGGCCCATCCCTGGATCTCTTCCCTCAAGTCCATGACCGGCCATGAACTTTGGATGTCCGGGGCGGCTCAGGTGGTCTATTCGGTGATTATGGCCGAAGAAGGCTTCATCGCCCCCAATATCAACTTTGAGCGGCCGGACCCGGGGTTCGAAGACTTGAAGATCCCTTCGGAGGCCGTGAACCGGCCTCCCCGAACGGTATTATGTAATTCCGCCGGCTTCGGCGGGACTAATTCCTGCCTGGTCTTGAGATTCGGCCGATGAAATACGATTGTTTAATCATCGGCGCCGGCCTGTCGGGATTGACCGCGGCCGTCATTATGGCCCAAAAAGGGTACCAGACGGCCGTCTTGGAAAAATCCCCCCACATCGGGCCGACCATCAGGGGATTTCGACGGGAAGGGATCTTTTTTGACACCGGCTTCCATTATACCGGGGCCTTGCACGACGGGGGACCGCTGGACATCTTTTTTCGTTATTTGGGGATGAGGGACGGGATCGAACCTATCCCCTATAATCCGGATGGGTTCGACATCTTCCGCTGCCTCGATCCCCCCTTCGAATTTCCTTTTCCCTACGGTTATCATCGGATTCGAGAACGTTTGGCCGCGGCCTTTCCGGGGGAAGAAAGGGCCGTGGACTCCTATCTGCAACAGGTCCGCGAGGCCTACCGTTCCAAGCCCTACATCAATTTGGATCCGGCCCGCTCTTCGTTAGGGCTTCCCATCGTGAACGGACCGAGCCTGGGCGAAGTCCTGGATAACTTGACCAAGGATCGGCTGCTCAAAGGGGTCTTGTCCATGCATTGTCTGCTCCATGGGGTCACGCCGGACAAGGTCCCTTTTTTCGACCACGCCGTCGTGGCCGGATCCTATTACGAATCGGTTCATGCCGTCAAGGGCGGCGGGACAGGGCTGTTGCGGGCCTTTGAAGAACGGTTGAAGGACTTGGGGGTGGACATCTATTGCAACCGTGAAGTCCGGGAGATCTTCATCGGAACGGATCTGGCCGTATCTGGACTGGGGACCGCGGGCGGGGAAAGGTTTGAAGGCCGGTGTTGCATTTCCACTCTTCATCCCCAACAATTATTGGGCATCGTTCCCCGGGAGGCCTTTCGTCCTTCTTATAGAAGGCGGCTGGAAGAATTGGAAGATACTTGTTCGGCCGTTATTGTTTTCGCCCGCCTCCGAGGGGAAGGCCCGCTTTTGGACCGGGCGAATCTGTTCCTCCTGCCCCATCCGGAGTTCCCGGATCCCGATGAAACCGAAGAGGTCGAGCAAAAACTGTTGTTCGTTTCCCCGGTGTATGGGGACGGGGAGGGGGCCGTGCAGGAGGGGGTGGTGGTCATTTGTCCTTTCCCCCACACGGGGAGTCGAAACCGGTCTTCCTCTTTTCCCGAAGAAGGTTCTTCCCATTACGATTCCTTTAAAAAAGAAATGTGCGGAAGGATCATGGGGCATCTGGAAGCATCCTGTCCCGAGTTCCGTGAACGAATGACCGTAGTGGAGTGCTCGACCCCCCGGACCCTGAAACGGTTCACCAACAGCCCTTTCGGGAGTCTCTACGGGGTGAAACACCAAATCGATCAGATCAACCCCCTGCCGGTGACCAAGGTAAAGGGACTTTTCTTGGCCGGACAATCCATCATCGCCCCCGGCATGCTCGGGGCGATGATCTCCGCCTTTGTCGCCTGCGGGGCCATCCTCGGTCATGACCGGTTACGCAAGGAGTTGAGGTCTTGGGCGTAAGAAGGGTCGTCGTCACCGGTTACGGGGCCGTTTCCCCCTTGGGGCGAGGGGTAAAGGCGATGATGGAAGGCCTCTTCGCCCGGAAAAGCGGCGTCCGCCTGGTCCCTGCTTTGGCCGGAGTGAAAGGATTGAGGACCCAGGTGGCCGCCTTGGTCCAAGGGGTCGATCCCCAGGAAATTCCAAGGAAGTACCGTAGGGCCATGTCCTCGCACTCCGTCTTTGCCGCCTTGGCCGCCCAGGAGGCCCTGGAATCGGCCGGGGTTTCCCGGGAGATCCGTACCGGAGGCCGATTGGGGGTATGTATCGGCACGACCGTCAGCAGCCCCATCGCCACGGAGGAGTGTTACCGCTTGTACCTGAAGGAATTGGGCGTGGAGGACATCAAAGGGACCTTGTTTTTTCAGATCATGAACCATTCCTGTGCCTCCAATCTGGTCCAATGCTTGGGGATCACCGGCCGGGTCTTGTCCCCTTCGGCGGCCTGTTCCACCGGCAACCAGGCCATCGGTTACGGCTATGAGCAGATAGCCTTCGGTAAGCAGGATTTGATGCTCTGCGGCGGGAGCGAGGAATTCCATCCCTTGACCGCCGCCACCTTCGACATCCTCGGGGCCGCCTCCGTCCATTTCAACGATCGGCCGGCGCAGACCCCCCGTCCTTTTGACCGTGACCGGGACGGGATGGTTTGCGCCGAAGGATGCGGCCTGCTCCTTTTGGAGTCCCTCGAGTCGGCCCAAAAAAGAGAGGCCCCCATCTTGGCCGAGATCATCGGCTACGCCACCAACGCCGATCCCCTCAACCTGGCCGACCCCCACGAGGACTCCATCGAGGCCTGCATGCGCCTGGTCTTGAAGGAGGCGGGGATTTCGGAGAAAGAAGTGGATTACATCAACGCCCATGCCACCGGCACCCTGCAAGGGGATACGGCCGAAGCCCGGGCCATCGCCAAGGTCTTCGGCGACGCCGTGCCGGTGAGCAGCCTCAAAGGCCACCTGGGTCATACCCTGGCCGCTTCCGGGGCCTTGGAGGCGATCGCCACTATTGAGATGTTGCGTCGAGGAAAAGTGATACCTACTTTGAACTTGGAACACGTCGATCCTTCCTGCGCCGGCATTAAGGTGCCTACCGCACCGGAAGAACGTCTTTTGACCGTCGCCCTCAAGAACAACTTTGCCTTGGGGGGGGTCAATTCCTGCACCCTATTTAGGAGGTTTGTCCATGACCGATGAGAAGGTGATCGAGATCATCAACACCGCCATGGTCGAGGAATTTGAGCTGGATCCGGAGAAGATGGTTCCCGAGGCCCTTCTCTATGAAGACTTGGAATTGGACAGCCTGGATCGGGTGGATACGGTGATCCTGCTGGAAAAGGCCTTTAAATTCAAGATCCGGGAAGAGGAAGCCATTCGTGAGATCCGCACCTTGGGGGATATCCATCGCTTTGTCATCGAAAAACTCCGCAGTCTGAAGGCTTGATCTTTTCTTTCAACACTTAGGCAGGAAAAATTGTAGACATGACCGTCGCCGAAGGGATCCGCTGCGAGCGTCGAGGACTCAGTCAAACAGGGGGATGGGGTTTTTGGTCCGCCCTGCTCATGAACCTTTGGGTCTACCCGGGATTGGTCCTTTTGACCCTTTTTTTCATCGCCTTTTTCCCTTTCCTTTTTCCCTTGACGAAGCGGCTGACCCGTTGGGATACGGGGCGGGTGGTCCGGTTTTTCATTTGGTGCTACGGTCGGGGATGGATCGCCCTTTGTTCCCCTTTCGTCCGCTTTTCCCGGGAAGGGTTTGAAAGGGTCACCATCCCCCGGCCGTGCATTTTCGTGGTCAATCACCTCTCCTTTTTCGACATCTATTGCATGGCCTTACTGCCCATGAGTGACGCCGTCTTCGCCGTCCGGTCCTGGCCCTTCAAACTTTTTTGGTATGCACCGTTCATGCGCCTGGCCGAATACCTGGACCTGGAAACGATCGGTTGGGAGGGGACCTTGTCGGCGGGGAAAAGGATCCTTTCGCGGAAGAGCAACCTGTTGTTCTATCCCGAAGGGCATCGGAGTCGGACCGGAAGGCTGAATCGGTTTCATTCCGGCCCCTTCCGCTTGGCCGTGGAGACGGGTGTCCCCGTGGTCCCTTTGTGCCTAAGCGGTACGGAGGTCCTTTTACCGCCCGGCAAATGGTGGATGAAGCCGGCCGCCGTTCGTCTGGCCGTGCTTCCGCCCGTGGATCCCCGACACTTTGAAGGCCCGTTGGCCCATTTGGAGCTGAAAAAACAGGTCAAGGGGCTGATGGCCGAAAAACTGACCGAGATGAGGGGGCATCATGGCCGGTAGGGATTTTCCCTTGTCCGCCGACGAAATCCTTCCCCATCGGCCCCCCATGCTCTTGATCGACCGCCTGGTCGAAGGGGGGGGCGGAGAGGGACTGACGGAGACGGTTATCGGCCGAGATCATCTTTTTCTCGAGGAGGGTCGGCTGCATCCCGCGGCCCTTTTGGAAATGATGGCCCAGTCCTTCGCCGCGGTCAAGGGTCTGGAGGATCGAAAACGCGGCCAAGCCCCGGCCAGGGGTTTTCTGGTGGGGGTTAAAGGCCTCCATTGGTATGGACAGGCCGAGGCGGGGGACCGGCTGAGGGTATGGGTCAAGAAGGTCGGCGAGACCGAGGAATTCGTGTTGGCCGAAGCCCGGGTGGAACGGGAGGGGCAGGTTTTGGCCGAAGGGACGATCATGGTTTATGTGCCTCAGGAGGCCCGATGAAGAGGAGGCCTTGGCGCTACCTCTTTTTAGGTTGCTTTTTCCTTTTAGGCGGAACGGTGGCGGCCGCGACGGGAGGCGAGGAGGGCCGATCCCCGGAGGATCACGGCCAGGTCAAGGCCCGGGTCTTTAAGGCCGTGGCCGCCCAGGCCGAAACCTGGACGACCCTTTCCAGTGATTTTACCCAGGAGAGGCATTTGCAAATGTTGAAGAAACCGGTCGTCTCCTCGGGGAGGTTCTTTTTCGAAAAACCCGACCGCCTGTATTGGGAGGTGCTGAAACCCAAGGCCATGGGCTTTTCCGTTCAGGGGGAAAAGGCCCGGCGCTGGACGGAGGATCCCCAAAAGGCCGAGACCCTGCCGACGGAAAAAGACCCGATGATCCGCTCCCTGACCGAGCAGATCTTTTTCTGGTCCCGGGCCGATTTCAAGGCCTTGGAAAAAAAATATGAGATCCAGGTTCAGGACGACACACCAGCGACTCTCAACTTGATCCCTCTTACCAATCCGGAAAACCGATTCGTTTCCCATCTGAAAATCACCTTCTCCTCGGATTGGCGTCATGTCCGTTCGGTCGAGATTCATGAGAGGGGAGGGGATTTCACCCGCCTCCTTTTTTTCAACACCCGCCTCAACCCTTCCCTCCCTGAAGGTCTGTGGGGGAAGTAAGGGGAAAAAACCGCCAAGGGAAGCATGAAAGATCGTGACCTCCTTTTTTTCTTGGATCGCCCGAACCTTTGATTTTTTCTCCCGCCGAAGGAAGTTCCTTTTTCTTATCGTTTTTTCCCTCGTGGCCGGGTGCCTTTATTTCTTGAAGGACTTCCGTCTGCGGGAAGATCTCCAACCCCTGCTTCCGGCGGGGAATTCCCGGGCCGCCGAAGACTTCCGCCTCATCAGCCGGGCCCCTTTTTTGAACAAGGTCATCGTAATCCTGGAAAGCGAGAGGGATGGGGACAGGTCCGTCTTGATACAGGCGGCCGACGAGGTGGCCAAGTCCCTCACCGGACCGTATTATGAGCGGGTTTTGAGCGGACCCGGTTCGTCGCCGGAGGAGTTCTTCGCCTTTATCCTAAAGGCCACACCGGCCTTATTCACCGAGGCGGACCGAAGCAAGGTCTTGCGTGATCTGACCCCCGAAGGGGTGAAAAGCCATCTTCAAGCCGTGCGGCAGGCCTTGGAGGGACCGGAAGGATGGGTCATGAAGGAAGTCTTCCGTGAGGACCCTCTAAATCTCCGCCGCTTGGTCCTGGAGAAGTTGGCCTCCCTCCATTTTCTATCCGGTCTGACCGTCCAGGATGGGCATTTCACCAGCGCCGACGGCCGTAAGGTCCTCCTTTTGGCCGACACCCCCGTGGCCATAACCGACTCTTCCGGATCAGCGGAACTTTTGGACTTTACGCACAGGGTCATCAAGGAGCGTTGTCCGCCGGGGATTCGGGCCTACCTTTTGAGCGGCCACGCCTATACGGCGGCCAATGCCCAAGTGATCCGCCAGGACCTTTTTCTCATTCTCGGTTCCGCCTCGATAGTTATCCTCCTTCTCCTGTTCCTTTTTATCCAGAATTGGAAGGCCCTACTGGTCTTCCTCGTCCCTTCCTCGGTGATCGTCTTGGCCACGGCCGGGATCGTCGGCCTCTATCAGGGGATTTCCGCCGTTACCATCGCCTTCGGCTCGGTCCTCATGGGCATCGCCGACGATTATCCGATCTTCACCTTTTTTTCCCTGCGGCGAGAGGGACGGTTTTCCGGAGAGGAGGTCTCCAGAACGGCCCGGCCGGTGTTGATGAGCGGCTTGACTACTTTGGCCGCCTTCAGCGCTTTGTTTTTCTCCGATCTGCCCGGGCAGCGCCAGATCGCCCTCTTTTCCTTGTTCGGCATCATCGCCTCCCTGGCCTTTTCCCTCTTCGTGCTTCCTCATTTTCTTAGGGACATGCCTTCCCCTCGGTTCGCCCTTAATCCTCAAGGACCGATGGAGAAAGGACGACCCTATCGGGGATGGATCCTCTTGACCTGGACGGCGGTCTTGAGCCTCTGCGTCTGGCAAGGGACGAAGGTGATCTTCAGCGGCGACCTAAGGGCCGTTCATTATGTCCCGGAAGAACTGAGGCGGGGCGAAGAGGTCTTCAAAAGGACCTGGGGGGATTTTCGTGAGAAGGCCATGCTCTTCGTCGAAGGGAAAGATCTGGAATCGGCCTTGCAAAACAACGAGGGGTTGTTTATCCTATTGAAGGACCGTTTCGCTCCCGGAGCACTGATCTCTTTCAGCCCGATATTCCCTTCGCGAAGGACTCAAGAGGAAAACATCAGACGCTGGCAGGCCCTTTGGGACCGGGAGACCCGGGAAAGGGTCCGGACCTTGATCCTCCGTGAAGGGGAAAGGGCCGGATTCGCCCCCGAGGCCTTTTCCCCTTTTCTGGAAAGACTGGGGAAGACCGAGGAACCGATCGGTCTCGAAGACCTTAAACAAAGCGGTTTGGGAGGTCTGGTGGATTCGTTGATCCTCCGGGACGGTGGAAAAGTAATGGTGATGACCTTGATCCCCGATTCGGCAAAAGAGGCGGGATGGTTTCAAGGGGAAGGGGCCTCGGCCTTGCCCTTTCCGGTCCGCTTTGTCTCTCCAAGCGGATTCAATCGAGTCCTGGGTCGGACCCTAACCGGGAATTTTTTACGTTATATCCTTTTTTCGTCTTTGATCATCCTGACCTTCCTCGTCCTCATTTTCCGCCGGCCATATAAGGTGGTTTGCGCCATGGTTCCGGTCTTAAGCGGGCTTATGATTATGCTCGGGATGATGGGGGGAATGGGGATCTCCTTCAATTTCTTCAATATCATCGCCGCCATCCTGGTCATCGGCTTGAGCGTGGATCTGGGGATCTTTATGATCTCCCGCATTGACCAGGGTTTTGAGACCGATACCGGGACCGCGGTCCTCCTCAGCGCCTTGACCAGTTTGGTCGGGATGGGGGCCTTGACCCTGGCCCGTCACCCGGCCCTTTACTCCATGGGGATCACCGTCCTTCTGGGGGTGGGCGGGGCCATACCCGCCGCCTTATGGGTGGTTCCGGCCTTGTATACCCTGGGGAAGGGCGACGGCCGTGGCTGATTTGATGGGCGCGGTCAAAGAGGCGCTGTGCAGGCCGGTGCTCAAGGGAGAGGAAGGCACCTGGATCGGTTTTTTCCGCTTTCCAGCGGATTTTCCCGGGTTCGCCGGACACTTCCCCGCCTACCCCATCCTCCCGGCGGTCGTTCAGTTGATGGCCGTCCAGGCGGTGCTCGAGGAGGCCCAGAGGGCGCGGCCCCGCCTCCTCCGTCTGGAGCGGGCCAAGTTTTTGGAGCGGATCTTTCCTGATCAAGAGATCAGGGTCCAATGCCGTCTTAAAGAGGCCGGGGAAGAAAAGAGGGTGGAGGCGGAGTTGACCGTGAACGGGAAAAAGGCCGCCGCCTTCCGTTTGGGCGCGACCTGGACCTCATGAGGTGAGCCAAGTGATGCGCAGACCGTACTTCCCTCCCCAACCCGGTGATCCGCCTTCTTTGCGGGTCCGGGTGGAACGGAGGGTGCGCTTTGAAGAAGTAGATGCCCTGGGGATCGTCTGGCACGGACGGTACGCCGGTTTTTTCGAGGACGCCCGATGCGCCTTGGGCGAGCGATACGGGATCGGCTATCTGGATTTCCATGCCCATGGGGTGGCCGCCCCGATCAGGATCCTCCACGTGGATTATCATTGTCCCCTCCATTTCAACGAGTCTTTCGTCATCGAAGGGATCTTGCCTTGGACGGAGGCGGCGCGGATCAACATGGAATTCAGGATCTGGAACCAAAAAGGGGAGCTGTCCACCAGCGGCTATACGGTCCAGGTCTTTCTCGACCAGGATCAGCAGTTGATGCTCCTTCCACCGCCTTTTTATCAGGCCTTTCGCGAAAAATGGCGGGCCGGGGAGTTGTCGTGAAGGAGGTTTGGATTGTCGCCGCCGGGGCGGTGACCGCGGCCGGGGGCGATCTCGAGACCACCTGGAGGACCTTATTGGCCGGCAAGACGGCCATCCGTCGGGTGGATCGGTTCCCTACCCAGGGGTATCGCTCGGAATGGGGGGCCTTGGTGCCCGATTTGATTCCCCAAGGAAGGCGATCCCTGGTCCAAACCCTCATGGATCGGGTTTTGGATCAAGTAGCCGTCGCCGTCCCTGAGGAAACCCTTTTGATCACCGCTACGACCAAGGCCGGTATCGACAATCTGGAAAGGCGGCGCAAGGGGGAAGAGGCGGACCCGGAGGATATCCTGCCGGCCCATTTGGGAAGAAGGGCGGCGGAGCGATTGGGTCTCCTCCGCGAACCTTTTAACCTCAGCGCCGCCTGCGCCTCTTCCACCGTGGCCGTGGCCCAAGGGGCCTCATTGATCGGCGCGGGTTGGGCGGAGGCGGTCTTGATTTTAGGTCTGGACGTGGTCACCGAATTCGTCTTTTCCGGCTTTTCGGCCCTACAGATCCTTTCTCCCTTCCCTTGCCGTCCTTTCGACCGGGATCGGGCCGGGTTGACGGTTGGGGAAGGGGGGGCCTATCTCTTCCTTATGGAAGGTCGAAAAGCGGCCAAGGGCGGCTTCGCTCCTTTGGCCAAGGTGATCGGGTGCGGTGTCTCCAACGACGCCCACCATATCACCGCCCCTGATCGAGAGGGACGGGGGTTGATCCGGGCCGTTGAAGGGGCTTTGCAATCGGCGGGGGTAAAAAAAGAAGAAGTGGCGGGCATCAGCGCCCACGGGACCGGAACGATCCACAATGACGCCATGGAACTTACCGCCTTTCGCCAGGTCTTTGGTGAAAAAGGTCCGCCCCTTTATTCGGCCAAAGGGTGCATCGGTCACACCTTCGGGGCCGCCGGTGGGATAGAAATCGCCTTGGCCACGAAGATCCTGGCCTCGGGACTCCTCCCGCCCACCCAAGGTTTCCTGAACCCGGAAAAGGGGGCGGAGGGCAAAGTCAGTGCTCAGGCGAGGGAGATTCCCGGCCCTTATGTGTTGGTCACCAATTCCGGGTTCGGCGGGATCAACGCCGCCGTCTTGCTCCAAAGGGTCTGAAAGATGGCGGTCCTGATTACCGGAATAGGTTGGGTCAACGGCGCCGGGGCCGGCCAAGGCCGGGAGCGTCCTTTCCGTTTTCTCCAAGCTGAAGGGCCGATCCAAATCCCTACGGGCGAGGTCTTGTCCTTTCCATTGCTGCGTTTCGGGCGGATGGACACCTATTCCCGCCTGGGCGTTGCGGCCATAGGGTTGGCCTTGAAGGATGCAGGTCTTTTGGAGTGGTCGGATGTACGGGAGATTTCGGTGGTGGCCTCCACGGTTTACGGTTGCCTGGAAACCGATGAAGCCTATTATGAAACGGTCCTCCCCCAAGGGGGTAAACTGGCCAGCCCCCATCTCTTTTCCCATACCCTGTCCAATACCTTTTTAGGGGAAGGGGCCATTCAATTTGGGCTCAGCGGTGCCGCCTTCGTCCTGCACGAACCGGCCCTCAAAGGAACGGGGGCCCTTCACCTGGCCTTTCTGGCGGTGGGTCAAGGAGAGAGGCCGGCGGCCTTGGCCGGAGTCTGCGACAGCGGACCTCGCCCTCACCTGGGCTTGGCGGGAAGGACTCGAGCCGGGGCCTTGTTTTTCGTCCTGCAACAGGAAGGGAAAAATGTCCGTCCCCCTTACGGGTCTTTGACCCGAGAAAGGGATCGTCTATATTTTAACGGTGAAGAGATCCTGGACCTTTTCCGGTTGGCCGAAACATGTGCGACCAATAATGGATGAGGACCCCCTGTATCAGCGGCGGGTCCTTGAAACGATCGAGGTCAAGCGATGAAGATGCAACTGGTTTATCCCTCCTGGCCCAAGCTCCAGGGCCAGACCGAATTTCACCTCCCACCGCACGGACCGGTGGTCTTCGCCGCCGAGGTTCCACCGGAGGTGGAATTGCAATTCATTGATGAAAATGTCCAGGATTGGGAGCCGGATCCGACGGTGGATCTGGCCGCCGTCTCGGTGATGCTTACCAGTCAGCTCCCTCGGGCCTTGGCCATCGCCGCCGAGTACAGGCGACTGGGCATCCCGGTGATATTCGGCGGAATCGCTACCATGCTCCACAGTGAGGAGGTCGTCGGATCCGCCGATTCGGTCTTCCTCGGGGAAGTGGAAGGCCGCTTCGGCCGGGTCCTGGAGGATTTACGAAAAGGAAGGCTGCAAAAAGTCTATGACTTCATGAACGACTTCCCGGATATTGGGTTGGTGAAGACGGCCCGCCGGGAGATCCTCAACCGCTCCTTGTATAATTACCGGGGAGTCCAGATGTTCGACCTGGTCCATGCCTCGCGGGGCTGCAAATTCAACTGCTTTCCCTGTTGTACGGCCTTTTTGGGGGGGCGAAAATTCCGCCCCCGGCCCATAGACAAGGTCATTGAGGAAATGGCCTCCATCCCCAACAATCGTCTTTTCCTTGTGGATAATTCCCTGGCCCAAGACAAACAGTGGCTCCTCGACCTCTTCCGGGCCATGATCCCCTTGAAGAAAAAATGGGTCTCCCACCCCATTCTCGACGACGACGAAGTCCTTTCCCTGGCCTACCAAGCCGGGGCCTGGTATGTCTATCAGGCCGTTTTCAATACCGCACCGGTGATCCGTAACCGCATCCGGAGATTGAAGGACCACGGCATCGCCGTGGAGGCCACCGTCATCCTGGGGACGGACGAACAAGATGAAGACTTCATCAAGAGACTGGTGGATTTCCTCCTGGAAATCGGCGTGGACCTGGCGGAATTCACCATCTTGACCCCCTTTCCCCATACGCCCATCCGGGCCCAGTTGGAAAAGGAGGGGAGGATCTTGAGCAACAATTGGTTGGATTATACGGCGGACAAGGTGGTTTTTCGACCCAAACGAATGAGCCCGGAGAAACTGCAGGAGATGTATTTCTACGCCTGGGAGACCTTTTATCAGGGTGGAGGATACCAGCTCAAGATGGGGGAACTTTTCCGCAAGGTCATCCGCCGGGAAATGGACGACGGGACCTATCGCCGCTATGACGTCCGAAAAAGAAGGGCCTTCCCCAAAGCCAAAGGGATATCATGAGCCGGGTCTTTCTCCTCTCCACCAACACCATGACCGAGCCTTACCCGGTCTATCCCTTGGGGTTGGCCATTGTGGCCTCGGCCTTGAGCCGGGCCGGTCACCAGGTCCGCCAATTCGATTGGTTGGTGGAAGAACGATCCCCCGAGGGGTTGTTGGAGGAGGTGCAGGCCTTCGGTCCGGATTTCGTCGGCGTATCGATCCGGAACATCGATAATGTGGATTCCTTCACCTGCGACGCCTCCTGGTCCTTGGACGGCGACCGGGAGATCGTCCGTCTCCTCCAAAGGGAGATCGGGGTCCCGGTGATCTTAGGTGGGTCGGCCTTCTCCATCATGCCCGAAGAGATCCTCGACTACACCGGCGCCGATTACGGCGTCGTCGGAGACGGGGGACGGCTTTTTTGCGAGTGGATCGAACGCTTCGAAGAGGGGGAACCCCTGCCCCGCGTCTTCCGGGAAGCGGATCCCTTAAGCGAAGGGGATATGGGTGTAAGTCCTTTTTGGGACCGTCGTTTACTCGACTGGTACAAGGAGTGGGGGAAACTGGTAGGCATCCGAACCAAACGGGGTTGCCCCCACCGCTGCGTCTATTGCACCTATCCCTTCTTGGAAGGGAGGCGTTACCGCAAACGGAGCCCCGAGGCGGTGGTGGAGGACATAGAACGGCTGAGGACCGATTTCGGGGTGGAGGGGGTCTTTTTCACGGATTCGGTCTTCAACGACGACGAAGACCACTGCCTGGCCATCGTCGAGGAATTGATCCGCCGAGAGGTCCGGGTCTCTTGGTCGGCCTTTTTTCAACCCGGGAAAAGCACCGCCGGACACCTGGCCCTGATGAAGCGTTCCGGCCTTTACGCCGTGGAATCGGGGACCGACGCCTCCAGCGACGCCACCTTGGCAGGACTGGACAAATCTTTTTCTTTCGCCGATGTCCTGGCCTTCAACGAGGCCTGTCTGGGCCAGGAACTCCCCTGTGTCCACTACATCATGTTCGGCGGGCCCGGAGAAACCCTGGACACTTTGAAGGAGGGACTGGAAAACATAAACCGCCTGCGGAACAGTGTGGTCCTGGGTTTTTCCGGGGTGCGGATCCTGCCCGGCACCCCCTTGGCCCGCCGGGCCGTGGCCGAAGGGATCATCCGGGAACAGGATTCCCTTTTAAAACCGGTATTCTATTTTTCCCCGGGGCTGGAAAAGGCCGCCCTCAATGAAGCCGTCGCCGAGGCCTTTCGAGGCAAAAGGCAGCGGGTCTTCCCCCCATCGGCCGGGCAGGAACGGCTGAAGGTCCTCAATCGTTTCGGTTTTCGCGGGCCTTTGTGGGACAAATTGATTTCCTTTGACCGAAAGAGAAGGCGTTTTTGAGGGATGAAGCCGCTGAACCGTAAAAAGATCCTTTTAATCCACCCCCTCGGATACCGTTCGGAATCGGCGGAAAGGGACATCTCCAGGATCGCCAACATCATGCCCCCTTTGGGATTGGCCTCCCTGGCCGCCTATCTCGAGGCCCAGGGCCTTCAGGCGGATATCATCGACTACTTCGCCGCCCCCCGATCCGACGGGGCGGTCAAGGATTACCTGCTCCGGGAAAGACCGGGGTTCATCGGCTTCAGCTGTACCACTTCGGCCTTCCTTGACGGGGTACGCATTTCCCGTCTGGCTAAAGAGACCTTGCCCGGCCTCCGGACCGTCTTCGGCGGGGCCCATGTCTCGGCCCTTAAGACCAAAGTGTTGGAAGACTTTCCCGAAGTGGATTTCGCTGTCATCGGTGAAGGGGAAGAGACCTTGGCCGAGCTCCTTCGATACGAAGGGGAATACCCAGCCGTTTCGACCATGCGGGGCCTGGTCTTCCGCGATGAAGAAGGAAGACCCCATTTCCACGGCTACCGGGAAAAGGGGGTGGATCTGGACGCCTTACCCTTTCCGGCTTATGAGAAACTCACAGGTTTCCCCCGGTCTTACACCCTGCCCATCTTCAATTACCCCAAGACCCCCAACAGCAGTTGTCTGTCCTCCCGGGGTTGCCCTTATGCCTGCACCTACTGCGATCGTTCCGTCTTCCGCAGCAGTTACCGTTACAATTCGGCGGAATACCTCTACGAACACCTGAAATATCTCCGGGGGCGTTTCGGGATCCGGCACATCAATTTCTACGACGATCAGTTCACCTTCAACCGCCGTCGGGTGGAGGCCTTCACCCGGCTGATGATCGACCGGCCTTTAGGGATGACCTTCAACTGCGCCGTTCGGGCCGAACACATCGATCCCCCGTTGCTTAAGGCCATGAAAGAAGCCGGATGTTGGATGATCAGTCTGGGTATTGAGACCGGCGACGAGAACCTCCTGGCCAGGCACCGAAAAAACGCCGATCTGGATCTATTGGCCGAAAGGATTCACTGGATCAAAAAGGCGGGCATCCGGGTCAAAGGGTTGTTGATGATGGGCCTTCCCGGAGAGACGGAAGCGAGCATCCGGAAGTCCATGGAATATGTCTTTTCCCTGCCCATTGACGACATCAATGTCTCCAAGTTTACCCCTTTTCCGGGGACGCCCCTCTACGCCCACATCCGGGAATGGGGGGTCTTTGAGGAAGACTGGGAAAAAATGGATTGCATGCATTTCCTCTTTATCCCGGAGGGAATGACCCGCGAACGATTGGAAGAACTCTTTCAAACCTTTTACAAGAAGCACTTTCTCCGACCGCGCACCCTGTGGAATTATGCGGCCATGACCTGGCGATCTCCGGACAGTTGGAAGCGTTTTCTCGGAAACTTCGCCGCCTTTATTAAATTCGCCAAGACGGATAGGCGGTTGGGAGAATCTTCGTCGGCCGCCGAAAGGGGAGAAAATGGCTGACCAGACCCCGGAAAGGATCAAGGTCCTTTTGGCCATCCCGGTCTATAACCACGGCCGGACCCTGCGCCGGGTGGTGGAACGGGCCTTGTCGGCCGGGGCCGAGGTCTTGGTCGTGGACGACGGCAGTACGGACGAAGGCCTTCACTCCCTTTCCGATTTGAAGGTCCGGACCGTCCGCCACGAGCGAAACCTGGGGAAAGGGGCGGCCATCTTGACCGCGGTCCGAGAAGCGGCTAAAGTGGGGGCGAGTCATATCATCACCGTGGATGCCGACGGTCAACACGATCCGGCCGAGTACCGCCGGTTTCTCCCTCTGATCGAAGAAAGCCCCCTTTCGGTCATAGTGGGCAAAAGGGTATTCGAAGAAAAGAAGACCCCTTTTCTTTCCCGATTCGGCCGGGGTTTTTCGAATTTCTGGTTCAGGGTCCAGACCGGTCAGGTCCTTCAGGACACCCAAAGCGGGTTTCGGGCCTATCCGGTGGAGCTCCTCCTCTGGCTTGAGCTGCGTTGCCGGAGATATGCCTTTGAGGTGGAAGTCCTGGTCAAGGCCGCCTGGGCCGGTGTGGAGATGAAAGAAACGGAGATATCCGTCCATTATCCCCCGAAAAAAGAAAGGGTCTCCCACTTTCGGATGATACGGGACAACGGGAGCATTTCCCTTTTGAATACCTTCTTGACCATTAGGGCCGTCCTCCCTTTTCCCCATAGGGCCTTTCGGCCGGCCAAGGGCGGAGCGGAGAGGATCTCACTTTTTCACCCCGTAAGGTCCATTCGCATCCTTTTGGGCCGGGAGGTGACGCCTCGGCAGCTGGCCTGGTCCGCGGCCTTGGGGGTCTTGGTCGGGTCCTTACCTTTGGTCGGCCTCTGGACCTTGACGGCCCTTGTAGCGGCCGGGTTTTTTCGTCTCCACAAGCTCACCGCCCTAAGCGCCAGCCAGATAAGCAACATCCCCCTACTTCCGGCCCTGTGCATCGAGGTGGGGCATTTTTTGCGGAAGGGGCGGTTCCTGACTGAATTTTCCTTGCAAACCCTGGGTGTGCAGGCCCCGCAGAGGATCTGGGAATGGCTTTTGGGTTCTCTGATGGTCGGGCCTTTTTTGGGGTTTTTGACCGGCGCTACGGTCTATGGTTTGATCCGGATGGTCAAGAATGCCGAGGAACATGGATAGCAGCGATTCCCTCAGGGCCGAACCGAAGACCTGGTCCAGCCGAAGCGTAGGGGGCAGCCTCCAGCACCGGATTTTTTACCGATTGATCCGTTTCGGCGGAAGGAAGGCGGCCTACGGCCTCTTGTTTTTTGTGGCCCTGTATTATACCCTGTTTCGGCCTTCCATCAGCCGCAAGGCCGACCCCTATCTGGAGCGACGCTTCAAAAGGGCGGGCTTTTTTAAAAAAAGGTTGAACCGCTTTCGCATCTATGTCAATTTTGGGAAAGGGTTGGTGGATAAGGCGGTGGTCGGCATCTTGGGCCCGGAAGAGATCCGGGTCTCCTTCGACGACCAGGAGGAGCTGCTCCATCTGGTTCGTAGAGGGAAGGGATTGATCATCCTGACCGCCCATGTCGGTTGCTGGCAGGCGGCGATGGCCGTCCTCCATTTTTTGGAAAGACCGGTCAGCCTTCTTCTCCATCGGGAAGAAGGGGATGTGGACCTGCAATACTATGAACATCAAGGCGGACCCCCTCCGTTCCGCATCATCGACCCCCGGGGCTATCTGGGCGGGGTCCTGGAAATGTGGGAGGTCTTGAAAAAAGGGGAGGTCCTCTGCATTATGGGGGACCGCGTCCTGGGAGAGGAAAAAAACACCGTTCCCGTGCGCTTTTTAGGGGATTGGGTGCGGTTGCCGATCAGTCCTTTTAAACTGGCCGGGGCCGCAGGCGTCCCTATTGCCGTGCTTTTTTCTTGTAAAAAGGGCGCGGACGGCTATCGCCTGTTTTTGGAAAGGGTGATCCGCGTGCCCGAAGAAAGAGGAAGGGGGAATTCCGCCTTTATCCCCTACGCCGAGGCCTTTGCCCAAGCCCTGGAAAGGTATGTAAGGGAATACCCTTACGAGTTTTATAATTTTTATGACCTCTGGGCAGAGGCCCAAACGGAAAAAGCTACGCCCGGAAGAAAGGTTGATTCATGACCCTAAAGGAACGACTGAAACAGGTGATCGTCGAAGGATTGAACTTGGAAGAGATCCGACCCGAAGACATCGAAGACGAGGCCCCCTTGTTCGGGGACGGCCTCGGTCTGGATTCCCTGGACGCCGTGGAACTAGTGGTGCTCCTGGAAAAACACTTCGGGGTGGAAGTGAAGAATATGGACGAAGGCCGGGCGGCCTTCCAGTCCATCAACACCCTGGTGAAATTTATGGAGGAAAGAGGGGCCCGATGAAAGAGGGCGTCCCCGTGGCCGTTACCGGAATGGGCTGTCTCTCGGCGGCGGGGGATGACCTTTCGAGTTCTATGGAGTCTGTGTTCCGCGGTGTCCGGTCTCCGGCGCCGCCCCGCCGCTTTTCCTCTTCTCATCCTCTGACCTACCCTGTCTTTGAAGTGGCCGACGACCTGGAGGGATGGGGGGGAGGGCAGGACCTTTCTCGGACGGCCCGTTTGGCCTTGAAGGCCGCCCATGAGGCCCTGACCCGGTCCGGCTGGAACAAGAAAGACCTTGCCTCCTTGCGGGTGGGGGTGTGTCTGGGCACCACCGTCGGGAGCTCTTTGAACAGCGAGGAATTTTACCGCCTATACCTTCGGGGGGAAAACCCGGACCTGTCTCCTATCACCCGGTTTTTACGAAGCAATCCGGCTGCGGTCCTGGCCCGGGAATTCGGCCTCAACGGTCCTTGCCAGACCGTGGTCAACGCCTGTTCGTCGGGCACGGACGCCTTGGGGATCGCCTCCCGTTGGATCCGCGCCGGTCTGTGTGATGTGGTTCTGGCCGGTGGGGCCGACGAGTTGAGCCATGTCACATATAATGGTTTCATTTCATTGATGATCACCGACGAGGCCCCCTGTCGACCTTTTGATCGCGAGAGAAAGGGATTGAATCTTGGCGAAGGGGCGGCGATTATGGTCTTGGAAGGGGAGGAATGGAGAAAAAGGCGGGGCAAGGCGGCGGAGGCCTTTATTTTAGGATATGGGGCCTCTTGCGATGCCTATCATCTGACCGCCCCCCATCCCGAAGGCCGAGGATTAAAACAGGCCCTTTTGGAGGCCTTGCGTCTCAGCCGGACGGCCCCGGAGGATCTGGCCTTTGTCAATGCCCACGGGACGGGCACCAAAGACAACGACCGGGCCGAAGCCTTGGTCCTTCAGGACCTGCTGCCCGGTGTCCCTTTTTTGTCCACCAAAGGGTATACGGGGCATACCCTGGGGGCGGCCGGCGCCGTTGAAGCCGTCTTCACCGCCGCCTGTCTTCAAGCGGGCCGGATCCCCAAGAGTATCGGTTTCCTTCACCCCGATCCGGAGCTGCCTTGTTCGCCCGTATCCCAGGTTATGGAGGTCAAGGGGAAGGCGGCTTTGTCTCAGTCGCTGGCCTTTGGGGGCCAAAACTCCGTTATCGTCATCGGCAAAGGAGAAACAAACCCTTGAGAACGGCCATCAGCGGGATCGGCCTCTGCGGCGGCTTCGGCACCGGGATCGAGGCCTTTCGAAAGGCCCTGGAAACGGGAGAAAGGGCCAAGGGGACGGTCACGGTCCGAAGCGAGGAAGGGCCTTTCCAGGGCCCGGCCTATTTGGCCGACACCGGCCCTTTGGATCGGTTCGTCGAGCGAAAGGCCCTGCGCCGTCTCGATCACTTTTCCAAATTGGCCTTGCTCGCCGCCTGTCTGGCTTATGAAGACGCCGGTGACCCGGCCTGGGACCGATCGAAAACGGGGCTGGTAGTGGCCAGCGGCTACGGGCCCCTGACCACCACTTTCGCCTTCCTGGACTCCTTTATCGAATCAGGGGACAAGTTCTCCTCGCCGACGCCTTTTTCCCATTCCGTGCACAATGCCGCCTTGGCCCAGGTATCCATGCGCTTGGGGATCACCGGTCCGGGCCTGACGGTGAGCCAATTTGAAATGTCCGTCCCCTCGGCCCTGCTCACCGCTTGGACCTGGCTGGAAGAAGGGCGGGTGGATTCCTTGCTTTTCGGGGCCGTGGACGAATATAATGAAGTTCTGGGGTATTGTTGGCACCGACTTTTCGGCCCTTGGGGGGATGACCTGAAACCATTGGATTTCCAAAGGCAGACGGCCGTGCCCGGTGAAGGGGCGGTCTTTTTCCTCTTGGCCGATGCCGAAAAGATCGACCGACCCCCTTATGCCTATGTGGAGAGGGTCCGTTTGGGCCGAGGTCCCTATGAGCCGGCCTCCCTCCCCCAAGAGGCCTGTTTGGTCTTGGGCGCCGACGGACATAAAGGATGCGGGTCTTATTACCGACCCCTGTTGGGCCGTTCCTATCCGGTCCTGTGCGGTACCCCGTCTTACGGAAGCTTCCCGGCGGGGGCGGCTTTTGATGTAGCGGCGGCGGCGTTGATGTTGAAAGAGGGAAAGATCACGGCCTCTTGCTGGCATTCCGGAACGGTTTCCAAGGGGTGCCCCTTGGAAGGCCGACCGTTATGTTGTCTGAAGATGGGGCCCGACGGAGAGTGGGGGGAGATCCTTTTAACGCCTTGGAAAGGAAAGGACGATTAAAGGTTGTTCTTAGACCTTGACCTTGGCCATCTTTGGAAACAGGGTCAATACCCTGGGCCAAGGTCCGCTTCTGCCGACCATGGTTTTGTGCCAACCCGACGCCGCCAAGTCCTGCGGGGCCTGTTGCGGCTTGTACAATTATGCAGACAGCTCCCGCCCTGCTTTGGTCCGCCGGTTGCGTAAAAGGACGAAACGGTTTTGGGAGACCATGGCCGCGGGAGGGAGACCGGAGGCCTTCGCCGAGCGGATCCTCAGGGAGGAAGATTTTAGCAAGCGCTATGAAGTGATTTATTGTTGCGAATATTTGGGCTTTCTGGACCGGGAGGAGAAGCGGGTGGGTTGCCTGTTGCATCCGGCCGTGCACGGGGGGGAAGACCTCAGGGGGATATCTTTTTACGGCCGGGAACTTTGCGCCGGTCATCTTTGTCCCAGTCATCAGCACCTCACGGAAAAGCAAAAGCGGATCCTCATCCGGGTCTTGGACGACTGGTATCTTTACGGCCTCTGTCTGACCGACATCGATCTGGTCAAGACCTATTTTCAGCTCCTTTCCGACCGGGTCGGTGAAGAGGTTCGGCCGGAAAGGATGGAGGAAGAAGGGCTGAGGGCGACGGTTCAGGCCTTTTTCTCCTGGAAGGTCTCCTGGCCTTTCCGCTCCGAAGAGACCGGGCGCTTGGGAAAATATTTTTTCGACGGGTCGGAATACATGATCGCCCGCATCGACTACGAAAGACTGGGGAGAAGGACTTCCCCCTTTCATCCCCTTTTTTTGAGTTTTACTTCCGAGTTCCGTTCCGGAGAGGAACTCGACCAAGGGGAGGCCATGATTCGGGCCAACTTGGATCGCTTCACCCGTTTCTATTTGGAGAAAAAACCGCTTGCCCTTGAGCGGCCATGTCCTTATTGATCTCCGTCGTCAGTCACGGCCAGGCCTCTTTGGTCCGGCGGCTTTTGGAGGATATGGAAGCACACTGCCGAGGATACGCCTTTCATGTCCTTTTGACCCTGAACCGGGAAGAAAGCCTTCCCTTCAGGGAAAAGGATTTCCATTTTCCTTTGGAGGTCCTCAAGAACCCGAAACCCAAAGGGTTCGGGGCCAACCACAACAGCGCCTTTCACCGAAGGGCCTCGGATTTTTTCGCTGTTTTGAATCCGGATTTGCGGTTCCCCGGGGACCCCTTCCCCCCCCTCCTGGGCCGCTTGAAAGAGGCGGGTGTGGGATTGGCCGCGCCTTTGATCGTCAACGAAAAGGAGGAAGCCGAGGACAGCGCCCGTCTGTTGCCGACGCCGTGGCGGATCCTGGTGAGGACCTGTCGGGGCAGGGCCGGACGCAAGGGGGATTACCCGACGGGAGACGGACCGGTCCATCCGGATTGGGTGGCCGGGATGTTCATGCTTTTCCCCAGCCCGGTCTTCGCCCGTTTAGGGGGCTTTGATGAACGGTATTACTTATATTTCGAAGATGTGGACCTCTGCACCCGCTTGCGGTTGGCCGGGTATCAAATCCTCCTGGATCCCGCCGTGGCCGTCGTCCATCAGGCCCGGAGGGAAAGTCATAAAAAACCGACTTATCTCGCCCGGCATGTGCACAGCGGTCTTTTGTTTTTTTCCTCCGCCGTTTTTTGGAAGGCCTGGCGGAAAGGCGGACGCAAGGAGTGGATAGGCCATGGCCCTTAATTATGCCCTCCTGTTCGGGGCGGCCTTGATGGGCGCCCTTTTTTTCACCCCCCTTGTCCGTTCTTTGGCCTTGCGCTTCGGGGTCTTGGATCAGCCGGGGGGGAGAAAGGTGCATCAAGGGTCGGTGCCGAGGTTGGGCGGGGCGGCCGTCCTTTTGGCCATTCTTTTCCCTTGTCTGGGAGGGTATGGCTTGGACGCCTATTGGGCCCGGGAGATCGAGCAATGGATCCATCCTTTCCTGGGCCTGACCCTGGGCAGCCTGATCGTCTTTGCCGTCGGGGTCTGGGACGACATCCGCAGGCTCCCCCCTTGGCCTAAACTGGCCGGCGAGGTCGGCGCGGCCTTGATCGCTTATGCCTTCGGTTTGAGGATCCAACTCTTGACCAATCCCTTCGGCCTTTCCTGGGACGTTTCCTGGTTGAGCCTGCCTCTGACCGTAATCTGGTTGGTGGGGATCACCAATGCCTTGAACCTGGCCGACGGGATCGACGGGCTGGCCGCGGGGATCACCACCTTCGCCGCGGCCGTTTTGTTTTTCATGACCGTCCCGACCGTGTATACCCTCGTTCCCTTTTTGACCGCCCCCTTGGCCGGGGCCTCTTTGGGGTTTCTTTTTTATAACTTTTCCCCGGCGACGATCTTTCTCGGCGATTCCGGGAGCCTCTTTTTGGGATTTTTTCTGGGCGGCCTTTCTCTCTGGGCCTCGGAAAAAAGCACCATCGCCTTCGCCCTGTTGATCCCCATCATCGCCTTGGGACTTCCCATCTTGGATATGATTTACGCCGTCCTCCGCCGCTGGCACCGCGGCGTTTCCTTGGGCCAGGCCGACCGCGATCACATCCACCACAAGTTGTTGGAGAAGGGGTATTCCCATCGTAAGGCCGTAATCGTCCTTTACGGGGTCAATCTCCTTTTAGCTTCGGCCGCCGGTCTGCTGCTCCTGACCCGCAACTCCTTGGCCGCCCATGTGATCATCGTCCTGGGCCTGGTCATCGTTTTCGGCTCGCGTTTTTTGGGGTACTTCCGCTTTTCCGGAAACGGCCGCACCCTGACGACCAGGTGGAAAGAAGGCCAGCGTCTCAAGTATCTCGACTTCAGGATCCGTTGGTTGCTTCAGGCCTTCGAGACCGAAAAGAGCGTCAAGGGCCGGTGGGGACTGATGGGGGAACTCTTTGAAGAAATGGGGATAATCCAGGCCCATTTAATGGTACACCCCGGCGGGGAATTCTTGAGTTGGGCCCCGGCCGAGGCCCCCTCGGAAAACGGGCCTACCGCCGCCCTCACCGTCCCCATTAGGGGCGGGAACGGGATGGAAGGACGGCTGGAAATCCGCTGGAAGGACAAGGAAGGTCTTTTTCCCTTGGGTATGAGCCGGGTCTTGAACCTGATGCATGACGCCTTTCTGAGAGACCTGGAAAAATGACCGGTCATCGTTTTTTACTTTTTTTCTTCCCTTCAATCTTCCCGGATCATCACCCCCAGATCCCTTGAATCCGCACCGAGGCCGGCTTGGCGGGGGTTAAAAACCCGGCTGACTTTAAGACGGATCAAGACCTTGTCCTTTTCCCTTTGGGCGGAAGCAAATTCAAAGCGGTGCCACTTTTCATCCTTCAGTTCCCGCAGGTAACGGCGGTCCCCGATGATCAGGGTGATGCGTTGAGGACGATAGGCGATTTCCGGAAGGGGGGCCGAGAGGGTGAGGACGATGGTTTCGCCCCGCAGGGGGCGATAGAAAGCCGCCCGTCGGCCCGTCCAGCGGAACAGGGAGCCGTCCGGGTGCGATTCCTGGGCATAGACACCGGCCTGAAACTCGGGCGAAGGCTCTCGGGTGGATATCAAAAAGATTTGAAAAGCTAAGGCGGCTGTGAGCAGCCCTAAGGCGGCGATGAATCCTTTCCCACCGTATTTTTTACCCAAACCCGCAGGGCTTGCCGGTTCGGAAAAGGCCGCGGTCCAACCCAAAAAGATCCAGAAAAGGACGCCCAAGGAGCGGATGTAGGCGGGGTTGTGGAAAAATCCCAATAAGAGCCAGGCGGCCAACACATTGAGCAAGGCCAGCAACCCAGCCTTTCGGTCCGTCGAGCTTTCTCTTTTTATTGTTCGGACGGCGCCGTAAAAGACCGTTCCGATTAAAAGGGCGAAGAAGAACAGACCGAGGCATCCCTGTTCGGAAAGGACCTGGAAATAAAAAGAATGGGGTTCCCCCCGGACCGTCCCGAAGGTCTTCCAACTTAGGTTCGGGGAGGAAAAGAAATAAGGGAATAGACCGGCATATCTTCCCAAACCCACGCCCAGGAAAGGAGAGGCGGTAAACATGTGCCAGGCGGTGGTCCAGAGATTAAGGCGCCGTTGATCCGGATCGGAGAACCCCCAGAGGAGGAAGCGGTTCAGGAAGCGCTGTTCCAGGAACAACCCGTCCAAAAGGAGCATCAAGGCGGCGGCGATAAAAGGGATGCTGAAAAGCAGGAGGAGCCTTTTTCCCTTTACACGGTGTAGGTTCATCAAAGAAAGGAGCGCCCCTAACCCTTCCAACCCCAAGACCATAAAGGCGCTTCTCTGCATGGTGGCCGTCAAACAAAAGAGGAAAAGAAAAACGGAGGCCCCGTACAGGAAGCGAAGTCGGGAATAGCGATAGCGATAAAGGAGAAAAAGGGTCAAGGGAAAGAGGAGGAGGAGGAATTGGGCCAGGTATTGTCGGTTGAAGGCCAAGGCGGAGAGGGCCCCTTCATGGATCCCGATCAAGGAAAGGGATAAGTAGGTACGGGGATAAGAGGGGAGGAACCCGTAAAGGATGGCCAGGCCGACCAGGCAGATCCCGGCGGACAAGGCCACGGCGGCCTGCATCACCTTTTCTACATAGACTCCTTCGGCCTCCCGGAAGAGAGAGGCGGTGAGGATGAAGAGGAACAGGCCGCTTAGGAAATTGGCCAAGGCCCGCAAAGGAAAAAGGGGGGCGTTTTCGTAACCCCTAATGAATTGAAATCCTATGTCCGAGGAGGAGGCCGCCCAAAAATGAAGATAAACCTCCTTCAGATCAAGGGGGAGACTGAATAGGGCGGCGAGTCCCAAAAGGATGACCAAAGGCTTGTAGGGCGGGGCAGGGGAGGTTTTTCGTAAAAAAAGGTGCAACCCTCCCGAAATCAGGGTCCCGTATAGAAAGATCTCATACAAGAAAAAATAGGGGCGATGTTGGGCGCCTAAAAAGAAGGGTGCGGAGAGGATGAGGAAGGCCGTTTTGTTCACCGGATTCTTCCAGGTGAAGCCGAAAAAAAGGAGGACGAAAAGGACGGCCGTAACCCCTTCCGGCAACCGGAAGAGGAAAACGATCACGGCCAGAAGGGCGAAAGAAGCGACTATGAGCCAGGGGGCGTTTTCCTTGAGAAAGGGTTTGGTCATCGGTTCAGTCATCGGTTCTCCCGAATTCCGAAAGGAGGGTCTGGACGAGTCTCTTCGCCGGTTTCAGGGTGGAGACGGTCCGGACCAAAGAAAGGACCGGCCCGCTTAGGGGATCAAAATCTTCCTTCTGTTGGTGGAAGAGTTCCCAGCGCCCGTCGGAGAAGACCCCTTTTTGGTGCTTTCTATTTTCCAGCCTCTTTCGAATAACTTCTTCCGGGGCGCTGCAATACAAGAAACGGATATGGGCGCCGGTTTGGCGGGCCAGTCGGATCAAGGCCAGCCTTTCTTCCTGCCTTTTGTAGGAGCCGTCGAGGATCACGGATCGCCCTTGGCGCAAAAGCCTTTGGGCCTGATTTCGCATGTGTCGGTAGGTTCGGGCCGAGACCTTCGGGGCATAGATCCCTTTTTCAAAAGGCACCTCGACCCGCGCTTGCGGCCGGATGCCCAAGAGGGCCTTGCGGCTGGCATCGCTGCTGATAATCGTCCAGCCAGTGGCCTGGCTGATGGCCCGGGCCAGGGTGCTTTTGCCGCTGCCCATGAGACCCATGACCACCCACAGGTTGGGAAAGAGTTTTTCCTGGGTGTAGGCATAAGCCAGGTCGAAATACCTTCGGGCCAACCGCCTGGCGGCCCTTTTCTCCTTTTCGGTCCATTCCGGCGAAACGGAAGCGAGGGCGTGGACCTTGGCCCGGACATAGGCCCGATAGGACAAGTAAAAGCCGAAGATCCGTAAGAAATCACGGTCGCCGCTCCAATGCACATATTCGTCTCGGAGGAGGCGGGCCAGATCCGGACGGCCGTGAAAGTCCAGGTCCATGGCCAAAAAGGCCAGATCGCCGGCCACGTCTCCACAGCGGAAGCGGCTGTTGAATTCGATGCAGTCATAGATCTTCGGTGTCTTGTCCAGGCAGATGTTCCCGGAATGGAGATCGCCGTGTCCTTCCCGGATGTATCCTTCTTGGATCCGTTTTTGAAAGAGAAATTTTTCCGCTTCCAGAAAGGAACGGGTTCTTTGGACGATGGTCTCGAAGCGCCGGGTGGAAAACAGGTCCCCGACGAAAGGCCGGGTCTCTTGAAAATTTTCCTCCGTGTTTTTGCGTAAGACCTCAATGCGGCCGAAGGCGGCGACGGCCTTCCCGCCGGCGGCCCGGCGGTAAAAAGGGACCAGGATGCGCACCAGATCGCGGATGTCTCGGGGGGTGACTTTTCCTTCCTTGAGGAGACGATTCATCATCCGTTCTTGAGGCATCTCCGCCATGGTGACGGCATATTCCAAGATCGGGCCTTTACCGCCGATGATCGGTCTTCCCTGGTCCCAGGTGATCCGGGAAACACCGAGATAGATCTCCGGTGCGAGACGACGGTTGAGGGCCACTTCCTTTTGGCAGTAATACCTTCGCCGGGCCAAGGTGGAAAAATTCAAAAAATCCAGGGTCACGGGTTTTTTGATTTTGTAGGCCCGCCGGCCGGTAAGAAAGATATGAGAGATATAGGTTTGGAGATGGATGATCTTCTGAGGACGGTCCGGATAGGTCTCCGGCCGGTTCATGGCCTGAAGAACAAGGTCTTGTCGGGCGGACTCGTCCATACCTTTCAATCGAACAAGGGGACGAAAGAGAAACGGTTCACATCCACCAACCCCCGATCGGTGAGTTTCAATTCGGGGATGACCGGAAGGGCCAAGAAGGAGAGGGCCATAAAAGGATTGGGGATTGCGCAGCCGACCTCCGCCGCCGCCCGGGCCAGGGCCTTACGGGCGGAAATGACCTCTTCCGCCGATTCGTCCGTCATCAGACCCCCTATGGGTAAAGGCAGATGAGCCAGGACCTTTCCCCGTGCGCTGACGGCCAGTCCCCCTTGTGAGGCTTCAATGGTGCGGACGGCCAAATGGATATCGGCGGGGTCGTCGCCGGTGGCGATAATGTTATGGGAATCATGGGCCACCGAAGAGGCCAGGGCGCCGCGTAAGGGCCCAAAACCCGATACCCAGGCCAGACCGATGTTTCCGGTCCCGTGATGACGCTCGACCACGGCCAAAAGGGAAAGGTCCGGTTCCTGGGGAAGGTAGGGTTGACCGCGCCTGCGGCGGACCTTTCGAAACACGGAGCGGGTAAGGATCTGGCCGGGTAAAAGTTCGATGACCCTGGCCCGCCTTCCTTGAGGCCGGATCTGAAAGCGTTCGGGCCAAAGGTCCTTAATGTGCATGGAGGTCAGGGAGGGGGACGGTCGTGAAGGCGCCGACCTTCCCGCATACGCCCCTTCCCGGGCGGCAAGTTTTCCCTTACAAAAGACCGTTTCCACTTCGAAGCGGTTTAAATCCTTAAGGACGACCAGATCGGCCACATATCCCGGGGCCACGGCCCCACGATCGAGAAGACCGAAGTATTCGGCCGGATTAAGGGTGACCATCTGCAGGGCGGTGATCGGGTCCACGCCCATGGCTACGGCCTCTTTCAAAACGGCGTTGAGGTGACCTTTGGCCAGGAGGTCTTCCGGAGAAACGTCGTCCGAGACCAAAAGACAACGACGGGCGGCGGCCGGGTTGACCAAGGGAAGGAGGGCTTTCAGGTTTTTGGCCTGGGACCCTTGTCGGATCATGATCCTTTGACCGAGGGCAAGTTTCTCTCGGGCTTCGGCTAACCGGGTACATTCGTGGTCCGAGGCGATGCCGGCGGCGACATAAGCGCAGAGGTCCTTTCCGGACAGAAGCGGGGCGTGTCCGTCCTTTATCCTTCCCCGAAAGGCCAGGATCTTTTGCAGGACCTCTTCGTCACCGCGCAACAGGCCCGGAAAATTCATCACCTCCCCCAGTCCCAGGAAACGGGGATGACGACTAAAGGGCCTCAAGGCCTTCTCGGTCAGGACCGCTCCCGAGGTCTCCAGGGGTGAGGCGGGGACGCAGGACGGGGCGGTGAAGAAGATGCTTAAGGGCAGGCGGGCGCTGTCGCGCAGCAGAAAGCGGATGCCCTCCAGGCCCTTGACATTGGCCAATTCATGGGGATCGGCGACGACGGAGGTGGTGCCGGAGGCGATGAGGAGGGGGGCCAACCGCCTGGGGGTGAGGAGGGAACTCTCCAGGTGGCAGTGGCCGTCGATGAAGCCGGGACTGATGAAGCGGCCCCGGCAATCCATGACCGTCTTCCCCTCATAGGATCCGAGACCGGCGATGCGCTCCCCGACCACAGCCACATCGGCCTTCCGGACACACCCGCTGAAGACATCGATCACCTTTCCCCCTTTCAGGACCAAATCGGCCGGGATGGCTCCGCGGGCGACGCGGATCAGATGTCTAAGTCCTGTTACCTGCATGTCCTTTGAACGACCGTCGGGAAAGGGGGCCGTTCCCATGGTGAGGAGAAGGGTCGGGGACGGTGATCACGTCCGGTATTCGGCGTTGATGCGCACATAATCCAGGGAAAGATCACAAGTATAGATGCGGGCAGCGGCGTTCCCTTGATTCAAGCGGATGCGCAGGGTGAAGGCCCTTTTTTTCAAGATCGAAGCGGCCCGTTGTTCTTCCTTTTCTCCGGTGCCGATCCCGTTTTTCACCACCTGAACCCGATCGAAAAAGACCTCCACCTTCAGGGGATCGATGGGCACACCGGCCCGTCCCAAGGCGGCCAGGATACGGCCCCAATTGGCGTCCTGCCCGTAAAGGGCGGTCTTGACCAACGGGGAATGGGCCACGGTCAGGGCCAGGGTCCGGGCCTCGGCCTCGCTGGCGGCCCCCTGAACGATCAAGGTCACCTCTTTGGTGGCCCCTTCCCCGTCTCGGATTAAGAGGCGGGCCAGTTGCAGGAGCATCCGGTCCAGGGTGCGGGAAAAGGCCCGGCTGTTGGGATCGCCGAGACGGGTCAGGGGCGGATTCTCGGCTTGGCCGTTGGCCAGGACCAAGACCATGTCGTTGGTGCTCGTGTCTCCGTCCACGGTGATGCGATGGAAGGAACGGTCCACGGCCTGCCGCAGGAGTTCCTGGAGCAAGGCGGGATGAACGGCCAAGTCGGTGAGGACGAAGCAAAGCATGGTGGCCATGTCCGGACGGATCATCCCCGCCCCCTTGGCCAAGGCGGTGATGCGGACGGCCTTTTTCCCCACCCCGATTTCCTCGTGGACGATTTTAGGAAAGGTGTCGGTGGTCATGATGGCCTCGGCCGCGGCCGGAAGCCCCTCCGGAGACAGGGTCCGAACCAGATCGGGAAGGGCCCGCATCATGCGGGAGAGGGGCAGCCTGCGGCCGATGACGCCGGTGGAGGCCAAAAAGATCTCTTCTTCAGGGACGCCGAGGAGGCGGGCCGCTTTTTGGGACAGGCGTTTGGCGTCCTTTAAGCCGGGCAGACCGGTACAGGCGTTGGCGTTGCCGCTGTTGGCCAAGACGGCCCGGCCGACACCCCGGACGATCCGCTCGCGGTTGATCAGGATCGGAGCGGCCTGGACCCGGTTGCGGGTGAAGACGGCGGCGACCGCGGCCGGCGTTCTGGAATAGATCAAGGTCAAATCCGGGCGTAGGCGGCCCTTCTTGATCTCGGCGCAAACGGCCGAGGCCTCGAAGCCGCGGACCGCCGTCGATTTAGTTCCGACCGCAACACTTCTTGTATTTTTTTCCGCTCCCGCAGGGACAGGGGTCATTTCTTCCCACCTTCTTTCCTTCTCTTCTCTTGGGCGCCGCCGGCTCTTCCCCTCCGTGGCTGAAGAAGAGGGTTTGTTCCGGGGGTTGGGTCAGGTCTTCCAGCTTTTCTTCCCGGACCAATTGGACCCGGAAGAGATTGGCCACGGTCTGCTCCTTGATCCGCTCGACCATGTCCACGAACATCTCATACCCTTCCCGCTGATATTCCCGCAAGGGGTCCCGCTGGCCGTAACCGCGCAGGCCGATTCCCTCCTTTAAATGGTCCATGCTCAGGAGGTGATCCTTCCAGGCCGTGTCGATGGTCTCCAACATGACCATCTGTTCCAGGGAGGACATGATCTCCTCGCCTATGGATTCAACTTTCTTCAGGTAAGCGGACCAGATTTGTTCGTTGAGCCGCTCCGTCAAGGCTTCGGGATCGAGGCGGGCGGCCTCCTCGTCCAGGGGGACCTTTACCGAAAATTGTTGGAAGAGTCTGTCCCGTAAGCCCTTGAGGTCCCATTCTTCCGGCGGGGTCTTGTCGTTGACGAAGAGATCGACGATCCCTTCCAGGATCTCTGCGGTCATTTCCCGGATCATCTCCCGCAGGTCTTTCCCTTCCAGGACCTTGCGCCGCTGGGCGTAAATGACCTCCCGTTGTTTGTTCATGACGTCATCGTATTCCAGGAGGTGCTTGCGGATCTCGAAATTGTGGCCTTCCACCCGCCGTTGAGCGTTCTCGATGGCCTTGGAGATGAGGGGATGTTCGATGGGCTCCCCCTCCTGCATGCCCATTTTTTCCATCAAACCGGAGATGCGGTCCGAGCCGAAGATGCGCAACAGGTCGTCTTCCAGGGAGAGGTAAAAACGGGAACTCCCCGGATCCCCCTGCCGACCGGAGCGGCCGCGCAGCTGATTGTCGATCCGACGCGATTCGTGGCGCTCTGTCCCCAGGATATGGAGCCCTCCCAATTCGGTGACCCCTTCGCCCAGGACGATGTCCGTCCCCCGACCGGCCATGTTGGTGGAGATGGTCACCACCCCCTTTTGGCCGGCCTGGGCCACAATCTCGGCCTCGAGGCGATGGTTCTTGGCGTTCAAAACCGAGTGTTTGATCCCCAGGCGGGAAAGCATCCGGGAGAGGCGCTCCGATTTTTCGATGGAAATGGTTCCGACCAAGACCGGTTGTCCCTTGGCGTGGAGACGCTTGATCTCTTCGATGATGGCCTCGAATTTCTCCTTTTCCGTGCGGTAGACGACATCGGGATAATCGATGCGGATCATCTTTTTGTGGGTGGGGATGACCACCACGTCCAGATTGTAGATCTTCTTGAATTCCGGGGCCTCGGTGTCGGCCGTCCCGGTCATGCCGCTCAATTTCTTGTACATGCGGAAGTAGTTTTGAAAGGTGATGGTGGCCAGGGTCTGGTTCTCGCTTTCCACCTTGACCCCTTCCTTGGCCTCCAGGGCCTGGTGCAGACCCTCGCTGTAGCGGCGGCCGGGCATGAGCCGGCCGGTGAACTCGTCGACGATAATCACTTCCCCGTCCTTGACGATGTAATCCACGTCCCGTTTGAACAGGGTGTGGGCCTTGAGGGCCTGATTGATGTGGTGCACCAAAAGCATGTGGCGGGGGTCGTAAAGGTTGTCCACTTTGAGCAGCTTTTCCGCCCGGGCGATCCCGGCCTCGGTCAGGGCCACGGTCCGGGTCTTTTCCTCGACCGTGTAATCCTCGTCCTTGCGCAGGCGGGGGATGATCTGGTTGATGTCGTAATAGAGACGGGTGGATTTTTCGGCCGGCCCGGAGATGATCAAAGGGGTCCGGGCCTCGTCGATGAGGATGCTGTCCACCTCGTCGACGATGGCGAAATTGAAGGGACGCTGGACATAATTGGCCAGGGAATATTCCATGTTGTCCCGGAGGTAATCAAAGCCGAATTCATTGTTGGTCCCGTAGGTCACATCGGCGGCGTAGGCCTTCCGCCGGGCCTCCTTGTCCAAGTCGTGGACAATGACCCCCACGGAAAGGCCCAGGAAGTGATAAATGGCCCCCATCCATTCGGCGTCCCTTTTGGCCAGGTAGTCGTTCACCGTGACCACATGGACCCCTTCGCCGGTCAAGGCGTTGAGGTAGACGGGCATGGTGGCGGCCAGGGTTTTTCCTTCCCCGGTCTTCATCTCGGCGATCTTTCCCTCGTGGAGGACGATGCCGCCGATGATCTGGACATCGAAAGGACGCAGACCCAAAACGCGCACCGAGGTCTCGCGGACCACGGCAAAGGCCTCGGGCAGGAGGTCGTCCAGGCCGGCCCCTCGATCCAGCCGTTCCTTGAAGGCGGCTGTCTTGGCCTTGAGGTCGGCGTCGGAAAGGCGGCGCATCTCCCTCTCCAGGTCGTTGATCCGGTCCACCAAGGGGGCCATCCGTTTCAACTCCCGCTCGTTTTTCGTGCCCACCACCTTTTTGATTAAGGCTCCGAACATGGTATCCCTCTGCCGCCTTCGGTCTTCAAAGACAGGTCATATTTCCAAGAGGACGGCTACTTCGTCACACTCGGGAAACTTGGCGCATTTCAGACAATCGGCCCAGATCTTGTGGGGCAATTGGCTCTTGTCCACTTCTTTGAAGCCGAGGCGTTTGAAAAAGTTCACCCGGTAGGTCAAGGCGAAGATCTTGTATAAACCCAAGGTAATGGCCTCGGAAATGCAAGTCTCCACCAGTTGGGAGCCGATCCCTCTGCGGGTATAGGTCTCATGGACGGCCAGGGACTTGATCTCGGCCAAATCCTCCCAACAGAGATGGAGGGCGCAAACCCCCTTGGGCTCGTCCTCGCCTTCCGGGATAAAGACATAATAATCCCTCAAATAGCCGTATAATTCGCTCAAGGAACGGGGAAGCAAAAGCCCTTGGTGGACGTAAGGTTCGAGGAGCTTCTGGATCGGTTTGACGTCCTTCATGATGGCCTTGCGAATCATGGTCGTTCTCTTTCGCGTCTCTTGCCCGGTATCCGTTCTCCTGAACAGGGGACGGACTCAATGATTTTCTACGACCACCCCTTGAAAGCCGTCATGTTCCAAACGGATGACGGCCCTTTCCGCCTCGAACCGATTCGAATAGGGACCGATTTGAACCCGATACCATTTGCCGCCTTTTTCCGGGAGGTCCTTGCTCCTCACCCGTGCGGGATATCCCTTGGCCGTCAATCGCTTGGCCACGCCTTGGGCCGTCGCTTCATCCCGATAGGAACCCACTTGGACGACCAGGGCCGTCGCTTCGCTTCCCCCCTTCGGTTTGGAGACCTTCGGCTCCTGGGCTTCTGCTTTTCGGGCCGTTTGGGGCTTACCCGGAGGGGCTTCGGTCTTCAGCGGTCCGGTGGGGGAAGCCGGGATCGAATCCTTTGCCTGGGCCTTCATCTCCCCCGGGGGCGGCGCCGGGACAGGCAGATCGGCCGGAGGGGGGGAAACAGGGGGTGGGGGGGTCGGTTTCGGCGCGATCTCCTGATGGGGAGGTGTTTCTTTCCCCGCCAGATCCCGGTAAAAATCGTATTTGGGTTCGACCACCTCTTCCTTGGGGATGCCGGTCTTCTGCGTAGCCAGGTATTTTTGGATCAACTCTTGTTTTTCCGCTTCCAGTTTGTAGATTTTTTCTTTGAGGGCCTGGGTGATGGTCTCGGAGACATAGCCCTGGCCGACGAAGATACCCAAGAGAAAGACGAAGCAGAGGATGATCAATAGACCGGTAATCCCGACCAACAACTGGGAGCGGCTCAGTTCCAACAGGTAGCGCTTGCTTCGGTTATAGGGTCTGGGTTTCATCGTCCCTCACCATCTTTCGCGGGGCGGAGACCCCCAATAAAGTCAGGGCGTTTCGGATGACCGTGGCCACGGCCTGGGTCAAGAGCAGCCGGGCCTGGGCCAGTTCCCGGTCTTCCTGGAGGATGCGGTGGTGGTTGTAATAATGATGAAATTGGGCCGCCAATTCGCCCAGGTAAAAGGGAAGGCGGTGGGGTTCCAACTTTTCGGCCCCTTGCCGGACCTCTTCCGGGAATTCGGTGAGGAGTTTGCACAACCGCCTTTCTTCGGGGAGGACGAGGCGGTGCAAGGTCTCCGGGTCCGCTTTTTCCCGGGAAAGGCCCAGCCCTTCGGCGACGGTCATGACGCTGCAGGCCCGGGCGTGGGCGTATTGGACATAATAAACCGGATTTTCATTGCTTTGCTTCTTGGCCAGATCCAGATCGAAATCCAAAGGACTGTCGGAACGACGGGTGAGAAAGATATAGCGGGCCGCATCCCGACCGACTTCCTCCAAGACCTCCCGAAGGGTGATGAACTCTCCGGCCCGGGTGGACATGGCCACCGGTTTTCCGTCGCGGATGAGGGTGACCAATTGGACCAAAAGGACGGTGAGGGCCTCGGGTTGGTAGCCCAGGCTTTTCAGCGCCGCCTTCAACCGCGGGACATATCCGTGGTGGTCGGCCCCCCAGATGTCGATGAGGCGATGGAAACCCCTTTGAAATTTATCGCGGTGGTAGGCCATGTCCGAAGCGAAATAGGTCAAGGCCCCGTTGGCCCGGACCACTACCCGGTCCTTTTCGTCACCGAAGAGGCTGCTTTTGAACCACAAGGCCCCTTGGTGAAGATAAACGAGGTCCTTGGCCTTTAGGAGATCCAAGAGCTCACGGACCCGACCTTCTTTCACCAAGCCGGCTTCGCTGAACCAGCGGTCGAAGCGGATGCCGAAGGCCTCCAAATCTTCCCGAATCCCCTTTAAGATGGTCTCTTGGCCGTAACGGGAAAAAAAGGCGGTCTCTTCCCGGGCATCGGTTGCCGGCGGCGAGAGGCGCTCGGCGGCCAGGCGGGCGGCGATCTCCCGGATGTATTCCCCCCGGTAGCCGTTTTCTGGAAATTCCGCCGGTAGCCCTTGAAGCTCCCGGTAACGGGCCTGGATGGAGCGGCCCAAGGTCTCCATTTGGGTCCCCAGGTCATTCAGGTAGTATTCGGCCTCCACCTCGTATCCTACGGCTTTTAGAAGATTGACCAGGGCGCCCCCCAGGGCGGCCCCGCGGCCGTGACCGATGTGCAAAGGCCCGGTGGGATTGGCGCTGACGAATTCGACCTGCACCTTCACCCCCTTACCCAGGAAGCTCCGGCCGTACCGGTCCTCTTGGCGAAGGACGACGGGGATGGTCGAGCGGAAGGCCTCGTCCTTGAGAAAGAAATTGATGAATCCCGGCTTGACCACTTCGACCCGCTCCAACCCCTCGGCACCCGCGGGCAGATGGGCGGCCAGGGCTTCGGCGACGGCCATCGGGTTCTGGCGGAGGACCTTGGCCAAGGTCAGGGCGACATTGGTGGCATAATCCCCATAGGCCTCGTTCTTGGGGACGGAAAAAAGGATCTCCGGCAAAGGCGTCTCCGCCGAAGTTTTAACCCCGCTTTTCAGCAGGGCCTCCTCCACCATTCGGGTCAAAGTTTCACGCACGGTTTTGTTCCGCCTCTTTGTTCTTTTCGTCTTTTTCCTTCGGCAGGGTCAGGTCGCGGGTGTAATCCGGACATTTGACGTTTCCAGAGGAAGAAAAGGAAAATTTTTTCTGGCAGGTCTCCCGCCAGGCACACACGACACAGAGGGTCTTCTCATCGTCGCCCATCGTCTTTCGTTCCTTTTTTGAGGAAAGTCAAAGAATTTTTTATTTTATTCGTTTTGACGGGAAAAGTCAATTGCCGAAAACGGCTTGGACCCTTTTCGCAGGGCTTAGGGTTTAATCGTTCTTTGGTAGGAAAGCGGTTATGGATTTTCCCCCCGGAGGAGGCGGGGCCGGGTCTTTTTTCCGTAAGGTCAGGATGAAAAAGGGGAGGAGGAGAAAACTCTCCACGGCCAGGGAGAGGAAGGAATGTCCCCAAAAGTCCCGATGATCCGGATGGCGGAGGACATAGGGGAACAGAGAGACCGGAGATAGGCAAAGGGCCTTATGTACAGGCCAGAAAAAAGGGAAACCATAAGGAGGCAAGGGGTCTTCGGTGAAAAAGTCCAGAAGGAGGTGGGAGGAAAAGAGGAGAAAGACAAAACCTGTGGTCCGCAAGAAAGAGGAAGTGGGCAAAAGGCGGTGGACCAGAAAACCGGCCATGGGCGAGAAAAGGACGGCCGCGCCCAGGCTGTGCCAAAGACCGTGATGGAATTTGCCGGGGTCTAAGAAAAAAAGACCCGGAATGAAATCCAGATCCGGTGCGCCGGCCCCCAGGATCACCAGCCCGTAAGCGATCCAACACCTTTTTCGGGCGAGGGAAGGATCGGGTTGGAAGATGTGAAACAGGGTCAACCCGACGAGGGTATGTCCGTAGGGTGTGGCCATCCTTATGACGGACCTCCCGTTTTTTTCGATCCAGGGGAGGGCCCAACCGGCCTTGGGCGCAGGTAAAAGAAGGCCCCCGGCAGTCCGACGAGTAAATTGCCCAGATTGGAGGCGAATCCTAAAGCGAAGGCCTGGGTGGAAGAAAGACCGAAAAAGGAGAAAAGGGCCACGAACAACCCTTCTTGAACGCCGAAACCGCTTAAGGAAACAGGTATGCGGGCGAAGAATTGGGCCATGGGGATGATCAGGATCAGGGCGGATAAAGGCAGAGGCCGATCGAGGGTCAAGGCCAGGAAATAAAAGGTGAAAACAGGCAAAATCTGCTCCCCGAAGGACCAGAGGAAAAAACGGGTCAGCTCCCGGGTGTGGCGTCCGTAACGGACGAAGGAAGCGGCGATGTCTCCTATCTTGGCCGTCCAGGGCAAACGGGAAAGGAGGCGCTGGAGAGAAGGGGGGACGCTCCCGCGGATGACCAGCAAGAGGAGGACGATCCCCGTGGCCAGGAAGGCGATGAGCAATCCCAACAATAAAGGGGGGAAGGAAGGGGCGAAAAAGAAAAAGAAAGGGGCGACCATGAGAGCCATCACCGCCGAAGACAAGAACCCGATGAAGCGCTCCATGATCACCGAGGAGATCACATCGGTGGCCCAAGCGCCGTCCCGGGTCAGCTCATAGGCCCGAACCGCGTCCCCCCCCAAAGTGCTGGGAAAGAGATTACCCCAAAAGGTCCCTTGAAAATAGATGACGATCAGTCGCCCGAAGGAACAAGGGATCCCTTTGGCGTCGAGGAGGATCTTCCATTTATAGGCCATGATCAAACGGTCCAGGAAATTCAGTGCGAAATAAACGGCTGCAAAGGGCCAGCGGATCCGCCGGGTTATTTCCCACAGTTCCTGGCCGTTGACGAAGCGGAGCAAAAAAATGATCAGTCCCAGACTGACCAGGAGTTTCCAGAAATAGGATTTCAGAGTGGAGCGATTCATCAGGGTATCGGAAGCCGGAAGAAACGGTCCGGCGGCCGAGATCGGTCCGGATGATCCCTGAGCAGAAGACGGATCCCCAACGGGTCGTTCGGGTCAGGAAAAAAATCTTTCATACCATAACCCCAGATTGAGGAGGGCCCAAAGGATGTGATTGTGGTTGTGGGTGCGGGCCATGTGTTCGTCGATCAATCGGCGGATGTGGTCCGGGTTGAGATGTTCCCGGATGATCGGTGATTCGTTCAAGACCGTGGTCAACGGTTCTTTCAACCCTTCCCGCAACCAGTTTTTTATCGGGAGGCTGTATCCCTGTTTCCCCCTCCAAACGATGGCATCGGGCAAAAGGCCCTGCAAGGCCTTGCGGAAGACGGCCTTGGTTTGAAAACCCTTAAGCTTCCAGCGGCCGGGTAAGGAGGCGGTGAATTCCACAAAACGATGATCCAGGAAAGGGACCCGGATCTCCAAGGCATGGGCCATGCTCATCTTGTCCACCTTCATCAAGACCGAATCGGGCATGGTAAAGCGGAGGTCGATATAGATCTCCTGATCAATGTCTGCATCGTCGGCCCTCCTGGCCCGGAGTTCCCGAATAGGGGCGAAGGGGTCCAAGGAGACCTGTCCCCGGAAGGAGGGCCGATACAAAAGGGCGTCCTGCTCAGGGGAGGAAAAATACTGCCAGCGCATATGCCCTCCCTCCAACGGAAGATGGGACCCCTCCACAAAGCGTTTGAGGATATTGATCCATCCTTTTTTTTGCGGCCGGTCCGGCAAGGCCTCGACCAAGGGATAAATCCCTTTTTCCCGGAGCCAAGCAGGAAGGAGCCGATAGATTCGATCGGCCTTGCTGGCCTTAAAGCGGTCATACCCGGCGAAGACTTCATCCCCCCCTTCTCCGGAGAGACAGACAGTGACGTATTTTTTGGCCTCCCGGCAGACCAGATAAAGGGGCAGGGCCGAAAGGTCGGTCATGGGTTCGTCCAAGTGCCAAACGGCCTTTTTCAGGTCCTCCAGGGTGACTTCCGGGATCATCAGGACCGTGTGTTCCGTGTCAAAGGCCTTGGCCACGATCTCGGCGTAAGGGAGTTCACTGAACGAGGGATCGGGATAACCGATGGAAAAGGTCCTTAACGGGCTGACCCCCAGACGCCTCATCAAGGCCACCAAGGTGCTGGAATCGAGTCCTCCGGAGAGGAAGACCCCTAAAGGGACGTCGCTGATGAGGTGTTTTGCCACCGTCTCCTGGAGGAGACGCCTCAATTCCGCCACGGCCTCTTCTTGGGAGAGGGAAGTGCCGGGACGGTTCAGGTCCCAGTAGACCTCCCGTGTCGCCGTCCCCTTTTGAAAAATGAGGCGGTTTCCCGGGGGGAGTTTTTCGATCCCTTCGAACATGGTCAAAGGACTGGGGACGAATTCAAACCCCAAATAATCATACAGGGCCTGAAGATTCACGCGGGGACGGATTTCGGGGATCTCGAGCAAGGCCTTGATTTCCGAGGCGAAGGCCAAACGCCCTTTCTGGAAGGTATAATAAAGCGGTTTGATGCCCAAGCGATCCCGGGCCAATATCAGACGTTGATCCTTCTGATCCCATAAGGCCAGGGCGAACATGCCTTGAAGGTGATCCAGGAAGTCCTTGCCCCATTCTTCATAGGCATGGACGATGACCTCGGAATCGGCCTGGCTGCGGAAACGGTGGCCCTTCCCTTCCAGGTCACGGCGCAATTCCTGAAAATTGTAGATTTCGCCGTTGAAGACCAACTGGACGGAACCGTCCTCATTGGGCATGGGTTGGTTACCCAGAGGAGAGAGGTCGATGATGGCCAGACGGCAAAACCCCAAAGTCACGGCCGGGTCGGCGTAATACCCTTCCTGGTCCGGACCGCGGTGGCGCAGGACCCGACAGAGCCTTTCAGCCAAGGAGGGATCGTTCCAGGTGAATCCTACGATACCGCACACGACCCGAAACCCAAGCCTACCTTCGGCTGTTTCCATGATCCGACACGGCCCATTTGCTGTATTGGTTCTTTTTCCATGTTTTTTTAAGCTTTATGCTCCCTTTGTTTTTTATGCCTCCTCCCCGGAAAGATGAATGAAGGTCGTTAGATAAAAGGCGGGGGGAAGGGGGCAGGTGGAATAAGGCGATCAGACCTTCTTGTTTCGGACTTCTTCCAGGGCGGAGCGGAAGACCCGATCATAGGTTCGGATATTGGCCTTCCAAGAAAAGACCTCTTCCACCCTCCGCCGGTTGGCCAGGCCGATTTCCTTGGCCTGTTGGGGATGGTTCAGGGTCTCGACGATCTTGGCCGCCAGATCCCGGGAATCTCCCGAGCGGGCGAAGATCCCACCCTCCCCTAAAAACTTTCGATTGTTCGGTCCTTCGAAACAGACGATGGGCAAGGCCGCCCCCATGTAATTAATGATCTTCCCGCTGGCCTCTCCGGCCTCGTCGATCTTGGGGTCTACGGCCAGATCGGCCAGAAAGAGATATGGGGGCAACAAGAAATAATCCACCTGACCGACGAAGATACAGCGGTCTCCCACCCCCAGGGACTCGACCCGTTCCTTGGATTCCTCCACGGGGTAACCGACAATGACGAAGTAGGCGTCGGGCCGCTCTTTCAAGACCTGAGGAACGGCCTCCCAGAGGTAGTCGATCCCCTTGGATTTCAGGAGGGCGCCGGTGTAAAGGACCACCGGGCTCTCCATCGGGATCCCCAACTTCCCCTTGAGGGCCGGATCCCTGTCGGTCTCCTTGAAGAAATCACTATGGACCCCGTCGATAACCGTTTCCACCCTTTCCGGCGGAAGCCCCATTTCCTGGACCATGAACTCGGAAACGGAGACATTGCTGCCCACCGTATATTCGGGCATGCGGGAGATCCAGCGTTCGATGCGATCGAAGAGGCGATGCAGAAGGGACCCCTCCCGGAAGAAGGAATAGGTCAACAGTTCCCGGGTCAGGCTGCCCTGGGCGTCGAAGACCAGAGGGACCCGACGCAGGCTGAACTTGCGGACGAAGTGACCCAATATGGCCCCTTCATGGAGATGGCCGTGGATGAGGTCCGGCTTTTCCCTCCAGAAGACGGCGAGGCTTTTGAAGAAGAGGAGGGCGTCGATATAAAATTTGTGCCAAGAGGAGCCGGCCTCCAGTTTATTGTACCAAGGGATGCGCAGGATCCGCTCGGTCTTGATCCCCGGGATGTCCCGGCCGATATGGTAGGTGCACAGGACGATGTCGTACCCTAAGTGCTGGAGGGCCCGGATTTCCCCCAAGATGCGCATGTGACAGCCCCGATCGGCGAAGAAGGGGGTGGGGGCGATCATCAAGACCTTTAAAGGTCGTTCGGCTTCCATGGTTCGGTTGCTCATGTCTCCTTCTTGACCTACCCGGCCAGGCGATCCTGCAAAAAGGTCGTCAGATATTCGGTGGGAACCCCGGCCCATTGTCTTCGTCGGGGTCGGTCACAATCCCGGCAGGGGGTCAGCGCTGTATATTCCAATCGGCCGATCCTTTTCCGCAACTCCACCAAGGACGGGCCGTTCCAGATCTCCTCTAGACGGTTGCGGTTGAGGTCTCCGACGACGATCCGGGCGAAAAAGTCCTGGGGGCATGGCCCTACCCGGCCGTCCCAATATACCACCAAGGCGTACCAGGGAAAAGTACAAACACCCAAGGGCCTTTGGTTTGTCCCCTTATCCCCCTCCGGGGATGAGGGCAAGGCCCCGCCCCAATTGTGAGGCCTCCTAAAGACCACCCGATCCAGACCGAGGGAGGTCAGGGAACCCAGAAAATCCCTCCATTCCGTATCGGATTTGGGGGGCTTGGTCCTCATCATCTGGAGGACAGTGACGGGCCTTGAGGAACCGGCCTCTTTTTTCAGGATCAAAAAGTCTTTGATCCTGGCCAGGGTTCCTTCAAAGCGGGCGGGAAATCGCTCGGCTTCATATTCGGCGGGTTGATAACCGTCGAAGGAAAAAGAGAGGACCTTGAGACCGCTTTGGATGAGTTTACGGGACAAGGTCGGGGTGAGCAAGGTGGCGTTGGTATGGAGGCGGCAGGAGATTCCCAACTTTTGGGCATAGGCGATCATCTCCGGTGCTTCAGGGTGGAGAAGGGGTTCCCCCCGATGGAAGAGGTAGATGTCGTCCACCCGTCCCCGGCACTGTTGCATAAGGTCTTGAAACAGGCTGAAGGACATAAATCCCTTTTCGTCCTTGGGGAGGTCTTTGTTCGGGCAGCGGGGGCAGCGGAGGTTGCAGTGATCGGTCAATTCCACCCAGATTCGGGAAGGGAAATAGGAAAGACGGAGGGCCTTTTGCCGAAAGGCCCGGCCCATTTTGAACAGCCGCCCTAAGCGCCTATAAATAGCCATGCTCCAAATACCATTGATAGGTGCGGGTCAGGCCTTCGAAGAGTCCCACCTTGGGGTGATAACCCAGTTCTTTTTTCGCTTTTTCGATGGAAAAGGCCCGGTTTTGGCGATACCAATCGGCCCGACGGCGGAAGATGGGCGGGGTGATCCTTAAAGGTTTACAGGCCAGTTCACAAAGAAAAGAGGCCAGATAAAGGGGCCAGAAAGGGAAATGGGGGATGCGCACTTCCCGGCCCATGACCCGGGCCACGGCCTTGACCAGGTCTTCAATGGAAACATACTCCTCGTCGGCGATCAGATAGGTTTGCCCCAGGGCCTCTTCCTTTTCCATGGCCAATTCGAAGGCGTCGTTCAGATTGTCTATGTATAAGGGGTGATAGGTGATCTTCCCGCTGCCGAACATGGGGAAAACACCGGTTTTCACCCGTCGGTAAATCAAGAGAAACCGTTCCGGGTCCCCCGGCCCATAGATGGCCGTAGGGCGGAGGATGACGCCAGGCAGGCCTTTTTTCATATATTCATGGACGACCTTTTCCCCTTCCCATTTGGAATACTGGTAATAATCCTTGGGGGCGATAGGGGCGTTTTCATCGGCAGGGGGATGCTTGATGTGGCCGTGGACCCCTTCCGTGCTGCAATAGATGAACCGGCGGACCCCCTGACGCAAGGAGGCCTCCAGGACCTTGCGGGTCCCTTCGACATTGACCTCCCAGTAGACCTTGTGGGGGAGCTCCACCCCGCGAAAGGCGGCGGCTACATGAAAGACCACCTCGTTGCCGGAGATCGCTCGGCTCATCAGGTCCGGATCGGTGATCGTCCCCAAAGTGATCTTGGCCCCCAATCGGGTCAGCTCATCGAAAAAAAGCCCTCTGGCGTTATCCACCACCGAGACCTTGTGACCTCGTTCCAAAAGCCTCCGGACCAATTGACTGCCGGTGAACCCGGTCCCGCCGGTGACCAAACAGGTAACGGACTGCACGCCTCCTCCTTAAGAAAACCCACAAAAAGAATTTATAATTCTAACATAATAAGAGTCCGAGTTCAATGGGAAAAGTCCAAAGGCCGAGGTTGAGGAGGGGGCGGGGGCCGAAAAAACAAGGGGTGAAAGCGGATTTATCGGTTGAATTTTGGGGCGGATTTTTATACCCTACAAAACCGAAAAGAAAAAGGGAAGGATCCGAAAACGTTCTTTCCGGGGGTTTTTTTATGAGAATTCTTTTGGTCTTTACCGAAATCAATCAGAAATTCGGGGCCTTGCAGTCCCAACACGGGCTGGCCTCCATCTCCGCCGTCTTGAAACAACACGGCTTTCGGGACATCGCCTTGTCCTATTTCGACGAGTCTTTGGACTTGGAGAAATGGGAAGGGGACCTGAAAAGGTTCCAACCGGACCTGATCGGTTTTTATTCGACGGCCGAGCAGTTTCATTATGTCAAGACCTTGATCGAAAGGGTGCCGCGGTCTGTTTTTACCCTATGCGGCGGACCTCACCCGACCTGTTACCCCCAATGCCTGGAGAGCATCCCCCGTCTGGACGCCATTTGCGTCGGGGAAGGGGAATACCCCATGTTGGAACTGGCCGAGGCCTTGGAAAGGGATCGGGATTACACCCGCATCCAAAACCTTTGGATCCGAAGAAACGGAGAGATCCTCCGCAATCCGACCCGTCCCTTCATCGCCGATCTGGATTCCTTGCCTTATGAGGATCGGGAACTCTTCGACACCCAGGCGGCCATTGACCGCTATGGCTTTTCCCAACTGCGGATCATGGCCTCCCGGGGGTGTCCCTTCAGTTGCACCTATTGCTCCAACAAACGTACCAGTCAGACCCAACCCGGGAGATATGTCCGTTTTCGGAGCGCGGACCATTTGTTGGGGGAGATCATCGAGGCCCAAAAGCGGTACCGTTTTAACGAGATCTTTTTCGATGACGACATCTTCATGATGAACCGGGAGATCGTCGCCGAATTTTGCGCCCGTTACCCCAGGGAAGTGGGGAAACCCTTCGTCTTCTGCGGCCGGGTGGAGGCCTGCCATAAGGACATCCTGACCATGCTCAAAGAGGCCGGCGGCCGACGCATAGACTTCGGTCTGGAATCCGGGCACGAGGAACTGAGGCGGTCGATCATGAAACGGAAGATGACCAACCGCCAGATCCTGGAGGCCACGCGACTGGCCAGGGAAGTGGGCCTGCAGGTCAAAACCTTGAATATGGTCGGTCTGCCGGAGGAAACGCCGGAAAAATTTCGGGAGACGGTCAAGATCAATCGGGAAATCAATCCCGATGTGGTCAGCATCTCCATCTTTTATCCGTATCCGGGGACCGAGCTCTATGACTATTGCCGGGAAAAGGGTTACCTGGATCCCCAGGAATCCCTGCCGGAAAATTACGTTTCTCGCCGGGAGTCTTTACTTCGACTGCCCGGGTTTTCCAAGAAACAGATCGGCCGCTGCTTCCGCTGGTTCGGTTTTTGGGTCTACTGGCGGCACTCCCTGATCAAGGCCGTGGGATACAAATTGATCTATTCCAAGCGGGGGGAGTTTTTTCTGGAGGTCTCCAAAAAATTTCGGAAGGTCCTGCGCAGGATTTTGAAGGGTTTTTAAGGGTTTTTTCTTGACCGGACCCTGTTTGGGGTTTACAAAGGGTTTCCATGAAAAGGATCGTCAAGGCTTTTCTTGTCTTTCCCCTGCTCCTTTGGCTGGGCGCGGCCTCCTGTTTTTCCGGTTCATAAAGCGATGGATTTAGTTCCGACTTCCGCGAAGAAACGGATCCAAATACTGCTGGATATCCACCAGATTGATCCGGAGACCCGGTTAGACAGCTACGAACACTTCGACCTCACCCTGACCAAAAGGGAATAACCAGACCCTGCCTTCCAGTCCAAACGTTTCGTCAGGTGTAGGATGAAAGGGGTTCCCCGGTTCGAAACCCGGTGACCCAGGAATCCACGGCCCTTTCTATTCCAGAAAAATATCCGGAAAGCGGTCGTTGGCCTTGTTGTAGGTGAGACGGACGGCCTGTTCCCAGGGGGTGCCCACCTTCCAAAGGAAGATTTCGTAATCGGCCAGGTCGTGTTCGTGGTCCCCTTCGGAGGCCCCCCAAACCAGCCACCTTCCGTCGCGGGAGAATCGGGGGAAATATTCGTGGCTGAAGGAAAGTGGCAGATCCATGAAGACCCGTTTCGCCACCCGATCCACGGGAGAGGCCATCAACAGGGTCCCCCCTCGCCCGCCGACTTCGACCCAGACCAATTCCGATGTCCCCGGCCGCCAAGTGATTTCACAGGCGTTTTCAGAAAATTTCATCAGGGAATGATCCGAGAGACCGGCCAAGAAGACCCCGCTGGGTCTGCCCCGTAAGGTAACGGCCATATTCCCCGGGGATATGGGAATCAACTCCGGCGTGGAAGGTTCGGCGTCCCATGGGGGGCGGCGGCCGTCGAACAAGACGGTTTCTTTCCCGCTGGGCAGGTCCTTGACGATGACTTGTCGGTCCCGCAGGAAGAGCACCCGTTGCCCGTCAGGCAGCCATAAGGGGAAATTGCCGTTTTGGGCGACCAACCTTTCTTTCCCTGTCTCCAGATCATAAAGATACACATCCCAGGGGAGTTGATCCCTTTCCGAGACCCAGACCTTCTGGGAACGGGCAAAGACGATACGGTTCCCATCCGGGCTGAAACGGGGGTAATAATCCACATGGGGGTGATGGGTCAACTGATAGATGGTCAGGTCGGGGAGGGTCATGAGAAAGATCTGGTGCGATCCGGTCCGGCTGGAACCCCAGACCACTTTCCCTTTCAGAGGGCCGATGAGACGGCGTATAGCTTCCTTGGAGCCTTCCGGCCAATGGGTTTCCGTGGGCTTGAGGAAGTACAGCCCGAAGTGACGATACACGGTACGCATACCGAAGAGGGAGAAATAGAGCCCACTGAATAAGAGGGCGCTTATGACCAACAACCACCTTATCGTTTTTTTCTGCGTTGCTTTTTTTTCTTTGAAGATTTGAACCATGGTCCTTGGGGCTATTCTCCTCTCGCCTTACCTGGCATAGGTCTTTTCTGCCAAGGGCGGACCCTTTGGAGTTGTGTCCCGCCCGGCCTTGTGATATAAAGGATCACCGTTTTCTTTTCCATCCCCAAGCGATCATCACGGGACAGCTGGAAAATAATAATGAATGAAGCGGTTGAGGATATCCTTCCCTCGTCTTGTGGCGGCCTTTATGCGCATCCTGTTGGTGTTAACCGAAATCAATCAAAAATTCGGGGCGTTGGGCGCGGCCCCCGGACTGATGTCCATTTCCGCCGTCTTGAAACAAAACGGTTATAAAGATAACCACTTCGGCTATTATCCGGATAAAAATTATCTGGAAAAGTGGCAGGAGGACCTGAAAAGGATTCGCCCCCATCTTGTCGGCATATATGCTACGGTCCCCCAGTTTCAATTCATCCGAAAGATGATCCAGGCCGTTTCCGATTCCGAGCCCTTCATCATCATAGGCGGCCCCCATCCCACTATTTTCCCCAAATGCTTGGAAGAAACCCCGCGATTGAACGCCATCTGCATTGGAGAAGGGGAGTACCCCATGTTGGAACTGGCCCAGGCCTTGGAAGAAGGGAAGGGTCCTACTCGAATTCTAAACCTCTGGATACGGCACAATGTACGCCTGATCCAAAATCCTACACGACCTTTCATCCAGGACCTGGACAGTTTGCCTTTTGTGGATCGGGAGTTGGGCGACCACCAAAAGGTCATTGACAATTGGGGGCTTTCCCAAATCCGGATTATGGCCGGCCGGGGATGCCCTTTCAATTGCACTTTTTATTCCAATCATCGCATCCGAAAACTGCAAAGCGGGCGGTATGTCCGTTTCCGTAGCGTCGATCATATCATCCGTGAGATCAAAATGCTGCAAAAAAATATCGCTTCAGCGAAATCTTCTTTGCCGACGACATTTACTGGATTGATCGGGATTGGGTCCAAGAATTCGCCGACCGTTATAAAAAGGAGGTAGGTTTGCCCTCCATGTTTTCCGGAAGGGTGGAGATCCTGGACCGGGATAAGGTGAGCAAGCTGAAAGAAGCGGGGGGATCCGGGTCGGCTTCGACGTGGAGCACGGAGATGAGGAGTTCCGTCATAAAGTCCTGCGGAGAAAGATGACCGACAAACAGGTATTGGAGGTCTCGAAGATCGCCAAGGCAGTGGGACTCCAGGTGAAGACTTTGAACATGGTCGGTCTTCCCGGGGAAACGCCGGAATTGCATCAGGCGACCATCCGCCTGAATCAAGAGATCCGTCCTGATGTGGTGGCCGCTTCCATATACTATCCTATGCCCGGCACGGATTTGTATGATTTATGTTTGGAAAAAGGGTATTTGAAGGGTGAATCGGTACATTTGGGGGAGGAAGATACCATTTATAAGAAAAGCCTGTTGCACATGCCCATGTTCCCACCAAAGGAAATCGAAAAGGCCTTGCGCTGGTTTCCCTTTAAGGTCTATCGGCCTTTCTCCAAGATCAAGGCCCTCGGCTACCGGGTTTTATATTCCCGTTACGGGGAACCTCTGTTGAACCTCAAGGGCCGTATGCGCAAACCTTTGCGAAAGCTGCTCAAGGGCCTGTAAGCGGATTTGAGGTAGCTCATGGATTCCCGAAGGCGAAACGAGTTGGATGCGGTGCGGGTGAAATCCCTCTTCGAAGAGGAGAGCGGTTACAAAAGGAAATATAGAGAAATCATGGTCGGCGACCAGGGTTTTTGGTCCTGGGTGCGTTACGAAGTGATCATGACCCTCTTCGGTTGGATACCCGGGGCCGTGGGATTGGGGTTGCGTTATCTTTTTTTCCGTTTTCTGTTCAAGAAGGTAGGCAAAAAGGTCGTCTTCGGACGGAATATGAAGATCTATTCCCCCCATAAAATTTCCATCGGCGACCAGGTCGTCTTCGACGATCAAGTCTTCCTGGATGCTAAGGGTGTAAGCAATCAAGGGATCGAATTTGGCAACCGGATCTTCGTCGGGCAAAACACCATCATCCAGACCAAGAACGGGGACATCCGGATCGAAGACGATGTCAATATCGGTCCTTTTTGTTATCTGACTTCCACCAACTACTTGCGCATCGGGGCCAAGACCTATGTGGGACCCTATGTTCTGCTCATGAGCGGGGGTGAACACGACGTCCATTCCCCGGACTTTGGACCCGGCCGGTCTTTGCCCCTGGAGATCGGAGAGTCCTGTTGGCTCGCGGCCAAGGTCACTGTTTTTCAAGATTGTCATGTCGGCGATCATGCGGTGGTGGGTGCGGCCGGGGTGGTGAACAGCCCCATCCCCCCGAACAGTGTGGCCGTGGGCATACCGGCCAAAGTGATCAAAAAACTTCCTCCGAAAGACTGATCCATGGGAAAGGGGCTCTGGTTTTTCTCCGGTTCCCTGCTGGTTACCGGCGGGCTCTTCTATTACCTCTTTTCCCGGCCTGTGGGACTTTCCTGGGAAAACCTGCTGACCCGTTTCGACCCGTTCTATGCCTTCCTATATCTGTTCCTCTATGGCTTGGGGTTATGGCTAAGGACCTGGCGGTACCGTCGGTTGATCGCCAAGGCCTCGGGTGGGGAGAGTGTGCCTTGGATTCCTATGACCTTGGTGACGGCCGCCCGGAATATGTTGGTCGATCTCTTTCCGGCCCGGCTCGGGGGTTGGTCTTATCCCCTTTTGCTCAACCGGGTGGTCGGGATTGACCTTTCCCATTGTTTGACTTCTTTTGCCTATGCCTTTCTCCTCGACCTCTTGAGCCTCGCCCCGTTTGGGATGGTTGTGGTGATTTGGTTTCGTCTCCAAGCGGCGGGTTTTTCTTTTTGGGTCGGGGGGGCGGTCGTCCTTTTGCTCCTGGCCGCCGTAGGTCTTTTGTTTTTTTCTGCTTCCCTCTTGGAAAGATTCATCCCTTTTTTGGAAAAACGGTTGACGGCAAAGGGGCCTATTCCAGAGGGATCGCAAAAGAAACGGGCTTGGGAGGAGATCCAGGCCTTCGCTCGGTCCTTGCAAGGATTGCAACAAAGCAGGGATTACGGGCCTTTGTTGGGCTTGTCTTTTTTGATCCGATTGACCAAATACGCCTTATTGTATCTGATGCTTAAGGCCGTGGTCGAGGCCCTATTAGGGCGTCCTTTGAATCTGCCGGTAGGGTGGGTCCTTTTGGGGTTGATGGGCTCGGAGACGGCTGCCAGCCTGCCCGTCAGCGGGGTGGCCGGCATAGGCTTTTATGAGGGTTTTTTGGGGGCCGTTTTGACCCGATTGGGATTACAAACCGTTCAAGGGGTTTCCTTGGCCTTGGCCATGCATGTCCTGACCCAAGTGGTGGATTATTCCCTTGGCTCGGCGGCCTTAGGGTTTTTATTCTATCGGGCAAGTGAACAAAAGAAATCAAAGCTTCACTCCCGAAAGGGTGAAACAGGAAAAACGGCTCCCCCCGATCAATAACCACATGAGTTGACAAACCCCCCTGGAAAAAGGACCGGGATAGGGGAATTCCGTCTTGAATTCCGAGGTTTTTTTCTTTCCGGCGATTTTAAAGAGGAGATCACTGACCTTTTGGGTGGCCGGATAGCCGCTGAAGGTGCTGCGGAATTCCTTGTATTCATCCAAGGAAAAGGCGTAAAAATAATCGCGGACTCTTAAGGGGGCGAAAGAACCCTTGTAGCGGACATTGGCCCTTTTAAACCATTTCAAGACCTCACCGGCCGTGTGGACCTCTTCGTAAGGGATGCCGAAGGTGTCGTAGGCCGACTGTTTGCTGTTCATCCCGCAGTAGCGCTTGTCCAGTTTCTTGAAAGGACCGGGGAAATATTTCAAGCCTAATTGGACCCTCCGGTCCGGGTCGTCGGGGGCGATCCATTTCAAGATCTTCTGACGGATGGTTACGGGAAAAGGGCCGAAGGTATTATAGGTATTGATGGTGACCGTTCCTTCGGGCTTGGTCGTTTGGACCATTTCCCGAAAGGCCCCTTCCGTATCGACGGTGATCATGAAGACCCCTTATCCTTTTTTTCACCAACCCACGTTACCCTCACGGTTTCGTTGCCGGGCGAGGGATCGTCTCTCCTTTTTCCCTGAGGGGTGGAAAAGGAAGTGGCCTGTGCTCCGCTTCAAATAAGGATAAGAAGCGTATTTTCCGATTTCTTTGTAATTTTTAGATTAAGGTCAAGACCTATCCCCTTGAGTTAATATTTTTAAACGTTTTTCTTGACTTATCCTCTTGGGCCTGTTAAAAGGCATCAATTATTAATGAAAATTATTGTAAATAAATGATAAAATATTCAGGAGAGGGCCGAATGAAAAAGAAAAGAAACAGCTCGTTCCTTTGGCTATTATTTTTTCCTTTGATAGGGATGATGATCGGAACGATCGGGTGTGAATGGAAACAAACCAAAAGTTCCGGGGGCACGGCTTCTTCTAATTCAGGCTCGGGAACGACCACATCCTCAAGTTCGAACGACACCACTACTTCAGGAACAGGCACGGGGGCTTCCGGTTCCAGCCTTCCGGCCCATGCCTTGACCACTGTCAATATCCTGGAAATGGACCCTTTTTCGGGCCAACAACTAAACCCGACCTTCTGGAAATGGTTAGAGGCCTACTGCCAAGCCGGCCCGACCCAATTGATCATCGCCGATATGCCCTTGATTCCCGGTCATTTCACCCGTTCCATCGCCCCGGGTTATTGGGCGGCCCAGATGTACGCCTTGGCCTCTACTTATGCGGGTGTAAATTGGTCTCCTCCCGATGATCCGGACGCGGCCTATTATTATACCATCCGCGATCAAATCTACCTGTGGTGGGATGGATACGTCGAAGCCGTCCTCAAGGTCATGCAAAAGGCCCCCAAGACCACGGCCATCATCGTTGTCAACGACAAGCCGGACATGTGCGGGGCCAGATTGGGACCGGCTATCCAGGATCGTTTGTCGCCTGTGGGCGATCGAGTCGTCTTGGGAGAGGTCCTATGGGACTGGAGGTAGATTTTCCGTCTTTTTACGAGCCCGTAAAATCTCCGTAGCGGTGCATTACGGGCTTTATCCGTGTTCAGGGAAGATGAAAGGGGTTGAAGCGGAAAAAGCGCTTTTCCTTGACATCTGTTATAGATTCGGGTAGATTTCACCACCTGTTTACAGGTTTGCAGGAGGAATCGGACCCTCCGGACAATAGCCCAGGGGAGGATTTAATGCATAGACGAAAAATGGCGCTTAGCAATCTGTTTCCATGGACCTTGTTAGTGCTGTTCCTTTTAACGGCGTGCGGGGGAGGGTCGTCTGGAGGAGGATCCAGCTCTTCGGATGTCCCGGCCCACGATCAGGCCACCGTCAATGTCTTGGAAGGAAATGTGTTCATCGGGGATAAGTTGAATAATGCCTATTTCGATTGGTTGGAAAAATATTGCAAGGCCGGACCGACCCACCTGATCTTGGCTGATATGCCGCTGGTGGTGGAACATTTTTCCCGTTCCATCGCCCCGGGTTATTGGGCGGCCCAGATGTACGCCTTGGCCTCCACCTACCGAGGAGTCGGCTGGGCCCCTCCCGGTGACCCCGACGCCGATTATTATTGGACCATCCAGGACCAGATTTTTGAATGGTGGGACCGCTATGTCATGAAGATTGTGGATATCATGAACAAGGCCCCTAAGACAACGGTGACCATCGTCGTCAACGACGCGCCGGATATGTGCGGCGCCCGTCTGGGAATGGCTATGCAGGAACGTTTGGAAAGCTTCGGCAATCGGGTCGAATTGGGAGATGTCCTTTGGGAGTGGGCGAAAAAAAGAAGCCGATAACCTATTGCTCCAAGAAAAACCGAACCCACCCCTGACAGTTCCCCAACTGTCAGGGGTACACCATACCCTCCTTTTGATCGTAGACATCTCCTCTTAGTCCCCTGTCAACCCTCCGGCCAAAGGTTGGGCGAAAGAAAACGATGGACAGCGAAGCCATCAGCTATTCGAGGGGGTTAAGGGTCGAAACGTCCGGCGGCGACCTTCAGCAAGGTGGTAAAGAGCTCCCAATTCCCTCTGAGGGAGCTGATTTTGGTGGGGATTGCTCCTTTCTGGGGATAGCGGCGGGTAACGGGGATTTCCTTGACCTTAAGTCCCGTCCGGGGGGCCTTAAAAGATAGATAGGCGATCAATTCATAGCCGACAAATACATCCCGAAACGGTTGCACCGCCGGATGAAGCAAAAAGCGGCGGCTGTACCCTCGAAAGCCGTTGGTGGTGTCGGTATAATGAAATCCGGTCACCCAGTTGGTCAAGGGCACGTGGATGTACTTCACGGCCAGATGACGAAGCAGGGGGGTATTGACGGCTCGGCCGCCGGGGAGATAACGGGAACCTTGGATGAAATCAAAACCTCCATCTAATTCTCTGATGAAATGATCCACCGCCTCCACACCGTCTTTGTGGTTTCCGTCCATGGTGATCACTCCTTCATATCCCTGCTTTAAAGCAAAGGCATAGCCCATACGCAGCTGTGCGCTCAATCGCCCGGGTCCGGTTTTGATCAGTAAAGACCGGACTCCCTGGGAGTACAAGAAATTTTCCTCTATCGACCCGTCCGTGCTACCCCCATCAAGAAGTAAAAGGTCGATTCGCGAAGGGATTCCAAGGGCACACATCTCGGAGAGTTGGTTTCGAATACGTTCTCCCTCATTTATGACCGGAATGCATAAGGCATATCGGGTGCGGCGGGGAGAAAAATCCATAAGCTCAAAGGCCGGAACCTGCCATTGCTCTTCCATAGGCAAAGACGACGGGAGAAGGTCAGGATCCATAATAGGTGAGGACGAAATCCAATGCCTGTTCGACCGCTTCCAGATTGGAAGTTTTTAAGCCATTACGCATTTCGATGGACACCCAACCCGGATAGTTGAGCGTTTTTAATGAAGTGGCGATGCGGTGGTGATCGGTCTTGCCCTCCCCGATCAAGGCCAAGTGCGGTTCACTTATATGGAAATGAACCAGACAGTCAATCGATTCCTCCAGGATTTTTTCGTAAGGTTCTTCGTTCAGGGTCAAGACGCCGGCATCGAGATGAAGACCGAAACCCCGATGGTTGACCCGACGGACCAGTTCCAAACCTTCGCGGGCCGTTTGAATGAAATCGCAGCCGTAAGCGGCGGCGTTGGGTTCGATGCAGAAGACGGTGTTTTCCGCTTCCGCCTGTTCTCCCAACCGTCGGAAAAAATCCACCGCCGTCTCCCAAACCCGTTCCCGGTCCTGTTCTCCGACCAAACGGTTTTTGGGTGAGCCGAAGACCAGGACCTTGGCCCCCAAAGCCGAAGCCAGTCGGATGATCCCGGAGAGGTAGGCAAAAGTTTCCTCCCTGACGGCCGGGCTTTCGAACAAGGTCAGGTCCGGACGGCCGAAAAGGAGGGCTTGGAAAGCGACGATAGCGATGCCCCGCTCCGTCCACCACTTGCGGTAAGCGGCAATGCTTTCCTCCCCGGCCTCCAAAGGGGAGGGCCAGATTTTGGTCGGGGCGATCTCCACTCCCTTAATCTTTTTCCTTTGTAATAACTCGGCCGCCTGGTGCTCTTCGGATAGATCCCAGGCGATATTGGAAACGGCGATGTTCATCGGGCGGTTCCTGCTTTCTGTGAACGGACAAATTCCCTGATTTGACGGAAGATAGCCTCACGATTCAAGATGTAATCACCCGTTTCCCCCCATAGATGGGAGAAACGGGTACGCATGTCATAAAAAACCGGCGGTTTTTCGGTCTGGTTGGTAAATTCCAGATGAAAACATTCACGGGCTACATCGGCCGCCTTCACCGGAGGAGTGGCCAGGTTGATCAGGGGTATCCCTTCGACCAAAATCTTTTGCAGATCGTCCCAGAGGTGATCCAAGTTGTAGAATTGAAAGACGCTGTCCCGATGGGTCCATTCCGGGAGGTGGTTGTGTAACAGATCGAAGATAAAGTTTTTTTTCAGGCCGGGTCCGAATAAACCCGGGAGTCGGACAATGGTAAAGGACCGAAAGCGGGAGCGCACGAATTCTTCCAAGAAAAAACGATGACGGCCGTAAGGGTCCAAAAGGGAAGGGTCGATGGAGGATTGTTCGTCCACCGCCGGCGGCATGCGATAGACATCGACGGTGGAGATGAGGATAAAATGATCGGTATGGACTTCCTTAAGGGCCTCCATGAGCCGCTTGAGGCCGGCCCAATCCTTTTCCGGCTCCTGGTTGGCCAGCCATTTCACCCCGGGCGCCCCGGCGCAGAATACTTGGTCAAAGGATTTCCCCCGGATTTCTTCGATATTGGTGGAACGGTACAGCCCTTGAAAAGGGGCGTGGCGAAGCAGCGTCCCTCCGACAAATCCCGTATAACCGATCAAGGCCCTGTTCATCTTTTTGTCCTTTTCGCTTTGTTTACGGCCCATGAGGTCTCAGAAGGAGGCCCGATCTTTTGGTGCGGACTCGGTCTTCCGTCTTCAAACCACATTTAAAGGCTCTTCGCCTTTCTCTTTTTGATAAGACATGACCGGGCTGTCGATTTCATAGTCGATAAAATACAGGGGTCGGTCCTTGGTTTCTTCCAAAATGCGGGAAACGTATTCGACCAAGACAGCCAGGATCAAGAAGAGGAAGAAAAACATCAAGGTACTCATGACATTGGTGGTCAGCCAGCCTTCGGCGATCCTTTGCTTGACCAAGGTGACTACAAAGATATATCCGAAGTAAATCAAGTTGATCAGACTGGCCAACAATCCCAGCCAGGCGGCCCAGCGCAGGGGCCGTGCCGAATTGGAAAGAATAATGTCCAAGGCGTTGCCCAGGGAGCGCCACCACGGGGCGGTGTCGTTTCCGCGGCTGCGGCGGTAGACCCTTTGATAGGGAATGTGGATCTGTCGGAAACCCACCAGGGCGGTAAAATATTTAAAGTAGCGGCTTTTATTCCGGATACGGGTCAGGGAATTGACCACGCGCCGACTGAGGACCCGGAAATAGGAGGCCTGGGGCTGAAGGGTCAGGCCTAAAGTCTTACTGGCGATCTTATAGAAAATCTTTCGCAAGGTCCTCATGAAGTGCGATTCCCGACCCCGGTCAACGGCTTCGGCGATGACCACGTCATAGCCGGAGACGGCTTGTTCCATCATCTTCGGGATCCATTCCGGAGGGTCGCAAAGGAGATCCAGCAAAATCATATAGTCGCCGATGCTGTGGTCCAGACAGGCGGCCAAGGCCGTTTCCTTGTCATAAACCCGGGAAAGACGAAGGAGGCGGATATTGGGCAGTTTCTGTTGCAGGGCCTGGATCTTGTCCGTGGTCCCGTCGGTTGAGCCGTTGTCCACCAAAAGTATTTCGTAATGGGAAAAATGTTCGGCGAGGACGGCGGCCGTTTCGGTCAGGAAGGCCTCAATGACATCGGCGTCGTTGTTGACCACGGTCAAGACGGAAACGAAGATGTCCGGGAGGTTTTCCATTATGCGATTTTGTCTTGGGCGAAAAAGGATTTACTTTTCCGGGAAAAGTGCTCCATCCGTTCCAGGGCCTTGAGGACGTCGTAAATATTGTCTATTTTCCCCCCCATGATGGTAATCAGCCCCGGCAGCTGGGGATGGGTCCGAAAAAGGATGGGACGGCCGTCGTCCACCTCGTTGTCCTGGAGAACCGTCTTGATTTCGAACAAGGAGCCTTGGTAACGGGCACGGGCCAAACAGGGCAGATACCTTTGGGCGTCTTTCCACATCATGGGAAAATTGGATGAAAGGGGACCCTCTTTAAGCCGCCTTTCGGCCTGCTCCACCCCCTCCAGTCCTCTCCAGGCCTCATGGGGCGTATAGCGGACATGGCTTAAGCTGTGTAGCTGTTTCGGGGGAAAAGGCAGGACCGAAAAAAAAGGTCCGTCCATGACCGTTATCCCCAGTTCCCTCAACTCCGGGGGGACCTCGATCAGGGCCAGCTCGGTCAGCTCGTGTTTCATGGGCAAGGGCGGCAGACCGGATCGCTGTAAAAGGGCGTTGATCTGGGAATAGGTACAATTGAAGACCAAACGGGAAGAAATGGAACCCCCTTCGGATAAGATCAATTCCAAACCGGTCTCTTCTTCCATGGGCGAGACCTTGGCCACCGGGGCGTGATAAAGGACCTCCACCCCCGAGCGCTCGAGCCGTTCCTTCAGGATCCGTCGCAGTTGAAGGGCGTTGAAGACGTATTCTTTGGCCAGAAAGACTTCCTCAATCAGATCCGGGTTGAACAGGCGGCGCAGGGACGGCGGGGCCGGTTTCAAGGTCGCTCCGATGCGTTCGCAGAATTTTCTGAACTGGAAGGCGTTGACCTGGGAGAGATTACGGGCCAAGGCGTAGACCTTGATGATCCGTTCTTCAATGCATTCCCGAAAATCCAGGTAAAAGCGGGGGAGGTTGATCCAGGACCGCCAGGCGGTCATGAAACTGCGCGGGTAATGGTAGCCGCCGTGGACGCGGGCCTGATTGACGAAAGAGGCCCGGCCAAGCAGGTCCCCTTCCTTTTCCAGGAGGATGACTCGAGGGAGGTGTCCCTTTAAAAAGGCGGCCAGACAGCAACCGTAAAAACCGCCGCCCACCACGGCTGCGTCATAAAGGATTTCCCTGGACGGCCGGTTACTCATGACCTTGTCGGACCTTAGAAAACATATTTCAGGCTGAGGCTGAGGATCCAGGCGTCGAGGATGAAGGTTCCCCCATCCCGGCCGACCACATAGGCCCCGTCGTCATAGGCCAGGGTATAGGTGAAATTGACCCGGGCCCAATGGTAACGCCAATCCAAGTTAAGGGCCCAATGCTTCCGAAAAAGATAGTCCACCCCCAGCCCCAGGAGGGTTCCGTAACAATGATCGTCGGTGGCGAAGATCCTTCGATAACCGGCGTTTGGATAGTCTTCGGGTTTCTGACCCTGCTCGATCCAATTATTATAGGCCTCCAGGCTGGGGAAACCGTAGTAATACCAATCGTTCCTTTGCCAGGAGGTCTTGGTGTAGCTCACCCCCCCCAGGATATAGGGGATGATCCGGGGATGAAGCCGGGTCCAGCGGAATTGGAAGCTGAGCATGAGGGGCGTCCATTCCAAATAACCGTCGGTCCAGCGGCGGTCATGTTCAGGATAGATGTCGAAGGCCCGATTCAGGGCTGCGGCCTTGCCGTGATCATAAGACAATTCCACCCCCCAATAATCGGACAAACGGAAGCAAACGGAAGGTTTTAGGGGTAGGTAATCCTGCTCCTCGGCCAAGAGGGTGATGTTTCTAAAGATCTCCCCCCGGTTTTTCTGCATGCGGAAGTAGGAAGTATGTAATCCCAAGGCCAATCCCCATTGAGGTTCTTGGGATGCCAAGGACGGGGAAGAGGGCGTGTCTTTTAGGGAGTCCCCATCTTCGGAATCCGCTGCATTAACGAGGGCGGTCAAGACCAAAAGGGGGAGGATGAAAAAGATGAACCCCATCATTTTACGCATAGGCACTCCTTTATGATACCGCCTTGGGGCGAAATAGGGTTTCGCCCGGTAATATAGTAGTATTAAAGGAATTTTTCAAGGAAGAAGATCAACGGGTCCACTCCGGGTGGGTTTAAGTCCTTACTTTCAAACTTTCAACAAACGGCCACGCCTTTGACCGCCACTCCCAGCTCCCGCCGGTCTTCGGAGCCGGTCCGGCTAAGGGCGGGGATCCGGGATTCGTTGACCTGGATGAAGAGATGCAACAAGGAAGGGCCGGGAAGGGGGTGAGGAAAAGGGATGGTCAGATCGGTCCAAATCCCCGCGGGCACATCAAAGGTCGTTTGGGTAAAAGGCAAAAAAGACAACCGATCGGCACTGTATTTTAGTTGCAGAATGCCTGATATCCGTTCCCCCAAGGAGGGGTCGCCGGTGAAGATTCGGAGTATGATCCGGTGGTGTCGGGGGGCGGCGGACAAAAAAACCTCGGCCGTCCGGCCGGTCCACCTCACCCATCCGCATTCCCATGGCTCCGGGAAATACCACCCTCCGCCGAGGTGCCTCCAATCCTTACTGTCCATAATCAGGGCGGTTCGGAGGGGGGCTTGGATCAGATAGAGGGGCATAACCGGGCTTAAAGGATCGTCAAAGGAGTGCCGTTTCCGCCTCCAGTGGACCCGTGGGTTGAACCGTCCGTATTGTTCGAGTAACCGGATTTCCCTTCGGCTGGCCTCGATCAGGGCCTTTTTATCTTCCAAATCCTCCCGTAAAAAGCCGTCCCAGCCCCAGACCACTCCCAACTCCCGCGGGTCGTCGGTGGAGAATTCGTAGGGCTCGTTTTGTCCATGGCCGGCCGGTCTCCAGGAAGGCCCATTAAAAGAAAGGGGGAAGAAACCCTCTTCCGCATCCTCGGCCTGCAAGACCAGCTTCACCCGGCTGAACATCCTGTCGGCCGGGAGAGTGAATCGGGTAAGAGGTCGATTTTTGACCTGGACCGACCACCACCCCGGAGGAAAACTTTCCGGCACCAGATAGACCAGGTGGAAATGGTAGATTTGGTACGGGGCCCGGCCGGCGGGAAGGGAGATTTTCCCCGAACCGCTCATCCAGCGGAAAGGGACGGTGAGCATCCGGGCGATCCCCTCCATGTTTTCCCGGTGTTCTTCCAAAGGATGGAATCCCTCGGTAGGTCCTATCTCTTCCGGAGGAACCCGTTTGATATGGGTCGGCCGGACGGCTTCGACCATGAGGGTTGAACGGAAGCGGGGAAACAGGCGGTCGAGGCATCGGGCGGGAAAAGAGGCGGCGAATGGGGGATCCAGACACTTGGAGTAATGGATCCGGACCTGGTCGAAGGCGTACATCTCTTTGTTCTGACCTTCCAGGAGATAGGCCAATTCGGAAGCGGTGTATTCCCGGACATGCCGGGCGGAAAGGATGGAGCTGAAGGTTTCGTCAAACCGCCCGGCCAAGTCGGAATGGACGGTTTTACCCCGCATCAAGGCCAGGATATTCTCCAAGCGATTGAGATTGGGGGTGGTGATCAGGATCCGACCGCCGCCCTTCAAGACCCTGAAGGACTCCCTAAGCATACGATAGGGATTGAAATGGAGGTGTTCGATGATTTCCGAGGCCAAGACCACATCAAACGATTCATCGGAAAAGGGGAAAGGCTCGTCCTCTACATCGGCAAGGGCCAAGGGGATGCCTGCTTTTTCCAGGCGATCACCGATCAGGCGCAGGCTGGGAATGCTTTCCGCCCTGCCGGTCAAGGCCCACACCTTATATCCCAGGTGATGGGCGGCCAGGGTTAGGTATCCGGGGAAGGCCCCTACATCCAGAAGGGTCTTGCCTGCCCCGGGACCTAAGATCTTCAGGGTGTCCAAAAATCTTCGGCTGTGATAGTTCAGATAGTGTTCTTCCCAAGGGAGCAAATCACCGCCGGCCGACTTTTTAATGAGAGATAAGAGTTCTTCCCGATTCATCGGCCGCCGGCTCCGTTTTCAGCGCGAACGACTTCGATCCGGTCCACCCAGACATCCTGACGGTTTAAGAATTTCGTCCTAAATCCGAGTTCGCAAGGGAAAGGGACCAGGAATTCCAAGGTCACCGGTTGGTAACGGTCGTGCCTGAGCATGCCGGCCTTTACCTCTTTCCGGGCCAAGACCCTCTTGCCGTAATCGGTGGCGATTTCCAGAAGGAGGATAGCCTCATCCGGGCCGGGAGAGGACCCATGACCCGACCGCATAAAGAACCCCGCCCGGTACCGCCCGGGGGAAAAGGTACGATACGGCCCGAAGGTCAGGTAAAGAGGGGGATGCCGTCCCTGCTGAGCGTAAACGGCCTCGCGGCCGGAGGCCGAAGGATCAGGGACCACATAACCGGTTTGGCGGAACAAATCTTCCGCCTCCACCGATCCCGGACCGATTTGTTGGTCGGCGAAGGCGATGATCGCCGTGTTAAACTTCAACGGGGCCTTGCCGGTAAAATAAAGGCGAAAACCGATTTCGGACAGGCGGGGGACTTCAAAGTCCACCGGGATTTCCTCCCATCCTTCCGACACCTGACCCTTACCGGGAATGACAGACCGACCGACGAGGGTCTTTCGATCCCTGAGGATTTCGATATGACCTATTTCTTCCGATTGGGCCGCCGGGCCTCTTTGCAAGCGAAAACGGGCTACATAAGACCCCGCCGGAAAGAACCGATGGGGACTGACCACCAGATAACCGGGACGATCCCCCTCGGGATAGGCAGCGGCCACATTCCCCCCTTTTTCCCTTTGGAGGCGGGTCTTGCCCTGCTTTAAGGCCTTTTCATCCATCAGGAGATAATAGCCGGAGGCCTGAGGGACCGTTTCTTTGGTCCCCGTCTCCTGGGAAAGATAATTGGCGGGATAAAGGGCCGAAACCGGTGAGGTGATCCTCGATGGAAGGAGATCGGTCAGGTGGGTTTCGGATGGAATTCGGCGGAAGAGGTATATGCCCTGGTCTTGGGCGATGAGACGGAGTTGGGGTGAGGACTGCAATCGTTTCAGGGCGAGCCTGGCCGGAAAGGGGCTGATCTTTTCCGGATAGATCGTCAACTGATCGTGAAAGGTAATCAGTCCTACCTTCAATTCTTTGATTTTTTGGGTTTGTTCTTCCCGCCATTCCCCGAAATCCAGAGGGAACAAAGGCCAGAAGATCTCTTCAATATATTTTTTTTGCACCACCGGGGCATAACCGTTGATCATCGCCCTTCGGGTGCGGGTCACGGTGTATTCATAAGCGGAGGATTGATGGGAATCCCCCGGCCAGATGGGCAGTTCCAAGACCTTTTCCCCTTTAGGCAATTGGGTGCGGATGGTAGGATAAATACGGTTTCCCCCTGAAAGTTCAGTCATGCCCAAAGGACGGCCGCTGTGGTATTCATAAGCGATCAAGACGAGGACAAGGAGGACAAGGCCGTTTTTAGCACGAACCCAACCCCTTGCTCCCAGGACTTGCCGGAGGGCGGTCAAGGCCGACGCTGCCAATAAAAATAAAAAGATAATCCCAATGAACAAAAAACGGCCGGGTACCCGGGGATAATTAAAGAAGGGAACAAATTGATAAAGGACTTGATACAGGGGGAAGATGGTCAGTTTGGGCCCTAAAGAGAGGGTTGTTCCTAAAAAGGCCGATACGCCGGCCAAAGCCAATTGGTCCGGTTTGGGGGGACGGCGGCGGAAGAGGAGGGCGATCCCCAAAGCGGCCAGGACGGTGACGGTCCAGCCGATGAAGACGAATTTTTCTTGGTTAATGTCCAGCCAAAAGAACAGATTGGCCGGCCGGGGGGAAAACAGAATGACCTCGCCCAAGGCCCTTCCCTTTCCGGCGATGGAAGGGAGGATGACCCGGCTTCTGACTTGCATCAGGTGCACGATAGCCAAGCCAAGGCCTGAGCCCAAAGTGAGGAGGAGGATCAGGGGCCGGGTCCAATCAAACAAGGGAATGGGATCTCGAAAAATCCACCAAAGGCGGAGGAGGTAGAGGGTAAACAGGATCAAAGAAAGGGCGTTTAGAATCATTCCGGGACGGGGGAAGGGGAATAGATCCTTCATGCCATAGGCCAAAAGGGGCAAAAGAAACCAAAAGGCCTTTGCCGTCCGGGACCGGGCCTCGCCGTAAGGAAGGGTGGTCCACCTAAAGATGAGGACCGACAAAAAAAGCCAAACCAAAATAACAATAAGAACCCCCAAAAACAGGGCCTGGAAGAGGTTCGTGAAGGAAAAAGAAGGGGATGCCTTTCCGTATTTCATCCAGATAAAAAAGGCCAAGGATAAACCGCCTGTCAGAGGACCCAGGAACTGAACAAGGACAGGGCCGCCTTTTTCATCCAGAACGAGGGGGAGGGGCTTTTTCAACAAGATACGACCGGGCACATACAGCCCCAGGGTCAAGGCCATAAGGTAACTGGTATGAGGGTCCATCCAAGAGACGATGACCAAGCCGATCCCGGAGGCGATACCGTAGGCCCAGCGCCCGGTAAGCAAGGTCTTTTCGACGAAGAAAAGGGTCAGAGGAAGGAAGAAGATGATATGGCCGGTCAGTTGGCCGCCGGCGATGTGACTGACCCGGTAGGGCAAGGCGGCAAAGGCCAGCCCGGCCGACAAGGAGGCCCAGGGATCGTCGGTCCAGGTGCGGGCCAAAAGGAACATGGACAGGCCGCAAGAAAGGAAGGACAAGAAAATAAGGGCGTTGTAAGCCCCTAAAGGGCCGAAGGGAAGAAATAATACATAGACCAAGGAATAAGGAAAGAAGGCATAAACGGTGCTCATGGGCCCGTGAGGCCCGTTGAACTCATAAGGATTGGTCAAGAAGGATGATGAGCCGAAGAGATTGTCCGCAAGGAGCCAGTACCAATAGAAGGCCTGCAGGTGGTCTCCGGGCATCAAAGGGACTTGTTCATAGCCCTCGATAGGTTTCAAGGTGTAAGGAATGGCCGAGAAAAAATGGGTGGCCAAGGGCCAGGTGAAGAGGATCCCCCCCAACAGGCAGATTACAAGGCAGATTAAAATGGGAGGTTTTCTCATCATTTCCTGGGAGATAAAATCCTTGTGGCCTCGTTGATTTTTTGGTAAACCTATTATGAATTCAAGGAGATGTCAAGCCAAGAAGGGATGTCCCTCCCCTGATCATGGGTCGCTTCTACCTGCTTATTATTATTCTTGCCGGCGGTTTCCTGGTCCATGCCCTCAGACTTCCCCACCTTCCTTTTGATTCCGATCAGGCTGTCGTGGGTTTGATGGCCAAGCATATTTGGGAAGGGGCCTTTCCCTGGTTGTATTACGGGGATTCCTATGGGGGCACCCTGGAGCCGTTACTGGCGGCGGTGTTCTTTTTTTTCGGAAGTCCGGGTAGAGCGACCCTTCAGGCGGTCCCATTGGTCTTCTACTCGTTGTTCGTCCTATCCATTTACCAATGGGGTCGGGAAATGTTCGATGAAAAGGTCGGGCTTATCGGTATGCTCCTGGCCGCCTTGCCCATTTTTCAGGTAGGATTCTACTCCTCCCTGGCTTATGGAGGATATATCGAGGTCCTTTGGCTGGGCAATCTGATGTTACTGATGACCTATCGATTGTCTTCCAAGAAACGGCCCGACCGCTTTATGGATTTATTTTTTTTGAGCCTCCTTTGGGGGGTGGCCTGGTGGACCTATCCCATCAGCGCCGTCTATCTGGCGGCCTGTGGTTTCCTTCTCATAATTTACCGATTCGATCTTCTGCGGAGCGGCCGATTTTGGATAAGCCCTGTAGGTTTTCTGTTGGGGAGCCTGCCTTTCTGGCTCTGGAACGGCGCCCATAGATTCCCTTTTTTGTCTTTTTCCACCTCGGAAGGAAATCCCGATTATTTTTACCGACTCCATCTTTTTTTTCGAAAATTTATTGAATTCTTTACCGTGCCTTTGCCGTCTCCCTTGGCCTTTTTAGGGCCGATGCTGGCCGGGATCTTTTTGGTTTCCCTTTTGGCATTGTCCCTGGGGGAGAAGAGGCTCGGGAAAAGGGTTTCTGAAGGGCACGGGGCCTTTTTTCTCTATACCCTCTTTCTGGTTTTCGGCCTGTTCTACCTGGGGACACGCTTCAGTGAGCAGAACGCTTCCCGCTACCTCCTGCCTTTGTTTTCCATCGTCCCCTTATCTCTGGCGGTGATGATCCGGGTGGTGCAATCGACCGGGGCCCTTTGGGGAGCGGTCTTGCTCGTTTTGGTAATATCGGTCTTGGGGGTTCACCAATTTTCCCTTTGTCGATATTTGAAGCATACCTCCTTGCGGTATCAGAAACAACTGGAAGTGGAAGAAAGGCTGTTTGCTTTCCTAAGGCAAAAACAACATAACCGGGCCTATGTTCCGGAATATTGGAGCGCCGTGGAGTTGACCTTCAACGCCCAAGAAAAACCCGTTTTTACCCAACCTTTTCGGGACCGCTTCCCTTATTATACCCTTCAAGCCGACGCCCGGCCTGATCCGGTCTTTGTCCTCGACGGCCGGTATCCGGCCAGCTTTGAAGCCATGTTTCGGGCCATGGGGGGCTCCTTTTGCAAGTCTATTATATCGCTTTATCCAGGGGTCAAGGGTTATGTGGTCTATGAGGGCTTTACCCCGCCTCCGAATCGTTTCGAGGAATTGCTGCCGGAGGGCTGGAAAGGAAAGAGCAGCCCCCCGGAAGGTCTGGAGACGCAGGCCTTCGACCGAAAGCGGTTGACCTTTTGGAGTACGGAAACCCCTCAGCGGGAAGGGATGTTTTTTCAGGTGGATGTAGGCGGGGTGGCGCCCTTGAACCGGTTGGTCTTGCTCTGCGCCAAGGGGCGGGAGCGGGATTTCCCTTCCTATTTCCGGGTGGAATTGTCCTCCGATGGACGAACCTGGAGGGAAGTGGCCTCGGTCAACAACCATTGGGCCTATCTCTTTTGGTCCGACGGCCGCCCTTTTTGGAAGCTCAGGGAAGGGCGCACGGAGATCGTTTTTCCGCCCCAGGAGGCCCGCTTCATACGCATTACTCTTAGCCGATCCGCGCCGCATCCTTGGAGCATCGGGGAAATCTTCATCTACCGACCGAGGAAAGGATTGAAGCCCGCTTCCCCGGCTCCCCAGGAAATTCTATCTTTTCTAAATCGGAAAGGTATCGAATATGTCTACGCCGATATCGGTCTGTCGGCCCAATTGACCCATCTCAGTAGGGGTAAGATCAAATGCCTTCAGGACGATTATGACCTCACCCGTGGGGAGGATTATCGGCCGTGGGGGTATAACGGCCTCTATCCTTTTTATAATCGCTTGGAAAGAAAGGTTGACCTCGCCTTGAATCCGGCCTTTATTGTCCAGGAGGAAAACCGCGCCGCTTTTGTGGATATCTTGAAAAAACACCAATGGCAGGGTAGCTCCGAAACCATAGGGGACAAGACCATTTTTTTCGGCCTCCGCCCGGATATTTCAAGAAAGGGAGGAGAGAGACCTTACCCGGTTCTGTATTGGTCGGGAACCCATTTGTTGGAAACGGGTCCCTGACCAGGGGAGAAAGATTTTCCCTTGCCATCTTTTCCATCTTTTTTTATAGTGCTCGGCGGGATTTTTATTAAAAAACAAGGAGATGATCATGAAGGTCTTGGTCACCGGAGGATGTGGATTTTTGGGGTCCCATGTTTGTGAGTTTTACCGGAAAAAGGGTTGGGAGGTCGTCGCTTACGACAACATGACCAAACACGAGATGGAACGGACCGGCTTTGCCGCCGAGGCCGCCAGGAACTACAATTGGGATTATTTGAAAGCGATAGGCGTCACCCTGGTTAAGGGGGATATTCGGAATTTTGAGGAATTGCTGGACCAGGCCCAAGGTTGCCAATACATCGTTCATACAGCGGCCCAACCGGCCATGACCATCAGTTGGGAGGACCCCAGGTTGGACATGACGACCAACGTCATGGGGACCTTCAATGTCTTGGAGGCGGCAAGGGTCTTAAAAATCCCCGTCGCCTGTTGCGCCACGGTCCATGTCTATGGAAACCGGATCAACGAAGAACTTAAGGAAGGGGAAAAAAGATACCTCCGCACCCCGGAAGGTATAGGCGAGGATTACCCCACCCTAGGGGGAACGATTACACCCCTCCATGCCTCCAAGGCCTCGGGGGATATCTATGTTCGGGTTTATATCGACACCTACGGCCTAAAGGCCGCCAGTTTCCGCTTGACCGGTATCTACGGCACGCGACAATTCGGGGGGGAGGACCACGGTTGGGTGGCCAACTTCGCTATCCGCAGTATTCTGGGCTGGCCCATTACCCTTTTCGGCAGCGGTAAGCAGGTGCGGGACATCATTTACGCCACCGATGTCTGCGAAGCCTTCGACGCCTTTTTCCGCCACCAAAAGCCGGGGATCTACAACATCGGAGGAGGCCGGGCCACAGCCATATCCCTTTTGGAATGCATCGATATCCTGACCGAGATCAACGGACAAGCCCCGGAGGTGCGCATGGCCCCCGATCGGCTCGGGGATCTTCGCTATTTCGTCTGCGACATCGCTAAGGCCCGCCGGGAACTGGACTGGGGGCCTCGTATCCTGCCCAGGGAAGGAATAGAAAAGCTGGTTCATTGGATCAAGGAAAACCGCTCGGTTTTCCGGCCCAAGGAGTAACCGATCATGAAAGCCCTCATCTTGGCCGGGGGAAGAGGCAAACGGCTGAACGAACGATCCGCCGACATCAACAAGTGTATGATCCCCGTGAAGGGGAAACCGGTCCTGGAATATAGTCTGGAATGCGCCTCCCAAACGGAAGTGGACGAAATCGTTTTGGTGGTCGGTTATCGGGCGGAGGAGATCATCAATACCTACGGTATCCGCTATCGAGACAAGAGGATCCGATACGTCATTCAGTGGGAGCGAAAGGGATTGGTCCATGCCATCGAATGCGCCCGCGAGGCCATCGCCGGGGATGATTTTCTTCTTTTGTTAGGGGATGAAGTCCTGGTCAATCCCCGTCACCAGGCCATGATCGACGAATTCAAGCGGGGCGAGCAGTTCATCATCTGCGGGGTTTTGACCGTGGAAGATAAGGAGCAGATCAAAAGGACCTACACCTTGATCCATGACGACAATCACATCATTTACCGCTTGGTAGAGAAACCCCGCCATCCCTTCAATCACTATATGGGGACCGGAGATTGTGTTTTTAACAACGGGATCTTCGATTATATCGAACTGACCCCCATCCACCATGAGCGGAAAGAAAAGGAACTGCCCGACCTGATCCAGTGCGCCATTGATGACGGTAAGTCGGTCAAGTCTTTCATTATTTGTGATCGATACGCCAATATCAATTCCGAAGACGACATCCGCCTGGCGGAAAAGATCCTGAGTCCTTGATTTACGGCGTCGGGTTCTTTTTCAGCCCCTTATCTTATTAGGATTGATTTTTTCGATTGACTGTACCTCGGAATGAATGGGTCCCCTCGGCGTTGCAAGGGGAGACCCAGGAAGGGAGGGGAAAGGTTTGTCGGGTTCATCCTGATTCCCTGCCTTTCCCTTGGAAACGGAGCGAATACGAAGAAGATGCCTCCCGCCTCCGAAAAAAACAACTTTTTTCTCCGAATCCTCCAAAAGGATAGGCTTCGGGATGCAGGGGTTTTAGTCTTTCTGGCCTTATTGGTGGTCTTGAAGTTCTGGAACTTTCTCTTGTCCACAGACCGCCTCTATTGGGCCGGCGACTTCATCGAAGCCGCCCATATGAGGGCCCATTTTTACAGATGTCTCAAGGAAGGGGGGTTTTATCTCTGGAATTCCCGAATCGGGGGAGGAATGCCCTATCTGGGTACCGAATTCGGGGCCTTCTATCCCTTCGATTTGCTTCAGGGACTCTTGTTTGCCGACTATTTCCATTCCACCCGAATGGCCTGGGTCCATGCCTTCCATTTCTGGTTGGCCGGGGTCTTTACCTTTCTTTTTGTTCGGCAGTGGGGACTTTCCAGGATTCCGGCCTTGGTCAGCGCCCTGAGTTTTATGCTGGGCGGAACCATGCTCGGTCATGCCGGGCACCGTAATATCATACAAGGCTTCCTTTGGTTGCCTTTGATCTTGTTCTTCCTGGACCAGGCCCTTCAACAGCGTAAGGCCTCCCGGGCGGTTTTGGCCGGGTGTCTGCTCACCGTTTCCTTTTTCGGCAGCCAACCCCAGTTTTTTTATTATATCCTCTTATTCGTCGCCGGCTATTTCTTGTTTTGGGTCTATCTCCGAATACGGGAGAGGTCTTTCCGTAAGATCCTTAGCGACGCCTCTTATTTCGCCTTGGCCGCCGTGTGTTGCTTGGGCCTTTCCGCCGTCCAACTTTTACCCATGCTGGCCGTCAGCTTGAACAGCTTTCACGGGACCCAACCCTTTGACTGGCAGGTTTTGTTTCACTTTCCCCCCTTCAATTTGATCCATTATTTGATTCCCGACTATATGCGTTGGGCGGCCACCGACTTCGGGGAACAATACGGGTATATCGGGGTCTTGCCGCTTATTCTGGCCTTCTGGGCGGCTGTTCAACGGCGGGAGCGGCGGGTGACTTTTCTGACTATTGTGATCCTCTTCGCCTTTGTCGCCTCCCTGGGCCGATTGACCCCCCTTTATAAATTCCTTTTCGATTATCTGCCGGGGCTTTCCCAATTTCGGATCCCCGCCCGCTTCAACGCCTTGATCATCTTCCCCTTGACCGTTTTGGCCGGCTTTGGAACGCAAGCCCTTTTGGAAAAAGGGGATCCTATCCTTCGAAAGGGGAGGAAGACCACCTTAATCCTCCTCCTTCTGCTATTCCTGGTCGCGGGAATAGGGATTTTTCTTTATCTCTATCAGGTCGTTATCCCCTCCTTAGTCTCCCAGGGTCAGAAGATCGATGCCTGGAAGGAATTGCGCACCGGATTTCTATGGTTCTTATGCTTTTGGGGGGTCTCATTTCTGGCCGTATTCGGCCTGCACAGGTACCCGACCGCTTTACCGCCGCAGGTGGTTTTGGTTTTAGTCATCGCCTTGGATCTCATGCTCTTAGGGCGGATCGATGGCGGCTATTTGCGCGAGGATCAGTCCCGGATCTCCCCCTCGGCCCGAATGGAGCTGGAAACTCTCCTAAGGGATCCTCAACCCTTCCGGGTCAACAATTTCCCGGGTTTGATGAATCTCCTCTATACCTCCAGGGAGGGGGTGGCCGTTTATGACGTGGAGAATCTCATCGGTTATGTAGGAACCGTAGTCCCTCGGGAATATTTGGAGATGTACATCCTCTCGGAAAAAAATCCCCAGTTGCTGGACCTGTGGAACGTCAAATATGCGGTCGGTGACCGGCCCAAGGTCCGAAACGGCTTGGCAGTTTGGGAAATCGGGGGAGAAAACGATCCAAAGACCTTGGTTTTGAAAGACGGAGTTTCCCTTACCCGTTTGTCTTTGACCTCTTTCCTCTCCCATTCCGTATCCATACCCCAAGGGATGGAAGTCGCCCGGGTCCTTTTGGAAAAGGCGGACGGCGGCACGATCATCGTCCCCATCCGGGCGGGGGTGGAGACGGCCGAATGGGCCATTGACCGGCCCGGGCTGAAGTGTCTGCACCAGAGGGCCCTTCCGGCCGAATCATGGGATATGGCGGGAGAAGGATATCAAGGTCATGCCTACCTCATGGAAAAACAGTTCCCTGTTCCCCTTAGGGTATCCAAGATTCGATTGGAATATACGGCATCGCCGGGAAAGCTCTTGATTAAAAAAATTTCGATCAACGGCCAAGATGTTGAAGAAATGCTAATGCCACGCTTTCAACGGCTTAGCGAAGGGATATATCGAAATGTCTTTTGTTTTCCCAGGGTCTTTATGATCGGCAAGGCAAGAGTCATTTCCGACGAAAAGGAACTATTGAGCAGGATGGAACAGTGGAATCCCCGGGAGTCCGTCCTGGTCAGGACCTTGCCGGCCGGTTATCACCCCCCTTCGGCCTCCGGGTATAGGGAGGATGAAGCGAGAATCGTCCATTACTCACCGTCCCGAATCCTCATCCAGACGTGGAGCCGTGAGGACAAGTTTTTGGTCTTAAGCGATACCTACAGCCCGTATTGGAAGGCCAAGGTCGACGGAAGATCGCAAACCGTTCTAAAGGTCAATTACGGGCAAAGGGGCCTCTACCTCCCAAGGGGAAGGCATCAGGTTGAATTTTATTTTCATTTTTCTCCCTTTTATTACGGCTCGGCCGTCACCCTGGCCACCCTGGCCGTTTTGTTTATGTTTCTAATAATCGGGAGAAGGGGAAAAACCCCTTCATCCACGCCGACCTCATGAGAAAGCGGACATTCTCCTCGACTTTATGGGTCTTGATGGCCCTGGAGGTGGTTCATTTTCTGGTACGCTGGGCCTTGATCCGCTCCCCCTTTTTTTCCGAGGTGGATTACGACCAGGCCATACCGGGCTTGATGGCCCTGCATATCCTTAGGGGAGAGCCTCAACTCGTACTCTGGGGACAACCGAGAATGGGCGGGCTGGAGGCTTATTTGGCCGCTTTTATTTTTTATTTGGGGGGACCTTCCACCCTGAGCCTCCATTTTTCTTTCCTTGTGGTATCCGCCGCCACCCTCCTTGCTGTTTACGGCCTTGGTTATAAAGTAGGCGGGGTGGGTTTGGGGCTTTTGGCGGCCGCTTATTGGGCCGTTCCCCCCATTTTTTTGACCTTCACCGGAAGCTATGCCGGCGGCGGCCACCAAGAAGCGGTCCTTTTGGGCTCCTTTTTGCTCTTTGCGGCCTCCCTTTTACCTTCCCGCCCGCCCCTACAGCAAAGGGTTTTGGCCCTCCTAATGGGGCTTTTGGCCGGAGCGGGTGTTTGGTCCAGCCTGTTGATCCTACCTTTTATCGTGGCGTCCGCCTTTTTCATCATCGGGACCCGGCCCGGGCTTTTCTGGTCCCCTTTGTTGTGGTTGGCTCCGATGGGCGGCCTCTTAGGTTCCCTTCCTTTTTGGACCTGGAATTATTTCCATGACTTTAATACCTTTCTGCACTTGGGAGGAAAAGGGTTCGGTTCCTTTTTCCGGCACCTGTGGATCGTCCTCTGGGTCGGCTTCCAAACCTTGATGGGGACCTTTTGGGACGCCCAAAGCGTTTTCCAAAGGATTCCCCGGACCGTTCAATGGGTGATCGGTTGGGGCATCTATGCCCCGGTGGGGATCCTTTCTTCGGCCGTTTTTTTACTCTGGTTGAAACGGCTGTTCACCAAACATCTTCCTTTTAAAAATGTGTTGGATTTGGTCATCCTCCTTTTCTGGCTGTTCATCCTGTTCAGGGCCACCGGAGAGGCCGAAGACATCGGCCTGACCCGCTATCATTTGGTCTGGTTCGTTCCTGTGGCCGTACTGACGGGATGGTGGCTGAACCGGCTTTGGAAGGTGGGCGCAATCGTTGGTGGGGCTGCTTTAATCCTGGTGTTGGGTTTCAATCTATTTACTCAATTCCTCTACCTCCAACAACACGGCCACGAACCTGTAAGACCGGTGGATGCCCTGATTCGAGCCCTCCAAAAAGAGGGTATACACTATTGTTACGGACATAATCGGGTTACCCAGGTGGTGACCTTCGAAAGCCGGGAAAGGATCATTGCCGCGGATTTTTTCGGGACCCGTAATTATGATTACTTAAGAGCGGTCGACGAGGCTCCTCTTTCAGAAACGGCCTTCTTGACTCACCGCGCCTTGGGGAACCCTTATCCGGCCGCCTTGAAGGCCTCCCTGAAACGGCTGAATCTCGTTTTTAAAGAAAGGGAAGTCGGCGACTACGTCTTTTTTTACGCCTTTAAACCGCCGGTCGGGCCTTGCCGGTCGGTGCCGGCCGCCGAGTGGAAGGTTGAAAAGCCCGGAGAAGAGACCCTGATCTTTTCGCTGAATGATCGGGATCTATTGACTTCGTATAGGATCGATGGGCAGGGGGAGGGGTTGCGCATCGACTTGGGCTGCGAAAGGCGGGTGGTCGGGATTTCTTTCTTGCCGTTTCCGGGGGATGTTGAGCTGCCCTCCAGGTTCAGGGTGGAAAGTTCTGGGGGAGGAAAGGTGTGGAAGACCTTGGCGGAGGTGGACGACTATCTCCCCGGTCTGGTTTGGGCCCAAGGCAGACCCCGTTTGGAAACACTACCGACCATCCAGCTCTTTTTCCCCCCGGAAAACGCCAGATATTTAAAGGTCATCCCTTTGGAGATCCAAGAGGGCGGCCGGGCCGGCTGGCGGGTGGCGGAATTGTTTGTTTATGAGGCGCAGGAAAATCCACCTTTGATACCGGCCAAGGCTCAATACCATCTGACCTTGGCCCAAACCCTCCTTGACCGATGGATGGACGATCCCACGGGTCCCCATCCCTCGATCCCCCGCCTGTCCATGGAGTTTCGCAAGAAAAAGGTGGATTGGCCGAAAGTGGTCCGAAACCTGGAGTCGGCTATAGAAGAGGCCCCGGACTGGGAAGAACCTCAGCACCTCTTCGGCCGGGCCGTCTTATGGGGGGATTTAGGCGCCGTTTCCACGAGCCTTGTAGGGATTTCAGGGCATTCCCGGAAAGGGAGTTTTTCGGAGGAAGGAAGGTCTTTTTTTTCCCCCAAATCCTGGAAGGCGACTGCTTGGCCGAACGGAGGGGAGGCCTCCTTGGCCGTAGACGGTGATCCGGCCACCCGCTGGACCAGTGGCAAGGGCCAGGAACCGGGGATGTTTTTTCAGGTGGATTTGGGGAGTCCACAAAGGATGGAGGGGGTCTCTATTTTTTTGGGGGGTGCCCTCTATGATTATCCCAGGGGATTGCAAATCCAAGTCTCTTCCGATGGAAAGGCCTGGAGAGAGGTAAAGACCCGGGTTCGTTCCGCCTATGCCTTTGTCCAGGGGCGATTGCTCAAAAAGGTGGATTATCGGTTCGCTGAAGAGGAGGGTCGGTTGCTCCGTCTGGTGCAGACCGGGACCGATCCTCAATGCTGGTGGAGCATTTATGAATTGGACCTGATCGGACCGGGGCATAGGGCGGCTGTAGAAAAAAAGGCGGGGTCATGAACCCTTCTTTTCCGGCTTGGTCATTTTATCTTTTCTTAACGGTCTTGACCGATGTGGGGTTGGCGCTGCCGCCCCTTCGGTTCATTTCCGCTTTAATGCTCCTCGGCTTTTTACCCGGTTATTTTATCATCCAACGGGCAAGACTGTGGGAAGACCCTTTTTCCGCATGGATAGGTTCCTTGGGCATCAGTTTTTTGGTTTCACCTTTAATCGTCCTACCGGCCTGCCTGATCCTCGGCCGGGTCACCCCTTGGCCCATCATCTTCTCGATCAACCTCTTCTTGCTGGGGATGACTTTTTGGCTTCGAGGCGGGGAGCGTTTTACCTTCTCCGGCGATAAAGGCCATCCTCACCTGCCGACGGTCTTGGCCGTGATTTGTTTTTGGGTCCTTCTTTATCTCGACCTGACCGGCTTGGGCCCTTATTGCAGCGATTGGACTTATTTGGCCGGTATTGTCAAGGAACTTTCCCGCCATATGCCGCCCAGGGATCCGGAGGCCTCCTTTTTGCTTTTACGATATCAGTGGGGTTTTTGGTTCTTTTACGGTCTTTTGCACCGTTTAAGCGATCTTTCCGTTTGGAGGGTTTTGGCCTGGGGTTCGGTCTATGGGAGCTTCATTTTTCTGGGGCTCCTTTATCTGCTGGTGTATCAGGTCACCAAGGACCGCCTGGCCGGTTTTTGGGCCGTTTTGCTTTTCGCCGTGGGGCGACACAGCGAATGGATTATTCAAGGACTATTCGGACAGGGGTGGAGGCCGGCCTATGTCACCCACATGTCCTATGAATTCATCAAGGCCCTGACCGGTTACGCCTTGCTTTGGGGTTGGTATACCCTGCCGGGACTTATTCCGCCCCTCCTGGCTTTTTATTTTTTGGTGCGCCATGTGGAGGAAGGCCGAAGGACGGATTTATGGTGCTCTTTGGGGGCCTGCTCGATCAGCCCCTTCTTCCATCCTATCTATTACTTCGGTTTCCTAAGTGGGTTTTCTTTGCTCCTTTTCTTTCAAGTCTTGCGCAGGGAATTCCACCCCCGACTATTGTTGTTTTATTTGACTTTTATCCCTTTTTTCCTGACCTTTTATCTCTTTCTCCGCCCCCATCCACCTGAGGATCCCATTTACCGATTCATTTTTGAAAAACAGGCCCTGATCAAGTTGTTTTGGCTCTATCTATTCTTTGACGGCATAGCGATTCCTTTCGCGTTTTTGGCCGCCATGGTTTCCCCCGGGGCCCGGAAATGGTTTCTGCCCTTTTTCCTTTTGTTCGCCTTTCTTTGTTTAGGCGGGAGCGGGATGGTCAATCACGCCGCCCATTTCGCCCTACAGAACAGTCTTTATTTGACCTTAATGAGCGCCGCGGGATTGGCCTATCTGTTTCGTCGTAGCCGCCGCCTGGCCTTGCCCATCTATGCCCTGGTCCTTTTGGTCATTTTTCCTCCTTATCTCCATGAAGTCGTTCACCGTATCCAAGGAGGATGGGAGGGGTTGATCGATCAGGAACAACAGACGGCGGCGGCCTTCATCCGGTCGAAAACCGATCCCAAGAGCACCTTCGCCGTCTTGCCGGAATCCTCCTATGCCCTGACCACGGTCATCGGTTTGGGGGAACGGAAGGTGACCTTGGGCTATCATTATCACCTGGACCGGTACGAGTCCAAGGCCACCATAGAAAAGTGGGACAAAGATATCAAAGCCTTTTTTCTTTCTGTAAATCCTAAAAACATGCGTGATTTCATCCAGGGATTCGGCGTCGATTACCTGTTTTTCGGTCCGGATGAAAAAAACTTTATGGCCTTACATGGTCGGGATGTAAGGGTATTTCGAGCATTGTTTCCTGTAGTCTTCGATAACGGGACGATCGAGATTTTAAAAGCCAGAGGGGCTCTTCGATTACCGGCTACCGATTCGTGACCGGCCATGCATCTTCTGACCACAAGACATCATTATCTTTTATGGCTTTTGGCCGCTCATCTGGGACTTTGCATCCCGCCCCTCCGTTTCCCGGCGGCGGTGTTTTTAATCGCCTTTTTGCCAGGATATGTAATCCAGGAGAGGTTTTCTCTTTGGAAGGACCCCCTATTCGCCGCCGTAGGGTCCGTGGGTTTAAGTTTTCTTTTGTCCCCTCTTTTGGTCCTGCCCGCCGCCCTTCTCTTCGGAAAGGTCAAAGAGGCGGTCATTGTCTTCTCCCTGGATATCTTTTTCTTGGGGATGATTTGGGGCCAGGCGGCCAAGGATCGGGTCACCTATGGCGAAAAACATCACAGCCCTCTGTTGCCTTTTTTATTGCTGATGATCATCAGCGGGATCTTCCTTTACCTGGACCTGACCGGATTGGGTCCTTATTCCGAAGACTGGATCTATTTTTTGGGGATCGTCAAGGAGCTGTCCCGGAACATGCCCCCCCAGGATCCGGAGGCCTCGTTCCTTTTAATGAAATATCCTTGGGTTTCTTATTTTTACAGTGCCTTGCTGCACCGATTAGGAGGGGTATCGGCCTGGAAGGTCTTGGAGCTTGTGTCGGTCCTCTTCGGGTTCATTTTCTTGGGATTGGTGTACATGATCATCGTCCAGGTTACAGGGAAAAGATGGGCGGGAATATGGGCCGTCTTCTTTTTGACCATCGGTCGGGAGACGGAGTGGTTCATCCGAGGGATTCAGGGGTTGGGTTGGGACCCCTTTTATGCTTTCGATCCCGGGTGGGCGGAGTTGCAAGCCTTTTCTGTTTATTCCTTAATTTGGGGATGGTATTTGCCGCCTAATCTCATCGTCCCCTTGTTGGCCCTATATTTTTTCATCCGCTATGATCAGTTTGGGGAGAAGAAGGATTTTTGGTTTTCCTGGGGGGCTTGCGCCCTCAGTTGTTTTTTCCATCCGGCCTACTACCTCGGTTTTATGATCGGCTATTCTTTATGGATAGGGTTGCAGCTTCTGCAGAAAAGATTTCGTTCTCCTTGGCTCCTTTTTTATGCCGCCTTTCTGCCTTATTTTTTGACTTTTTTCCTGCTCCTTCAACCCAAGATCCCGGCTGATCCTCTTTACCTTTTTTGGGGGGATCTGAAAAGCATAGGAATTTCAATTAGAAATTACTTGGGCCACAACGGGGTGGCCTTACCGTTGGCCTTGGCGGCCCTCGTTTTTTCCCGGGAAGCCAGGACCTGGTTACTTCCCTTCGCCCTTCCGTTGCTTTTACTTTCGGTTTTAGGGGTGAGCAAAGTCAATCACCTCTCCCATGTCTTGTTTCCCGGCATGGTCTATCTTTCCCTTTTGGCCGGCATCGGTGTGGAGGCCGTATTATGTATTCGAAGGCCGATTCGATACTTGGCTTACGCCGTTATTTTAGGGATCATCGTTCCTCCCTTTTGCTTTCATCTTTACGACCGCATCCAAACGGGCTGGAAAGGAGCCTTGGATCAGGAGCAGATCATCGCAGCTTCCTTCATCCGTACCCACACCGCCGAGGACAGCACCTTTTTGATTCTACCCAATTCCAGGTATTCCGCCGCTTGCATCGAAGGACTCGGCGAAAGAAGGCTCGTATTCGGGTGGGTATTTCATCTCAACCGTTATGAATCCGTGGAAGTTCTCCAGCAGGTGGTCGGTGAGATCTTATCCTTTTTTAGCCACGGCGACGAACAGTCCAAAAAGGAATTTCTCCGAAAGTACAAGGCGACCCATATTTTCCTGGGGCCCGATGAGATCCGCTTCATGAAGGACCACGGTAAGGATCCGGCCCAATTCAGAAGGTATTACCCATCCATCTTTAAAACACCCCAAATAGAAATACTTAAGGTTGATGAGGAGAGGCAACCATGACCGCCTTTTTTAGGAAGAAAAAGAAATATTGGGCGGTGATCGTCATCGCCGTTTCTGTTTTTTTCTGGTCCCTTTCCGAAGTCATGCCCCGCCTGGCCCAACAATTGGACGAAAAAGGATATGAAGAGGGACGGAAAAAATCCCTGGGAATTACCGGAACCTTGACTTTCGAAGAGCAGGGAAAAAAGAAAAAGGTCCGCCTCGACCCTATCCGATTCCCCCTGACCCGTCAATCCCATCCGCTCTTGGACAGGGAAAAGTTTTCCTTGAAAATCATCGCTCTTTTGGAGGTAAAAAAGGCCGGCCTTTACTGGATCGGCAGCGATTCCGATGACGGTTCCTGGATCAGGATTGATAATGAACAGGTTTTGGACAATGGAGGACTCCACCCGCGGCAGGAAAAGACGAACCTGATGGATTTGCGGCCAGGCATCCATCCGCTGGAGATCCGATTTGAAAATCGGATGGGAGAAGCTTATCTGGATGTTTTTTGGATTGGGCCGGAAGGGGTACGAAGCTCTTTAGCGATGCTTCCCCATCCTTGGGGGAAGGAAAGCGCGTTTTTTCGCCGGTTGGGTTATCTATCCTTTAAGATCGCCCAATATTGGACCTTTTTGATGCTTCCTGTTTTGCTATACCCCCTTTTGTTTCCCGTCCGTCCTTCTGAAGAGAAAAGGGATTTAGCGGACTGATGCTACAGGCAAGTTCCCTCACTTAGGGATCATTTCCGTTTGGAAACGGATTTTTCCGTCCTATACGGGAAACAGGGACGCCCCATGAAAATTCTCCGATCCCAATACCTTTCCGATGGAAAGGGATTCAACGACGGCCGACTGGTGGACCTGATCCGGATCGAACGGGAAGAGGACTTTGATGCCTTGCTGGACCATATCCTCAAGAGCGGCTATTACGACTCCGCTTATTTCCGGGAACATATTTCCTATGAGGAGGATCGGGTCAAGTTCGACGCCTTTTTCCTCTCGGCCATGATCCGCTTATTGCGACCCCAAAGGATCCTCGAAGTCGGCTGCGGCCGCGGGGATGTCCTGGCCCTTTTGGCCGCCAAAAGACGGCTGCACCTTTGCGGCGTCGAATTCAGTCCGGACATCCTGGCCCAGACCTGGCCGCACCTGAAAGGGAAATTGGAACGGGGGGATGTACGGCAAGTCTGTGGCAGGCTTGCTTCCTTCTCTATACGTTTCGATACCTTTTGCGCCTTTGACTTCTGGGAACACCTCCTGCCCCGCAGACTGGATGAATACATCGAGGCCTTGGTCGCCTTGGCCGAAAAGGACGCTTTATTTTTTTTCACCATTCCGGCCTTCGGAGAGGATCGGATCTTCGGGGAGATTTTTCCTTTGGAAGTGGAGGAAAACCGGGATCGTTTTGAGAGGAGGTTGCCTTTTCTTTATTTAAACGCCGAGTCCATTGATCCCCCCATCCCGGCACAGGGTCATTTGATTTGGGCCCACAGCGAATGGTGGGAAAAACAGTTCCGAAAACATGGCTTGATCCGGTTGGAAGAGCTGGAAAAGAGAATGCACCGCCTTTTCGATGAACATTTATTTTACGCCAGAAAGAGCTTCTATCTCTTCTCTTTGGATACATTCCAAGCAAGGCGCCGGGTCCAAGGTCTCCTGCGGAAAGGGCCGAATTATTTTCGGAAATGGAAAATCTTCGTGGATCTAACGGAGGAAATCTGCCGCCTGGAGGAGTCCCTTGGCGGAACCCTAATTGATCAAAAAGAACTTAAGGCAACGGTCCATCACGCCGAAGTGGAGGCGAATACAGAAGTGAAAGGGCGGATTGAACGATGGATTTGGGGAACGGCGGAAAGAAAAGGGCAGTCCGGCCTTTTGGGGCCTTTGCGGCTCTTTCTCGAACACTGGGCTTATCGGTTTTGGGAGGGATATCTTACCCGATACAAAAGACGCCGTTATCCTCCGGCGGTCGGTTGACAATCGGAAAGGGGTGGGTTATAAAGGCTCTGGGAGAAAAGCGGTTATGCTCGGACGGGAAGATTTTTTAGTAATCATTCCGGCTTATAACGAGGAAGCCTCCATCGCAGAGGTGATCCGCAGGACCCTTCCTTTCGCCGATATCTGTGTCGTCAACGACGCCAGCACCGATCGGACCGAAGCCATCGTCCGGTCCTTCGAAGGGGTGGTCTTGATCAACCATACCCGCAACACCCACATCCCCCAGGCCACCTTGGACGGCATGCGCTACGCCCTGGACCGCGGCGTTTCTTATGTGATCACCATGGATGCCGGTCTGACCCACAAACCTGAAGAACTTCCCCGCTTTCTGGAATATCCCGAATGCGACCTGGTCATCGGCGTCAGGACCAAGACCGAAAATGTACCTCTTTATCGGCGTTGGATCAGCCGGATCGGCACCTTCTTGATGAATCTGGCCCTTCAACCGGCCGGAGGGTTGCTGAACGGGCGGCGCCTGCAAGACGCCACCTCAGGTTATCGAAGATTTTCCCGGCGGGCCGTGGAGCTTCTTTTGAGCCGCCGGATAAAGGCCCAGGCCTTCGATTTCCACACCGAATCATTGGCCCTGATCCTTCGGAACGGCCTCTCCGTGGGGCAGGTGCCCATTTCCTATGCATTTTCTACAAGCTCTTTCAACCTGCGGGTCCTGCGGGCGGGTATCCGGATGTATCTGGATCTGGTCTTGACCGGGAGAAAATGACGGCTCCCTTCCTCAGGAATCCCGGTGTACTTTTCCCCGTAAATGGATCATTCGCCTAACCTGAAATACGGAAGCCGATTTCCGGAAGCCTTGGCGGTCTGGCTCCTTTCGGCCTTTCTCGCCCTGTCCGTCTTGTTTCTCTATTCCCTCAAATTCAACCGAAACATCACCGGTTTTCTGGTCATCGGCGATTACTTCCAGGCCCCCCATCTATGGACGGAAAAGACTTTGATCCATCGAGGCAGCGTCGGATATGACGGGCAGTTTTATTATTATATAGCCCATGATCCTTTTTTACAGGGCACCTCCTACGATCATATCGACTTCCCGGCCTATCGTTATCAGCGCATCCTTTACCCCCTGACGGTCTGGTTTTTTTCTCTGGGACAGCCCAAGGTGATTCCTTGGATGATGGTGATCGTCAATCTCTCGGCCTATTGGTTGGGCATCGGGGTGGTTTTGCTCATTTTAAAACATTTCAGTCGAAGTCCCTGGTATGCCCTCATTTATGCCACTTTTTGGGGCTTTTTATTGTGCCTTTTGCGTTCCCTGCCCGAGCCGATGGCCGTCACTTGGCTCGTTGTGGCCCTCTTTTTTTATTTCAAGGGCCGGCTGTGGCTGCAAACCCTTTTCCTGACCTTGGCCGCCTTGACCCAGGAAACGACCCTTTTGGTGAGTTCGGCCTTTATTATCCATTATTGGCGAAAAAGGGATTTCCCTGCCCTTGTCCTCACCGCCGTTCCGCCTGCTGGTTATCTCCTTTGGCAATGGTTTCTTTTCAGAAAGTTCGGGACTTTTTCTTTCCTGGGGGGCACCCAAAATTTCGGTTTTCCCTTTTGGGGCTGGGTGGAAAAGGTCCTTCTTTTGACCCGAAGCGGGTTCTCCTTCGAAAGAGCGGCCGAAGGGTTGTACCTTTTCCTGATACTGGGCGTGATTTTTTTGGCCGTTTTCAGCATGTTTCGGGAAATCAACCCACTAACTCTTTCTTTTATGGCCTATGCCCTGATGGCCGTCTTTTACAACCATTTGATCTGGGTGGAGCCCTGGTCCTACGCCCGGGCCACTTTGGGGCTTATGACTTTTCATTTCTTGGTCTTTGTGAAAGAGGGGGGGAAGCTTCATCTATACCTATTGCTTCCTATCCCTTTCATCTATTTACTCGGTTTGTTGTCTATGCAACTCGGGTAGATTGAGGGCGACCCATGATCCTTTCCAAAACCATGAGACGGCTGACCTGCTTGCTCTGCCTGTCCCTAATCCTGTTCGGGGGGATGGGGTGTTCCGAGGAAAAAACGCCGCCCCTTTCCCGTCCGCCCCTGGTAGGGGCCTATTATTACCTTTGGTATCCCGGCAACTGGCGGGAAGGGTACATCAACGGCCGACTCAAGCCCCAGCAATTGCCGGCCCTCGGTCAATACGACTCATCCGACCCGCGGGTCATCGAACAACATATCGCTTGGGCCTCACGATACGGCATCGATTTCTGGGCCGTCAGTTGGTGGCCGGATCAACCGGAATCGGACCGGATCATTACCCAAGGGATTCTCAAGGCCAAGAATATCCAAGACATTCGTTTTTGTATCTTTTACGAATCCGGGGGGCTGGGACTGGAAAAGGACCGGATAACCTTTCGTGGGGAAACCTCACGAAAGATGCTCTCCGATTTTAAGACACTGGCCCAAAAGTATTTTTCCCATCCTTCCTATCTTAAGATTCAGGGGCGGCCGGTTGTGATTCTTTATTTGACCCGCACCTTTGTCGGGGACTATGAGAAAACCTTGTACCTTCTCCGGAAAGAAATCCGCGAGTCGGGTTTCGACCTTTTTTTGATCGGGGATGAAATCTTTTGGTATGTCATGCGCTCCCCCCATCTTCCCCCTTCCAGCCGTCCGGAGCGGAAAAGGATACGCTGGTTCGACGCCATCACTGCTTACAATCTATATAATTGGTCCAAAACCGCTCACATGGGTTATGGAGAAAGGAGCACCTTTCTATCCGAAAGCCGCGATCTTTTTTTAAGCTATCGCGCAGCCGGGGGGAATAAGGTTCCATTGATTCCGGCTGTTTTTCCGGGTTATAATGACCGCGGGGTGCGTCTTTCCGAAAATCACCCGGTCATTCCCCGACAATTTTCCCCTGGCGGAGAGGAAGGAGGATTTTTCCGCGAGGCCTTGAAACGGCTGGCCTTGCCATTCCTGGATCCGTCCCTGCCCATGGTCCTGATCACTTCTTTTAACGAGTGGAATGAAGGGACCCAGATCGAACCGACCCAGACCGGGGGGGCCACAGAGGAAGACTACAGTCCAAGCGGAAGGGAGTATACTCAGGGATTTCTCTATCGGGGATACGGTGAGCGCTATCTGACCATCCTTCAAGAAACGTTTTATTCCGTAGCGGGTCGAGTGCAGGAAGAAGGAGGGGGTAACCCTTTAAGCGGGGTCAAGATCAAGGTGGCTAAAGGGAAAAAGGTCTTGATGGAAACCCAAAGCGATACCTTCGGATATTTTCGGGTGTCCCGATGGTCCCTTTCACCGGATTCTTATGTGCTCCAAGCCGAAAAGGCCGGATATCATCCCCACTCAGCGGTTGTTCGGGTGGAAGGGGGAAAACTGACCACCGTCAACATCCTCTTGAAACCTACCCATATTGCCTCCGGTCAAGGGCATAGGACGGTTGAAAGATGAGCGGGATCGAACAGGCGGGATGTGCCCCCCGGTCCATCCTTGGCGATGGGTGACTTGGCCATGATCGGCTCCATGGGGAAACCAAGAAAGGAAGGAACCCCAAAAACCGTTGCCGGCGGCTTGCTTCCGGCCGGCCTGGGGGGATTGATCTTGGGGCTTTTGACCCAGATCCATTACCTCGGTTTCATTGCTTGGGAGTTGCCTTGGATAAGGATCCTTTTAGGGATGAGTGGGGGGTTCCTCATCGGCTGCCTTTTTTCTCGGCTCCTGGGAAAAGGCCTTTCCTGGATCAGGGTCGTTCCCAAAGCAGAGGCCTCGTCCTTTACGGGGTGGGCCCTTTTGATCACCGCGGCCGTGGCCTGGCCTTTTTGGGATGACCTGGCCCTCAGGCAACGATTATGGATCTTCGGAATCCTTTGGCCGCTTATCATTTTTGTTATGTTATGGGCTTCACACCGGATTAAACGACTTCCCCGAGAGGAAGGGGAAAGGAGACTGGTCCTCCTCTTGCTGGTCCCGGTTTTGGCCTGGGGGATCTTCCTTCGCTTCAGCGGAATGACCCATGGCCTCCCCGATTATATCGTCCATTGCGACACCCCCAAACAATTGGCCCTGATTCCCCATTTTGTGGAAGGAAACCTGGAACCTCCCGGCCGTTATCCCGTCGGCCATATCTATCTCTATGCCGGGGTCATCCGTCTTTGGAAGGCCGTGACCGGTCAAGGAGGAAGTGTCCCTGCCTTCAGTCATGAAACCCGGCGGGAATTTTACCCCTACCTGGTCGCGGTTCGGAGCCTTCAATGTCTCCTTTCCGCGGCCATTCCCTTGTTCATTTTTTTCTTCTGCCGAAGACTTTGGGGGCCCTGGGTCGGGTTGCTGGCCGCCTTTTTGGTGGCCTCTGATCCGATCCACCTTTCCTATTCCCGCCAGGAGATGGGGGAAATCCCCCAGTTTTTTTGGATGAGCTTAAGCCTTGTCTTCGCCGGCCGCATCTTTTCTGGAGGTTTCAGCCGGGATGGTTGGTGGGCCGGATTCTTTGCCGGTCTGGCGGTGGCCACCAAGATGTATGGCGGGTATGTCGTCTTGGGGGCCTTGGGGGCCGTCTTTTTTCAGCGGAAACAGATCATCCGGAAATCGGCCTGGGTCATCCTGGGGTTGGTCTTGGGAATCCTTATGGGATCTCCCTATTTTTGGCTGGACCCCGGCAATTGGTGGAACAATACGGTCCTGGAGGCGGTGGACGAATTTTTCGTCAGGGCCCCCCACTTGGGCGGATCCAGAATGGCCCAGATGAAGCAGGGGTTGATCTTTCTCGGGCAAGGCCTCAATCACCGCTTTCATCTCCCTTGGATCCTCTTCAGCCTAATGGGGATCGGGTTACTCCTTTGGCGGCATCAAAAAAGGGACCTCTTTTTCCTGATTCCTTTTTCTACGGCTTGTTTGCTGATCGGTTTCGCCTTGACCTACCTCAGGGAATGGGATCTGGTCCATCTGACCCCTTATTTGGCCGTGGCTACGGCCGTTTTTTTCGTCCATCTTCGGGAGGCCTGGCGTTGGACTTTCTGGAGAAGGAAAGGTCTTGCCTTCATCTTGGCGTTATTTCTCCTCTTCCAGGGTTCTGTGGCCTTGCGGGACGCCCTCCTCGCCCGGTTGCCCGACACGCGTGAGCTGGCCCGCGAATGGGTTCTCCGCCAAGCCGACGAGGGGACCCGCCTCTTTTTCGATACCAACATCAGCGGGGCCAATTGGATCCCGGTGAACAAGGGGCTGAACCTGGTGGGCATCCCTTTCCAGAAGCTCTTGACGGAACGACAAGCCATCGCTCCCTCGGAAGGGGACTTGGCCGTGGTCGAACGGGCCTGGTGGGATCCACCCTTTTCTCAAGATCCTGCCCCCCTTCAGGTGTTCAATCTGAGGAGCACTTATTTTGAAAATCCCGAAATCGCCTTTTTCCGCCTTTCCTCAAAAAAAGACGGGCCGAAGATCATCCTCCCCCATGGGAGGGTCCATCCGCCGGGGCCCGCTTTTTTAGACACCCCGTGGGCCTTTCGACAACCCTTGGATCTGCTTTCCGATACCCTTCCTCTGCGGGATCGTTATCTTTTTGCCGGCCGAAAAATGGGACCTTTCTTTTATGTCCTGCTCGGGGAAGGGCAGGGCAGTCTACAATTCGGACCGGCCGTTTCTTTTCCGATCCGTGCCGAATTAAAGACCTTAAAAAGCGGAGTCGTAACCCCGATTCAAAGAATTTTCCCCTGGTTTCCCCGCAGTTACCGGCTTTCGGTCCGTCCCAAACCGGACTGCAAAGGGATGTGGCTGGGGGTCTTTCCGGATGGTTTGCAGGCCTTTCCTTTACTGGCCCGCTACGGCTCCTGGGCGGAACTGGAGGCATTGGCCCGTCCAGGAAAGGGGGAGAGGGATGTACCGGCCGAAGCCCGATTATTTTATGCCGCGGCCTTGGCCGCACAGCAGAAAAAAGCCGAAGCCGAAAGGGAACTGGCGGAACTGGAGAAAAGACATCCCGGATTTCTGGAGGACTATCGCCTTCTGGCCACCGATAAGGGAGACCTTTTTCCTAAGCTTAGGGAATTAAGCTTGGCCGGCCAAGCCGCCCTCCAATCCGAGGACGTCTATTGGCCGGCTCGTTCCGGGGATCTGGGAGAACTCGATCAAAAAGAAATGAAGGCCACCGTGCTCATCGAGGACGGTCTTTTCCATGTCTGGCTGCCCCAGGTCTTCCTGCCGGGATTTTTTCGGGCGGAAATCCGCTATCAAACAAAAGTTCCTTTGGAAAAAGGAAGAGGCCGGCTGAGGATCATCAGCGTTCGGGCCAATACCGTGGTTCAGGAACTGGCCCGGATCGACCTGCAATCGGGGCAGGGGGAACTGAAGGTCCCTTTCCAGATTCAAGAGGGCCCGGTCCGTTTGGAATGCCGATTGGAATCGGACGCCCCGAGCAAACCGGAGATCAAAAGCCTCCATATCGCCATGGACTATGGGGCTGAATTCTCCTGGCGCCGGCGGTTGTTTCAATATTACTTGGGGAACAACAGGATTCCATGAAAGGTCGTTCTCTTGCCGTTTATGGACTTTTGGGGGTCATCCTTCTGGGGGCCGGGGTGCGGCTATTGTTTCTCCTGACCCCCTATATGGACTCCGACCAGGCCATCAACGGGCTCATGGCCCGCCATGTGTTGCAAGGGGAATTCCCCTTCTTCTTTTATGGCCAAGACTATTGCGGCAGCATTGAGGCCTATTGGGTTTCCACCGTATTTTTTCTTTTGGGCGTCTCCCGCTACACCCTGAACGGGGCCATCGCCCTTTTGTCCCTTTTCTTTATCCTGTTTGTCTATTTGTTCGCCCGGCGGATCGCCGATCCCAAAACAGCCTTATTGGCCGCCCTCTACAGCGCCCTTCCTTCTTATTACCTGGTCTTTCACTCCGTCTTGGCCCGGAGCGCCTATATCGAGATCCCCATACTCGGGACCTTGCTTTTTATTTTCTGCCATAAAATCCTTTCCCGGGAGCGTTGCCGAAAGAGCCATTTTTTCTTCTTGGGGCTGTTTTGCGGTTTGGGGATGTGGACCCATTTCCTCATCGTTTATTTTTTCCCGCCCATCTTTTTCCTGATCCTGTTGAAGGGTCCCCGGGTGTGGTGGCGACGATCCGTAGGGTTCTTTTTTTTAGGTCTTCTGGGAGGGGGGCTGCCCCTCTGGGTCCATAACATCCTCCATCCTTTGGCCACTTGGCATTATCTTTCGGAGACATCGGGGGGAGGGGAGACCTTCGGCAATTCCCTTCGGGCCTTTTTCCTCCAACGCTTCCCGGAGGTCCTGGGGGTGAGGGACAATGATACCGGTGCCTTTTTCCTTCCCTATTTCTCCGTCGGACTCTACCTGACCGTTGGGATCCTTATGCTTTTGTGGTTAGGTGTGGAAAGTCGAAATGCCCTGGCCACCCGGAAGGGCAAAAAGGACCGGTCCTGTGGCGATTGGTTACTGCCCCTCTATCTTTTCTGCTTTCCTTTGATTTTTGCTTTAAGCGGCTTTGCCTCGGGGCACACCAGTCGGTATCTCATGCCCATTTTTTCCGCCCTGCCGGTTTCCTTGGCCCTGATCACCCGCCGCATCGGATCCTTTTCCCCCTTTCTTTCTTTTCTTTTTATCGCCCTTAACCTGAGCGGTAACCTCTGGGGGACCTGGGAACGAGGCCCATTCTTTTCCGCCAAGTTGAAAGAGCACTACCGACAGGCCCGGGAAAGCGACGAGGCCCTTTTGGCCTGGCTGAAAAAAGCCGGTCTCTTTAGGATATACTGCTTGGACTATTGGACCTCGGTCCGCCTGACCTTTGACGCCCGGGAGGAGATCCTCTTTGCCGCCCCTTATGGGGACCGTTATCCGCAATACACTCGGAGGATCGATCAGAGCCCCCGCCCCGCCTTTCTTTTCCCCGGGGACAACCCGGATTTCGAGGAAACCTTGAAGGCCATCGGCGGATCCTACCAAAAGGGCCAGGTGTCCGGCTACAGTATTTATTATGGTTTTTCCCCGCCTCCTTACGATTTTGAGGAGGTGGTCCCCTCTGCTTCCACCGAAGTTCACGAACCGGTCCTGGAAGGCCAAAAGAAGGTCTTTGATCGTGATCTGAACACCCGCTGGACTTCCGGTCTTCCCCAGAAACCCGGCTTTACCTTCCAAATTGATTTGGGCCGGATCGTTTCCGCCATAGGCCGAGTCACCCTTTACGCCGGCTCGCCGGAAGACCTGCCGCGGGGGATCCGCCTGGAGATTTCCCGGGAGGGACGGAGGTGGGAAAAGGTCAGGGAAGTCCCTTCCTATTTCGGTTCCCTTTTTTGGTCCGGCCCCCATCCTTTTCATCGCCCGATGGACAGGGTGGATCTCATTTTCCCGCCCCGGTCCGGCCGTTTTCTTCGCCTGACCCAATTGGGAACCGATCCGGTGTATTATTGGTCGGTGGCCGAGTGTTATGTTTATCGGGTCCGGCCTCGTTCATCCCCTCCGGAAGCGGATGTCCATACGGTCATTGCTCACTTAAAGGCTATAGCCCCGAAGACCTTTTATGGCGATCCCTGGTTGGAGGCGAACTCCGAAAATGGTCGGGGAAAGGCCAAGGCACAAAGGGATCCGATGGACGGGTCGGGAAATGGGGAGTGGCTGCGGCCTCAGGAAGGTGTGGTCCTGGCCGTGGAGAGGGCTTACGCTTCTCCCTTGGCGGACTTTATTCCCCACAGGCTCAATGGACCTCGACTCGAGAGAGAGGTGGCCGGATATCGCCTTTTCTCCTTGTCTCCATCTCCTTATTTCGGCCAGGCCCTTGAGCCGAAGTATTGGAAGGTCTCGGCCAATGTGAATGCAAGAGCGGCCGAGATGGCCGTAGACGGCAAGGTTTCCACGCGCTGGACCACCGATCGGCCCCAACGGCCCGGAGACTTTTTTCAGGTCGACCTGGGTAAGGTGCAAACGGTCTCCGCACTGCGCTGCCGCGTAGGTAGTTCCCGAAACGACTTTCCCCGGGGTCTTGTCCTGGCCTATTCCGAGGACGGGATAAAGTGGTCGCCTTTGGTCGGGCAACCGCGGCCGGTCCTGTTGCGCTGGACAGGGGAGACCCTATTGTCGGGGGGAGGGGACCTGGCGCTGGCCTTTACGCCGGTTCCCCTGCGCTATCTGCGGCTGATCCAGAACGGCCAAGACCCGGTTTATTATTGGTCCATCCACGAACTTGAGCTCTTCCAAGGCCGCCCGTGAGCAGGGGTGGGGGAAAAAGGAGTGCTCTATGAAGAACACCAAAAACCCGTTTTCGAAAGAGATGTTAATTTGGAGACCTTCCTGGCGGAGTTATTTTGTTTTTTACGCGGCCATTCTTATTTTCGGACTTGGTCCGGCCCTGAACCCCGAGGCCGGTGTCAACCGCACCCTGGGCCTGTTCATCGCCGTCTTCCTTTTGTTGTATATCCTTTTGCGACGAAAACATACCTATTACCGCTTAGGGGCCGATGGAGCGGTCAAGGAAACGGGTCTGTGGGGAAAGACTACGGTAAAGGCCCTGGCCCTCAGTGAAATCGGCGGTGTCTTGGTCCGAAGGGGGGTGGTCCACCGCTTGTTGGGGATCGGGCATCTGCAGATCCGCTCGAGCCGGTCCGAAAGGCCGGATCTCTGGTGGTACGGTCTGGAGGATCCCTTTACCGTGGCCCGGAAGATAGAAGAATTCCGCATCCAAAGGGAGACGGCGGGTCGCTCCGATTAAAGGAACCCGGACCAAGCCAGGGGGCGGGCCGATCCAGGTAACGGGTAATGGGCCCCTGAAGGTTCCCCCGGTCGATCCTCACCAAGGCCTCTTTCAGGCGTCCAAGACCTCTCGAACCTTTTTTAACAAGACCTCGTCCCGATAAGGTTTCTGAATGAATCCCACCGCCCCTTCCTTGAGGATCTCCTCCACGCCGCCGTCGGTACTGTATCCGGAAGACAAAAGGATCTTCAAGGCAGGGTTCAGCCCTCTTAAGGCCCGAAAGGTCTCTTTGCCTCCCATACCGGGCATGATCACATCCAGAAGGACAAGGTCGATTCGTCCCGGGAAGGATCGGTAGAGGTCCAATCCTTCTTCTCCGCGGGAGGCGGTCAGGACGGTATAACCGGCGTCCTCGAGGATGTCGGCGCCCAATTGGCGGATCATCTCCTCGTCGTCTACGATGAGCACGGTTTCATGGCCCCCTTCGGCGAGGGTTTCCTTGGGTTCGTCGGTCGAGGGGCGGGGTTTGGCTTCGGGCAGGGCGGGCAGGATCAAGGTGAAGGAGGAACCTTTTCCGGGCTGGCTCTCTACTTCGATGGTCCCTCCGTGATTGTGGATGATACCGTAAACCATGGAGAGTCCCAGGCCGGTCCCCCTCCCCGCCTCTTTGGTGGTGAAGAAGGGTTCGAAGATCTTCGAGCGAACCTCCGGGCTCATCCCCAAACCGGTGTCGCTGAGGGTGATCTTGACCCATTCCCCTCCCCGGGCTCCGTTTTCCTTTTCAGAGGAAGATCCGCCGAGGGAATGGTTTTGGGTCCGGATGCTTAATGTGCCTCCGTCGGGCATGGCGTCCCTGGCGTTGAGACAGATGTTGATCAAAGATTGTTGCAGTTGGGTCTCGTCCCCTTCGACGAGTTTCAAGTGGGGGTCCAGGTCCAGGACGAGGCGGATCCGCTTATCCAGGGTCCGTTTCAGAAAGCGGGCCACTTCCTGGACCAGGGTGTTGATGTTGACCGGTTTGACCTCGTATTTCCCTTTGCGGGCGAACCCCAGGAGCTGCTTGACCAGATCGGCGGCCTGTTCGGCGGAGCGTTGGATGTTTTGGATGGAGTGGTACAGGGGATTGCGGGGGGACATCTTTTTCTTGACGAAGGAGGCGTAACCCAGGATACCGGAAAGGAGGTTGTTGAAATCGTGGGCGATGCCCCCGGCCAGGTTCCCGATGGACTCCATCTTCTGGGCCTGGAGGAGTTGTTCTTCCAGTTTCTTTTGCTCGGTGATGTCCCGGGCGATGCCGATCGTGCCGATCACCCTTCCCCTTCCATCCCTTAAGGGGGCGGCGCTGCCGGAGAAATACCGATAGGTACCGTCCCGATGGCGCAGGCGGAGAGGAATGTTTTCCACACTTTGTCTGTGATCCCGCACTTCCTTGAAAACCTGGATCAAGTAACGATGCTCTTCGGGCGGAGCGAAATCGATGAAGTATTTCCCCAACACCTCTTGATCCTCATGGTTCAAGATCTTTTTCCAACGGGGTCCGATGTAATGGAAGGAGCCGTCGGGGGCCAGGGAAAAAATGATGTCGGGGATGCTTTCCACCAGGGCGCGGTATTTTCTCTCCGAGGCCTTAAGTCTTTCTTCGGAGGTCCGCGATCGGCCCCCGGATCTTCGTTGATCCTTATCCTCCTTCAAGTCCATGGAGCGAGGACTGGGGTCGGTCTTCCCCTTTATGGCGCTGCGGGTCATGGCTTCTATGCCCCCATTACGGCAAGGACCGCCTCTTGTTCGGGGCTTCGCCGGAAAACATCCCTGTCCGAGGCCCTGAGGCGGCATCAACCTTTTTTCTTATTTTCTCCCATTGACCGGTCCCTGTCAAACCTTTAAGCGGCCAGGCGGGTGGAAAGCTCGACCCGGAAGCGGGAAGGGCCGCCTGAAGGGTACGACCAGTACACCCGGACGGTGACCTCGGCCAACCGCCTTTGGGGATCTTTGTTTACCGTCGTCTCTCGATCAAATGAGACGGAGAAGGTTTCCAGGGTCAAAGGACCTTCCCACTCCGAGGTCAGTTCATCGAAAGGGATCCCTTTTAAGATCTCCAGTTTTTCCTGGGCCAGGTGAAGGGCCGCGGTCTTGTGGCGGTTGTGGCGGTCGGCCTTCATGGCCGCCGCCGATAACTGGGCCAGGGCGGCAAAGGCGACGGTCAAGATCCCCAAGGCGATGAGCAGTTCCAAAAGGGAGAACCCTCGGTTACGGCCCATGTCCCTTTTCTTCCATTCCCGGCGAGGAATTTGGGCCGTTGAAACAGCCCTTGAGGAAAGAAACGACTTTTTCCGGACATTCCCGGGGAAGGATCTCCTGCACCCCGCGTTCCAGGAGGTGATAGGCCTCAAGGGGAAACATGGCCGAAGAGGCCAAGACCGCTACCGGTAGACCCTGAAGCAGGGCCAGGTTGATTAAATAAGGACCGCGGATCCCGGGAAAATCGACGAGGACCAGGTCGTACCGCCTGGAAAAGATCAACTCCACGGCTCGGTTAAAAGAATCGGCCCCTTCTATAAGCAGGGCCTTCCCCCCCCGCTTTTCTGTTTCTTCCTGTAAGTAGGTGAAGAACTTCGGGTCGGCGTCCACCACTAAAATCCGTTTGCTCTTCATGGTCGTTTTCCGGCTGGGTTGAATAGGATTTTTTCAAGATCCTTCTGCAAAGGCGATACCACCTTCGGGGGTTAAGCCGGAAAAAAGGCCTCAGGTCCCGATCCCGTTGAAGTTCAAGGTCTTAGGGTGACAGGGATCCGTCTTAACAGAAAAAAAACCATTTTTACCGACCAAGGCGACGCCTGTTTTGATAAGCTCCTTCTCAAAGGTGAATACTTCTTGCTCAAAAGGGTCCGTCTCCTCACGGGTGGCCGGATTTGCCCTTGACATCCTGAAAGATCTTGCATTAGGCTCTTTCTCCAAAATGCCATTGGAAGGGAGAAAGGTTTCCATGGAGATTTTGCCTTATACGGAAGAACACCGGATTTTCCGGGAATCGGTCAGGAGATTTTTGGAAAAAGAGGTCACCCCTTTCGTGGAGGAATGGGAAGAGGCCGGCAGGGTTCCCAAATCGGTCTGGAAAAAAATGGGGGAGCAAGGTTTTCTCTGCATGGATGTCCCCGAGGAATACGGAGGGGCCGGGGCGGATTTTCTTTATTCCGTGATCGTCATGGAGGAATTGGCCCGGACCAATCATACCGGCCTGGCCGCCCCATTACACAGTAACATCATCGTTCCCTATATCACGGCCTATGCCTCGGAAGAAATAAAGAAGAAATATCTTCCCGGCTGCGTCTCCGGCGATATCATTACGGCCATCGCCATGACCGAACCCAACACCGGGTCGGACTTGGCGGCCATCCGCACCCACTTCGTCGAGGACGGGGATTTCTTCGTCGTCAACGGTCAGAAGACCTTCATTTCCAACGGTCTGAATTGCGACCTCCTCGTTCTGGCCGCTCGGGATCTCAAGGTGGAAAAGGCCCATGCCTCCCTTTCCCTCTTTCTGGTCCCGGCCGATACCCCCGGTTTCGAAAAGGGGAAAAAGATCAAAAAGATCGGCTGGCACAGTCAGGACACGGCCGAGCTCTTTTTCACCGACTGCCGAATCCCCAAAGACCACCTCTTGGGGCAACGGGGCATGGGGTTTTATTATTTGATGGAAAAACTGCAGCAGGAAAGGCTGGTCTGCGCCGTCAGCGCCTTGGCCGCCGCCGAATTCGCCCTCGAAGTCACCTTGCCTTATATCAAGGAACGAAAGGCCTTCGGAAGACCCATCTCCCACTTTCAGGCCAACCAGTTCAAGATCGTGGAGATGGCCACGGAAATTAAATTGGGCCGCGCTTTCTTGGAAAGATTGATCGTCGATCACATGGAGGGAAGGGACATCGTCACCGAGGTCTCCATGGCCAAGTACTGGATCACCGAGATGGCCCAGCGGGTGGCCGACGGCTGTCTCCAGCTCCACGGCGGATACGGCTATTGCGAAGAATACCCCATCGCCCGGGCCTGGCGGGACATCCGGGTCATGTCCATTTTCGCCGGCACCAACGAAATCATGAAAACTATCGTGGCCAAGCGGATGGGGTTGTGATGGGCGTCTTCAAAAGGGGTTTCCCGGCCATGAGCGGGACCGAAAAAGGGATCGGGTGATGGGCCGGGAAGGGGAAGAAAAACTGCGGTACTGCTTCACCCAAGGTCCGGAATACGAGGAAATGGCCCGGATGCTGGAGGGATGGCAAGAAGATCCTTCGGCCGTAAAAGAGGCCTTCCTTCGATTAGGGGCCTTTTTGGCGGAAAGAAAAGGGGCGCGCCTTTCTTTCAAGGCCCGCCCCGGCGTGAGCTACTCCTTGCGGGCGGCCAAGCCCGCCGGCGTCGAGGGCGGAGAAAGGCTTTTCGCCCTGGTGGATGTCATAGACGACCCGAATGCCAGGTATCTTTCCGTCTGTTTTTATGAAGAGACCGTTACCGATCCGGAAGGGCTCGGGGAAACGATCCCCGGCGGGATCCTGGGTGAAGACGGTTATTGTTTTACCGTGGAAGAAAACGCCCCGGTTCTGTTGAGCTACCTTGAAAGGCGTGTCCTTGAGGCCGCCGGGGAAGAAGACTGAAAGGCTATTTACGAGACAATAAAAGTTTAGGCTTCAGAAAAAACCTCCCGGCTTCTTACTAATCAGCTCATTATCGTATGGACCCGGTGGGGTTGTATTTTCTTTCGTCTGTGACTTCAGTGCTGGTCTTTTCTTCGGGCTTGTCCAATGGGGACCTTTGCCCCCTCCGCATTCTCGTCCGCTAAAAAACAGCGGAAGAGCTGCGGTTTCCCCCATGGATAAGCCCGGAAAAGACAGCGCCCTAATGTCAATGACTCCATAACATACAACCCCACCGGGTTCGGGTGTTGTCTTTCTCATTTTGAACTTATTATGAGAGGATGTCTTTTTAATTTTGCCCCTATTAAAACCTTGCCTTCAATCAGGAAGGGGCGGCCGTTTGTCCTTCCAGGGGCGGGCCTCCTCCAATTGGGAGGCCAAGCGGAAGAGCAGCCCTTCCTCTCCGAAGGGGGCCGAAAACTGGACGCCTACGGGCAAGCCGTCCTTCGTCCAATACAAGGGGACGGACATGGAAGGCTGACCGGTGACATTGAACAGCTGGGTGAAGCCGAAAAATTCGGACATCCGGCGGCCGTATTCCTTGAGGTTTTCGGTCATCATGTCCAGCCAACCCAAGGGGACGGGGGGCTGGAGCAAAACCGGACTGACCAGGATCGGGTAGTCCTGGAAAAAGCGGGCCACCTCTCTGGCCGTACGGTGCAGGATCTGGACGGCGTTGAAATAATCCAAGGCGGAGAGCTTCCGTCCGTTTTCCAAGGTCTTGCGGGTGACCTTCTCCACATCCTCTTCGGCCAAATCCCGCTCCAATTCGGCCAGGCGCCGTTCCACGGCCCCCAGGGTGCTGACATTGATGATGTCCAATACCGCCCGGCCCAGGGTCTCCTGATCGAAGGTCGGCGCCCTTTCTTCCGCCTCATGCCCCAAGGTCCTTAGAAGCTCCACCGTTTCCTCAACGGCCTGCACACATTCGGGGTGGGTGGGCATGCCGCTGGGAGGGGTCGAGGTGAAGGCGATTTTCAACCGCCCCGGGGATCGGCCCGTTTCCTCCAAAAAAGATCGGGGCGGGGCCGGGGCCCAGTAGGGGTCGCCCGGTACAGGGGCCGAAACGGCGTCCAGAAAGGCGGCGCTGTCCCTCACCGTGCGGCTGATGACATGGTGGATGCTCATGCCCGCCCAGCCTTCTCCGGCGTCCGGGGCGAAAGAGACCCTTCCTCGGGTGGGTTTCAGCCCGAACAATCCGCAGCAGGAAGCGGGTATACGGATAGACCCACCGCCGTCCGAGGCGTGGGCGGTCGGGACCATCCGGGCGGCCACGGCCGCGGCCGCACCGCCGCTGGATCCGCCGACGGTCCGACTAAGATCCCAAGGGTTGCGGCAAGGGCCGAAGAGACGAGGTTCCGTGGTCAAGGTCAACCCGAATTCCGGGGTGTTGGTCTTGCCGAAGATGACCAGGCCGGCCCGGAGGTAGCGGGCGACCAGCTCCGAATCGTGATCGGGTACGGCCTCGGCAAAGAGGCGGCAGCCGTAGCTGGTGGGGACCCCTCGGTAATAAACCCCCAGGTCCTTCAACAAAAAAGGGACACCTTTGAGGGGACCGTCGGGAAGCCCGGCCTTGATCCGGTCTTTGGCCTGATCGTACATCTTCTGGACCACGGCATTGATCAGGGGGTTCCATCGCTCGACCCGTTCTATGGCCGCTTCCAAAAGTTCCTCGGGGGTGACTTCCCCTTTTTTTACCAGCCGGGCCAGGTCCAGGGCGTCGTATTTTTCATAATCGGGAAAGACGGTCATGATGTTTTTCTCCGGTCCGGCAAGGTTCGGTCAGGCCGGCTTTTGCGGGGCCAACAGCTCGTCCGCCTTTTTTATCCATTCAGAGATAGGGATCCCTTGGGGACATTTTTCTTCACATTCCCCGCATTCCAGGCAGCGGTCGGCCCTTTCCCCTTCGGCCACCCGGATGGTGTAAAGAATGCGGGCCCTTTTGACGTCTCCGTATTTGAAGGCGTCGTTATAAAGGGCCAAGATTTCGGGGATGTTCACTTCATTGGGGCAAGGCATACAATATTTGCAATTTGTACAGGGAATCGGTGAAAGACGTCGGTATTCCTCCCGGACCCTTTCGAACAAGGCCGATTCTTCAGGGGTGAGACAAGGAGGAGCGGAGACCTCGGCGATCCGCACGTTTTCCTCCACCTGTTCCATTTTGGACATGCCGCTCAAGACCGTGGAGACCTCCGGGTGATTCCAGACCCACAACAAGGCCCATTCGGCGGGCGTCCGTTTGTTCGGGGCCTCGGCCCAGATGGCCGCCACCGAGGGTGGGGGGTTTTTGGCCAGGGTCCCGCCCCGGAGGGGTTCCATGATCACCAGGCCCAGCCCTTTTTCGGCGGCGTATTTTAGGCCCTTGGTCCCGGCTTGGTATTCCGTGTCCATATAGTTGTACTGGATTTGACAGAATTCCCAGCCTTCGTAGCCGTCGACGATTTCCCGGAAGACCTCGAAGTCGTCGTGAAAGGAAAAGCCCAGGTGTAGGATTTTTCCTTCCTTTTTTACCCTTTCGGCCCAGGACAAGACACCCAGGTCGCGGCCGTGAGGCCAGCTCCTTTTATTCAGGCCGTGGAGGAGATAACAATCGATGTGATCGGTCTTGAGCCGCTTTAATTGTTCGTTTAAAAACCGATCAAAATCCTGGGCCGATTGGGCCAAACGGACCGGCAATTTGGTGGCCAATTTGACCTTTTGGCGGTAACCTTCAGTTAGGGCCTGGCCGACCAACTCTTCACTGTGGCCGCCGTGATACGGCCAGGCCGTATCCACATAGTTGACGCCATGATCGATGGCGTAGCGGATCATGCGGATCGCTTCCGGTTCGTTGATCTTGGCCGGATCGCGGTCGATTACCGGAAGTCGCATGGCCCCGAAGCCGAGGGCCGAGACCTGGAAGTCCAGACGGCCGAAGGGACGGTAACGCATCACTCATCGCTCCTTTTCATTTCTCGTTGACCCCTTCCTGGGGTATCTTATATGCTTTTTCTTGAAAAGCAAGATCTGTAATCGGAGGAAAGGAGACCCCATGCCTTTCTGGGTGAAGTTGTTGATCCGGACCGCCTTGAGTTTGGTTTTGGCCGCCCTGATGAGCCGCTTTTTTTTCCGGGGGAATTTCGCCTTCGGCCTGGTGGTCCTGACCCTTTTCTTCCTGGGTATGGGCTACCTGTCGGAATATGTCCGCCGCAGGGGATAGCCCCGTTCCCCTTACCCTATGGGTGCCGCCCTGCCGCTTTAAGGGAGGGGCGGCGTATCTTTCATTTTCGTCCTTCGAGCCACAGCCGGATATCTTCCAATACCCTTTCCTTTTCCGGTTCGTTGAGGATCTCGTGAAAGAGGCCGTCGTAGATTTTCAGGGTCTTGTCCGGGGAGGAGATGTGCTCATGGAAGTAACGGGAGGCCTCGGCGGTGACGATCTGATCCCCTCCGCCGTGGAGGATGAGGCAGGGGTAGCGGTAATCCTTCATGTGTTCCATGAGCCATTTGGCCCCGCGCAGAAAGACCTCGCCCATGAGCTGGGTGGTGAATTCCTTCAGGACCAGGGGGTCTTCCTGATAGGCCCGGACCACTTGAGGATCCCGGCTGACCTGAGCGGCCAATTCGTTGGGGATGGGGTTCATGGCCACGGCTTTATAATCGAAGTCCCCCAAGTCGGCGACCATAGGCAGGACGATCACCGCCGCCCCGGAGTGGATGATCCCTTGCAACCGATCGGGATAGAGGATCCCGTAGGCGGCGGCGATGAATCCGCCCATGCTGTGGCCCAAGAGAAACAAGGGACGGTCGCCTATCTCCTTTCGGGCCTTTTGGACGATCAGGTCCGTGTCTTCGGGGTAGCGCTGAAAATCGGAAACAAAGCCCCGTTCCCCGCCGGAGCGGCCGTGTCCCCGGAGGTCGAAACGATAGACCGACCAGCCCCAGTCGTTCAGGCGAGAGACCACATGGTCGTAGCGTCCCCCATGCTCGCAGAGGCCGTGGACGATGACCACCACCCCTTTGGGATTTTCCACGCCGTTCCGACGCACGAATAATTCCACCCCGTCCGTAGTCTTGATCCGTTCTTCTTGTGCTTGTGGGCTCATCGTTTTTCTCCTTTGCCTAACGATCCCCTGGGGATCGCCCTTTTGATGGTCAAAGGCTCGTGAAGGACTTCGGACCTTACCTCTTTTTCTTCGGGGTGCAGTATAAGATGAAAACAAAAGGGCGGTCAAGGAGATATGTGGACCGGGTTTTTTCCAGGTACAGGGGTCACAAAAGGATCGTCCTTCCGGTGGTGGTCGAGATTCGATCCAAGCCTGACCATATTTTTTCAAAGACCTTCGGCCTGAATTTCGTCAGCGGCCGGAACCCCTCCGGGGAGGCCCCGTAAAGGATACCCTCCTCTTTTAATCTTTTGAAAATTTCCACCCCCAAGGCGGAGCGTCCCCCTCGCCTTTCGGCCAGCTCCAGGGCCTCTTGCAGATCGGTTTCATCCTTTTCCAAAGGGATGCCTTTAAAAAAATTGATGATCCGGGAAGCGAGCCAGAGGGTGTAAAGGTCTTCCCTTTTACAGTCCTCCGTCTCTACGGCCATGGCGGTCAGGCGGCAGCGGACGAGATCAGCCGGCGTCAAGGGGGGATGACTTTCGGCCAAGGGGGAGCCGGGATTCAGATAGTAGGGGGAGGCGCCCAAAAGGACCGGCAGCCCGGCGTTCATCCTTAAGGTCTCGATCATGGAGTCCAAGGACTCGCCGGGGAGACCCAGGATCTGATAGGAGATCACCCGAAGCCCCAGGCGGAGGGCCTCCCGGACGACTTCCACGTACTTTTCCAAAGTGAAAGGGCGCTGATGCCCTCGACGCACCTTCGGATCGGCGCTGACCAGGGAAAGGTTTAAACCGGTGAAGCCGGCCTTTTTCATCCAAAACAAGAGTTCGGCGTCCAGGCTTTCATAAGAAAGGCCGTTCATGGCCGTAAGTTCGATTTCTCCGGGGGAAAAGTGATCGGAAAGGAGGCGGCACAGGCGGAGAAAAGGCCTTCGTTGGTAGGTCAGGTTGTCGTCTTCAAAATCGAAGACCCGAAAGCCTTCCTGAAACCTATGGAGGATTTCCCTGAAGACCTCGTCCGGGTCCCGGCGGCGATACCCCGGGAAATGGTTGCGGATCGAACAGAAGGAACAGTGGTGAGGGCAGCCGCGGGAGGTGAGGATAAAACAGAGGGGGCGCCCCTTCATCCGATAGGCCTGGGGATCGAGGTCGGAGAGATCCGGCCAAGGCAACGCCTCCAAGGGCAAAGGGTCGGGGGGAGGGTTGAAAAACAATCGGCCCCCTGCTTTGTAGCCCAGACCCGGGACCCGGCTCCAACCGGTCCCTTGTTCTAAGGCGCGGATCAATTCCACCAGGGCCTTTTCCCCTTCGCCGCGGATGACCCAATCCACGGCCGGGTGGGCGAGGATGACTTCCGGAAGGGCGGTCACCTGAGGTCCTCCGATGACGATGGGGCAGGGCCATTTTTCTTTGATCGCCTCGGCTGTCTTGAGGACCTCGCGGTAATAAGGGGTGAACAAGGAAGAGATCCCTACCAGATCGGGTTTTTCGGCGGCCGTCTCCCGGGCCGCGGTTTCGAAGGAGGCCCCGAAGTGACGGAAGCGGTGAAACAAGGAAAAGGGGCTTCGATCGGCGAAGGGGTAATAGTCTCGGAGATAGGCCAGCTCCTCGGGTAAGGGTAGGTCTTGTTTCCCCCGGCCTTGATGAAAGTCTTTGATCACGACCTCGAGGTGGGGGAACTCTTTTCTGACCGCCGCTTTCAGATAGGCCAGACCCAAGGGTTGCAGCCTTTCCCGGCTTTGATAAAAATCCCGGATAGGGGGTTGGATGAGGACGAGCTTCATAGGGACGGATGAATTTGTTTGCCCTAAAAGGGCGAAGGCGGGTATACTATAAATCGCCAAGTCCCCAAAAATCAAGTCGGCCTTTGGAATTAAGGTGAGACCGATCCGTCGGTTATCCAAAATGTTCCATACCAGGAGGAAGGATATGCACTACCTCATCATCGGCAACGGTGTGGCCGGGACCACGGCCGCGGAAAACATCCGCAAATACGACCCGGAGGGAGCGATCGCCGTCTTCACCGACGAAGCCTATCCCTTTTACAGCCGGATCCGTTTGATCGACTTCTTGGCCGATGAGGTGGCCCTGGAAAAACTCCAGATCCGACCTCTTTCCTGGTACGAAAGTCAAGGCATCCGATTGTTTCTCAATACTCCTATTGTGGATGTGGACGCCGTGGGAAAGACCGTTCTCACTCGATCCGGCGAAAGACACGGCTACGACAAACTGCTGTTGGCCGACGGCAGCCGTTCTTTCGTCCCGCCCATTCCCGGTGCCCCTCTCCCCGGCGTTTTCACCTTGCGCAACATCAAAGACGCCCTGGCCATCAAGGCCTTCGCCCAAGGGAAAGAAAAGGCCCTGGTCATCGGCGGGGGACTCCTGGGCCTGGAGGCGGCCAACAGCCTACGGAAAAGGGGAATGCAGGTAACGGTGGTGGAATTTTTCCCCCGTCTGCTGCCCCGGCAAACCGATCCCGCCTGTTCGGCCTTGCTCCAGGGCCGGTTGGAGGCGATGGGATTTACTTTTTTCCTCGGGGCCTCTTCCAAGGAGATCCGCGGGGAAGGTCAGGTCCGGGAATTGCTCTTGGAAGACGGCCGCCGCCTGGACTGCGATCTCATCCTCATCTCGGCCGGCGTCCGGCCCAATCTCGACCTGGCCCAAAAGGCGGGGATCAAGACCGGCAAGGGCGTGCCGGTCACGGAACGGATGGAAACGGAGATACCGGGGATCTACGCCGCCGGAGACGGTATCGAATTTAAAGGGATGCTTTACGGCATCTGGCCGGCCTCGGAAAAACAGGGGGAAGTCGCCGGGATGAACATGGCCGGGCGGGAAGCGCTCTATCAAGGGACCACCCTTTCCAATCAGCTCAAGGTGGCCGGAATGGACTTGTTGGCCGCCGGGAACATCGACGCCGAAGGGAAGGCCGAATCCTTCGTGGACCTCGATCGGGAAAAAGGGACCTACCGCAAGATAGTCATCGAAAACGATCGGATCGTGGGGGTCCTCTTCTTCGGCACCACGGAAGGGCGTCGGCCCATCCTGAAGGCCCTCGAAGAGGGGAGAAATATCTCAGGGATCAAAGAGCGTTTGCGCCGCTTCGACCTTCAGGGACTCTGAGACGAGGGGGAAGGGGAACCCGCGGAGGACCTCCGTCCGAGACATACGGCCTTTTCCTTTTGGACCGCCAGGGCCGCTTCAGGAGCCCTCCTGGGAGGTCGTCGTTTCCTCCACCTCCCACAAGGTCCCGGCCGGGGTATCCTTTAAAAGGATGTGCATGGCCTTCAAGCGATCCCGCAGGGCGTCGGCGGCGGCCCAGTTTTTTTCCTGTCTGGCGCGGTTTCTTTCCCGGATCAGTGCTTCCACTTCCTCCACGGAAAGGCCTTGATCTTGCAAGAGCCTTTGCCGTTCCTGCTCCAGGAATTCGCGGGGGGGGCGATTGAACAGGCCCAGGATCCGCCCGTATCGTCGGAAGTGTTCCGCGCCCTGAAGAAAGACGGGGGACAAGGCCTTTAGATCCGCCGGACGAAGGGCATCCATGAGGCGGTTGAATTGTCTGGCCGTTTCATACAGGTAACCGAGGACCTGGGCGGTGTTGAAGTCGTCGTCCAAGGCCTCTTCCGCCTTTTCCCGAAATCTTTCGACAAGGGCCTCGACCTCTTTTCTCCGCTCCGGTGTCAAGGGTTCCTTTCCTTTGCTCTGGATCCGGTTTGCCGGTTCCTCCAGATCCTTGAGCAAGGTGTAGAGGCGGCGCAGGCCGCCCTGGGCCTCGGTCATGGCCTGGTCCGAATAGTCCAGGGGGGAGCGGTAATGGCGGGATAGGAGCAGAAGGCGGATCGCCTCGGGGTGATACTTACCGATCATTTCCCGGATGGTGACAAAGTTCCCCAGGGACTTGGACATCTTTTCGCCGCCGATGGTGACGAAGCCGTTGTGGACCCAGTAGCGGGCCAGGGGCCTTTCACAGGCGGCCAAAGACTGGGCCTGCTCGTTTTCATGATGGGGAAAGATGAGGTCTTTGCCGCCGCCATGGATGTCGAAGGGTTGCCCCAGATAGCGGGAACTCATGGCCGAACACTCGATATGCCATCCCGGACGGCCCGGCCCCCAGGGGCTGTCCCAGGAGGGCTCGCCGGGTTTGGCCTTTTTCCACAGGGCGAAATCCATGGGGTGGTGTTTTCGGGGATCCACCTCGATGCGGGCGCCGGCCTGCATCTCTTCCAGGCTCCTTCCGGACAAGGAACCATAAGCCGGGAATCTTTCCACCGAGAAGAAGACATCGCCGTCCACCTCATAAGCCACGCCTTTTTCCATGAGGGTGCGGATCAGGGCGATGATCTCCGGGATGTGTCGAGTGGCCCGGGGTTCATGGTCCGGGGGATCCACGGCCAAGGCCTCCATGTCCTCTTGGAATTCCCGGATATATTTTTCGGCCAAGAGGGAAGGCTCCACCCCTTCCTCTTGGGCCCGGGCGATGATCTTGTCGTCCACGTCGGTGAAATTCCGGACATAGGTGACTTCATAGCCCTTATAGCGGAGGTAGCGGACGATGGTGTCGAAAACGATCATGGAACGGGCGTGACCGACATGGCAGCTGTCGTAAACAGTCACGCCGCAGACATAGATCCCCACCTGAGGTGGATGGATGGGGGCAAAAGGTTCTTTTTTCCGGGTTTGCGAATTGAAGATGCGCAGACTCATGATTGGGCCTCATCTTTTTTCAGCAGTAAGACAACGGCATAAGCAGCCATACCCTCCTTCCGACCGGTGAACCCCAAGCCCTCGGTAGTGGTGGCCTTGATATGGATGCGTTCCGGAGGGCATTGTAAAGCGGCGGCTATCCGGCCTTGCATGGCCTCCCGATAGGAGGCGATGCGGGGGGCCTCCGCGACCAGCGTGAGATCGGCGTTAACGATGTCCAATCCTTTGTCCCGAAGGAGGGTGGCGATGATTTCCAACAGGCGGAGACTGGAGATCCCCTGGTAACGGGGATCGGAATCAGGGAAATGGGAGCCTAAATCCCCCAGGCCGGCGGCCCCCAGAAGGGCGTCGCCCAAGGCATGGGAAAGGACATCGGCATCGGAATGTCCGTGGAGCCCCAAGGGAAAGGGGATCTCGATCCCGCCCAGGATCAATTTCCGTCCTTCCACCAGGGGATGGACGTCGAAACCCTGGCCGATGCGGAAGTCCGGGATCATTTCCGCTTTTTCCCGCGTTCAAAGAGGGTTTCGGCCAAGGCCAGGTCTTCAGGGGTGGTGATTTTGATGTTGGTATAGTCCCCTTGGATGAGGGTGACGGGATGGCCCAAGCGTTCCACCAACGCAGCGTCGTCCGTACCTTGGAAACCGTCTTCCTCGGCCTTTTGATAGGCCTTGAGGAGGAGAGGGAATTGGAAGGATTGCGGCGTTTGGGCCATCCAGATCTCCTCCCGGTCGAGGGTCTTCAGCTTTTTCCCGGCCGTCGCCCGTTTGATCGTATCCCGGGCCGGGACCCCCACCACGGCCGCACCGTGTTTCCGGGCGGCTTGGATGCTCTCCGTAATCAGGCGTTCCCTCACCAAAGGCCGGACGCCGTCATGGACGACGACGATGGCGCAGTCGGAACGGATGGCTTTAAGGCCGTTATAGACCGATTGCTGTCGGGTCTTACCCCCCCGCACGACTTTAAGGACCTTCTTGAACCGGTATTTCTCGATAATGTCCCGCTGGACCATTTCCATCTGGTCCTGGGGGACGATGACATAGACGCCGTCAATGTCCGGGCATTTCTCGAAAACGGAAAGGGTCTGGGCCAGGATCGGTCTCCCGCCTAAAAGCAAGTACTGCTTGGGTATGGGCGACTGCATGCGCAGGCCCTTACCTGCTGCGGTGATCAGGGCTAGGGTTTTCACGTCCGTCCTTGCTTCGCTTTTATAGGTCGCCGCGATCCGGCCTCGGATGCCCCGACCGTCTCTGGAAGGGGGGCGAAATCCGCAGGGGATAAAGGGGTGGAAGCGGACCGTAAGCCGAGTTCTGTTTCCCCGCCCGACGGCGGGGACAATGATCATTCCTCTAAGGATCGGGATTGCTCCCGACCTCAAGCGACCAACCCGAGGGCTTCGGGCGGGCCACCCTTAACGCCCTCCTATTCGGTCTTGCTCCGGATGGGGTTTACCAGGCTATCCCGGTCACCCGGGATACCGGTGGGCTCTTACCCCGCCTTTTCACCCTTACCCCGCCTGACGGCGGGGCGGTATCTTTTCTGTGGCACTTTCCTTCTCGTCACCGAGACTGGGCGTTACCCAGCATCCTGCCCTGTGGAGCTCGGACTTTCCTCCCGTTCCGCTTCACCGCGGACCGAGCGATCATTTGATCCGCTTCCACGCCTTTTTTGTGTAAAAGTTCAGAATTCAAAATACAAGATAAAGGATCGAGGATCCAGCATCCAGTATCCAATATCCAGCATCCAGCATCCAGCATCCAGTATCCAGTATCTAAAGTTCAGAGTTCAGAGTAAACCCAAGTAACCCAATGAACCCAATGAACCCCAGCAACCCAATAAACCCTCAACCGAGATACGCCTTACTCCGAACCTTGAGCCCTGAAGGGGTTACTGTTTTTTAGGGCCTCGTTGGCCATTCGATCGGCTTCCTCATTGGCCTCTCGAGGTATATGGATTATAGCATAAGTAGCGAATTTCTTCAAAAGTTCTTGTACCCGCCGGTAATAGGCGAGGAGATGGGGGTTTTTTACCCGATAAACGCCGTTGAGCTGCCGGACCAAAAGTTCGGAATCCAGGTAGATGGCAAGGTCGGCCGCACCGTATTCCAAGGCCCGCTGAAGGCCCAGGATCAAGGCCTGGTACTCGGCCTCGTTGTTGGTGGCCTCGCCTAAAAAGCTTCCTTCCCGATAGGTCTTTCCTTTTGCGACATCTTTAAGGACCCAGCCGGCCCCGGCCGGGCCGGGATTCCCTTTGGAGGCGCCGTCGGTGTAAAGGATCCAGGCCGCGGACGATTTCTTCACGGGGGCCATTTCAGTCTTTCCCGTTTGGCGAAGTCGGGTCGAAATGGAGGATCCGCAAACAGGTCGGGCAGGTCAATATACGGTCCTGCCGATGCAGTTCGTTATACAACTGAGGTGGGAGATACATATGACAACCGAGGCAGGTCCCGTTCTTGACCTCAGCGACGGCCAGGCCGTGCAAGCGGCTGCGCAGGTATTCATATTGTTTCAGGAGGTCACCGGCCAGGAGGGAGGACAATTCCTCCCGTCGGGTCTTGAGTCCCGTCAGCCGTTGTTCTTCTTCCTTTCCTTTCCGTTCCAGCCGCTCTTTTTTTTCTTTGCCGGCCGTGCGTTTTTCTTCCAGCTCCTTTTTCCTTTTCTTTTCCTCTTGGATCCCGGACTCCGTCTTTTCCATCAGGTCCAGGAGGAGATCTTCCAGACCCTCCTTGGCCTTTTTCAGCTCCTCCATTTCCAGGAGCATGGCCTTGTATTCCTTGTTGGTCTTGACCTCCATCATCCGGATCTGGCTTTTCTTGATCTTTTGATCCAACTCCTCGATGTCCCGTTCCAGGCTTTTCCGCTTTTTCTTCAACTCTTCCAGTTCCCTGAGAAACTGTTGAAAGGACGCCTCGGCCTCCTGCACTTCCTTATCCACGGAGCGGATCTCTTCCGGAAGCCGCTCCAAGTCCTGCAGGACCTGACGGATGGTGTTGTCCATTTCCTGTAAGGCCACCAAATGGTTGAGTTGTTCTTGCATGGATATTCTCCCGTCGAAAAGGGTTCTATCTATCCCCCCGAATATGGCCGAAGGGCGAGGCCTCAAAGAACTCGCTGGGGGCCGGGAAGTCGTGCCTTTCCCCTTGGCTCTTACTTATAGGTAAGTCAGGTGGGGATCTCCGGACGGCAGGTCCTCCAGGACTTCGATTCCCCAACGGCCTTCTTGAGCGGCGTTCCTCAAGGCCTCGGCCAGGACAGGGATGACCCACTTCTCCGAAGGGTAGTGGCCGATTTCGATCAATGTCAGGGGCTGAGCCTCCCGGGCGATGAGGGGATGATAACCGAATTCGCCGCCGATGAAGATTTGGGCCCCGGCGGCCCGGGCCTGGGGGATCAGTGAGGCGGCCGAGCCGCCGCAAACGGCGGCCGTTTCCACGACATCAGGTACCTCACCGGCCACCCGGATCTGGGGGGCCTCGATCCTTTCCTTCAATAGGCGGATCAAGGTCCGGCCGTCGAGGGGCGGATCAAAACGACCCCACCTTCCCAACCCGGTATCCGCCGAAGGATTTTCCAGCGGATAGAGGTCATAGGCCATTTCTTCATAGGGATGGACCTTGCGGAGACGCTCGATCAGGTCGAGGGCCTCGTGCCGGGGGCAGATCGTTTCCCAACGCCATTCTGCAGCCCTTTCCAGGAGGCCGACCTCCCCGATAAAGGGGTTGCTACCGGGATCGCCCATAAAAGTCCCTTCGCCGCGGGTCTTGAAGGAACAGTACCGATAATTCCCGATCCGACCGGCCTGTCCTTCATCTAAGGCGCGAAGGATCCGCTCTTCGTAGCCCAGGGGGACAAAGACGATCACCTTGACCAGATCCCCCTTACGAGGGGAAAGAGGGACCGGGCGGGAAAGACCCAGGCGTTTGGCCAGGGCCGTGCTCACTCCCTCCGGGGCGACGTCCAGGTTGGTATGCAGGGCGACCAGGGCGATTTCTTCACGAATCAAAAGGGAGGCGGTCCGACCCGGTTCGCTTCTCTCATCCAAGGAATGAACGGGGCGAAAGAAGAGGGGGTGATGACAGATCAACAGATCCAAGCGGTTTTCCCTGGCCCAGGTCACGGAACGCGATACGGCCTCGAGGGTGATCCCCACCCGTTGGACAGGACGGTGTGGATCCCCGATTTGCAAACCCACATGATCCCAGGCCTCGGCCCAGGAACGGGGGTAGCGCTCGTCCAACCAGTAAAGGAGTTGTTTCAAAGGAACGGCCATGAGTCATAAAAAAAGGGTGCGGCCTTTGGGTCCGCACCCCTTTCCCTTTCCCCCGGTCAGGGGTTTGAGGTCTTGCCTGGTCTCAGTTTCTATTGGTTCTATTGGCTTTTTAAGGGGTTTCACGGTCTGCTTTACCTGGTGGTGGGCCCACCTGGCCTCGAACCAGGGACCTTCCGGTTATGAGCCGGTGGCTCTTCCAACTGAGCTATGGGCCCGTAAACAATTAAAAACTATATCCCTTTATCAAAAGAAAGTCAATATCGAACCCCCCTTTGGCAGTTGCCCGAGAGATTCGGGAGAAAACCCGTTTTAGCCCCTTCGGGCTGTCTTATGGGAGCGATTTGTGATATATCCGAAAACAAGAGGGATAAGGGAGGGCTTCATCCAAGACAAACCCAATAGGAGGTTTACCATGGACCCTGAAGAAATCTGGAGACGCTTTCAAAAACACATGGGCTACACCGACCAAGAAATGGAAATATTTCGCTCCGATCCCCGGAAGGTCAAGATGGTCACGGAGACGCCCGAATTCGTCAAGTCCCGAGTGATCGCCGAAGTCATCGAGGCCCACCATTGTCACGCCGGGCACCGCGTCGGGGATCGTTTTGTCATGACCGCCGGCGGACAGTTGATCGCCGAAGAATGTCCGAAACGGATGTGTCTCTTCGCCCTGGGGCCGGTGTCCAACCTACTGCCGGCCGTCTATGAACGGCTTCTGGCCAAATCCGACCCGGAATGCCGGGCCTACAACATCGTCCAATGCACCGATGTCGGTCTGGACAAGGGGGGGTGGGGGAAGATCCTGATGAAGGTCTATGTGGAAAAACCTTGAGGGCCCTCAAGTTCGGGCCATCCCGATCAGGGGGTAGATGACCATACCCGACAATACGGCCGCATCTTCGGCCGAAAGGTAATCGGAGATGTTGGCGTCGAAGAGAATGTTGCCGTCCGGAGGGAATTCCTCGTCGCCGGCCCAGAGGATCAGACAGAGGGGGATGCGGGGCAAAACCTGAAAGAAGACAGACGCGTCTCCCTCCTTTCTTTCCTTTCCACCGAGACGGACGCCGACCTCGATCAGCCGCCGGGGATGGGAGCCGAAGGCGGCGACTAAGGGATCCTTGGCCCTCTTGACAAAGGCGGAATAGTAGAATTCCCCTGACGGGATTTCCCGAAAGGTGATCCACTTTCCGGTCAAGGGGGTGCCTCCGGCCTGGACCAGATAATGGAGGATCAATCCCTGCTCCTGAAGGGAAAGTTCCCGGCTCCCTTCGGGCACGACGATCTTCCCTTCCGGCCAGGTGACGGAAAGCTCGCGGTCAAGGAAGGGGAGGCGGAAGAAGGCCCCGGAAGGATCGGTCTCAAAGGCAGCGCCGCTTTTTTCCGCAATCTGCCGAGGGTCTTTTTCCTTAAAGGCCTTGCGGGCCAAGTCCAAAGCATTCTTGAAATCGTCTATTCTGGGCATGAAGCCTCCTTGGGGGTTCGGCGAAGGCAGATGGTTTTGTCTTTGAGGTCGATCAGACGGTAGCCGCTCTTGAGGATTTCTTCCCGCAGCCGGTCGGCCTCTCCATAGGCCTTGTTTTTGCGGGCCTCATCCCTTTGTTTAAGGAGGACACGAATTTCCTCGGGCAGGTCCCGTTCGGGAAATTCGAAGATTTGTAGGACCGAATCCGTTTGCCGCAACACCCGGTCGATCTCCTCGTATTCCTGGGTCGAGATCCTTTTATGGACGAGGACGGGGTTTAAGGTCCGGATCAGCGAAAAAAGGGCCGACAGGGCCGATGAAATGTTCAGATCGTCGTCCATGGCCTCTTTGAAACGGGTCTTGAACAGGAACAAGGCCTCCCGGACCTCGGGATTTTCCGCGGCCCCCGGCTCGATGGCGTAACATTTCTGGACGAATTCGTCCAGGCGCCCCAAGGTCTTTCGGGCCGCTTCCAGGGCCTGGACCTGAAGGGTCAACGGCTTGCGGTAATGGGTGGCCATGAGCCAGTAACGGACTTCGCGGCCGGTGAAGCCCATCTCGAGGAGGTCCCGAAGGGTGCGGACATTGTCGGCCGTCCAGGACATCTTTTTGCCGTCCACCATGACCGGTTCGCTGTGGAGCCAAAAATTGACGAATTTTTTCCCCGTGGCCGCCTCGCTGATGGCGATTTCGTTTTCGTGATGGGGGAAGATCAGGTCCGCGCTGCTGGTGTGGATGTCGAAGGTCTCCCCCAGGTACTTCAGGGCCATGGCCGAACATTCGATGTGCCAGCCCGGACGGACATTGCCCCATTCGGTGGGAATAAAGATCCCCTTCTTCAATTCCGAGAGGGTCGCCCGTTTCAGGAGGGTGAAATCCCGGGGATTGTCCTTTTCGTATTCGTCCAGGTCCACGGTCTTGCCCACCTGGATTTGGCGTAGGTCCACTTTGGAGAGCCGGCCGTAGTCCTTGAAACGGGAGATGTCGAAATAGAGGGAACGGAGTTTTTCGTAGGCGTATCCCTTTTGCTGCAGTTTTCGGGCCAGGGCGATCATGTCTTCCACATGGTCGCTGGCCAAGGGATAATGGGTGGCCCGCTTGATCCGCAGCGTGTCGATGTCTTTCAAGAATTCCTCGGCGTAATGGGCGGTGAATTCCTTCAAGGGCCGACCGGCGGCCTCGGCACCCTGGATGGTGCGGTCGTGCAGGTCGGTGATGTTCATGATGTGGGTCACTTCGAAGCCCTTGAATTCCAGGTAACGCCGGAGCAGATCGGCGACGACGAAACGCCGGCAGAGGCCGAGGTGGATCAGGGCGTTTACGGTGGGACCGCAGGAATAGATGGAGACCTTTCCTTCCACCAGGGGGACGAAAGGTTCTTTCTGACGGGTCAAGGTGTTGAAAAAGACCAGGCCGTTTTTTTCCTTTTCGGTGAAAAGGGGGGTGCTCAAATAGCGCTCCCCGCCGTCGGGGCAGATGACCACCACCACCCCCTTTTTCAAGGTCTGGACCTTTTTCAAGGCCGCGGCCACGGCCGCCCCTGAACTCATCCCCACCAGGATCCCTTCTTCCCGGGCCATCTTTCGGGCCGTCTCAAAGGCCTCTTCGTCCTCCACATGGACCACTTCGTCCAAGAGGCTCTTGTCGTAGATCCCGGGCTTGTAGGATTCCTTCATGTTCTTCAGGCCTTGGATCTTGTGGCCCAGATAAGGCTCGACCCCGATGATTTGAACGGCCGGGTTGTATTCCTTCAGCCGTTTGGTCAGGCCCATCAAGGTCCCCGTGGTCCCCATGGTGGCCACGACCATGGTCACCTTGCCGCGGGTTTGTTCCCAAATTTCCCGACCGGTCCCTTCGTAGTGGGCGGCCACATTGTCCGGGTTGTTGAACTGATCCAAGAGGCAGTATTTGTCCGGATGCTCCCGGGCCATTTGATAAACGGTTTCGATGGCCCCGTCCGTCCCCTGATGGGCCGGGGTCAAGAGGATCTTGGCCCCGTAGGCCTTGAGGATCTTCTGCCGCTCGATGCTGGCCGATTCGGGCATGGCCAGGAGCAAGGGATAGCCTTTGACGGCGGCCACCATGGCCAGACCGATCCCCGTATTGCCCGAGGTGGCCTCGATGATGGTCTTGCCCCGGGTCAGGGCCCCGCTCTTTTCGGCTCCTTCGATCATGGACAAGGCGATGCGGTCCTTGACCGATCCCCCGGGATTAAAGGATTCGACCTTGGCATAGAGGGTGACTTTCTTGTTCGGATTGAGGCGGTTGAGACGCACCAGAGGCGTTTGGCCGATGAGTCCGAGGATATCCGGATAGACCCGGGCCTTGCCGGGTCTATTGGGGATGGACTTTTTCTTTTCGGTTGATCCGTTCATACAAGGCGATCTGTTCCTCGAAGGACAGTTTGGGTTTTCCCGGGCCCTTCCGGACCCGGCAGAGACGGCAGCGATCCTTTGAACAGCCCTGACAATAGAGACAATCCGGACAGGGACGTTTTGGGACGGCCGCCCTGGACGAGATCGGGCAGTTCCGGGGTAGGCCTTGTTTCTGGACTCGGGTCGTTGGGCCTGTCTTTCCGCCGGGCGCCCATCTCCCCCCTTTGTTCGCCGCGCCTCCGCCGGGCCTGGGTCCCTGCCTTTTTCGGCTTTTCATTCCACCGTGACGCTTTTGGCCAGGTTGCGGGGCTGATCCACATCGGTCCCCCTGAGGACGGCGATGTGATAGGCCAAAAGCTGCATAGGGACGGAAAAAACGATGGGCGAAAGGCCCCAGTCCAGTTTGGGCAGGCGCATGATTTCATGGGCCTTGGCCTCCAGGGCCGCTCCCTTGCCCTCGTCGGTAAAGGCCAGGATGATCCCGCCCCGGGCCCGCACCTCCTCCATGTTGCTCAAGACCTTTTCCTGGATTTCGTTTTTAGGGACCAAAAAGACGGTGGGCATCTTTTCGTCGATGAGGGCGATGGGGCCGTGTTTCATCTCGCCGGCCGGGTATCCCTCGGCGTGGATGTAGGAGATCTCTTTCAATTTCAAGGCCCCTTCCAGGGCGATAGGATAATGGATCCCCCGACCCAGGAAGAGAAAGTCTTGGGCTTGGAAATATTTTTGGGCCATGGCCTTGATCTCCCCCTCGGCCTCCAGGACCTTTTCGATGGCCCGGGGGACGCGCAGCAGTTCTTTGATCAGACCCATGCGCTGCGGCCGGGGGATTTTTTTCAAAACCTGGCCCAGATAGAGGGTCATGAGGAACAGGGCGGTCAACTGGGTGGTGAAGGCCTTGGTCGAGGCCACGCCGATCTCCGGACCGGCGTGGGTGTAGATCACCCCGTCCGATTCCCGGGCGATGGAACTGCCCACGACATTGCAGATGGAAAAGATCCGTCCTTTTTTCTTCCGTCCCTCACGCAGGGCGGCCAGGGTGTCGGCCGTTTCCCCGGACTGGGAAATGAGGAGCAACAAGGTCCGGGGGTGGATGATCGGGTCGCGATATCGGTATTCGGAGGCGTAATCCACGGAGGTGGGAAGGCGCAGGTATTCTTCCAAGAGAAACTTTCCGACCAGGCCGGCGTGCCAGGAAGTGCCGCAGGCGACGATATGGATCTGATCCACTTCGCGCAGCTCATCGGCGGAAAGGCGGATTTCCGGCAAGAAGACCTCCCCCTTTTCCGGGGAAACCCGGCCGCGGAAGGTGTCAATGATTGCCTGGGGCTGTTCGAAGATCTCCTTCTGCATGAAATGCTTGTAGCCGGCCTTTTCGGCCATGACCGGAGACCAGGTGATCCTTTGGATTTCTTTTCGGACCCGCCCTTTTTTCAATGAAAAGATTTGAGGGGTCGGCCGTTCGATGACCGCCAATTCCCCGTCTTCCAAATAAATGACCCGATCGGTGTGGTGGAGGAAGGCCAGGACATCGGAGGCGATGAAGAATTCCCCTTCCCCCAAGCCGACGATGAGGGGGCATTCCTTGCGCAGGGCCACGATCCGACCGGGGTCCCTCCGATCCAGGATGACCAGGGCGTAGGAGCCGCTGATCTTTTCCACGGCCTTACGGACGGCCTGGACCACGTCCCCATCCCGGGCTTGCTGGTCAATCAGGTGGGCGACGATCTCCGAGTCCGTCTCCGAGGCGAAACGGCGTCCTTCGGCCATAAGCCGTTTTTTCAGTTCCAGATAATTCTCGATGATTCCGTTATGGACCAGGGCGATGTTTCCGGCCACATGGGGATGGGCGTTGGTCTCCGAAGGCCTTCCGTGGGTGGCCCAGCGGGTATGACCGATACCGACGCTCCCGGAAATGGGGCTTTGGGATAGGATCTTTCCCAATTCGGACAGTTTCCCTTCACTGCGTCGCACCTGAAATTGACCGTCCCGGATGACGGCGATGCCTGCCGAATCATATCCCCGGTATTCCAGGCGCTTCAATCCTTCGAAGATGACCTCCACCGGATTTCGGGGTCCGAGATAACCGATGATACCGCACATGAAGCCGGCCGCCTTTCACTCTTGTTGTTTGATCCAGGAAAAAGGAGGGATGACCGCCCCGTCCCGGATGGTGGCCGTATCAATGACCACATGGGAGGAGATGCGGCACCAGGAACCGATACGGGTCTTGCCCAAAATGGCGGTGAACGGGTGAATGACCGTGTCCTGGCCGATGCGGACCGTGCTTTCGATGTAAGTGGAAGCCGGGTCAACGACGGTCACCCCCTGCCGCATCAGTTCCTTGAGGATCTTTTCCCTGAGGATCCGCGAGGACCGGGCCAGATCCTCCCGATCGTTGATCCCCAAGACCTCCGCCGAGGAAGGGTGCGAAAGGGCCGAGACCGTGAGTCCCTTTTCCCGGGCCAGGTGCACCAAATCGGTCAGATAATATTCCATTTGTTTGTTTTTCTTGGTCAATGCGGAAAGGGAGGAAAAAAGAAATTCCGATTCAAAGACATAAAGCCCGGTATTGACCTCACGGATGGCCCGCTCTTCCCCGGTGGCGTCTTTCTCTTCCACGATGCGCAAGACCTCCCCCTGGGGGTCGCGCACGATCCGTCCGTACCCATGGGGGTTTTCCAATTTCGTAGTGACCAAGCTTACGGCCGCCCGGGTGCGACGGTGGAGGTGGAGGAGACTACGCAGGGTCCCCTTTTCGATCAAAGGGACATCCCCGTAAAGGACCAGGATCCTTCCTTGAAAATCCTTCAATTCCTTTTGGGCCGTCTGTAAGGCGTGACCCGTCCCCAATTGGGGAACTTGTTCGACGAAGACCCCGGGAAAATTGGGGAAGGCCTCTCGGACCCGTTCGGCTTGGTGCCCGATGACCAGAACGGTTTTTTGGGCGTGGAGGCCTTTCACCGTCTCCAACACATAATGAAGCAGGGGCCGACCTAAAAGGGGGTGGAGGACCTTGGGGAAATCAGACTTCATCCTCGTCCCTTTGCCGGCCGCCAAGATGACTACCGCCAAGGGGGTTTTGGCCATAAAGGTTTCCTTCCTCGCCGAATTTCCTATTTTTTAGCCATATTCGGGGAAAAAGGCAAGCCAAAATAATGTCGCCGCAAATAGATCCGGCCTGATGAAAAGGCAGGGACTTTCTTTTATCCCAAGGGATCCGGAACAGGAGAGCATATCCGGCTTTTTTCTTGAAAAAAGGGGTGACCCCGGTTAATATTTTTTGAAAAACTATCTAAACCCAAGGGAGGCCGGAAATGAAAGGTCGAGATCGAAGAAGAACGGCATGGCTATGGGGGGTTCCGCTGATTTTGGTCGGACTGATCCCCTTTTCGGCTCACGGATCTTCCACGGCCGGTCCGGAAGATCTGAAGGCCCTTGTTTCGTCCCTGCATTGGTTAGGGCACGACAGCTTCCGGATAGACGGCGACGGACTGGTCCTCTATATCGATCCCTTCCAGCTTAAGGGCGGTCCCAAGGCCGATCTGATCCTGATCACCCATGACCACATGGATCACTGCTCCCCGGCGGATGTGGCCAAGATCCAAAAGCCGGACACGATCATCGTCACCGTCGCCCAGGCGGCGGCCAAATTGTCCGGTCAGATCAAGATCGTCAAACCGGGGGATGCCTTGACCGTCAAAGGGGTTTCCATCAAGACCCTGCCGGCCTATAATCTGAACAAATTTCGATCGCCCGGCGTGCCCTTTCACCCCAAAGAGTCCGGTTATGTGGGCTTTCTGATCCAGGTCAAGGGACGGACCATTTATCACGCCGGAGATACGGATTTCATCCCGGAAATGAAAGGGCTGGCGCCGGACGTGGCTTTGCTGCCCGTAAGCGGCATCTATGTCATGACCTGGGAAGAGGCCGTGGAGGCCGCGAATGCCATCCGACCTAAAGTGGCCGTTCCCATGCATATCGGAGGACCGATAGGGGAGATGTCTTCGGCGGATCGCTTCAAGGAAAAGGCCGCCGTACCCGTATGGATCCTTCCCTTGGAAAAATAGGGCCGGAGAACGCATCCCCAAAGGAGGGCGGGGTCCTTAAACCGGAAGGAAAAAAGACGGTCATCAAGGGCCTTGCCCTCTAAGCCCTTGACCGGCATCCCGCCTTTATCCTATAATTATAAACATATAATCACCAGCCGTTTTCTTTGACTTTCACCCTCCGGCCAAAGAAAGTCTTCCCCTGCCTTCTGGTCTGAAGGAAGAAGCATCTCCTGAATGGGAAGAGGAGGTCGGCCTTTTTCATCGACACCAGCAAGTGAGGAGGTATATTCGACCCTTGAAAGCAGACTTCAACAAGTTGGATCGGGCCTTTAATCCCAAAACCCTGGTCGTGGTCGGGGACAGCAACCGAAACGATTTTCAGTGGCTTCGGGCCCAGAGCACCTTTAAGGGAAAATTGTATTCGGTGCAGGTCAATCCGGAATCCATCCGGGCCATCGAGGCCATGGGCATCCCCAATTACACGCGCATTACCGACATTCCGGAACCCGTGGACCTGGTCATCGTTTCCGTCCCCCGGGCGGCCCTGCCCCAGGTCCTGGAAGATTGCATCCGGAAGGAGGTGGCCGCCGTTCATCTCTTTACTGCCGGTTTCAGCGAAACGGAGACCGAAGAAGGCCTCCGGGCCGAGGCCTGGCTGAAGCAAAGGGCCGAAGAAACCGGTCTTCATGTCATCGGCCCCAACTGTATGGGTATTTTCAACCCTCGGGCCGGAAACCGCCAGTTTCCCCAACAGTACGCCGGGACGGGCGGTCCTTTGGGGATCATCTCTCAGAGCGGCGGCCATGCGGTCAATATGAGTCTGATGGCCCATATGTTCGGCCTGGATGTCCATAAATCGGTCAGCTTCGGCAACGGGACCGTCTTGGATTCCTGTGATTTTTTGGAATACTTCGCCCAAGACCCGGACATCAAGGTCATTGGCATGTACCTGGAGGGGGTCAAGGACGGAGAACGGTTCATGAAGGCCCTCAAGGCGGCTACGGCGCGAAAACCGGTGGTCGTCTGGAAAGGAGGAAGGACGGAGGAAGGGGGACGGGCCATCGCCTCCCACACCGGCTCCCTGGCGGTTTCTTACGCCGTCTGGGAGGCGATGATCCGGCAATGCGGGGCCGTAGGGGTCCGGGAAATGGAAGAATTGGTCGACACGGCCAATGCCTTGACCCACCTTCCGCCGGTGAAAGGGACCCGGGTAGGGGTGACCGGCGGCTCGGGCGGTCAATCGGTCAATATCGCCGACACCTTCGCCGAAGCGGATCTGAGCCTGCCCAGGTTGACCGAAGATTCCTATGACCGTTTAAGGGAATTCTATGATATCATCGGAGGAGGATACCTGAATCCCGTGGACACGGGCAACCAGAACCGCTTTCAGATGGCCCGGATCTTGGACATATTGATCCAAGATCCCCACATCGACAATCTGGTCGTTCTCGCCCTGGCCCGGATGCTGAACCTGTTCGGCCGTCTGGATACCTTTGTGGAAATGACCGCCGATCTCAAAACCAAAACCGACAAGCCGATCCTCACCATTATCACCTATCATTCCTTTGAGGAAATACCGGTGGTCCAGGAGGCCGTGGCCAAGTTGCAGGCCGCGGGCGTTCCCGCCTTCACCAGCATCGAGCGGGGGGCCGTGGCCTTGAGAAATGCGTATGAATATTATCGAAGGAGGGATTCTTTTTAGTTCGGAGTTCAGAAATAAGAGGTCAGGGTCGGGGCCGCCAATAAGGAGAATCGCCTCCGGTAGGGAATCTTGATTTAACGGCCTATACTTTGAACTCCGGACGGATATCACTATCTACCCACCGGGAAAGCTTTATGAATATTATTGCCCGTATCCGCTCCTCCCCCCGCGAATTGCTCCTCTTCGCCGCCGCGGCCCTAACCTTGGGTATGGGCTTCAGCATGGTGGATTCCACCTTCAACAATTTCCTGGAGTTCAGGTTTCGCCTGAGCGGTTTCCAGCGGTCCTTTTTGGAATTTCCCCGGGAACTGCCGGGATTTCTGGTGGTCTTCGTTTCCGCGGCCTTGAGCTTTCTCTGTTCCCGGAGGCTGGCGGCGGCGGCGATGTTCTTCGGGGCGGTCGGTTCGATCCTGCTCGGTTTCGCCTCTTTTAGTTACGCCCTGATGATCCCCTGGTTGTTTATCCTCAGCTTGGGTCAGCACCTCTACATGCCCCTGGCCTCGACCATCGGCATGGAACTGGCCCAGGAAGGGCGGGACGGCCGCCGTTTGGGGCAATTGAACGCCATCCGCAACTTCGCCGCCATCCTCGGCAGTTTCATCGTCGTTTTGGGCTTCAAATACCTGGGATTTTCCTTTACCCACACCTTCACCTTGGCTGCTCTGTTGTTGACCGTGGCCGCCGTTTTGTTTCTGAACATGAAACCCATGCCGGTGACGGCGAAAAGGGGATTTTTGACCTTTCACCGGGAATATCGTCTTTATTATCTTTTGAATATCCTCTCCGGGGCCCGCAAGCAGCTCTTCATCACCTTCGCCCCCTGGGTGCTGGTCAGCGTCTTAGGGCAGCCGACGCAGATCATGGCCACCCTTTTCACCATCGGCGGGCTGATCGGCATCCTCTTTCAGCCCCTTTTGGGCTGGACCATAGACCGTTTCGGGGAACGGTTCGTCTTGTCCTCCGAAGCGGTGATCTTGATCTTCGTCTGCTTCGGCTACGGCTTCGGGAAGTTTCTCTTTTCCCCGACCGCCGCCTTTTATCTGATCTGTGTCTGCTTTTTGGTGGATCAGATGATCTTTTCCGTCAGCATGGCCCGGGCCACCTATCTCAAAAAAATCTCCATTCAGCCGGATCATATTCAACCGGCCCTCACGGCCGCAGTGACTATTGATCATGTCTTCTCCATTGCTTCGGCCTTGGTGGGGGGGCTGATTTGGAACCGCTTCGGCTTTCAATATGTCTTTCTTTTCGGGGCGGGCATCGCCGCCGTCAATTTCTTTACCGCCCTCAAGGTTCGGGTGCCGAAAAAGACAGGGATGTGAGTTTCTTCGAAGTCCTATCCCATTACAGAAAGGATGGCGTCATGGAAAAAGTCGCAGGGATCGATAAAGTAGCCGTGATCGGGGGCGGGTTGATGGGTTACGGCATCGCCGTGGATTTCGTCCGGGCGGGGTATGACACTTGGCTCTACAACACCCGGGAAGAGAGCAGCCGCCGGGCCATGGAAAGGGCGCGGAAGGCCCTGGACCTTTTTGTGGAAGAGGGTTTGATGAGCCGGGAGGAAGGGGATGCCGCCTACGCCTTGCTCCATCCCACTACGCGATTGGAAGAGGCCGCCGCAGGGGCCGATTATGTCTCCGAGTCGGTCTTGGAATCCCTGTCCTTGAAAAGGAAGGTCTTCGCCGAATTGGATCGTTTGTGTCCGCCATCGGCCGTCTTGACCACCAATTCCTCCAATTTCACCATCACCTCCATTGTGGCCGACAACGGGATCCGGCATCCCGAGCGCTGCTGCGTGGCCCATTATTTTCAGCCTCCGCACTTGCTGCCCTTGGTGGAAGTGGTGAAAGGGGAACAGACCAGCCCGGAGACGATCGAAAAGACCTGTCGGATCCTCAAAGGGGCCCGGAAAAAACCGGTGGTCATCCCTAAAGAAGTCAACGGCCATGCCGGCAACCGCATCCAAGGGGCTATCGGCCGGGAGATCCGCTATTTGGTGGACAACGGCATCTGCACCCCGGAAATGATAGACGAGATCATTATGTATGGATTCGGCCGGCGTATGTTCAATACCGGTTGGTTCATCCGCAACGACTTGATCGGGCTGGATTTCAGCTACCATGCGGCCAAGGCCGCCGGACGGGAACCCTGGGGACCCTTTAAGGAAAGGGTGGAGCGCGGGCAACTGGGCATGAAGACCGGCAAAGGGTTTTACGAATGGCCCGATTTCGGGGAGGCCCTCAAGCGCCGCCAGGACCAGGACCTGATCCGTTTGCTGAAAAGGGATATGGAAGAGGGGAAATTGTAGATTTTTCCTTGATGCGGTGATGGTTTTTCCCATGGAATCCGGGTGATGGACAAGAACCGACGGTCTCCTGGGATAGGTCGGGTGCTGCTGATTTTGCTCTATTTAGCCATCCCTCCCCTTTCGCTGGCATCGGCAGGGGAAGACCCGGTTGTGAAAGAAAAGGCGGGTTTTGCCTTCAATTACCTTGGAAGGGATTGGGGAAACGGGCCTTTCACCTATTTCTTTCCATAGAAAATTCTTTTGATTTCGCCTTTTTCTTGTCCTATACTTTAATGAAAAGGTATAACGATCCCACTCGTTTTCTCGGTCATATTCTGAGTAAAGATGTTGAGCCGGCGGGATGGCACGAGGGGACTTGTGCCGATGCGGAGGACCTGCCGGTTTCCTTTCAACCCTCATACCCGATATAGCTGAGCATTTCAATGAGGTTATTGCTGAACTTTTTGCGACGGCCGCCCCGATGGCTTACGGCTTCAGCCCTATCGGCGTGGTTGTGCGTCGTCATGGTGGCGGAAGCGGCCGATCCCTGGGAGGAAGCGGAGAACTTGCGCCGTGCCGGCCAGTACCTGAAGGCGGTCGAGAAGTATTCGGCGCTGATCCAAGGGCAACCCAATGAGGCGCGTGGCTACATTGAACGGGGCCGGACCTTCTGGAGGATGGGAGACCTTGATGCGGCAATAGCCGACCTTGATCGGGCGGTCGCATTGGCCCCCATGAAAGCCATGAGAGCGGATATCTACAATATTCGAGGTCTCGTATTACGCGACAAGAAGTTATGGGACCAGGCGCGCCTCGATTTGGACCAGGCCATCAATCTGTATCCGAACAACGGGCTCTATTTCTATAATCGAGGTTTGATCTGGGTGGACTTGGGCGAACTGGAACGAGCCTTGGCCGACTACACCCGGGCGATTGTATTGGACAAGTGGGATTCCTTTGCCTATAAACAGCGCTGTTATGTTCGTGTCCAGCTGGGCTTTTATGAGTTGGCCCTTGCCGATGGCGCCCGGGCCGTCGAGATCAATCCGCGCGACGCCCTCGCCTACTTTTACCGTGCCGACGCCTATGAAGGCTTGGGCGACGAGGAACGGGCCCTGGCGGACTTGAACCAGGCCATCGCTTTGGATCCGCAACTGGCGGTGGCGCACAACAATCGCGGCTTTCTCTTAGCGAGTCGGGGGGATCATGAACAAGCCATTGACGCCTTATCTCGGGCCATTCAACTTCAACCCCAATATACTTCTTATAACAACCGCGGTTATTCGTGGTTGGAACTGGGGAGATTGGACCAAGCGATGGCCGATTTTAACCGGGCCGTTGAGCTCAATCCGCGCGACGCCCTCGCCTATTACTATCGTGCCGCGACTTGGTTGAAAAAAGGCGACCCAGCGGCGGCCGCCATGGATGCCACAAAGTCGATCGAGCTCGATCCCCAGGAAGCCAGGGCCTACCGGATCCGAAGCCAGGCCCGGGAGGCGCTGAAGGACCCAAAGGGGGCGAAACAGGATGCCTGGTGGGCTACCGTTCTGGGGCCGAAACCCCGCAAAGGGACGAAAGCGATCGTGGATCCTGAGATCCTGGCCCGGGAGAGGACGGCGCTGAAGGCCTTTCTGTCCGAGGATACCCCGGCAACAAGGTCGCGCCTGGCGGCCATTCGTCACGACCATGCCTTCGCTATCTTAAATAGCACCCAGCCGCCTACGAAAAGATGGGCGCTGGAGGAGGCGGCGGCCTTTGCCCAATCGGCCACCGCCCTGGAGCCTAACGTAGCCGGCCACTGGTTGTTGCAAGGGATGATCTTCCGGGAACTTTCCCAAAGAGATAAGCGGGCCCAAGTCCTGGCGGAACAGGCCTTGCGTCAGGCCGTCGAGGTGGATCCGGAATATGCCCCGGCCTGGCTTGAGTTGGGTATGGCCATGCTGGAGGAGGGCCGGAACTGGGAGGCCATGACGGCTCTTGAAAGGGCCATCGAGGCCGATCCCTCAAGGACCATCCCCTTGGCTTTCGGCCCTTTAATCGCGATGTACGTCTTGAACGACCAGGGCTGCCGCGGATTGCAATTCTTCCGGGAAATGCATCTGGCGAACCCTGAAGTGTCCGCCTTGGGCATCGGCACAGCACTCATGCTCTACCGTAACGGCGATATTGCCTCCGCCCGGGAACAGGTGCGCGACATTATGATCCTTGAGGAGGCGGGTACCTACGAACACGACCAGGCCGCGGCCTTGCTGGACGAATGGGAAAGAGAGGATCATCCATGAAGATGCGATGCCTTGATTACTTGGCCCTCTTGGCGGCGATGTTGGTCCTGGCATCACCGGCTGCGGCCTCGGCAGGTGAGGAGGAAGGCCCTGCCGGCGATCCAGGCCGCATCTGGGGCCAAATTGCAATAATCCAGCAACAGCAGACCGCCGAAGCCCGGCAATACGCCGCCCGTAAGGAACAGATCCTGCGCAGCCAGCCGCCCGGCCCTCAACGCAACCTTAAACTGAGATTGGAATACCTGAAGTACCTGGAGGAAAGTAAAAGGCTGTCCTTGCAACGGGAGGCTTTGCGCCGCGAAGTGATTTCAAACCTCAAACAGAAGTGGACCAAGATCGAGACGGACTGGCATAACGAATGTAACCGCCACAAAGCCGCCCTCCAAGAGATCGAGAAACTGCCTGAGGGGCCGGAGCGTAGGGCAAGAATCGAGAGAGAAAACGTCCATCACCGGTCGCGCAGCCAGCAGCTCGCGGTGGAGCGCAACCTGATACACGAGGGGGTCATTCGCCAAGCCAATCTTGATGCCGCGGGCGGCTCTCCCGGCACCAGCGGAGCGATACAGGAGACCTGCGGAACTAAAGTCACCGACCCGACTTACGGGGGCATGAAAAGCGACTTCGACGGCGGCGGTGGCTACCGAACCACCGAAAAAGCGGCCAAGATCCTGAACGAAATGGGGGTGAGGGATAGCGCAGGGGGTCGGGTCCAAGTGCGCGCCGGCGTCCTCGAAACAAATCCCGACTTCGGCATGACGATCAACGCCGACCCCGGCGGGGACCGTATCGGGAGCGCCGGTCACCAGGCCCATGTCCAACAGGGGGCCCACCACAAGGAAACCTATGTTTCAGAAATGGTGGGGCCGGCCCAATCCAACAAACCTCTCAAGGACTATCTGGCCGTCCTCGACCACACAAAAAAGGCCTTGCCCGGCCTGTACGAAAACCCCAGTGCCTTAGTGGGCGATACAATGGAGGGACAGGCCATGGCTAAGGGGGCGCTGAAGGCAGCCACCCAAGCGGACCTACCGCAGTCTACAATCGAGGCCATCGCCAGAAAGAACGGCATTAAGGATCCGCAACATCTTCTGGATCGGCTGGGAGAGATCAAATCGCGGTGGTCGCCGATTGAGAGCGTTGAGGAGGCGGCGAGTTTGCAGGGTGCCGTGCGTGACCTTTTAAGCGCATCGGAGGCCGCCAACAAGGCGAAGGCGGCGGCCGCGGTCAAGCATACGGAAACCAGGATCGCCGATCTTGAGGCCAAAGGCGGTTTTCAAGAGGCGCAAAAGCTGCGCCAAGAATTAGCGGACTATCGGACCAAGATCAAAACTTCGAACGAGGCCTTGACCCATCTCGAGAAGACCCTCACCAGCGGGGTGCGGGAACCGACCAAGACCTTATCCACCCCTGAACAAGCCGGTCCCCCGGCCGGCAAGACCACCGGCGGCTTAGGCAAAGGAGAGCCCCTTTCCAAACCGATACCCAAGGGCGGAAGTCCTCCGGTCGAGCCTGAACCCAAGGCTGCCGGAGGCGGAAAGCTGATGCGGGGCGGCGGATTGATGGTTTCGATTTATGGTATTTGGGAGGGGTACGAAACCGCCGAGAAGGAAATGGCCGAAAGGAAGCAGGGGGAACCGAAAGGACTCTTGGATTGGACCGCCACCCAGGTGGAGCTGGCCGCCCGCACTTTCTGGCACGGCCTGGGCTTCGGCGCGATGGAACAGCTAGGGCAGCAAGTCGGTAGGGAGGCCTACGAAAAATACCTTAGGGACATCGCCGACGGGAAGATTGCTAAAGACAGCCTGGGACCCTACTTACAAATGAAGATGCAAGCTGCGCTTAAGGGACTTTATGCGGGCGTCAAGGCATTGACCTACGATGCCGCCTATAACAGCGGTACCAAGTTAGGGGAGGCGATCAAAGAAGGCGGCGGTCTCGGCCAGGACCTGATCAAGTGGGCCACCGATGTGCACGGCGAAAGCAAGGTCAACGAAGAGCGGTCTAAACAGGTATATGACCAGCTCATCAAGAAAGGGGCCTCGCCGGTAGGCGCGCAACGGGCCGCCGACGGCGTCAAGCGCGGCGACTATACGGAGGCCAAGCGACTCAACAAAATCCTCGATGGCAAGCTCTTCGCCGCCCAAGAAGCGTCCAAGGGCCGGTCCGGGCGCGACCGAAAGAAATCGGCCATGAAAAGGGAGGCGCAAAGGCAGGAACAGACCGCCAGAGAGGGTTTGTCCGAGGAACAACTCGAGTTGCGAGAGACCGTCATGGGCAAACTGCGCGCCCGGGGTTTGCCTACCGGCGCCGAGCTCGTGGACCACTTGGTGGGCCTTTTAGAGAAGAAAGGGTTGCCCGCCCTTGAGGCCGCGATCCAAGAGATGACCGACATGCAAGGCGTTTTCACCGGTTCCATTGGCGGCCAAGGCATACTCCGAATCCATGTCCAGGGCACACGGGTGACCGGCACCTGGAACAATACCAAAACTTTTACGATCCGATTTGGGGATAAGACCCAAACCTTTACGGCAACGGCCTCAGGGGTGCTGCAAGGAGACGTGGAACTGAGTTCCGGAACCATCGCCATGAAGATGACCGGCGTCGGCGTATCCAGGTCGGATGATCAGTCCATCCATCAGTCCATCCCGTTTTCCGGTACCTTCAGCGGTAGTTTCACCGGCAAGGGCTATAAAGGTTCGTCCACTGGCACGGCGTATGGCGAAAGCGGCAGTGCTTCCTGGAGCGTGTCGCGCTGAATACCGAGGCCGCCGGATTTTCCGACGGCCTTCCTAAACCGAGCTTCGTCATCGAGGACGATGCCGTCAGTAAAAACGGATGGCCGATTGCGGTTTAAAGTGGACGGGTCCTCCGATGGTTTGGGACCAGAGGACATTTATGGGCGATGGGTCAGGGCGGTAAAGAACCCCGTCAAGGCCTTGCCCACCGGTTCCAGCAGTTCCGGGCCGGTTTCCTGGGGCTTGTCCATTGGGGTGTGGAAAAAATAGTTGGCCCCGAAAAACCCGCAGCCTTTGAAACCGTTTTTGACGATATGGATCAGTTCCCCGGCATATTGGCCGCTGCCGATGGTTAGTCCGGGAATCCCGCCGAAGGCCGCCTGGACCGCCGGGAGCAGTTCCGGAACACTGGCCAGATAATAGATCTTGTTCGGTTCCGACAAAGGTTCGAAACCGGTTGGCCCCTTTTTCCAGGCCCGGCAGGCGATGGCCGCCCCCAAATGAAACCAACAGACGACATTGTCTTTGGTGATGCCGTGTTGCGGCAGATAATCGGTAAAGGCGTAGCGGGCCCCCATGTAGGCCATTTCGTGGCCTGAATTGGCGATAAAAATAAAACTATAAGGGCTGGAATTTTGGGCCGCCCAGCGGGCCAGGCCCAGGAAAAGGGCCACCCCCGGACCCCGCTCCCCGGCGCATTCGAACCAGCCGGCTGTGGGGGTGGTGACGACGATCCAGCGATCGCCCCTTTTCAAGGTAGCCACCACATTGTAGGCGGTTGTGTTTTCCCGCGTGTCTCCGAAGACCTGAAAGCCCGCTTCCTTGCCTTCTGATGCGGCCTTGAGGAGTTCGGCTTCATCGCGGCCGGCGATGATGACCGTGGGTAACGGCAGGGGGGCTTGATGGTATTCCGGGCCCTGACCTTTTTGTTCGGCGTTGGCCGCGGTCAAAAGCCCTGCGTCCCCGAAATTACGGACGGCGACGATAAGGCCGATCCCTCCCGCATCCCGCACCTGTTCCACCAACTTGATCATGCCCGTATTGGAAACGGCCCCGTATTTGGAGCCGACGAAGGCGAGGTTTCCTTTCAGTATAGCCGGCTGGGCCGGATCATAGACGGTCAGTTTTCCTTTGACCGGCCGGGTGTTGGGAAACCAGCCCGGAAAACATTCCAGCGCTTTCCCGTCCACGGTCAAGGCGCAGCTCTCGAGAAAAAACTGCTTCAGGGTCCAAGGCTTCAGTTCGGTTTGGAGCCCGGCCTTTTGCAGTTCTTCGGCGATCCAACGGGAGGTGGCCAGGTCCCCTTTGCCGCCGGTCCGGTGTTCCCCGAAGGCAGCATATGTTTTTACATAATCATAAAGTACGGTCCCGCTCAAAGGGGAGGGGCCCCCTTCCGCGGCGACGACGGTTTGGGTCAAACCCAAGGCCAGGCCCAAAAAAACCAAAGCGATCCCTATCCCTGTCTCTTTCATAAGACCCCCCTATGTCCTTTTTCCCTCCGTTTTTTGTCTCCTTTTCCGGAAGGGTTCATCCTTTGTTTTTTCCGAAAATTTCTTCATTCCAGCGGGGATAATAATCCCCATTTTTTAGTGCGGAGACCAACTCCCCTTCGCTTCCGATCCTGCCCGAAAAGACGGTATAGGCCCGACCCAGGACCGAAGGGCCGTGGGCGTCCGAACCGCCGATGCCCTTGATCCCCAATCGGCGGGCCATTTCCATGGCTTGCCGGTTTTCCCAATTGGACAGACTGCCGTTTAGGGTTTCCAAGGCCAAAAGGTTATGCATCTCTAAAAGGCGGTCTCCGGGAAAACCGCTCAACGACCATTGCTGGTAGGGATGGGCCGGGACGGCGACCCCTCCTTTTCGGTGGACCCATTCCAGGGTCCACTCCATGGGCAGGCGGGGCGGTAGGTCTTCCTCGTCGATCTTCAGGCCGTAGATCAATAGATGACCTTCCAGGGCCCGATATTCCAGGCCCTGGAAAATGGGAAAGCCGGTGCGGGCCGAGATCTCCTTATAAGGATCGCTCAGGAAATAGGAATGGTGTTCGGTGACGCAGACGGCGTCCAGTCCCACCTGGCGGGAACGGGAGACCAGCTCTTCGGGGCGGATGAGGGAATCCTTTCCGAAAACGGTGTGAACGTGCAGGTCGATCTTGAACATAAATCCTACCTGCATCTTAGCCGAGACAGGCCGCCGGGGCAAGTTTCTTTTTCGCCTTGACAGGGGGAAAAAAAAGTTGCTAAATTAATAATCATATAAGGAATCGTCTTTCGTTTTTCATCAACCCCCTTCTGCCCGCAGTCCCAAACGGTCTGGCGGGAGGAGACCCTTACGGTGGGACAAGGCAAAAAAAAGAAAAAAGAGGACCTCTCCAGTATCCACGGGGAAAAATGCTGGCCCTTGGTGGATAAACGTTCCCCCTGTGAAGAGGCCTGCCCTATTCATATGGATATCCCCAGCTATGTCATGGCCCTGGCCCAGGGAAGGATTCCGGAGGCCCTGGACATCGTCCGGCGGACCAACCCCTTTCCTTCCATCTGCGGCCGGGTCTGTCATCACCCCTGCGAGGAGGCCTGCACCCGGGCCCTCATCGACCGGCCTGTGGCCATTGAGTGGTTGAAACGGGAGATCGCCCGATATGAACAAAGAAACGGCGGGCGTCCACCCCGGATCAAGAAACGCCGGGAAGAAAAAGTGGCCGTGATCGGTTCCGGCCCGGCCGGTTTGACCGCCGCCTACGACCTGGCCCTCAAAGGTTACAGGGTCTCCGTATTCGAAGCCCTTCCCGTGGCCGGGGGGATGATGGCCGCCGCCATCCCGGATTTCAATCTCCCTTCCTCCGTGGTCCGCTTCGAAGTGGACTATATCCGCCATTTGGGGGTGGAGATCAAGACCAACACGTCCCTGGGTCGGGATTTCACCCTGGAGGATCTTCAGGATCAAGGTTATCGGGCCATTCTGCTGGCCACCGGGGCCTGGAAGAGTCCGGATTTGCCGATACCCGGTACGGAGCTGAGGGGGTTTGTCCAGGCCCTACCCTTTCTCCGCGAAGTGAAGCTGGGGGAAAAAAGATTCCTGAAAGGAAAGACGGTGATCATCGGCGGGGGCAATGTGGCCGTGGACGCCGCCCGGACGGCCGTCCGCCTGGGGGCCGAAAAGGTGATCCTGGCCTGTCTGGAATCCCGGCCGGAGATGCCGGCCTTTCCTTGGGAGATCCAGAAGGCCGATGACGAAGGGGTGACCATCTTACCCTCCCTGGCGCCGCAGAAGATCCTCCCCGGTAAAGGGGGGAAGGTAAAGGGGGTTGTCTTCGCCCGCGTCGCCGCCTTGACCAAAGACGCCGAGGGAAGGCTTTCCTGGAAATTGGCCGAAGGGGAGACGACCCTGGAAGCCGATTGGGTGATCGCCGCTATCGGGCAGATCCCGGATCCACCGTCTATCCCCGGCTTGGCCGTGACCGAAAGAGGGACCGTCCAGACGGATCCCGAGACATTGGCGACCCCTGTCTCGGGGATCTTCGCCGCCGGAGATGCGGTCCGATACCCGGGGACCATCGTTGAGGCCATCGCCGCCGGTCACCGGGCGGCCAAGTCCATCAACCATTTCCTGAAGGGAAAACCGTTGGTCTCCAAGTCCGAAAAAAAAGGGCGCGAGGTCTTTCGCTTGGACGAGAAGACGGAAATCCCCGCCTTCCTGGTCAGGAAAGAACGGTGGGATATGCCCGCTCTTTCCCCCAAGGATGCGGTCCGTTCTTTCGAGGAGACCGAATTGGGCTATACGCCCTGGCAGGCCCGGGAAGAGGCCAAACGGTGTCTGAACTGCCGCATGTGCGGCCAGTGCATATTCGACAAAGGTCAGTTGTGTTTTGAAACCAGCCTTAGGCTGCTTTGACCCCGAAGAGGGGGAAAGGTTTTTAAGTCCCGTGGGCTTAAGAAGAGGGGTTTATCGGTTTTCTCTTGGGCTTATGGGACGGTTGACCTCGCGACCGCTATAAACCATCCATCACCAATCCTTTAACCCAGAAATCAGGAGAACCAGGTTATGTGTTGGGTTTGCGACGCCTATGGAGACCCGGAATACGGGAACGGCAGATGGTACCTCAATCCCAAAAATCATTCCCGTCAATTGTACACCTTGAAAAAACCGGGTCAGAAACCGGCCGATTACGGATCGGACCCCGAGGCCACGGCCGCCCGATCGGTGGCGGAGATCATGAAGACCCGTTTCGAGGATCCGGAAAAATTCCAGCAGTTGGTCAAAGAAGCCAACGCCATGAAAGAAAAGAGTCCTTTTCAGATCGGACAGGTCGTCCCCATCCAGGAGGCCTTTCAGGTGGTGGACATGGCCTATCCGGTGGCCTCCATGTCCTGTATCTGTCGTTTGCATTCCCGGGCCCACGAAGAAAGAAACGAGCACGAATATTCCTGTACCGGCTTGGGCGTGGGCATGTTCAAGTGGGAACGGTGGCCCGAGCGCTACAAGGGCGGGGTGAATTTTATGACCCCGGAGGAGGCCAAGGCCTGGTTGTGGAAATGGAACAAGAAAGGGATGGTCCACATCCTGATGACCTTCGGCGGGTCCTATGTGGGGGGGATCTGCAACTGCGATTACCCGGATTGCGGTATGATCCGGCATCGGGTGGATTACGGGATCATCACCGGCTGCCTCAAAAGCCACTGGGTGGCTCAGATCGATTACGATCTTTGCAACGGCTGCGGCATTTGCGTCCAACGCTGCCAATTCGGGGCGATCAAATTCGAAGTGACCATGGACAAGACCAACATCGATCAGATGAAATGCTTCGGCTGCGGCCTGTGTGAAACGGCCTGTCCGCGAAAGGCCATTTCCCTCATCGACCGCATGTCTTTGCCGGGATTAAGGGAGGTGTGGTGAGATGGCGGCCCCTCGTTATGCCCAAATCCAGATCGATTCCCAAAAATGTCAGACCCCTTTTGATTGCAAGCGTTGTTTGCAGGGCTGTCCCCAATCCGTTTTTCAGGTGCGTGCCGTTAAAGTGGAAAGGGGACGGGAAACCAACCCCAAAGAGCCGGGGGCCTATATGCTCTTCGCCCCTTACCGGGACAAATGCACGGGTTGTAATCTCTGTATCGAACTTTGCCCGGTGGACGCCCTGACCATCACTTTCCCGGAAAGCGGAACGGTTTGATCGGAGGAAATATGACCGACATCCAATATGAGATCAAGCGGTACTCTTTTGAGTTGCATCCGGAGATGCTTCAGCGTTTGGGGGATGAATTCGACGCCGAGAAGGTGGCCGCCCGCTTCGCCGAGGTGGTCCGGGGGAAGACGCCGGAGGAGATCGAAGCCTTGGGCCGGGAGTTTTTCGAGGACCACGGCCGAAAGTGGATGCAGAAAACGCATCAACTGGGCGAAGAATATCGGGATCGCACCTACGAGGTCCTTCTGGAGGCCGTGGACAAGACCGAGGGGTATCTCAAGTTCGCCTTGGTCCCCCAACGGTTCATTGAGATCGCCTATCTCAGCACCCAGGAGTTTTCGGTCCTGCCCATTATTGAGAACAACCATAACCGCCTCGTCTACCGCCTCAACCAATGCCGGTTGTACAACCTAATCCGGGAAAAATGCGGCGAGGAAACGGCCCGAGTGCTGGCCTGCCGCCATGGGTGTCTGGAGGCCAGTCGAACCATCCATCGGTTGTTGGACCTGGAGGCCCGGATTCGGATGACCGCCTCCCTCCCACAGGAAGGATATTGCCAGTTCGAGGCCTCACGGGTCTAAACCCTGTTGATGAACATCGACCTTCACCTCCACACCCTCTACGGTTCGGCCTGCGCCTACATGGATCCCGATCAGCTCATCCGTCGGGCCAAGGCCGTCGGTCTGGACGGGGTCTGCATCACCGAACACGACCACCTCTGGGAGGAAGAGGCCGTCAAGCGGCTGAGGGAGAGGCATGATTTTTTGGTCATCGCCGGAGTGGAGGTCAGCACCGACCAGGGGGAAATCCTGGTCTTCGGCCTGCACCGAGGCGTCCGGGACCTCTTCCGCGCCGAAGAACTGCGCAAAAGGGTGGATGAGGAAGGCGGCTTCATGATCCTGGCCCATCCTTTTCGAAACGAACCGAGTCTCTACGCTTCTTTTCCTTTCGTTCTCCCTCCTCCGGAAAAACGCTCTTTTCCTGAGGTTCGGGGGGTGGGGGAGAGGACCGTCTTCACCCTGGTGGACGCCCTGGAGGTCTATAACGGCCGGGCCGGGAGACAGGAAACCGCCTTCGCCCGGGCTGTAGCCGAGCATTTGAATTTGGGCGGTACCGGAGGCAGCGACGCCCACGCCGTCTTGGGGATCGGGGCCTGTTACACCCGCTTTTTCGAACCGGTCCGTGACGAAAGGGATTTGATCGTCCAACTGAAAAAGGGGAATTACCAGGCCGTGGACGCCCGATGGACGGTCCCTTCCGAGGAGGAGTCGTGAAGGTCCTTGAAGGCAAGACGGCCCTGATCACCGGTGCGGCCGGTGACATCGGCCGGGCCATCGCCTTGAAGTTCGCCGCCGCGGGCGCCGATATCGCGGCCAATGATTTGAGCTTAATGGCCGCTGAAAGCGTGACCGAAAAGGTCAAGGAAATGGGAAGAAGGGCCCTGCCTTTCGAAGCGGATGTGACCGATGAAGGGGCGGTGGAGCGGATGGTGGAAGACCTGGTCGCCGCCTGGGGGAAGGTGGACATTCTGGTGGCCGGGGCAGGGATAAGGCGGGACCTTCCCTTGGAGCAGATGACCTCCGACGATTGGCAGGCCGTGGTGGACGTCTCCTTGAAGGGTTGTTTTCACTGCGTCCGGGCCGTGCAGAAACACATGACCCGCCGCCGTTTCGGCAAGATCATCATCCTGTCCTCTCCGGTACCGCCGGGCCTGCGCCGGCCGGGAAACGTCCATTACAGCACGGCCAGCGCCGGGTTGATGGGATTGACCGTCTCGTTGGCCGTCGAACTGGGTCCCTACAACATCACCGTCAACGCCCTGGCTCCGGATTTTATCCGGTCCCGCATGACCCGGGAAACCTTGAAGAAGGAAGGCTGGTTCATGGAGGATTTTGAGAAGGCGGCCTTGGCCCATATCCCTTTACGCCGTCTGGGGACGCCGGAAGAGGTGAGCCGCGTGGCCCTTTTTTTGGCTTCCGACGATTCGGCCTTCATAAGCGGCCAGGTGATCCATGTCAGAGGAGGGCCTTAGTAACCGTTTCAATAAGATGGACCCGGTGGGGTTGCCTTTTCTTCCGTCTGTGACTTCAGTGCTGGTCTTTTCTTCGGACTTATCCACGGGGGACCTTTTCCCCCTCCGCAGTCTCGTCCGCTAAAAAACAGCGGACGAGCTGCGGCTTCCCCCATGGATAAGCCCGGAAAAGACGGCGCCCTAAAGTCAATAACTCCATAAAACACAACCCCACCGGGTTTGGCCGATGATAAATTGTTTTGATACCATTAATGAATCATGCACGATCTTCCCGACACCGAAGAGGCCGATGCGGCGGCTGAGCGTTATTGGCCGGATCACTTCAAGGGGGTGCTCCGCACCGCCCTTCAGGAAAGGGTGGAAGGACCTTTTTTACGGGAAAGGGCCTTTGAAGAACTTTACCGCCGCCTCTATGCCGCTTCCTTTTCCGACTACGCATCCTTTTGTCGGCGCCTGGCCGAAGGGGTGGTCATAGGGGCGGAAAACGGCGTGGACGAGACCCTGGAGGCCATCCGACGGACCTTGAGCCGAAAGAAGGCCCTTCCGGAGAAACGGCCCTTGGCCGTCTATTTTTGGCCCGACCCCTTTGACGCGGACCTGACCCGAATCCTCCAGCGGGAGGTCTTTGAAGAATGGGGGACCCACCCGATCTTCCGCCACCTTTACGAAGACCATTATACCGGTCCCTTGTCTTTTGACGATTTCGTCGCCGCCCTGGCCGAGACGGCCGTCAGCGGGGCCCGGAACGGGGCGGACGGGATGTTGGGGGAGATCTACCGGGCCTTTCTTTTTGAAAGGCCCCTGCCTTCCTTCCGCCGCAGGCCGCGCCTGGTCCGATGAAAGCCGCCGTTTTCTAACACACCCGTATGGTGCGAAAAACCGCTGCGCCATCCAAGACCCCGCAAAAGAGATCAGCAAAGGAACCGGTGAATATCTCCTAACCCTCGACCCCGGATCCCGACCTTTCAGACCGTCAATCCCAGGGTTTCCTCCACTTCGAGCATCAGGTTCAGGTTCTGCACAGCCGCGCCGGAGGCCCCTTTGCCCAAATTGTCCAAGCGGGCGGCGACGAGGATTTGCTCCCCGTTCCCGAAGACGAAGAGGTCGATCCGGTTGGTTTGATTGCATTCCAAAGGGGATAAGTATCCGTCTTCCAGAAAGGGTGCGGAATCGAAGGGGACGACCCGGACAAAGGTCTCGCCTTGATAATATTCGGCCAGGATCTCCCGGACCTCTTGGGCCGTGACCCTTTTCTTGAGCAGGCGGGAATGCAAAGGGACGGATACGACCATGCCTTGATAGAAATCGGCTACGATAGGGGTAAAGAAGGGGGGATGAAGAAGGCCGGTGACCTTTTGCATCTCCGGCAGGTGTTTGTGCTTCAGATGCAGGGCGTAATGACGAGGGGCGTGAAGGCCGGGCGGTTTCGGTCCTTCCCCTTCGTAAAGGGCGATCAGTTTTTTCCCGCCCCCGCTGTAACCGGTAAGGGACTGGACGAACACCGGGTAATCCGGGGAAAGGATCCCTTGATGCAATAAGGGATAAAGGGCCAGGATGAAACCGGTGGCATGGCAGCCGGGATTGGCCAGTCTTTTTGTGTTTTGGATCCGTTCCCGTTGTCCCGGCTTGAGTTCCGGGAGGCCGTAGGTCCAACCGTCGGCCGTTCGGAAGGCCGTGCTGGTGTCTATGACCCGGACTTTGGGGTTTTCGATCAGGGATACCGCCTCCCGGGAAGCCTCGTCCGGGAGGCAGAGGATGACCAGGTCGGCCTCGTTGAGGAAGTTTTTTTTGACCCGTGGATCCTTGCGGTCCTTCTCCGGGATTTCCAGAAGATGGAGGTCCTTTCGCTCTTTCAACCTTTCCACGATTTGCAGGCCGGTCGTTCCCTCCCGGCCGTCAATGAACACGGTAAACATGCCTTTGAACCTCCGGCGCAGGGTGACTTTACAGGATGAATAAAGACCCTTGCGGGTTTTTGTTACCATAACGGATATGGCGGGAGATTTCAACGAGAGATTGGAGGATTAAAGATTTGGAGCGGTCATGCCGATGAACAATAAAAACCGGTCGGGAGGAAACGGCGGTGGAAGTCAAAGGTGCGGCCCTGGCCTCTGTTCCCGTATTCGTCTTAAGGAAATTCGGCCCGGAAGGATTGAGCCGATGGTTGAACAGCCTTTCCCCAAGGGCCCATGAAATCTATAAAGGGACCATCCCTTCCGGGTCCTGGTATCCCCTCGAGGAAGTACTGGAAGAGCCCTTGCAAAAGATATGCGACCTCTTTTATTGGGGGGACCTTAGAGGGGCCAGGGAAGGGGGGCGGTTCGGAGCGGACATGGCCTTGAAAGGGATCAAACGACTCCTTACCAAAATGTCTCCCCCGGAGGCGTTGCTCTGCAAAGCCGGCGCCCTGTGGAGGAGTCAGTACCAACCCGCCCAGATCAAGGTCAGGAGCCCTCAGGAGGGCAAGGCCCTGATTCACTTGATCGGCTTGGTGAGACCTGCGCCCCTGGTGGAAAGCCGTTTTTGGGGATGGCTGGAACGGGTCCTGGAGATCGGCGGCCAGAGGCGGGTGAAGGTCCGCATCACCCGGTCCTTAACCCAGGGCCATCCCTATACGGAATTTATAGCCACCTGGTCTTAGAGGCAAGGGCGGTTACCCTTCCCGGTTTTCCTTTAAATATTTCAAGGCCCGCTCTACGCGGGAAAGGCTCCGTTTGCCTTGGACCTTTTCCTCTTCGGACCGGACCAGCCCGGCTTGGTGAAAAATCATGTAATTGGAAAAGGCCGACTGGACGGCCACCCGAAAACCGGCGGCGTCTTGAACCTGATTGATGGAGAGCTTGACCAGGCGGGTGAAGACGGGATCGGATTCGGCGATCCGTTCGGCCAGCTTGCGCGTTTCCGCTTCCAAGCGCTCTCTGGGGACCACCAGATTGACGAAGCCTAAGGCGCACGCCTCCCGGGCCGTGACAAAACGGGTCTGAAAAAGGATCTCCTTGGCCTTGCGGACCCCGATATCCCAAGGGACGCTGAAATACTGCAGCAAAGAAGGAAGAAACAAGGCATCTTCGGAGGCGACGATGATGTCCATGGCCGAGGCGATCAGCCAGCCCCCGAAGATGCAATAACCCTGGACTTGGGCGATGGTCGGTTTCGGCAGATCCCGCCAGCGGAGAGCCATCTCGTGAAACAGTTCCCACTGCCGCCGATAGGCGCCCAAGATCCCCGGTGGATAGGGACGTTTTTGATCATCTTCCATCTGTTCCGGGGTCCCCAGGTCGTGACCGGAACTGAAATGGTCCCCTTCCCCGGCAAGGATGATCACCCGAATTTCTTCGTCGGCCGCCGCCTCCTGAAAGGCCCGGTCCAGTTCCTCCAACAATAGGCGGGATTGGGCGTTCCGATACCGGGGACGGTTGAGACTGACCCGGGCTACGGCCTTGTCTTTTTCATAAAGGATCTGCCGGTATCCCGCCATTGGGCCTTCCGCCTCTCAGGCGATTACGAATTTAGGGGCGTTGAGTAATATCTCTTCGGCCTCCTTGACGATCCGGTCCACCAGGTCCTTGACCTTGGGCAGGTCGCTTACCCGTTGGGCGCATTCCCCTCCGGCCATCATGGCCTTCTCGAAAATCCCAAGAAAGGTGGCCCGAATCCCTTCCCGTTCGTATTCCACCAACTCTTGGGCCCCGGGGGTGTTGTAATCATCGGGCGTATCCAAAAAAATGGACGGAGACTTGGCCAAGGTGTTCTTTTGGTGGATGATGCTGGCCGGGGTCTTCAACCACCGGGCCGGTCCGACCATGCCCCGGGCGATCAAGGTCCCGCGGTCCTGGGTTTTGACCACCTGTTCCTTCCACAGGGGGGCGAAATCGCTTTCTTGGGTGGCCAGAAAGCGGGTCCCCATCTGGGCCCCGGCTGCACCCAAGGCCAAGGCGGCGGCCAAGGTCTTGCCGTCGCAAAACCCGCCGGCCCCGACGATGGGGATCCCCGTTCCGGACAGGGCATCCACAACGGAGGGGAGCAAGGTCATGGAGTGAACCGGTTCCCAAGAGGTGTGAAAACCGCCTTCATGACCGGAGGCGACGATCAGGTCCACGCCGGCCTTGGCGCAGCGTTGGGCCCCTTTGACCGAGGGGACCACATGGAACCACTTGAAATCGGTTTTTTTAATCTTTTCGGCCCAGGGAAGGGGGTCGCCGGCGGAGGTGAAGATGACCTTGAAATGGTCCTTCATCTCCGGGTTTTCTTGGACCACCCGAATGGCCGTATCAATCAACACCTTGGCCTTGTCGACCAGCTCGGCCGAGACCATGACATTAATGCCGAAGATTCCCCCCTGATCCTTGGTCAGGCGGTAGGTCCGCTTCAATACCTTTTCCAGGACCACATCCATGGGGTCGTCCATGGTGGCCTCGGCGGTCTTGATGAATTCTTCGTACAGCCAAGGTTGGCTTTCTTTGTTGGTGATGCCGCTGGTGGATAAAAGTCCCAGGACCCCGGCGTTGGCCGCGGCCACGCAGAGGTTGTTGTTGCTGAACGGCCCCATTCCGGCCTGGATGATGGGATGTTTGATGCCCAGCAACTCGGTAAGTTTGGTTTTGATCATGGGTTCCTCCTGGATCAAGCAGTATTAATAAAAGGAAAGTATATCGGAATACGGCCGGGGTGTCAAAGGGATTCGGTAAATGAAAGAGATCCGGCGGGGTGTAAGGACTTTGATTTTAGGGGAGGAAAAGGTCAAGCGGGCCTATTTGGGGGGTTGATGTTTCCGGACGAACCAGTCGATCAGCTCCCCGGCGATGCTGATCTTGCCCGGGACCTTGGGAAGGCCGTCGAAGCGGAACCAACCGGCCTCGAGGATTTCCGTTCCGTCAATTTTTATTTCTCCTGAATCGTAAAGGCAGGTAAATCCGATCATCAAGGAATCGGGAAAGGGCCAGGGCTGGCTGCCGAAATAGCGGATGTTTCGGACCTCGATCCCGGTCTCTTCCCGGATTTCCCTTCTTACCGTATCCTCCAAGGTCTCCCCCGGTTCAACAAAGCCGGCCAGGACGCTGTAAAATCCTTCCTGAAAACGGGGGGAGCGGGCCAAGAGACACTGATCCCCTTTTTCCACCAGAACGATCACCGCCGGTGAAATACGGGGGAAGCTTTGGTGTCCGCAGGCCGGACAAATCTTGGCCCGCTCCGTCTTGTGGTCTTCCAGCTTGTTTCCGCATTGCCGGCAAAATTTCGTTTTTCTCGACCAGTCGAGGAGGTGGATGGCCCGGAAGGCCAAGTAGAGCCGTTCCTGTGCGATGCGCCCGTGAAGCCAGCGAAGGTCCATGAAGGTCCAAGTCGGCGGGAGCGTTTCCGGTTCCGCCACGGCGGCGGCGAAACAAGGGCTGCCGGAGAGGGTTCCCAAGTAGATTTTTTCAAGGACTTGCAAGCCGAGCTCTTCAGGGGCGGAAAAGGCGGGAAAGGAAACGGCTTCCTCCCCGGAATCGACGAGCAAGCGGTAGCGGTAGAAGACCAACCACCTGGGAAGACCGGAGAAATCGGTCGGTGGGATGAGGGCGGGGATGAAATCCGAGGTCATGGACTGGTCTCCGATTACACGGTCGTTAAGCCCCGGGATCTCCCAAAAAAGATTCTCCCGGGACAAAGGGACCCTTTTCCCCTTCTGGTGGGGAGCGGGCCTGAAATTTTACTTTATGGGAAGACCGTTCAAAGGTCAAGAGCGAAAGGCCCAAGGTCCGAATGAAAAGCTTGGGGGGAAAAGGGCCTGGTTTGACAGGCTTGACAGGTCAAGAAGAAATGGGTTAAGATGGCCTGCCTGTTGCGCCGGAAGGGCCGTTTCGAAAGGGGCTTGATAATTATGAAAGCCGAAGAGGAAAGGATCATTGATCTGGTGGATGTCATCGCCGAGCCCGATTCCCCTCCTTTGGCGACGAGGGAGGGAGGCCGGCAAGGCCCTGTCCCAGGACCAAGCTATGCCGACATTCAGGGGCAAGAATTGGAGAGGCTGGTCCGGGAAGAAGTGGAAAGGCTCATCCGGAAAGTGGTGGAGGAAAATGTACAAAAGATGATTCGGGAGATCATGATTAAAGAGGTGGAAAAGGCCATTGAACGGGAATTGGCCAACCTGAAAAAGGCCTGAACGGTCTCGGTCATATGAGAAAAAAGAGGGGGGTTAAGCATTTAATCCCCTTTTCTTTTATAGGGAAACCGTCAAGGGTTCGGAACCAACCTAACCCAACGAAAAAATAGGAGCAGGAAAGGAAGTTCGAAGCCTCGCTCCTTTGACGGCCCTTGGGAAACCCTGATTTTGGGAGTAGACAGGATGAAGAACCAGCGGTTGGATAAAGGCTACGAGCCGAGTCAAGTGGAAGAGGAGATGTATGGCCATTGGATCGAAAAAAAATTGTTCCAGGCCCGGGTGGAGGACCCTGGGCCGGTCTTTTCCATGGTCATTCCCCCTCCCAATGTCACCGGGACGCTGCACATGGGGCACGCCTTGAACACCACCCTCCAGGACATTCTCTGGCGCTACCATAAAATGAAGGGATATAACGCCCTTTGGGTCCCGGGGACCGACCACGCCGGGATCGCCACCCAAAATGTGGTGGAGCGGATGCTGGCCCAAGAGGGATTGGATCGTCACCAATTGGGGCGGGAGAAGTTCATCGAAAGGGTCTGGGAATGGCGGGCGAAATACGGTGGGATCATCATCAATCAATTGAAACGGCTGGGGGCCTCCTGTGACTGGAGTCGGGAACGGTTTACCATGGATGAAGGCCTGTCCGCGGCCGTTCGCGAGGTCTTTGTCCGTCTTTATGAGGAAGGTTTGATCTACCGGGGGGATTATATCATTAATTGGTGCCCGCGGTGTCACACGGCCCTTTCCGACCTGGAGGTGGAACACGAGACCCGGGAAGGCCATTTGTTTTACATCCGGTATCCCTTGGTCAAAGGGGAAGGGGCCTTGATCGTGGCCACTACCCGGCCGGAGACCATGCTCGGCGATACGGCTGTGGCCGTCCACCCCGAGGACGAACGGTACCGCGGTCTGGTCGGGCAGGAGGTCCATCTCCCCTTGACCCAGCGGAGGATCCCGATCATCGCCGATGCCTATGTGGACCGGAGTTTCGGGACCGGCGCCCTGAAGGTGACGCCGGCCCATGATGTCAATGACTTTGAGATCGGCCGCCGTCACGGTTTACCCGTTCTCCAAGTCATCGGGCCGGACGCCCGGATGAACGAGGAGGCCGGGGTCTATCAGGGTTTGGACCGGCAGGCTTGCCGGCAAAAGGTCTTGGAGGACTTGGCCGCCTTAGGGCTTTTGGAAAAGACGGAGAAATATATCCACAGTATCGGCCACTGCTACCGCTGCAAGACCATGATCGAGCCTTATCTCTCCAAACAATGGTTCGTCCGGGTGGCCCCCCTGGCCGAAAAGGCCAAAGTGGCGGTGGAAAAGGGGGAGACCCTCATCTTCCCGCGCCACTGGGAACGGACCTATTTCGACTGGCTGAACAACATTCGGGATTGGTGCATCTCCCGGCAGATCTGGTGGGGCCACCAAATTCCGGCTTGGTATTGCGACGCCTGCGGAGAGGTGGTGGTGGCCCGCGAGGACCCTGTATCTTGTCCTGCTTGCAAGGGTTCGTCCTTGCGGAGGGAGACGGATGTCCTGGATACCTGGTTCAGTTCGGCCCTCTGGCCTTTTTCCACCTTGGGCTGGCCGAAGGAGACGCGGGAGCTTCAGGTCTATTACCCCACTTCCGTTTTGGTCACCGGTTTCGACATCCTTTTCTTTTGGGTGGCCCGGATGATGATGATGGGCCTCCATTTCATGGGCCGGGTCCCTTTCCATCATGTCTATATCCACGCCCTGGTGCGGGATGCCGAAGGGCAGAAGATGAGCAAGTCCAAGGGCAATGTCATTGATCCCCTGGTCATCATCGATCGTTACGGCACGGACGCCTTTCGCTTCACCCTCTCCGCCCTGGCCGCTCAAGGGCGGGATATCAAGCTCTCGGAAGAACGGATCGAAGGCTACCGCCATTTCGTCAACAAGATCTGGAACGCCGCCCGCTTCAGCCTCCCCCATTTCGAAAGGCTCGAGCCGCAAGGGGCCTTTTCCCCTCCTCAGGATCCGGTCAACGCCTGGATTCTAAGCCGCCTGCGTCGGGTGATCGAGACCGTGGAAACGGGGATCCGGGATTACCGCTTCAACGAATCGGCCCATGAATTGTATCAATTCGTCTGGCACGAATTCTGCGATTGGTATCTGGAGTTCATCAAGCCGGTCTTATACGGGACCGAAGACGGGGCGGTCAAGGCCGAGACGAGGGAGGTCCTTTTCCGCGTCCTTACGGCTATTCTGCAACTGGCCCATCCCTTCATGCCCTTCGTCAGCGAGAAGATCTATCGGTCCCTGCCCGGAGCAAAGGAGAGCATCCTTTTGTCCTCCTTCCCCGTTGCGGAGGATTTCCCCGCCGCCGAAACCGCCGAAGAGGAAATCCGCTTCATTCAGGGATTGATCTCCGAAATCCGCAACCTCCGGGGGGAGATGAACATTCCTCCCGCGAAAACCGTGGAGGTCCATCTCCGCGTCCTCGGTGGGGAGCAGAAGGAACGGGTGGAACGCCACAAGACCTCCATCCTCACCCTGGCCAGGGGATCGGAGATTCAATTCCTGGGTACGGGGAAAAACCCGGCCTCCTCGGTCACCGGAGTTTTTGAGGGGATGGAGATCTTTATCCCCCTGAAAGGGGTCATCCAATTCGAAGAAGAAAAGAGGCGCTTGGAAAAGGAACTGGACAAGGTACGCAAGGAAAGGACCCAGATCGACAAGAAGCTTTCCAACGAAGACTTCCTCAAGAAGGCCCCGGCCGAGGTGGTGGATAAGGAGAAGGAAAAGCTGAAGGCCCTGGCCGAAAAGGCGGAAAAACTGGAAGGGCACCTGGAAAGGATCAAAGGGCTGATGCAGGGTTAGGAAGCCCGCCCCTCGGCGGATTCCGCCTTGATCACAGGGGAAGAATCACTTCGCTTTACGTAGTGTAGGGATTGGCAAAGATTTCGATCGTTTCCGAGCCGGTGGCCCCGCCATAGGTGGCAGTGATGACGGCTACGCTCGGGCCGACGAAACCGGCGGTGAAGGTGACGACGGCCTGTCCCTGGGTCAAAGCGGCCTGGGTGGAGGTGATGGGCTGGGTGTAGTCCACATAACCTTCCCTGAGTTTGAAACCGAAGGACCCGTTGGAACAAGTGAGATAAACGATCGTTCCGTTGGGTGGAGGGGATCCGGAGGAATCCACTACTCGGATAAGAACCGTGGTGGTGCTGAGGACGGGAAACTCTTCATCAGGAATGGAGTTGGGCAGGGATTTCTGAGCGGCAGTGACCGTAACCACCCAGCCTGTTCCCGAACCTCCTCCCCCTTCCGTTTCGGAAGGGACGGAACCTTTGGGGGAGGTGCAGGCCAGACCGCACCCCAACAGGACGATGAAGAAGACCATCTTGAGGATGCGATAAGGGCTGCCGTAAGGATTTTCCCAAGGCCTGGAAACCTTCATCCCGTCCTCCTTCGGTCGCTTATTCTTGCCGTTCCTTCGGGTTTCCCCCGTACCTATTCCAGGCGGTATTTTTTGAGGCCTTCTTCATACAAATCGCCACCGTGGGCGTCGTTGATGACCACGGCCGGAAAGTTTTCCACCACCAGACGGCGGACGGCCTCCGGACCCAGGTCTTCATAGGCGACGACCTCCACGGCCTTGATCGCTCGGGCGATCAAGGCCCCGGCCCCCCCTGTGGCCCCCAGATAGACGGCCTTGTACCGCACCATAGCCTCCTTGACCGCCTGGCTCCTTTTCCCTTTACCGATCATCCCTTTCAATCCCAGTTCCATGAGGCGAGGGGCGTAGGGGTCCATGCGATAACTGGTGGTCGGGCCGGCGGCGCCGATGACCCGACCGGGTTTGGCCGGGGAAGGGCCGACATAATAGATGATCTGTCCCTTCACCTCAAAAGGCAAGGGCCGCCCCTGGTCCAAAAGATCGATCAGGCGTTTGTGGGCCGCATCGCGGGCCGTATAGATGACGCCATGGATCAGGACCCGGTCTCCGATCTTGAGGGCGGTGACCTGGTCATCCGTGAGGGGGGTGTTTAAGGTAACGGTTTTGGACATCGTCGTTCCTTCAACAAATGGAAGTGGCTTTATCCGGAGCTACACCAGCGCTTCCTTGTGCCGGGAGGCATGACACTGGATATTGACCGCCAAGGGCAGGCTGGCGATATGGCAAGGGAGCAGCCGGATATGAACGGCCAGGGAAGTGGTCCTTCCCCCTAATCCCTGGGGGCCGATGCCCAGGCGGTTGATTTTTTCCAGAAGTTCCTTTTCCAGGGAATCCAATTCCGGATCGGGATTGGGTGACCCCAAGGGGCGGAGCAGGGCCTTTTTGGCCTGGAGGGCGGCCTGTTCAAAGGTCCCCCCGATGCCTACCCCGATGATGGTCGGCGGGCAAGGGTTCGGGCCGGCCTCTTTGACGGTTTCGATGATCTTTTCTTTTACGCCCGGCAAACCCGCCGAGGGAGGGAGCATAAAGAGGCGGCTCATGTTTTCGCTGCCCCCGCCCTTGGGGACGACCCAAATCCGGACCCGGTCCCCGGGGACGATCTCCGTATAGAGGACGGCCGGGGTGTTGTCGCCGGTATTGGCACGGGTAAAGGGATGGCAGGAAGACTTGCGCAAATAACCCTCGCCGTATCCCCGACGCACCCCCTCGTTGACGGCCTCTCTTAAATCTCCTCCGGTCAAGTGGACATCCTGCCCGATTTCCAGAAAAATGACCGCCAGCCCCGTATCCTGGCAGATGGGGATGTGTTCTTCCCTGGCGATCCGGGCGTTTTCGATGAGTTGGTCCAAAATGTCCCTCCCCACCGGAGAGGGCTCCGCTTCCTTGGCCCGGTGAAAGGCGGCCAGGACATCCTGGCCCAGATCTTCATTGGCCTCAATGCAGAGGTTGCGCACCGCCTCCGCAATTCGCTCTACCTTCACTTCCCTGATCATATCCGCTTCCGTGGCAAAGGGTTCCTTGTAAAAAAAGTATGCCCTGGATTATTAAATGGGGAAGTCCGGCGAGTCAAGGGGAAAAAATGGAGAAGGGCCTATTTCTTGACCGCCAATTTACGGGTCAGGTGGCTCAGTCGGTTCAGGGAAGGGTAGTGGGTCAAATCGAAGCTGATGGGGGTCAGGGTCACATATCCTTCGGAAAGGAGGGCGTGGTCGGTATCCGGGGCCTCTTCCGGCGGGGGCAGGATACCGGCCTGCCAATAATAGATATTTTCTCTGGGATCGGTGCGCTTCTCGAACCGTTCCCGGAAGCGAAAGGTCCCTTGGCGGACGATACGGATCCCTTTGATCCGGGAAAGGGGCAGGTCAGGGACATTGACATTGAGGGAGACCCCGGGCGGTAAAGGTGTTTGGAGAAGACGGTCGGTCAAATCCGAGGCGATCCGGGCCGCCCCTTCGAAACGATCCGTGTGGAAGGCGTTGATGGAAACGGCCATGGAGGTGAGGCCCATCATCGCCCCTTCCGTGGCGGCGGATACGGTGCCGCTGTAGATGACATTGACCCCCACGTTGGGGCCCATGTTGATCCCGGAAATGAGTATGTCCGGGAAGGGGGAGATGAGTTCGTGCAAGGCGAGCTTGACGCAGTCGGCCGGGGTGCCGCTTACGGCAAAGCCGTACCATCGGCCGTTTTTTGTGACCTCCTTGACCCTCAAAGGTTGGGTCAGGGTGAGGGCATGGCCGACGGCGCTTTGTTCCGATTCCGGGGCGACGATCCGGACCGTATATTTCTTTTTGAGTTCCCGGGCCAGGGCCTCCAGTCCGGGAGCGAAGATCCCGTCGTCGTTGGTCAACAGGATCAAGGGTTGGGATTTTTTCTTTCTCGTCTTCAAGGTTGAAGAGGTCATAGAGCCGGGTCAAACCCGGCCAGGAGAGATAAATAGGCCTTTTAAATACTTATGCAGGGATCGATAAGTGCGTTCGCCTCGATCGCCCCGGCCGAAAGCCGCCTGGAGGGTTTTTTTCATTTGACCAGCTTGCCCAACCTGGACCAGCGGACCCCGAAATTTTCTCGATCCCAGGACCAGTAGATGATCAGGGCCTTTCCGAGGATCAAGCGTTCATCGACATATTTCCAAAACCGGCTGTCGTAACTGAAGTCCCGGTTGTCACCCATGACGAAGTAATGCCCTTTGGGCACTACCTCGGGGCCGAAGTAATCCCGACCCCCTTGTTCCCGATCCTCAGGGGTCTTGATGCTTGGATCGTAAAAGGTGCCGTAGGGGTCCTCCAGGGGGCGGCCGTTGATATATATCTTTTTGGCCCTGATTTCGACCGTTTCCCCCGGAAGGGCGATGACCCGTTTGATGTAATCCTTGCTGGTGTCTTGGGGAAAGATGAAGACCACTACATCGAAACGCTTGGGGGATGCGGTCGGAATAAGGGTCTTATTGATGGCGGTGAAGGGGACGCGGAATTTGATGCCGTAAGCAAACTTGTTGACCAGGATGTGGTCGCCTACCAAAAGGGTGGGTATCATGGACCCGGAGGGGATCTTGAAGGCTTGGATGACGAAGGCGCGGATCAAAAGGGCCAAAAGGATGGCAATGACGATCGATTCGGTGTATTCCCGAAAGACCGATTTGGTCCGCTGGGTTTTCTCTTGAGGTTTTTTGGATGTTTTCAAAACTCCTCCTCACGGGACCTCGGGATCATTTTTTTGAAAAAAATCGAAGGACACGCCCCGTATTGCTCATAAAGGGCCTTCCCTTTCCCCCGGGTCGGTTTGCCGTCCATCTTTAATAACGGGAATGTCCTCAGGAATCAAGAAAAAAGTCTTTCCTTTTTTTCCGATTCTCAATAATATCAACCTTGATGAAACGAAGCGATTCCTTCTCCGTTCATACCGCCCATGAGGTCCGTCCTCCTTTTCGCTTTTGTCCCCTTTGCGGCCAAAGGCTGGTGGTCCGAAAGTTGAAACCGGAGGAGCCGGAGCGATTGGTCTGCAGCGGGTGCGATTTCATCTTTTACATTGATCCCAAGGTGGCGGCCGGGACCGTCACCCTTTGGGAAGGTCGGATCGTCCTGGTCAAAAGGGCCTTGACTCCGGGATACGGGAAATGGGTCATCCCGGGGGGGTTCGTGGACCGCGGCGAGACCTTGGAAGGGGCGGCGATCCGGGAGACAAGGGAGGAAACAGGGATTCAGGTCCGTCTGACCTCCCTCCTCAATGTCTATTCTTATCCGGGAAATACGGTCGTTGTCGTCGTCTTTTGTGCGGAGGCTGTCGGAGGGGTCCTGACCCCGTCCGAGGAAGCCCTGGAGATCGGCCTGTTTTCCTTTGAAGACCTGCCTTGGTCCGATTTGGCCTTTCCCAGCACCCGCGACGCCCTGAACGATTTCAGAAGAAAGATATTGGAAAACCCTGTGGAGGAGCCGAAGGAATGGATCCGATCAAACCCATACGACTAAAGGAATTGACCCAAGAACGAAGAGAGGCCTTGCTTTCCCGTTCCATGACCCAGGTAACCGACCTTTTCGACTATGTACGGGAGATCGTTGAAAAGGTACGCCTTAAAGGTGACCCCTACATCCTGGAAAGTCATCAAAACCTCAAACCCGACATTAAAAGAAAAGACCTGGAGGTCTCTCCCAAAGAACGGGAGCGGGCCTACGCCCGTGTGGAGAAGAAGGTGCTGCGGGCCTTGCAGGAAGCGGCCGAAAACATTCGGACCTTCCATCAAGCCCAAATGGAGAAGGCCATGTGGACCGTGGAGGTCCAGGAAGGGATCATGGCCGGTCGGCTGATCCGGCCTTTGGGGCGGGCCGGGGTCTATATCCCAGGGGGGCAGGCCAATTACCCCTCCAGCGCCTTGATGAATGTCATCCCGGCCAAGGTGGCCGGGGTGAAAGAGATCGTGGCCTGTACCCCGCCCGGCAAAGGGATGCGGATCCATCCCCTGACCCTGGTCGCTCTGGACATCGCCGGCGCCGACCGGATCTTCAAGATAGGCGGCCCTTGGGCCGTGGCCGCCATGGCTTATGGGACGGAAACGGTTCCCCCTGTGGACAAGATTACCGGACCGGGGAACAAATATGTCACGGCGGCCAAGATGGCCGTTTTCGGGGTGGTGGATATCGATTCACCGGCCGGGCCCAGCGAGGCCCTGATCATCGCCGACGAGACGGCCCGGCCCGATTGGCTGGCCTGGGATTTCCTCTCCCAAATCGAACACGACGCCGACGCCGGCGCCGTCCTGGTCACCCCTTCTCCGGCCCTGGCCGAAAGGGTCTGTGACCTGATCAATAAAGAATGGAGGCGGGTGAAAAGAAAGGAGCAGGTGGCCAAGGCCTTGGAGCGTCACTGTGCGGTCTTGATCACCGAAGACCTGGAAGAAGCGGTGGCCTTCGCCAATGCCTATGCCCCGGAGCACCTGGAAGTGATCACCCAGGACCCCTGGGCCTTACTGCCCCGCATAGAAAACGCGGCCTCGATCTTTTTAGGACCTTATGCCCCGGTCCCGGCCGGAGATTACGCCTCGGGGACCAATCATGTGTTGCCTACCGGAGGTTGCGCCCGCAGCTTTTCCGGCCTGTCCGTGGATGATTTCCTTAAGAAGCCCACCTTTCAATATCTGACCCGCAACGGTCTAAAGGGGATCCGGGAAACCATCACCCTCCTGGCCGAGGAGGAAGGGCTTCCCCTTCATGCCCGGGCGGTTTCGGTCCGATTCGAGTGAGGTTTAGACCTGTTCAGCCGCTTTGTATCCCAGGTCAAAGGCCTTGAGATTGATCTCCCACAACTTGGGATTAAGGATTTTTTTCAGGGCTTCCTTATAATATTCGGAAGTTATGGGCACGGCGCCGCTTTGGGCCAGGGCCCCGAGCATGACGATGTTGACCGCCTGGCCGGATCCGGCCTGCTCGGCCAAGGCGTCGGCGTTTAAGGCGATCAGCCGCTTGACCTTGCTTCGGATCAGCTCCAAGGACTTTTTGATGTCCGGATACGTGCCTTTCCCTACGGCCACGGTGAATGGGATGAGGGGGATAATGTTGGTGATCACTGTGGTCTCGGGGGAGCATTTCCCCATGGCCCGGAGGGTCTCCGATGGTTCGAAACCGATCAAAACATCCGCTTCCCCATCAGAAACGATGGGGCTTAAGGCCCCTCCCAAGACCACGGCCGATTCAACCACCCCGCCCCGCTGGGCCATGCCGTGGACCTCGCTGACATTGACCGGCAGGCCGGCCATCATGGCCGCTTCCCCCAAGACCCGCGAGGACAGGAGGTTACCCTGTCCTCCCACTCCGACGAAAACGATGCGGTAAGTTTCCATGACCCTTTCCTTTTATTTTTTCGGCAGGATGGCGTTTTCCGGGCAGACCTGGGCGCAGACCGCACATCCGATGCAAAGGTTTTCATTGATGCGTACTTGTTCGCCATCCAAGTAAAAGGCCGGACAGGCGAAAAGGTTGACACAGGCGCGATGGTTTTTGCAACGGTTTTCGTTGACGTAAAAAGGACGTTTCTTGGGTCCAGGGGCGACCCGACGGGCGTAGAGGGGACAGATTTCTCGGGAGATGATTACTGAAACCCCGTCATGGGCCAGGGCCTCCTTGACGGCCGCCATGGTTTCCTTGACCTTCCGGGGGGTCACTACCTTTACCTGTTTGACGCCGGCACCACGGACCACCTCTTCAATGGAGATGCGGGTGTTGGGCCGGCCCAGGAGGGACATGTCAACGCCCGGATGGGGTTGATGCCCGGTCATGGCCGTGGTCTCGTTGTCTAAAATGATCAAGATTAGCTTATGGTTGTTATGGACGGCGTTGACCAATCCGGGGATGCCGGCATGAAAGAAGGTGGAATCACCGATAAAGGCGATGATCGGGCGACCGGTGGCCTTGGAAAAGCCGGCGGCCGTGCCGATGCTCGATCCCATGCAGATAAGAAAATCGGCCATGCTTAAGGGGGGGAGCATGCCCAGGGTGTAACAGCCGATGTCGGTAGGATAGATGGCCTCGTCACCAGCCACTTTGCGGACGGCATAAAAGGTGGCGCGATGCGGACATCCCGGGCAGAGGTTGGGCGGCCTGGCGGGAACGGGCGGAAGATCGGACAGATCAACGGGCTGGCGACCGGAATAGGGGAGACCGAAGAAATCGGCGATGGTCTTCCGCACCCGGGCCGGGTCGTATTCGAAGAGGCGGTCGAATTTCCCTACCCCTTTGCCTTTGATGGGGACGAAACGGCCCATGGATTGCGCTAAGGATCTGATTTGTTCTTCGTAGTAGGGTTCCAATTCCTCCACCACCAGGACTTGGTCGACTTGTTCGAGAAATCGCCGGACCAAACCTTCCGGCAAGGGGTGGCCGAACCCCAATTTTAAGACAGTGAATTGGGCTTCTGCCCTGAGATCCTTGAGGGCGTCCTGGACATAACCGAAGCTGACCCCATTGGTGACGATCCCTTTTTTCCCTTGACCGATGAGGACATTGAAAGGGGATCGGTCGGCCATTGCTTTGGCCTGATCGTGTTTTTTCAAAAGCTTGATGTGCAGGTTTCTGGAGACGGCGGGAACGGTCACATAGCTTGAAGGATCTTTGGTGAAGGAACCGTGTGTTTTTCGCGGTCGAATCGCCCCTAAGGTCACGATCCCCCGAGAGTGATTGATGCGAGTCGTCGTCCTGAGGAGGACGGGCAGACTTAGGGCCTCCGAGATGTCGAAGGCGGCTGCAGTCATCTCCTTGGCCTCCTGGGGTGTGGAGGGCTCGAGCATGGGCAGACCGGAAAGTTTGGCGTAATAGCGGTTGTCCTGTTCGTTTTGACTGGAAAAAAGGGAAGGATCGTCGGCGGTCAGGATGACCATACCCCCGTTGACCCCGGTATAGGCCAGGGTCATTAAGGCATCGGCGGCTACATTGACTCCCACATGCTTCATGGTCACCATTGAGCGTAGTCCGGATACGGCGGCTCCTGCGGCCACTTCCAAGGCCACCTTTTCGTTGACCGAGTATTCGAAATAAAGATCGGTCTCCTGATGGATCTGATAAAAGGCCAAGGCCACCTCGGATGACGGCGTGCCGGGATAGGCCGTGGCCAAGGCCAACCCGGCTTCGATGGCCCCCCGGGCGATGGCCTCATTGCCCAACAACAACATCTTCTCTCCGGGATTTTCTTTGAGCAATTCGTGCATCCTTCAAACTCCTTGTTGGGGTTTACATTTCAGCCAATTTATCCTTGACGATGGGGGTGAAAGGGGATTTGGGATAACGGGAGATGAAGGTTTGGTAGGCGGCCTTGGCCTCTTGGGTCTTACCCATCTTCTGATAGACCCTGGCCAAATGCAGCAGGGTCTCCTCCTTGATCGTCTCGTCCTCGCCTTGACTGAGGCGGGAAAAGGTCGACGCGGCCTGACTCAGGTCGCCTTTTTGTTCTTGGGCGTAAGCGAGGTTCTCCAGGAGCAGAGAGCGGATATCCGGAGGGATTTTTCCTTTGTCCAAGACCGACTGGTAATAAGTAACGGCCCGGGCGTAATCCTTTTTTTGGAAATAAAGATGTCCGGCCGCGATCCGAGCCAAATTGGCGGTACGGGTCCGGGGGTACTTTTGAATGACCTCCTCCAGTTTGCTCAGTCGCCCGGCGGGATCCACCTTTTCCAAGGCACTGTAATAGCCTTCCCGCGCCTGCCTCTCTTGGCGGTTCTGATAGGCTGAATAGCCCAAAAACAGAGCGAAGAAAAGGACCAGGGCCGATACGACTCCAACGACATACCGGGCGTGGGTCCGGATCCAAAGATAGACCCGGTTGGAAAAGGTGATGAATTCATCCGGTTTTTTTAAGAGTTCCTTTCTGCCGAGCTTTTTTTTCCTTGCCATCTTTCTTCTTCCTCGGAAAGGATCCTTTCTATGGCTACGCGGATCTTCCCTGTTGGTGATTTTTCCTTTCGTGCATCATAAAGGTTTTTCTAAATGTTTTTTTTTAAGTTGGCAAGCAATATTTAAAGGACCCTTAAGCTCGAAACATCCCTTCACGGTTTCTCGATTAGACAGGGGCGGTCCTCGAATATCCTCCCAAAAATCGTTTTCTTCAGGGTAAAGCCGTTTAATGTCGAGAAAAAATAGTTTTCCAACCGGTTCATATTGAAAAAAAAGAGGATTTTTCTTTCTTTGATTAAAAAAACAATGAGTTGCATGGAAAAATGTCTTTTTTCGGCCTTTTCAGGTTGACAACCTGCCCCTCCTTTGATAAAAAGAAAGACCATTCAACGAAAAAGGACCGAACCGATGACACGAAGCGAAAAAGGGATGGAAAGGATGCTGCCTTTTAGGGGAAGGATGATTTTTCAATTCATTCTTCGGATGGTTCAGGTCTTGCTTTTCCCTTGGGGTCTGAGGGAAAAGGCGAAGAGATGTCGGCTGTTAAAAGGAGACCGTGATCATGAAACATCTTTATATAAGAAGTGCGTCCTTGGGTTTGTTGCTAATCGGTTTGTTAAGCGGAGGCGGTTACTATTTTTTTTGGACGGAACCGGCCGGTTCCGTTTCCGTCCCGTCCACCCATACCCTCGAACTCCCGCTGAATTTTCCGGATTCCAACGCCACTTACTCCCTTTTAACTCCTGAAGAACAAAAGGCCTCCGTCAGCAAGTATGATCATCTGATTCGGGCCGCTTGCCGCAAATACTCCCTCGATCCGGCCCTGGTCAAGGCGATCATTCACACCGAATCCCGCTTCGATCCCTGGGCCGTTTCACCTAAGGGGGCCATGGGATTGATGCAGATCGATCCGGTCACGGCCAGGGAGCTCGGGATCAATGATCCTTTTGATCCAAAAAAAAATATTGACGGCGGTGTCCGATATTTGAAGGAACTCTTGGACGCCTTCGGTGGGAATACCCGTTTGGCCTTGGCCGCTTACAATGCCGGACCGAACCGCGTCTTCCAACATAAAGGCATCCCGCCTTACAAGGACACCCGGCGGTACATCGCCCAGGTTTTCCGCTATCAGTTTTACTATCGTCAAACGGAAAGAGCCGGCTAATCCCCCCTTCGCACCGGGCCTTCCTGAAGCCGTTCTTTGGGGTATCCTTATCCTGCAGGAGGCTTCCCCCGCAGGGACAACTTTTTCTTCCTTAAGCCGTTCAGTTATGTTAGAAAAACTCTGAAGGAAGAAGGCATCCGCTTGGGGAAGGAAGGGGAGATGAAGGGGGCGGTTCGATATCCCGTGAAAGATTGTGCCCTGATCCTGTTGGGTGCGCTCCTCTATGTCCTTTCCTTCCCCAAAATTTCCTGGTCTTTTCTGATCTGGGTGGCCTTCGTTCCTTGGTTTATGGCTTTTGAAGGAAAGGGGGCGTGGGGAAGATTCCGCCTGGGTCTGGGGGCCGGGATCCTGAGTTCCCTGGGTCTCTATTACTGGTTGACCCACGCCATGCGCCATTACGGGGGGTTGAATTGGCTGACCAGCATTTTTATTCTCCTTTTGTTGGTCGCTTATCTGGCCCTCTATTTCGGGGTCTTCGCTTGGTTGTGGGGTTTTTTCCCGCCTCAGGAAGGTTGGTCTGTTGTGGCGGTCCCTTCCCTTTGGGTGGCCTTGGAATATGGGCGGGCCCATTTCCTTACCGGATTCCCTTGGGAACTGGCCGGTCATTCCCAGTATAATGTTGCGACGATCTTACAGCTCTCCGAACTCACCGGGGTCTACGGTATCTCCTTTCTTATTCTCCTGGTCAATCAGACCCTTTATCGGTTATGGATGGTTCGGGACCGATCCGGCGCCATGGGGAGGGGGAAATGGGCCGTTCCCGCCATGGTCTTGCTTCTGGTGATCGGCGTGATTTTTTTCGGTCGGTCGGCTTTGAATCGGGAAGAGGCTCTCAACCGAAGGGCGAAGGCCTTATCGGTGGCCGTCGTCCAGGGAAACATCGACCAGTCCGTGAAATGGAATCCGGCCTTTCAGGAGGCCACCGTCTTTAGGTACCTGGAGCTGAGTCGGAGCGCCGCTCCTTCCGGACCCGAGGTGGTGATTTGGCCGGAGACGGCGGTACCTTTTTATTTCTTGAAGGAACCCCTGTATACGCCCAAGATATTTGAATTGGCCCGCCGAATGGATACCTATCTGCTTTTCGGCAGTCCCGCCGTGGAATACCGGCCGGGGGAGGGGGCCCCTCGATTCTACAACCGGGCCTATCTGTTAGGTCCGGACGGACGCCTGAGTCATTACGACAAGGTGCATTTGGTCCCCTACGGCGAATACGTGCCTTTGAAAAAATGGTTTCCTTTTTTGGGGAAGATGGTCGAGGCCGTAGGGGACTTCAGTCCCGGTGAAGGGGTTTACGGGCTGAACCATCCCCAAGGAAAACTGGGGGTCCTGATTTGCTTTGAGACCATCTTCCCGGAAATCAGCCGGGTTTTGAATAAAGATCGGGTCGGTCTTTTGGTCAATCTGACCAACGATGCTTGGTACGGTCGGACCTCCGGACCTTATCAGCACCTCTCCCTGTTGGTCTTTCGAGCGGTGGAAAACCGCATCTGGGTGGCCCGGGCGGCCAATACCGGAATCAGCGCCGTCATCGATTCCGGGGGGAGGATGGTAAAGACTTTACCTTTGTTGCAGGCAGGGGTTCTGACCGCTACCGTTCCGATCAGGGGGGAGCGGACCCTTTATGCTCGATACGGAGACTGGTGGGTCGGGCTCTGTATGTTATTGTTTGCGGCGGCCTTGGTCCGCCGCTTTTTACAACAAAGACGAGGTGAACGATGATGAGAGAAGAAATCTTGCGTCACAAGGAAAGATTGATCAAGCTGGGGGATTATCTTTGACCTGGCGGAAAAACGGGAGCGCCTGGCCGAATTAGAAAAAAAGATCGCCCGAAACGACTTCTGGGAAAAACCGGATCAGGCCAAAGACATCCTCAAGGAGCGGGGGAAGATCCTCCAAGCCCTATCCGAGTGGGAGGAGGTCCGATCCCAACTGGAGGATGCGGAGGTCCTTCACGAATTGGCCTTGGAAGAGGGCGACGAAGGGACCTTGAAAGAAGTGCAGGGGCGGCTTCGGGACCTGGATAAGCGGCTCTCCTCCATGGAATTTACCCGTCTTTTTTCCGGCGAAGAAGACAGCTGTTCCGCCATCATGGCCATCCATGCCGGGGCCGGCGGGACCGAGGCTCAGGACTGGGCCCAGATGCTCCTGCGCATGTACCTGCGCTGGTCGGAAAGGCGGGGTTATCAGACCGAGATCATCGATCAGTTGGAAGGGGAGGAAGCGGGGATTAAAAGCGTCACCTTGACCATTGAAGGGAAGTATGCCTTCGGCTACCTTCGTTCGGAGACGGGGATCCACCGTCTGGTGCGCATTTCCCCCTTCGACGCCGGAGGGCGTCGCCATACCTCCTTCGCCTCGGTCTTCGTCTATCCCGATGTAGAGGACGAGATCCAGGTCGAGATCAACGAGGCCGACGTCAGGGTCGACACCTTCCGGGCCAGCGGGGCCGGCGGCCAGCATGTAAACAAGACCAGTTCGGCCGTCCGTCTGACCCACCTGCCTACGGGAATCGTCGTCCAGTGCCAGAACGAAAAATCCCAGCACCGGAACAAGGAGTTGGCCTTTAAGGTCCTCAAGTCCCGACTCTATGAATTGGAGATGAGGAAAAGGGAGGAAAAAAAGCGGGAGACCCATGAAAGTCAGGCGGAGATCGCCTGGGGCAGCCAAATCCGCTCTTACATCTTGGCCCCCTACCGGCTGGTCAAAGACCACCGGACCCAACTGGAAGTAGGCGATGTAGAGGAGGTCCTCGATGGGGGGATCGACCCTTTTATCGAAGCCTTTTTGTGGATGAAAAACAAACAGTAGCCTTGCCCTTCCGCTGATCGAAGGAGGGTCTTGGCCCACCGTAGCGGTTGGGTAAGGATGGACGTCTCTATTTTTTAAACGGCGACAGGTCCTTCGGAAAAGCCAACACTCGGAGAGGAGGAGGGTATGAGCTACCGGTTCATCCAGACGGAATGGAAAGAAGGTCAGGCTACGATCACCTTGAACCGCGAACCCTTGAACGTCTTGAACATCGCCATGATGAAGGAAATCAACCAGGCCATGGATGGGTTGCAAAAGGAAAAGATCAAACTCTTGGTCTTCAAGGCCACGGGCAAGGCCTTTTCCGCGGGGGTGGATGTAGGGGAACATTTGGGAGATCAGGCCGAAGAAATGATCGAGGTCTTTCATGGGATCTTTCGCCGTTTGGACGCCCTACCCGCCCTTTCCATCGCTTCGGTGCAGGGGGCGGCCTTGGGCGGAGGTTGCGAGCTGGCTCTTTATTGCGATTTGGTTTTGGCCTCGGAAAAGGCCCGGTTCGGTCAGCCGGAGATTCAGGTCGGGGTCTTTCCACCCATCGCCGCCCTGCTCTTCCCCAGGATTATGGGCTGGAAAAAGGCCTTGGAGTTGATCTTGACGGGAGGGACGATTACGGCCGCCGAGGCGTTGGCTTTGGGATTGGTCAACCGGGTGGTCCCGCCCGAGGCTTTGGAAGAAGAACTGGAAAAGTATTGCCGCCAATTTCTTTCCCTGAGCGGGGTGGTCTTGGCTTTGAGCAAAAAGGCCGTTTATGCCGGCTTGGGGGATGATCGGGAAAAGGGTCTTCGGGCCATTGAGCACATCTACCTTCGGGAACTGATGAAGACCCACGATGCCGAGGAAGGATTGAAGGCCTTTTTGGAAAAGCGAAAACCCGAGTGGAAGGAGCAATGAGCGTTGAAAGCGAACGGGGCCAAGAAGATCTTGAACGGCGACCTCCGGGCCGTGGCCCGGTTGATCCGCGATATTGACGACGGACTGCCGCAGGCCCGGGAGGTGTTGAAAGAACTCTATCCGCACAGCGGCCGGTCCTATATCATCGGCGTAACCGGGTCGCCCGGTGTGGGGAAGAGCACCCTGGTGGACCGGATGATCGAATACCTGCGGGCCCGGGGGAAAACCGTCGGGGTGTTGGCCGTGGACCCCACCAGTCCCTTCAGCGGCGGCGCGATTCTGGGAGATCGGATCCGCATGCAGCGGCACAGCACCGATGAGGGGGTCTTTATCCGCAGCCTGGCCACGCGCGGCCATTTCGGGGGATTGACCCCTTCCACACGGGGGGCCATCACCGTTTTGGACGCCATGGGCAAAGACTACATCTTGGTCGAAACCGTGGGGGTGGGGCAGGACGAGATCGAGATCGTCCGAACCGCCCATACCACCCTGATCGTCCTCATCCCCGGCATGGGGGATGATGTGCAGGCCATCAAGGCCGGTATCCTGGAGGCCGGGGATATCTTCGTCATCAACAAGAAGGATCGGGAAGGGGCCGAGAAGACCCGACAGGACCTGCAAATGATGATCGAAATGGACCAGGAGCGCCGGACCAAGGACGGGTGGAAACCGACCATCTTTTTCACCGAGGCGGTCAAGAACGAAGGGATCGAGGCCTTGATGGCCGGCATCGAGGAACACCGGGCCTTTCTTTTCGGCAAAGACCCTGAAAGGCAACAGCGCTTGGCCGAGGAAAAGGCCCGCATGGAACTCTTTGACTTGGTCAAACAGGATGTGGTGGAGGCCGTGATGCGACGATTGACGGCCAGCGGCCTTTGGGAGGAATATGTCCGCCAGTTGGCCCGAAAAAAGGCCGATCCTTACACCTTAAGTGAAAAGATCCTTTCCGCTTATCTGAAGGATGGGGCGTCCGTCACCTGACCTTTTGGGAAAAGGGTGTCCTTTTACCCGGTGGAAAGAAGGGGGGAGTCCGAAGGGAAGACTAATCCCAACTCCCCCGCAGTTCCCAGGTGGACAAAAGGCCGTTGATAAAGGTCAGGCGGAGCGAGGGCGGTTCGGTGGGGACAAGGACGAAATGCCGCCCCACCGGGGCGTAGGTGTAACCGACTGTGCCGTAGGTCCAAAGACAGGTTTTGGTCGCCCCTTCCTCGGCGCAACGGACAGGCGGACCGAAGCGCTGGAGGGCCTCCTCGTAATTCATTTGACCGACCCGGCTTTGAAGGAGTGCGGCCGTTTTGGAAACGCAGGCGGTGAAGATCACCGAGAGGAACAATAAAAGGAAAACCTTTAAGGCCCGGCCCATCCTTTCCTCTTTTTCCGCATTCAAGGATAAAGGAGAAGTGCTCCCCTTTCTTTTGTCCCCATTATAATCCCTTTTGGTGAATCCGTCAAAAAGATCGATGAAGTCCGGGGGGTTCTTGAGAGGGGCCTTCGAAGGGCGGACTTTTTCCGTTGACGGTCTTTTTCCTAAAAAACTTTTAAGGCTTTCGTCTTCGACCGGAATCAAGGGTTTCCATGTTCCGAGAGCAACCGTTTCAAGGTAAGTCCCGTCGGGGTGGGAATGTTGCGCAGGAGATTGCCGTAGGCCCTACGGTTGGCCAGTTGGAAAAGCCTTGAGGGAGGCAGATTCCGCGTGGTCTCCCCATATTCCACATATCCGTAAAGATAACGCATCCAAAAAAAGGAACAGAATTTCATCCGAAAATGATGGGAAAACTTGACCATCAGCTCCAGAAATCTTTGGTCCAAGGGGATCCAGAAATCGAAGACATCCCGGGCGAAGATTTGAGGTTGGACCGCCTGGAGACCGGCGAATTCCCGTTCGGCCGCCTTATAGAGCCAGGTTTCTCCGACGCTCAGCGCTTTATGATGGGCCTTGGCCAGTTCGGCGATGCGCTGCGTCCGGTCGATCAGAAAGTCCCGTTGCAGGGGATAGATATGCAGGTCCAGGTAGTCCAGCGAGGTCTGCTCGGCCAGGTTTTTGAAATAGGATAGGTCGTCCCAGGTGCCGGCGCCAGCCCCCAATCGGACCGGCCCGCGATCGAGGTCTTGGAGGACGAATTGGATGACCTCTGTGTAATGCTTGACCGAAAGGTTTACGCCGGTGTTGCGCTGTTGGGTCAGGGGTTCCGAGTCGATGGTAAGAAAATCCGGCCTGAGTTCCCGGATAACCGTCTCGGTCATCCTCCGTTTTTCCTGTTTATATTGTTCCAAGGTCATACCCCGGTAATCCCATTTCAGGACACCGAACTCCGGGTCGGGGAAGAGGGTGGTCGTTTCGATGATCAGGGTAAAACCCCTCTTTTTGATTTCTCCGGCTATCCGTTTGTAAAAGTCCAAATAATCCGCGGCCCTGGGGAAGGACGGCTTCAACACCGGATACATAATACCCAGAGAGATCCCTTGGATCCCCAGCTCTTTTAAGCGGTCCAGGGTCAAAAGGATTCCTTCAAAGGTTTCCGGCCGAAGGAGGATCTCCCCTTGATGGCTGTTGGCGGCCAAAAGTTCTACGGCAAAGGCGGTCGGGCCTTTTTGACCGTTCCAGAGCCGGGAGAGGCTTCCCTCGGCCCTGTTCAACTCCCCTTCCAGTTCCTGGTATAAGGGCCGATAGTCGGCCGGGACCGTCCGAGGAGAAGGGCTTGTCGTCGCGGCCGAAACCAACCAACCGAGGAACAAGGCGGGCACGGCAAGGACGAAGATTTTTTTCGTCTTTCTTGTAAAAACCATGAGAGTGGTCCTTCTTCAGGACTGGGATTTCGTATCCATGACGTCCTCGCCCCCCGGCAGGGGCAAACGGATGGTCAGTTGCATACGGGGCCCCGGCTCCTGGGCGATCTGGATGCTGCCGCCGTGTTTGTGGATGATCAGCCGGGAAAGGGAGACGTCGGGAAGGCAGACCTCGGCTTCGTCAGTGGACGTCCCGTTACCGCCGATGAAAGGGAAGAAAAAATGATCCAGGTCCTCTTGGGTGAGGGTGACGACGGGAAAGTTCAATCGAACCACCGCCGTCGCCCGCTCTTTTTGCGTCATGATCTCCAGGACGCCCGGACGGTCCATCCGCTCCCGGGCGTTTTCCAGGAGGGCGGCCAAGGCCTTTTCGAAGAGGTCTTCATCGAGCAGTACCTCGCCCACCTCAGGATCCAACTTCAAGGACAGGACAAGGTCGGGGTCGGTTAGGATTTTTCGGATCTCTTCCACCGTCCGGGCCACCAGGGGATTCAACGGACGAGGCTTAAGGACCACCTCCTGGGGTGAAATGAAGGCCAACATGGCGTTCAGGATCTTCTCCACTTTCCGGACTTCTTGAAAGATCAAGCGCCCCTTTTCCGCCCGGGCGTCTTGGGGTTCGCAGACGGCGGCCAGGCGTCTGGCCAAACCCCCGATAGCGGTCAAGGGGTTGCGTAGTTCATGGGCCAGCCGCCGGGAGATCTGTCTTAAGGTTTCCAGCTCTTGGGCCTGGAGGGACTTTTTCTGCAGCTCTTTTTGGGCCGTCACGTCGATGAGGATCCCGTCCATTCGAAAATGCTCCTTGCTTTCGTCGGTCACGGGAACGGCATGATCCAGACAGTAGACCCAATGCCCGTTTGGATGGATCAAACGATATTCCGTATGGAGCTCCTTCCGCTCCTGAAGGCTTTTTCGTCGTTCTTCCAAGACACGGCCCCGATCTTCCGGATGGATGTGGGCCGACCATTTTTCGAAAGGCCCGTTCAAGGCTTCCGGAGGAAGGCCGAAGATCTGTTCGGTGGCTCGGTTGAGGAAAAGGGTCCGACCTTCGGCGTCGGTCATATAAACGATCAAGGGGACGTTTTCCACCAGGGTCCTATAGGTGCGCTCGGATTCCCTTAAACTGCGCGTGCGCTGTTCCACGGTCTCTTCCAGGTTCCGGGCGTATTCTTTCAACCGAAGTTCCGAGGCGTCCAAGGAAGTGAGCATGCGGTTGATGGCCCGGGCCATAATGTCCAGTTCGTCGCCGCTTTTGGCTGGAAGACGGATGTTCCGCCGTCCGGCGGCGATGGCCTCCGCTCCGGCCACCACTTCTTGTATGCGCCGGGTGTAAAGGACGGCCACCACCCAGACGAAGGCGACGGATATGATCAAACCGAGCAGGCCCAAGGCGGCGGCGGTGAGGGCGTATCGCTGAAGCAATTCCAAGGTGGGGCCGCGATCGACGACGATCCGTACCGCCCCGATGGTCTTTCCGGAAAAATCTTTTAGAGGACCGTAGATGGCCGCTGTCTGCTTTTTGCCCCAAATTTCCGGTCGCACAACGACGGCATCGGTCAAGACGACTTTCCGGAAGGTCTCCGAGGGCGGGGGAAAATGATCGAAAGTGGCGGCGAAGACCCGGGCTTCCTCCCCTTTCGGGCCGGCTCGGAGATAGAGGGCGATCTCCACACCGTAGAAGGTTTTGAATTCCTCGAGAAGGGGCTTGCCCAAGGAGAGTCCCATCTCTACAGTGCCGATCAACCTTCGATCACGCAAGACCGGGGCCACGCTGCGGATGCTCAACCCGGTGGCCCCCCATTCAATCCCTCCGACCCCTTTCCCCGTCTCCAAGACCTTACGGATGGTCGGCCGGTGCGGGAGCAAGTCGTCGCCGTAACGGTCCGGGGCATGGAGCCTCAAAAAGGAAACACCGGGGAGGACGTGGAAGTGAAACTGTCGGACTCCGAAGTTGTTGAACAGGGTGGAGAAGACAGGCAGGGTGAGGGCCTTCAGACGCTCCCGGTCTTTATGGGCCAAGGCCTTGGCCACTTCCGGATTTCCGGCCGAAAGCTGGGCCAGACTCAAGGCCATGTTTTTTTTGAATGCGATGTCGTTTAAGAAGACCTGGTAGAGGTTGCGGAGGCGTCCTTCTTCGTCCAGGTGGATCAGACGGGATTGGAAACGGTAGGAGACCAAAAACAAGGCCGAAGCGCCCATGGCGGCCAAAAAGAGAAAAGGAATGATCAGTTTCCACTTCAGACTGAGATCGTTAAGGCGCCGGATATTCATACTGTGATGGTGAAACGATGAGAGGCCCCGCCATTCCCTGCATTCGGAAAAGCCTTGAGCACATCATATTTTTTCCCTTCGCGGAAGTCAATACGTTATCCGGATCGGCCCAAAAGGTTTGAAAAAGGACAGGGCCTTGCACCGGCCGTAGGAGTAATCGTTGACAGGGAGCGGGGCGTTGACTATAAGACTAAGAGACGGAAGACGGTCCTTGCACCGGCGCTCGAACATCAAGGTCCTGTCCAACCGATTTCGGTTTTATAAAAACAAAAGGAGGTTTCTATGAAACTGGAAGAGTTATTCAGTCTGAAAGGCAAGGTCGCCCTGGTCACCGGAGGGGGTAGGGGCATAGGCAAGTTCATCTCCGAAGGGCTGGCCGAGGCCGGGGCGGATCTGATCATTACTTCCCGGAAGATGCCCAATCTGGAGGCCGCGGCCAAGGAATTGTCCCAAGCCTATTCGGTGCGCGTTTTACCCATCGCCTGCGACATGACCAAGGAAGACGAGATCGAGGGCATGGTTCAGACGGCTTTAAAAACATTCCCCCGTATCGATATTTTGGTCAACAACGCCGGGGCTACCTGGGGGGCCCCCACCCTACAGTATCCCCTGGAAAAATGGGATTATGTCTTCAATGTCAATGTCCGTTCCGTCTGGATCCTGACCCAAAAAATGGCCAACCTGATGAAGGACTGGGGGGGCGGTACGATTATCAACATCGCCTCTACGGCCGGTTTGCGCGGCACCACCGAAGAAGCCCATCCGGCCGTGGCCTACAATTCCACCAAGGCGGCCGTCATCCTTTTGACCAAGAACCTGGCGGTCAAGCTGGCGCCTTATCATATCCGAGTCAATGCCATCGCCCCGGGGTATTTCAAGACGGACATGATGGCCCATGTGACCCGAAACGAGGCCTTTTACAAAATGGCTACGGCCGGCATCCCCTTGCAGAGGGCCGGTGAAGCGGATGACATGAAAGGGGTGGCCGTCTTCCTGGCCTCCGAGGCCTCACGCTTCATCACCGGTCAAACCATCGTGGTGGACGGGGGTTCGACGGCCAAATGAGCGGCCAAGTCTGATTCGGGGTCATCCCCGTGATCGAAGGCAACTTATTTCACCTACGGGATCAAAAAGGCCCTCCCCCCTTTAGGGGGAAGGGCCTTGCGTGCGAGTCCGCCCCGTAAGGGCTGAGCCGGGAGGCGTTATTTCTTTTTTTCTTCTTTTTTGGGCTCTTCTTTCTTTTTCGTTTCCTTGACCTCAATGGTGGCCGCCTTCATGGTGTACTCGATGGTCACTTTGGCGCCGACCTTTAAGTCGCCGGTGACCTTGGTGGCGGCATCCTTGGCGATCTCCCATTTTTCCTTACCTTTTTCCACGACGATCACATTGTCCTTGATCTCCAGCACCGGTCCGGTGACCTGATAGGTCTTGGGACCGGCGGCGAAGGCCAGAGACGAACCTATCATTACCACCGCCAACACCAAAAGCACCTTTTTCATGTTTTTTCCCTCCCTTGAAAAGATTTTTTATTGCAGCAATCGGGGCGAAAAATCCCCCGTTTACTGAACGGTGATGAACTCCTTGATCTTGTGGTAGGTCCCTTGCTTGATCCCCTTGACTTTCATGATATCCTCCGGGGTCTTATAGGGCCGACCGGCGATGATGGCCTTGGCCTTGGCCGGTCCGATCTCCGGCAGGGTCTCCAGTTGGGCTTGGGTGGCGGTGTTGATGTTGATCTTTGAGGTCGATGTCGGTTGGGTCAAGGTCGTCCTTGGAAGCCGATTTGGAGAGGGTTCGGCCGGACCGGCAATAGGAATCCCCTGGGTAGGGGAGGCGTTAAGGAGCTTAATCGGTAGAGCCATAGAAAAAATGCTTAGAAGCAGGAACGGGCCGACCCAACCCTTCCACACGGTGCGTCTATATCCCTCGTTACTTCGGGTGAACGCCTGCATTTCTTCTCTTCCTTGATGGAAAGGGTACACTTTTCCTTTGGCGTCTCCATGGACGACAAACCGATAATGAAATTTTCTCAAGAAAAGGGGGGGTTGTCAATCCGTTTTTCTTGATCCTCAAAGTTTTTCCCCTTGACCCCCGGTTCACCCTTTCCTATATTAGTTCAGAAAAGAAAAATCTGAGGCGATTTATGATCAGGCCGGACTCTTTTTTACCTGTTTTCGGCCTCAAAGGGATGATGAAGAAAAATGCTTTGGTCTGGATGGTGACCGCCGTTCAGGCCTTTTTGTTGTTTTCCTGCGCCGGTCCCAAGGAAATAAGGGCTCCCCGTTCGATCGGGGCGTGGGTGGTCTATTGGGACGGGGAACGAGGATTGAAGGAGCTCGAGACCCACGGCGGCCTTTTCGATCGGGTCTCCCTCTTCGCTTATGAACTGGAGGAAGGGGGGAGGCCGCAATCGGCTCCCGGGTTGGAACGATTGATCCCCGTCTTTCACCGACTGGCCCAAGAAAGAGGCTTTTCCCCTTGGGTCACCTTGGTCAATGATATGAGGGGGTCCCAGGGGGTCCGATTGAAGGAAACGGAAACCCTTCGCCGGCTCCTCTCCGATCCCGAGGGTTTGCGACGGCATGTCGCCGATATCGTCTCCTTGGTGGAAAAAGACGGTTTCGCCGGTTTGGATTTGGATTATGAAGGTTTTTCTACCGATGACCGGGCCGTTTTGGACCCCTTGATCACCGCCTTGTCTTTAACTCTTAAAGAGAGAGGATTGGGGTTCCAGGTAGTGGTGGAACCGAGGAAGGATCGCTATCTGCCCCCGGCCGGTTGCGCCCCTGTGGTGGTCATGGGTTATAATCTTCACGGACCCCACAGCGGTCCGGGACCGCGGTCTACGCCGACATTTATCCGTTCCCTGGCCCCAAGAGGGCAGGGGGACCCCTCGGGTGAAGCGGCCGTGGCCCTAGCCGTGGGTGGATTCGTTTGGGGGAAGGATCGAAAAGTGAAACAACTGGATTGGATTACCGGGAAGGCCTGGGGGGAAAAGGCCAGGGAAAAAGGACGGGGAGAAGGGGAGGTCCCTTTCGCCCGAATGGAGGACGGAAGTCTCCTCTGGTATGAAGATGAACAGAGCCTGGCCCTGAAGTGGGCCGCCGCGGCCGAGGACTTTAGGCGACTGATGGTCTGGCGTTTGGGCGGAAACGATGAAGGACTCTTTGCCGCTTTGAAAAAAATCCGCGGCCGGGCCCGAGGTGAGCGATGATCCGGGGTTGGAGAAGATGGATCTTGATCGGGATGGGCTTTCTTTTCTTTCCCCTTTCGGCAGGGGCCCAAGGGGGGCGGGGGTATTTGGTCCTTTCTTTCGACGACGGCTACCCCAGCTGGATCCAGACGATCGCCCCTGAATTGGTCCCTTACGGCGGAAAGGCCACGGCCTTCGTCAACAACCAACGGATTCACAACCGGTTCATCCGATTCGAGGACCTCAAGACCCTTCAGGACCGCTACGGTTGGGAAATCGGCACCCATACCTACCATCATTACAATGCGGTGGAATTCGTCAAGCGGAACGGCCTGGAAAAATGGATGGCCGAGGAAGTGGACCGGTCGGTAAAAGAACTTACAGACAAAGGACTGAAGATCCGTTCCTTGGTTTTTCCCTTTAATATCTTTGATCGGGGCTTGACCGAAAAGGTAAGGGAGCGGTTTTCTTCTTACCGACGCTGGGAGGATTTCCCCATCGCCGAGGGTAGGCGAGAAGACGGGTCCATCCCCGGGACCTCCATAGATCTGGCCGGGTATGTCCCCATGTCCTTGCTCCGTCAGTGGATCACTTACGCCCAAGAACAAGGGAAGGCCCTTTTTTTATACGGCCATGAGGTCCTGCCGGACGATCGCTTTTTTGAGGGAAAGGTGGCCGAGGTGGGAAGCGACTATTTGATCGCCGAAGGAGAGATCTCCCTTCTGGATCGGACGGCCTTGTGTCTCGTTCCCGACAAAAACACCCTGAAAAGGGGAGGGACCCTCAGGGTCGGTGAGGTGCAAGGGAGGAAGGTGACCATTCCGGGAAGCGATCTTCCCCGTAGGGTGAAGGTCGGTTCGACCTTCATCCTCGGACCCTGTTACGGCACTCCACTTTCCTATTTTCGGGAGATGCTCGCCTTTTGCTCCGGTCGTTTGACCTTTTTAACCACTGAAGCATTTTTGAACCTCAAGGGAAAACCCCCCGATCCCGGGGAGAAGGTCCATCCCTGATCGCTCCGGAGAAGGGTGGGGGACTAAAACCGGAAGAGGAATTCCAGACCGTATTCGTCGTAATGATAAATCGGCGATTCCTGGTGCCGGTAACGCCCGCTCAGATCCATCCGCCGGCTGAGGCGTAAGGTGAGGTCCAGTTGGGTGCTCCAGACGAAGCGCCAATCGGTGTCCTCTTCTTTGGCATATCCGCCTTGGATGCTGAAACGGTAGTGGAGCAGTTGGTATTCCCCGCGGCTGTTGAAATACAACTGATGTTGTTGCAGTCTCTTGGGGGCGTAATACTCTTCGGCCTTACGATCACTATCCCCCCAGCGACCGGCATACCCCAATCCGATATAAGGCCATTCTTTCATCCGCCACACCAGACGGCCGTTCAGCAGGAGGGTGTCGTTATCGTCGGTCCGCCGGGTATAGGACAGGTCGGCGAAGAGATCGAAGATGTGGATCAGCCGGGTATAGGTGTAGAGAGCAAAGCGGTCGGCCCGAATATCGGCCCTTACGGCCTCGACCGTGTCGATCGTTTCCCGGGCCGCTTGGGCGTTGACGAAATTCTCCCACCAAGGGTTGGACCAACGGAGGTTGATCCAGCCTCCCCAAAGGTTTTTCCTTCGGTCCACATTCAGGTTCCATAACCGACCTTCCAGCCAGTGGTCGGGAACAAAGAACCATTTCGCCCCCACCCCGAGACGGGTCCCTTTTTCTTCGCCCAATCCTTCCCGTTCCCAACGGATGCGTCTCCCAAACAATTCGGCCTTGAAGCGGTCGCTGAGGTGGCCGGCCAGATCGAAACCCCCTTCCCCATACGAACGGCGGTCGCTGTCCAGCCAATAATCCCCCTGAGGGTTGAGATAGAATTTTTTCTGCCATAAGGCCCGGTCCAGGGAGTCCCGGCTGCGCGGAGCATCGGGGTTCAGTTCTTGGGCCTTCCGGAGTTTGCTCAAGGCGGTCGGGAGATCCCCGTATTGATAGGCGTTGTTGCCCCAATGAAATTGGGTGTCCCAAGGATCGGCGCCGGCGGCTTCGGCCTCTTTAAACCATCGGCCGGCCTCGAGGTGTTGCCCTTGCCAGAAGTAGACCTTGGCCAGTTGCAGCCTGGCCTTGACCAAGGGGTTTTGGCGGGTAAGATAGGCCGTAAGAGCGGCCTCATCCCAGGACGGGGGGATCTGACGGCCCATCAGCCGTAAGGGGTCCGACCCTTCCAGGATGTAACCGTTGGGATCGGCGAACAAGGCGTAACCGAAGTGCCGGGACAGGACACGACGCAGGATTTCGACGGTTTCAAAGTCGTTATCCAAGGATACCTGGCCATAGTCCCCGCCGGGATAGATAAAGATGGGGGGACCGTATTTTTTAAGGGAGGCCGCCGCCTCGGAAAAGGCCTTTTCCAGCCGCCCTTCCATTTCCTCGGGGGTTTCCCGCCTTTTATCGCTCAAGAGCCTATGGGTCAAGACATTTCCCCGTACCCCCTTTTCGGCCACTACGGCCCGTAAATCGTTGCCCGTCGGTCCGGTCCAGGCCGTCACCCACCGTCCGCTGGACCGGAGACGGGACAAAAGTTCGGGCGAACCTTGAAAAGGGACTTGGGTTTGAAGGGCACGGTAGTCCCCGGCCCAGACGGCCTTGCCGTTGATCTTTTCCAATACGGCGTCCAGTTGTTTGAGGGGCTCCGTATCCGTCTCCAGGATGACCACCATCACCTGCCTTTGTTCTTTTTTGAAGGCCTCGGGCAGATCCGACGGGGTAATAAAGGTGTATCCATGAGCGGCGAGGAGTTCCAGGTGGGCCTTCACTTGCGAGACGGTGTTCCTCCCGGGATAGGGGAAAGTCGTCACTCCGCGGTACATCAGGACGGGAATGGCCCTATGGATCGCTTTTTGGGCCATGGGGCGCAAAAGGCCGTAAGCGGCGATGAACCGTTCATCCTCGGCCAAGGAAACGGCGTGCTGCAATTTCGCGTGGGGGTCCCAGGGCCGCTGGCGGACGGTTTCCCGACTGTATTCCACGGCCTCCCCGCTCCTTTTTTCGGTGGAGGCGATTTCACGCAAGTGCACTAAAGAGGGGAGAAATTGGGGGTTTCTTTTCAACAGCGATTTTAAAAAGGTCCTGGCCTCCTCGGTTTCCCCCAGGTCGAGCAAGGCCTTGGCCCAAATTTGGTGGGGCGACGGGTTGCCCGGATCGGCGGCGGCCCATTTTTGGGCGGCCATAAGGGCCTGGGAAGGACGCTTAAGGGCCTCAGCCGCTTCGGCTTGATATCTCCAGAGTTCCGTGGTCGGTTTGATGGCCAGCCCTTCCTCTGCAGTCTTCAAGACCTCTTCGGCCCTTCCTAAAACGGAATAGATCTCGGCCAGGGTCTCAAAAACCCGGTTGTCCGGGGTCTTGGACGAGGCGGTTTTCATTAAAGATAAGGCCTCTTCGGCCCGGCCGACGGCGAGCAAGGCCCGGGCCGTCTCTACGGCATAAACGGTCCGCTCGGGATTGCCCAGGTAGAGTTCCTGCCAGTATCCCAGGGCCTCCTGGGGCTTTCCCAAAAGGGAAAGGGTTTGGGCCAGGTAACTTTTCAAGATGATTTCTCCGGAGGCGACGCGTTGTTTGAACCATTCCGATTGGGCCCGGGCTTCGTCGAATCGCTTCAGCACCAAAAGATCCTTAAACAGGAGAAAACGCAGTTCGGGCTGGTCCGATTCGACGGCGAGGCTCTGGTAAAAGTGGAAAACGGCCTTGGGGAGGTCGTTCTGGATGCGGGCCTGCCAACCTTTGATCCCTTCTTTGACGGCCGCTGATTTTGAACGATGGGCCACTTCCTCCAGTAAGGGGGCGACCTCCGATCCTTTTCCCATATCCTCGGCCGTTTCCGCCGCGGCCAACCATTCACGGACCCGATTGGGGTCCCTTTGGATGACTTTTTGATAGAGGAGCCAGGCCTCGGGCAGGTTATTGTAGCGCCTTTGTTCCGCCGCCGCCTTGGACAGGACGGCCGTTACTTCGGTCTGGACCTCTGGGAAGGAAGCCGTCATTTCGTCCAAACCGATCAGCAAGGGAAGGAGGGCGGATTCATAGCTGCATTGGGAGAGGGCGAAGAGGAAACGGGGCAGGTCCTCCCTGGGGACTTGGGTCAAACCGGCGGTTACCACGGGATGTAAGTGTTCGGGGACGCGGGAGCAGTATCCGGTGCGGGCCTCGCTATAGGCCAGATACAGTCCCAGAGGGACTCGGTCTTCCCCGCTGTCCCAAGCTTCTTGAAAGAAGACCCGGGCGGCGATGACCCGGTTGACCTTCAAGACCTCCAGCCCCAAGGGGGTGAAGGAACCGCCGGGTTCCCATTTACGAAACAGCTCCTTGGCCCGCTGGGTTTGCCCCTCTTCGGCCAGACCGGCCACGACCTGGAGGATCAACCGTTTCCGATCCACCGCGGGATCCTTTAGGGCCCGTTCCCAGGCTTGGACGGCTTCGCTGAAGCGATTATGCGCAAAGAGGCTCCATCCCAAATCCCGTTGAATCCCCGGACGATGGGGATCGAGGCGAGCCAATTTTTCCAAAGGTTCCAGGGCCGGCCGACCCGGTTGGGACGCCGCCCAAAGGCTCAAGGCGTCGATGAAAAATTTTCTGGCCAAGAGGTCCCGAGGGTGTCGGCGGACATAATCTTCCAACAAGCGGGCTGCGGCTTCGTATTTCCCTTGCTTTTGCAGGGTCAGTCCTCGACTCAAGAGGATGAGTTTTTCCCCTTCGGGCTCTTGCCGGATCTGTTTTTCATAGGCGGCCTCTTCTTGCTTTCGCCCGGAAAGGGCCAAGGCGGTCAACTTCAACAGCCGGGCGTTGATGTTGTAGGGGTGACTCTTTAGATAACGATTCAAGAGATCCAGGGCTTCGTTTGGCTGCTTGTTTTCCAAACGCGTTTCGGCCATCCAAAGGAGCCAAGTCGTTTGGCGGGGGTCCTTCTGGAAACCTTTGTTCCAGATCTCGATGGCTTCGGCCTTTTTCCCGGCCCGTTTCAACAACCAGCCCATTTCCCTGTAAGGGGGGATGAATTCCGGATTGAAGGCGATCGCTTTTTGATAGGCCCAAACGGCCTCTTCCGTCTCGGAGATCTTTTGATAGCCCTGGCCCAGAAAAAACCATCCCAGGGCGGCGAAGGGCCTCTCCTCCATAGGAAAGGTCCCCCGCTCCAGGGTCTTTTTCCCTTCTTCCCACCGGTTCCGGGAGATTAAGCGTAAGGCCTCTAAAACGGTTTTAAAAGCGGAGGAGGAATCCGGCCGATCCAAGACCACCAGGACTTTGTCTTTCAGGAGGCGGTCCGGCGTTTCCATGGCTTGTAAAAGGAGCTGGAAGCGAAAGGAAGGGTCCAGGGACTTCCACAGCGGTGGAGGGACCTTTTCCAACCGCTGAACCAGTTCCGGGAGACGATCGGAGGCCAGGAGGGATCTAAGGGTCCATTCCTCCACTTCCAGGTCTTCCGCCTTTAATTCCCGGGAGAGTTGAAAGGCCTTGAGGGCCTCAGGATAGTTCCCCATCAACATGCGGACCCGGCCCAATTGCTTCCAGGCTTCGTGATAGGCCGGGTCTTTGGCCGCGGCGGCCTGCGACCACTTCAAGGCCTCGTCCAACCTCCCGGCCCCGAGGGCCTCCCGGGAAAGATGCAAAAGGTGGATGACCGATACCTCGACCGCACTTGGGTCGGGAAGGGCGGAGGTGGGGAGGGCCGGTTTTCCCAAAGACGAAGGAGGCGAACCCTTCCCATCGACGGCGGGCCGGGTCGCGGCCTTCACCGGAACGGTGGCACAAAGAATAAGGAAAAAACCGATCAAGGCACGGAACATCATCTATTTCCCTCTCCCTTCTTTTAACCGGGAAAAGGCCGGATAAACACCCGGCGGCATCCGGGATTCGGTCTCGGTGGTCAGGGCGATGATCTTGCGGGCCGGGACGCGGAAGAGGAGCCGCTCAACGGCCGAAAGGACCGCTTCCCGAGGACCTTCGAGGCAGATCCAATCGGCGGAGATTCGGGCCGGCCCGGCCGTGATCTTTTCCGCTTCATCCGGACGGATGATCCGGATGACCTTGAAACCGGCCGCATGAAAGGCCGAGACCCATTCCTCATCGCCGCCGGACAGGGCCAGGGTCCGGATCAGGGGTTTGAGCAAAGGATCTTCCCAGGCCTTTCGGACCTGAGCGACCAAGCGTCCCCTTGCTTGCGGGGAAGGGGTCGGTGTCACCGTCAGAACGGGGATGACCTGTACCCCATCGGCGGCCGCCTTGAGAACATCCATTTTTCTTTTTTCCTCAGCGAAAAAGGCAGGGTCCCCGTCTTTCCAGGGAAGCAAGACCGCCCGGGTGTCCGCCCTGTTCCCCGGGGGCACGGCCTGGTAGGCGTCGGCAAAGACATAGTATCCGAAAAGAGGCCGGGCCTGGAAGGCCTCCAACGAGGCTTGGGCGCCCTGGACGATCAGTCCGATTTTCCCCCGTGCGATGAGGGGGGAAAGGGGCACGGGACCGAAAAGCGGTTTTTCGCCCGACCAACACCAGGCCCGGTTGGCCTTGATACGGAGGCGAAAAAGACGGCTGACTCCCTGATCGAAGGATAAGGGCTTCACGGCCAGGGTTTGCCGCCCCCTTTTTTGTTGCTCCCTTAAGGCCGCTTCTTTGGCGGTGACGGAAAAAACCAGCTGATTATCCCGGTCTTGATGGCGTAGGAAAACGCTCAATGCGGCCTTTTCCGGGAGCTGGACCTTTAACGTGACTTCTTGGTCTTCCCAATCCTCTGTGCCCCGGATCCAATAGGGGGAGTCGGCCGAAAGGAGGATGACCCCTTCCCGAAGGGTTACCCTCTTATCGGACTCCCAGATCCCCGGCTGCTGGATCCCGTCCAAGGGCGCCGTTTGGGGGGCGGATTTTTCCAGTTCACTGATCAGTTGTTTGCCCTTCCAAGAAGAGGGCACGCGCAGGCGGGTGAGTTGCAACGGATCGCGGTTCGGTCCGTTAAAAGGGGCATGGGCGCCGACGAAGGCGATGGAGTGCAGGGCCTGGAGGGCCTTTCGGTTTATCTCGGCGGCCAGGGGATCGGCCTGGGGGCTCGAACCGGAATCGGCGAAAGGATAGAGATAGGCGGGTACTGGTTTGCCGGTTATCTCGGTCAATAAGGAGGCGGCTCTTCGGTAATCCCGGGAGACCCTCTCCATGAAGGCGCGATCGTCTTCCGGGCCCGAAGGCGAGGCCGATCGGGCCGTCAAGAAGTGGCCGGGTTGACCGCGGTAGTCGGTGATTTTTTTGTAGGCCTCATGCCCCATGCTGGCCAGCCGCCAGTAGGGACTTCGGGACAAACGCTTTAAGTCCCCCTTTTTTAAATAAAAGTTGCTTGGTGATTCCAGAAAGGCGGTGGGGACGGTCATGGTGGCTATGAACCCTTTTTTCTCCAGCAAAGGGCTGCCCAGTAAGAAGCTGTCCTTCCGCCCCCCTTCAAAAAGGATAAGGACCCCTTTGGCCGGTAGGGGATGTTCACCCCGATAAAAAGCGACGATATCCTCCGGAATGAGGGGGACATATCCGGCCTCCCGCAAGGCCGTAAGATGGTCGGCGAATCCTTGACGGGTCAAGTAAGGGCCTTCTTCTTCCTTGGAGAGGCCGGTATAGGAAAGGGCGTAAAAGCCTTCCCAATTTTTCCAGGTCGATGGATCGCGCACCAAGGGAGGGACGGTGTGAAAGACGAAGCGGTAGGCCAAAAACCCGAGTAAGGCCAGGCCCAACAACACCTGGGTGATGATCAGCGTCTTTCTCATCGTTTCCTATCCCCTTGTCCCCCAATGGGACTGCCAAAAGGTTAACATGGCCCAGGGAAGCTGCCAGATCAGGACAAACATGTAAAAGAAACAAAAGGGCGTGCCGTAGATCCAGAGCCTGGAGCGCTTGATGAAGAGGTAAAAGGAGCTCATCAGGGTGCTCATGAGAAAGACCCCGGTGATGTATTTGAGAGGGGTCCCGTGATGAAAGAGGGGGACATAGACCAAGGCCCGAAAGACCACGGCCGGACCCAAAAGGGGGAGGAGGACCCCCAAATAAAAGGATAAGGACATGAGGGGTTGCCTGCGCCACATGAAACGGGAAGCGATCAGGCTTTCCCGAAACCAGGACCTCTTCCAGCGCATCTGCTGGCGGAAAAATTGGCCGTATTTTTCCGGGACGACCGTGGAGCACTTGGCCCTTTCGTCATAAAGGACCCTATACCCTTGTTTCAGTATTAAATTGGTCAGGCTGCGGTCATCGCCGAAAGTGGCCTGGACACCCAGGAAGGTTTGATTGACCCAGGGTTCGAGGAGAGGGATGATGACCGACCGCCGATAGGCGGAAAAGGGGCCGGAAAGACAGGTGACGGAACCGAAGAGGCTTTCGGCCGCCTTCAAGATTCGGAAACCGATGAAATATCGGACGGCCTGCATGCGGGTCAGGAAGTTGGTCCAGGCGTTGGCCACTTCACAATGACCGCAGACAGCGGCCACTTGGGGATCGGAAAAGGCGTCCATAATATAGGTCAAGGAATTAGGCGCAAGGAGGCTGTCGGAATCGATGAAAATGATGATCTCCCCGGCGGCGGCCTGGGCACCGGCGGCCAAGGCCTTGCGCTTCCCTTGGTTCTTTTCTAAGTCAATGATGACCAACTCGGGATAGGTCTCCCGACTCTTTTTCAAATACACCATGGTGTCGTCCTGGCTGCCGTCATTGACGACGATGACCTGGAGGCGGTCCGCCGGGTAAGCCGCTTCAAAGGCATGGCGGATGGTCTCTTGAATCAGGGGGCCTTCGTTATAGGCCGGGATGACGATGGTGGCCTTGGGCTTGAATGAGGCCGGTTTGGGCGGCCGATAGAGGGCGGCGAAGAGGAAGCGGCTGAGGAGGTAAAACCCCACCATCAGACTATAGAGAAAAATGGGGACATCGAACCAAAAAAAATAGATGTTTTCCAATCGGATGAAGAAGATGAAGACCAGGGTGACCAAAAGGCCGAAGACGGCGAAACCGCGCAGGAGCCGCCAACTGCCGCGGGTGAGTTTTTCCGAAATCTTTTTTTCGAAGGCCACGCCGACGGCCTTTTCCTCCGGCCTGACCGACCGCACCCGCCCTTCCAAGGTGAGCTCCCCATGGAGGAATTCTTCCGGCATGGTCCCGTCGGGGATGGTGAATTTCAGGCGGAGGCGATCTTCCCCTTCCGGGATCTCCACATTTTTCAATAGAAGGCCGCCGTCGGAGATGTTGGCGGCAATGCCTTGATAGATACGCTCCGATTCTCCGGAGCCGACATAAATGGTCACCGGAAATTCCGCTTCGTAGCGGAAGTCTTTCCTGCGGTCCTGATAATCTTCCCGGGATCGGGCCCGGCGTCTGCGGTCCCGGACCTCTCTGGGGAACTTCGCCGTTTTTTCATCCATAAATCGTTCCTGGGGGTGATCCCCTCACCTTTCTCCTTTTGTATCGGGAGGAAATAAAAAAATCTTTAAAAAAATATAATAAGGCCCTGGGAAAAAAAGTCAATGAAGATTAGAGGGTTGGGGAGGATCCGGATCCAAAGGACAAAAAAGCTGAAAAACCTTTTCCGTTTTGGAGGGGGAGGACGGGAAGGAAAGGCGAAGGCCAAACAAGGACGGCGGCTTGCGCTTTGGAGGGAAGAGCAGGTTCTTCTTGACTTTTTTACTGAATCATGGGTAAGTTAGCAAATTATTCTCCAAACATAGAGGAGGTAGATTTTATGAGAACCAAACAGCAATATTTTGAAGGTCTAAGTAAGATGAAGCGCAATCTTTATTGCGACGGGGCCCTGATGGATCGCTTGGACGAGCGGCAGATGGACACCCTGAACACCATCGGGACCACCTTTGACGAGGCCTTGAAGCCGGAAAACCAGGAATTGTTGACCGCCGTCTCCCATTTGACCGGAGAACGGATCAGCCGCTTCACCCATGTCCATCACAGTTGCGAGGACCTGCACAAAAAACAGGATATGACCCGTATGCTCTGCGGCATGGTCGGCGGCTGCATCCAGCGCTGTATGGGTATCGACGCGGTCAACGCCATTTACAATGTCTCTTACGAGGCCGACAAGTCGAACAACGGGGCCACCCAGTATCACGAAAATTTCAAAAAATGGTTGATCCGGTTCCAAACCGAGGACTTGGTGGGATGCTGCGCCCAGACGGATGTCAAAGGAGACCGCCTGCGCCGTCCGGCCGATCAGGACAATAAGGATGCCTATTTAAGGATTAAGGAACGCCTGTCCGACGGCATCGTCGTCTCCGGCTGCAAGTTGCACATTTCCGAGGCCTCGGTGGCCGACGAAATTTTGGTGGTCCCCACTCGGGCCTTGCGCCCGGAGGACAAGGATTACGCCGTCTCCTTCGCCGTCCCGGCCGATTGGGACGGGGTGAAACATGTGGTCACCGTCCGCAATTTCCGGAAAAGAAAGCACTTTCCCCGTGGATTCTCCCAAGGGGCCACGGACTCTTATCTCATTTTCGAAGATTGCTTCGTGCCCTGGGAGAGGGTCTTTCTGGCCGGCGAATGGCAGCATGGAGGCACTTTGGCCTTGTTGTTCGCCCTCTTCCACCGCCATTCCTATTCGGGCTGCAAGCCGGGATTGGGGGACATCCTTTTGGGCACCGCGGCCCTGGCCGCCGAGGTGAACAACATCCATAAGGCCTCTCATGTGCGGGAGAAATTGGCCGAGATCATCATGGTCACCGAGCTCGGATACGCCGCGGGGTATACGGCCTCCAGCTTGGCCAAACCCGAGGTCTATATGCCCGGTGTGGGATTCGTCCCCTACGGCCCCGGGTCCTACATCCCCCATTCGATATACTGCAATGTGGGGCGCTGTCTTACGGGGGAGGCGGTTTGGCGCGAGGCGGAGATCCTCTGTGACCTCTCCGGCGGGGTGGTGGCCACCTTCCCTCATGAGGAGGACTTCATGAATCCGGAAATCAAGGATCTCCTCCTGAAATACACCAAACGGAATCCCCAAATGCCGGTGGAAGACCAGGCCCAATTCTGGCGCTATATGGGCGACGTCCTCTGTTCGGCGGCCGGCGGGGTGCAACGCATCGGGGCCTATCACGGAGGCGGGTCGCCGATAATGGAGCAGATCGCCATCACCACCCAGTACGACATCGAATCGCGCAAGAAACTGGTGCGTTATATCGCCGGCATGAGCGGCGGCGACCGGGAGGCCTTAAGCAAGACCAAATAACAAAGCCGGACCTTTCCCGGTACCCGAGCGGGCTGGGCCCAAGGGTCAAAAAGGAGCGACGGGCGGCGGAAATCGAATCTTCCGCCGCCCGATTTTTCCGGCAAGGAAGGAGCGGATCTTTGTCCAAAGATGACTTAGCCAAATTGGAAGGAAAAGTGACCAAGACCACCGGCGGGGGGAATTATCTGATCACTTTGGAAAACGGAAACACCATCACCGCCAAGTTGTGCGGGACCATGAAACGGTTCAAGATTCGGGTCATTGAAGGCGATCGGGTCACCGTGGGGGTGTCCCTCTATGACTTGTCCCACGGCCTCATTCTCTTCCGCCACAAATCCTGAAAAACTCGGACCCTTGATCCGATTCCTATCCCTGTCGATTCCTTTCCGGCCGTGGCCCTTTCCGAAAGGTCATGAAGGTCGTCTGAAGCAATGTTCAGTCGGGGATGACCTTCATCTTCTAAAGAAGGCCGGCCGTCTTTAAGCGCCCCTTTAGGGGACCGAATCATGGAGTTGATTCTTATCCGGCACGCCTTACCATTGAGGGTGGAAAAGGAGGATGGGTCACCGGCCGATCCGCCCCTCAGCGATACGGGGAGGGAACAGGCCCGAAGGTTGGCCCGCTGGCTGTCAGGAGAACCCTTGGATGTCCTCTACAGCAGTCCTTTAAAAAGGGCCTTGATGACCGCCGAATACTTGGCCGAAGTAAAAGGGTTGAATATTCAGGTGGAGGCAGGAGTAGCCGAATTCGACCGTCATTCCCCGATATATGTACCCCTGGAAGAATTGCGGGCCAAAGATTACGAAAGGTGGCGGGAGCTGGTCAGCGGCGGTTTTGAATCGCTGTTCAACCTGAAGGAATTCAAGAAGATCGTCCTCGACAGCTTAGAAAGGATCATCCGGGAAAACCAGGGGCGGCGCGTGGCCGTGGTCTGTCATGGAGGGATCATCAACATCTGGGCCGCCCAGGTCCTTGGTTTAGACCGTTATCTCTTTTTCGCCCCGGAATACACCAGCATCAACCGCTTTCTGGCCTCGGGAAAAGGGCAGCGCTCGGTGGCCAGTTTGAACGAAACGGCCCACCTGCGTCCTGATTTGGTTCTTCCCTGATCACGGCGACGGGTAAGATCCGACAAGGCCGGATCCCTTCCCGCCCTCGTTTTTGCGGCCAAGAAGAAAATGAAAACTTCCGTTTTCGGCGGTTTCATGTTATCTTAAACAGTGCCGCTATCTATAAACAATTGAGATGTTATTTCGAAAGGTTAGGGAGTCAGGGATGCAATATTCCGAAGCCAGGCAGGGGCGGATTTTCATCATCCGTTTGGAAGACGGAGAGGTCCTACATGAAACCCTGGAGCGGTTTGCCTCCGAACAAAAGATCCGGGCCGCCTTCCTGATCGTATTGGGCGGCGCGGATGCCGGAAGCCGTTTGGTGGTAGGGCCCGAGGAGGGCAGGGCCAAACCGGTAAACCCCATGGTCCAGGAATTGACCGATGTCCATGAAATCGTCGGTACGGGGACCCTTTTCCCCGACGAGGAAAATCGGCCGACCCTGCATATGCATACGGCCGCCGGCCGCCGCGATGCGACCGTAACCGGTTGCGTCCGCAGCGGTGTCCGGGTCTGGCACGTGGTCGAGGTGGTCTTGGTGGAACTGTTGGAGACCTCGGCCTCACGCGTCCTGGAACCGCAGTTGGGTTTTAAGCTCCTCCAACCCTAAGGTCGTCTGCTTCTTTTCCCATGAAACGGATCCGCAACTTCAGCATCATCGCCCACATTGATCACGGCAAGTCCACCTTGGCCGACCGGTTGATCCAATACACCGGCTTGGTGGATCACCGCCAATTCCGCGATCAAATCCTGGACACCATGGACATCGAACGGGAACGGGGCATTACCATCAAAAGCAACACCGTGACCCTGCCCTACACCAGTAAAAAGGGAGAGGAATACGCCCTGAACCTGATCGACACCCCCGGACACGTGGATTTTTCCTACGAGGTCTCCCGGGCCCTGGCCTCTTGCGAAGGGGTTTTACTCCTGATCGACGCCGCCCAGGGGGTGCAGGCCCAGACCCTGGCCAACATGTATGCCGCCTTGGAGCAGGACCTGACGATCATCCCCGTGATCAACAAGATCGATCTCCCTTCGGCGGATATCGAGCGGGTCAAGGAGGAGATCGAAGTGGACCTGGGCCTCGACTCGGAATCGGCCCTGTTATGTTCGGCCAAGGAAGGGATCGGAATCGAGGCGATCTTGGAGGCGGTCATTGAACGGATTCCCCCACCTAAAGGGGACCCTCAAGGCCCGCTGACGGCCTTGATCTTCGACGCCCAGTATGACCCGTTTCGCGGGACCATCGTCAGCTTCCGGATCTTCGACGGCACGGTCCGACCCGGAGACACCATCCGCCTCATGTCCACCGGGGCCACCTACCTGGTGGAGGAGGTCGGGATCTTTCGCCTGAACCGGGAACCCCGCAAGGTCCTCTCCGCCGGAGAGGTAGGTTATTTGATCGCCGGGATCAAGACGGTCAGCGACACCCGGATCGGGGACACCATCACCCTTGATAACCGTCCGGCCCCCCGGCCGTTGAAAGGCTTCAAGGAGGTCAAACCCGTCGTCTTTTCCTCGATCTACCCCATTTCCTCCGAGGATTATCCGGCCCTGGCCGAGGCCTTGGAGAAATACAAGCTCAACGACGCCGCCCTGGTGTATCAGAAGGATTCTTCGGCAGCCCTGGGCCAGGGTTTCCGCTGCGGCTTTTTGGGGTTGCTCCATCTGGAGATCGTCCAAGAACGGCTGGAGAGGGAATACAACCAGTCCATCATCATGACCGTGCCCAGCGTGCAATACCGTTTTCATTTGAAAAACGGCGAGACGGTCATTGTGGACAATCCCCAGTATTACCCTGATCCGGCGGCCATCGCTTACGCCGAAGAGCCCTACATCCGAGCGACGATCATGCTTCCCGACGCCTATTTGGGAAATGTCATGACCCTCTGTCGGGAGCGACGGGGTGTCAACCCCCAGATGCACTATCCTACGCCGGGGCGGGTGGAGTTGAAATACGACCTGCCCTTGGCCGAGGTGATCTACGATTTTTATGACAAGCTGAAGAGCCTGACCCGCGGCTACGGTTCCTTCGATTACGAGCTGATCGGCTACCGGGAAAGCGACCTGGTCAAGCTGGACATTTTGGTCAACGGGGAAAAGGTGGACGCCTTGTCCTTGATGATCCATCGAGACCGGGCCCGGCCGAGGGCGTTGCAGATCTGCGAACGCCTGAAAGAAGAGATCCCCCGGCACCTGTTCAAGATCCCTATCCAGGGGGCCGTCGGCGGGACGATCATCGCCCGGACCACCATTTCACCTTATCGAAAAGACGTGACGGCCAAATGCTACGGCGGGGACATCACCCGCAAGCGGAAGCTCCTGGAGAAACAGAAGAAGGGCAAGGCCAGGATGAAGATGGTCGGCTCGGTGGAGATCCCCCAGAGCGCCTTCGTGGCCGTCCTGAAGTCGGACAAAGACTGACCGCCTAAGGAGGCTTTACCGGAAGGACAGAGCCACCACCTCGGCCGTGCTGCCGATGCGCATAGGAGGCCCCCAGGTCCCGGCCCCGCTGGTGGTGTAGAGGAAAAAGCCCTCCGTCTGATGGAGGCCGTAATCCCGACCTTTATAGATCAAACGGGTGAAGCCCTTCATGGGCCACATCTGGCCGTTGTGGGTATGGCCGGACAGCTGAAGGACAAAGGGAAAGGGGTCGAGTCCGTCAAATAGGACGGGCTCGTGAAAGAGGAGGAGGACCGGCCGGGAGCGGTCCAGTTTTTCCAAGATCGGCCGAATATCTTTTTTCATCCCCCTTTCCGGATAATCCACCCCGACGACCTGCATCCCCTCCACCTCGACGATCTCGTCCCGAAGGACCCTGATCTTGGTCCCGGCCAAGACCCCCATGACCCGATCCAGGCCTAAATAGGTTTCGTGATTGCCGGTGACGAAGTAGATGGGCATCGGAAGGCGGTTGAACGGGGCCACGGCCTCGGCCAGATGGTCGCCCACGGCGTCGAAGAGATCGCCGGTGATGAAGACCACATCCGGTCTTTGTTCCTCAAAGAGGTCGACGATCTTTCGGGACAGCCCCTCCCCATTGATCATACCCAAATGGATATCGGAGACCTGGACGATTTTTTTCCCTTTCCAGGAAGAGGGGATTTCCTTGGCCGGCACCGATACGCTTTTAAGGTCCAATCTCCGGGCATGAATCAGTCCATAGGCGGTATAGAAAGCGGTAAAAATCAAGAGAAGGATACCGAAGGTTCGCCGGTCTGGGGCGACACCTATGAGGTGAAGCGTCCCGTAAACCAGGAAACCGGCGCTCAGGATAAGGAGGAGATTGACCAAGGTCCCCAGCCAGAGGGCCGAGCAATAATAAAAGGCGCGGAGCCACGGGCGGCCGCCCAAATGAGTGAGAATGAAGGCGGCGATGAAACAGAGGGCCAAGAGAAAGAGGAGGCCGGCCAAGAGCCAGCGGGCCGGTTCGGACAGGGGTTGCAAAAAGCCTTTGATCAATAAGAAGACCAAGGCGTGGAGGGTGAAATAGATTAAAAGGGCGATGGAGACGAAGACGATCAAGGACATGCGCATCGGTTCAAAAGATGATAGGGGTCTACAGGCGGATCGGCTTCCCCCGCCGGAAGCCTTTTCCTTGGAAAAGAATAAGAAAAAAAGGAGAAGGGGTCAAGAAGTTTCCCCAGCGTCGGAGGCCCTTGACCCCTACCCCCCAAAAAGGTCAAGCCTGGGAAAGGACTTTTTTCCCTATCCTCCGGCCGTAGTCTTGGGCCATTTGGGTGCCGCCGCCCAAAGTGACGGACTTCAGGCGCAGGGGATCTCCGACCATATGCATCTGGAAAATATTTTCCATGGTCCCGTAAATACGGTCCAAGGCCTCGCCGCTCCACCCGAAGGCCCCGAAAGAGCCGCCGACCTTGCCTTTGAGGTCGGCCTTTTCCGCCAAGAACAGAAAGGTCTTCATGGGCTGGAGCATGTCTCCGTGGTACGTGGGGGAACCGAAGACATAGCCGTCAAAGCCTTCCAGGTCTTTTTCGCTCTTGATGGAAGAGACGTCCCGCACTTCCGCTTCGACCCCTTGGAAGCGGATCCCTTCGGCCAGCCTATCGGCGATCTCCCGGGTCTCGCCGGTCCTACTGGTATAGACGATCAATACTTTGGCCATGGTTTCATCTCCTTTACGAGCATCCTTCCCCTTGAGTCGATCCGGCTCCGGCCAGGGGGCGGAAATGTTTTTTCCCGGCGCCGCAGCTTGGACAGCGCCAGGTATCGGGCAGATCGTTAAAAGAGGTCCCGGCGGGGATTTTCCCTTTTCGGTCTCCCTTATCCGGGTCATAAATACAGCCGCAGTTGACCGATTGACATTGATACATCTCTTCGGGTTTGGCCATGATGCTCCGTTCTCCTTCAAAAAGTAATTCTTGAACCGTTAAGAAGCGAAATCGAGGCAAAGGGGTCCTCCGTCAAAAACAGAAGTTCCCCTTTGCATTCAATCTAAAAAAACGACCTTTTGTCAAATCAACCGGCCTTTTAATCCACTTTGAAAAAGGCCTTGGCCTTGGATCCGCAGACCGGGCAGGTGTCCGGCGGTTCGTTTTCACAGGTGTAGCCGCAGACCGAACAGACATAATAATCGGCCGGGGTCGGGTTGTTCAAATTATCCAAGACTTTTTGGTATAGAGCGGCATGGACTTCCTCGACCTTGTTGGCGTAACGAAAACTCCTTTCGGCCTCTTGGTTCCCTTCTTGGGCGGCGGTTTCGATCATGGCCGGATACATCTTTTTGAATTCATGGGTCTCTCCGGCGATGGCCTCCTTCAGGTTTTCAGCCGTGCTTTTCACGGCCCCCAGGGCCCGCAAATGGGCCAAGGCATGGACGGTTTCCGCCTCGGCCGCGGCCCGAAAGAGCTTGGCCGCTTGGAGGTAGCCCTCCCGCTCGGCCTGCTTGGCAAAGGCCAAGTATTTCCGGTTGGCCTGAGATTCTCCGGCAAAGGCCTCTTTCAAGTTTTTCTCGGTTTGGGACATACGCTTTTCCTCCTTTTAGGTTTAGTAAGGACCGTTCCTAAAGGTCCTTTTAATGTCATGATTCACGGCGTTTTGATCCGAAACCTTGCGCCCAATCAAAATGGCTCGACCGTTTTTTGAGCCAGGGGGAAACAAAGGGAACGGTCCACATGGGAAAACCCACAGACTTTTCCTCCTCACCTTCGTCATGGCTGTACAGAGAAGGAATGAGCAAAAATCCACAGATTGTACCGCTTTCCTCTTCCGTTTTCTTCTTAGGCGGCATCCATCGAGCGGCGGTCGGCCATGTCCAGCAAGATCCTTTCCCGGGCCTTGTCGATACCCAAGGCCTTTCTTTTTTGGTCGATGTGTTCGATCATTTTTTTGGCCATTTCATAGGGATCAGTGGCGAATCCCCATTTCCCCAATCCGGATTCTTCCAGCCCGGAGAACAACAGCTTGTGAAACCGGGTTTCTTCAATGATGGGGAAGGTGACCCCGAAGAGGGTATAGATGCCGGAGGCGACGAAATAATGACCGATACAGATCGCCTTTTCGCTCATCCATTCCGGTGCGGCGCCGGCCACCGGCAAATCGGCGATGCTCTCCCCCAACCCGCCTTCGCGGACCATGGCCGCACAGGCGGTCAAAATCCGGCTGTTGTCCACGCAGGCCCCCAAGCCCAGGACCGGCGGCATGCCTACGGCCTCGCAGACTTCCCGTAATCCCGGCCCGGCCATGGCGGCCGCTTCCGGCTGATATAGGCCGGCCTTGGCCAAGGCGATCTGAGAGCAACCGGTTTGAACGACCAGGACGTCGTTTCGGATCAATTCCTTGACCAATTCGACATGGACCCAGTCCTGCTTGACCCGGGGATTGGTGCAGCCCACCACCCCGGCGACTCCCCGGATCCGGCCGTTGATGATGTTTTGATTCAAAGGGGCATAGGAGCCTCGAAAGGTCCCTCCTAACATGTAATTGATATATTCATGGGAAAAGCCATGAACGCCGATGTTTTTTATCTTGGGGATCTGGATGGGCAAGGTTCGATGTTTAAACCGTTCTATGGCCATTCGAACGATGGTATCGGTGCAGGCCCTGGGTTCGTGTTCTTCCAAGGGAATATGATCGGCCCCTTCGATGCGGCAACGAGGATTGGTGGTGAACATCCGCGTTCCGTAACAGGCGGCTACCTTGGCCAGCCCCTGTTGGATACACTGGACATCCACCCCCAGGGCGTCCACCGCCCCGGTAACCAAGACCGCCTCCGTGGACATAAAATTTCCGGCGTGGGGGATCCCGTGTCGGGACAACATTTCCAGCCCCGAACAACACATGCCCACCAGATTGATCCCCTTGGCCCCGGCCGCTTTAGCCTCCTCGAGGATGGCCGGGTCACTGACGGAGGCCAGCATGGATTCAAAAAGATTCGGCTCGTGGCCGTGGATGATGATGTTGACCTGGTCTTCTTTCAGGACCCCCATATTCACTTCGCCGGTTACGGGAACCGGCGTCCCGAAGAGGATATCGGAAATTTCGGTGGCCACCATGGAACCGCCCCAACCGTCGGCTAAGGCGGTCCGGCTGGACTGCTTGGTGATGTTTTCGTAATGCTGGTCCACGCCCATGTGGGTGCGATGCATCAATTCCATAATCTCCCGCATGGCCCCGCGGGGCACGATGCCTTCCTTACGCCAGGTGTCCAGCGTTTTGGGCGGCACCCTTTTGACAAAAGGGATTTCCCCTTCCACCTGAATATACGTTCGTTCCAATTCTCGGTAAACCTCTAAAGCGATTTCGTTTATGGAACGGCCTTCGACCTTAAGACCGAGTTCCAGGGCCAGGTCTTCCAACTTCAAAGGGTCTTTGATGGTGTAGTCCCGGATGGTCCCTTGAACCACCTCACGGAAAAGGGCCAGCATGCTCATTCCGTGATCGGTGTGGGCCGCCGCCCCGGAAGCCACCATGCGGGCGAAATTACGAGACATAATGGTATCAATGGTCGCCCCACAGACCCCGACTTTTCCATAAGGATCTTTGGAAGACAAACGACAGGGTCCCATAGCGCAATGCTTGCAACAGGCCGAATCCGCGCCGATGGGGCAGGGTTTCATGGCCGCGGCCCGGTGGAAGGCCGTTTCTACACCGTCTTTTTCCGCTTTTTCTAGGAGTTGGGCGGTGGCCGGGCAACCGGTTACGTCTTGGATGGGTAAGGGGGTGATTCCGGTGTCTTTCGGTTCTTTCTTTTCCATGATTGCTCCTTTTTCATAGCCGGCAAAAGGGTTTTGGGTGAAGGCGTTGTTTTTATCCGTGGTTTTCGTGTTCCTGTTAAGGCTCGGACCGGTTCTCCCCGACAAAGGGAGGGCAGGGGTTATTTTTTGAGAATAATTATTAATTTTAAACTAAGATCGCTCCCCATGTTTTTCAAGGTCTTTTGGTAAAAAATTGATTCCATGACAATTGGATCTTTTTTTGATAAGGATATGGAGGACCTTCTTGAGCGGGAAGCGGAGGGAAGCGATGGCTATTAATAATAAGGAAAAGGGGGAGAGGACCATTAAGGGGGAGACGCTTCGTACGTGTTTGATTGAAATCGCCTTGGGGGAAAGGGCGGCCGAGGAATATTTCCGAGGAGGGCTGGTGTTGAACGTTTTCACCGGTGAACTGTTGCGAGAGAATGTCGCTGTTTATAAGGGCCGGATCGCTTATGTCGGCCCTTCGGAGAGGATGATCGGGAGAAACACCCGCCTCCACGATATGCGAGGGAAAATATTGGTTCCCGGTTATATGGATCCCCATGCCCATACCGACCTGTATTACAACCCGGCCACCTTTTCCGCGGAGGTGGTGAAAACCGGCACCACTTCAGTCTTTTCGGACATGCACGATCTGGCCAACGCCTTGGGCTGGTCCGGGGTTTTGCAGGTCCTTAAGGATGCCCCCGCCTATCCCCTCACCTATTATCTGGCCGTCCCCTCCTCCTCTCCCCCTTTTCCCCGTTTCGAGGGGAAGGAAGTCTTTTCCTTGAAGGAGACGGCCGTCCTGCTGCGCCGAGCGGAGGTCCTCGGATTGAGCGAAATGACCGCCTTTGTCCGGATCCTGAACAAAGAACCTCGTATTTTGAAGATGCTGGATTTGGCCAGGACCGCCGGCAAGACCGTCGAAGGCCACACCACCGGGGTCAGTCACGACAAACTCAACGCCTTGATCAACGCCGGTCTGACTTCCTGCCACGAGGCCATCGGGGCCGAAGATGTGAAGAAGCGGCTGCGCTTGGGGCTTTATGTCCTCTGCCGGGGAGGGTCCATCCGCAACGATTTGGAACGCTTGATGGAGGCCGTACGGGATCTTTCCGCCTTTGATAGTTCACGGATCCTTTTGACGCCCGATGGGCTTTTCCCCGGCGAGATGGCCCGCTATGGGTACCTGGATCACCTACTGAAGCAGGTCATGGCTTACGGCATCGAACCCGTCCGGGCCTATCAGATGGCCACGATCAATCCGGCCCGGTATTTCAGGTTGGATCAAGAACAGGGGGCCCTGGCCCCGGGCAGGAGGGCCGACCTGTTGGTGTTGAAGGACCTGAAGGATCCCACACCTCTTTCGGTGATGGCCAAGGGGAAATGGGTCCTCCGGGAGGGAAGAAAGGTCATGCCCTCTCCGCCTCCTTTCCCGGCCGGGACGTACGACCGCCCTTTTCGCCTGCGCCGGATGAAAGGGGAGGATTTTCGGTTTCGGGTTTCGACAAAGGGACCGCTGCCGATCATATCGATTACGGACAAGACCCTGACCCGACGGATGGACCTGACTGTACAGGATCATCAAGGCCTGGTCCGATCCGATAAAGACAGGGACCTGGCCAAGATCGCCTTGATCCCCCGGGAAGGGGGACGGGGAGGGATGGGGCTGGTCTCCGGGTTCGGGGCGCGCATCGGGGCCGTTGCCTCGAGCATCGCCCACGAAACGCACAGCCTGATGATCCTGGGATACGACGATGAAGACATGGCCAGAGCGGGCCATGAGGTGATGACCATGGAGGGAGGGATCGTCGTCGTCGAACGAGGGAAAGTCCTGGCCCGCTTGCCTTTACCCATCGGTGGGGTCATGTCTTCCTTGCCCGTTCCCCGATTGGCCAAGGCCTTGGAAAAGATGACCGGGACCCTGAAGAAGGCGGGCTGTCCCTTGGAAGATCCCTTGTGGACCCTTGGTTTCCTTTCCTTCACTTCCCTGATCGAACTTCGGATCACCTTTTCCGGGGTTTATGAAGTGAAGACCGGCAGGATCCTCTACAACGGGTTTGACGAAGGAGTATGCTTTTAACGGACAGCCGCCGGGGGGGACGATGGTGGTGATCCGACTGAAAGGCCCGGGCCGTAGATCCTGGGCGGCCTTCATGTTTTTGTTTTTCAGTGCTTCGACCCTTACCCCGGTCCGGGGCTCCGGGCCGCCTCCCCCAATATATGGTTATCGGGTCATCAAGGTCTTCCCCCATGACCCCGAGGCCTTCACCCAGGGCCTGGTCTATCACCAGGGTTTCTTTTACGAGGGGACCGGACTCTACGGAAGATCCACCCTGCGTAAGGTGGAGGTGGAAAGCGGTCGGGTCCTTCAAACGGTCCGCCTCCCCGAGACCTTTTTCGGGGAAGGGGTTACGGTCTGGAAGGATCGGATCGTTCAGTTGACCTGGCGCAATCGAATCGGTTTGGTCTATGATTTGAAAACCTTTCGGTTGTTGAAGCGGTTTCCCTACCGAACCGAAGGATGGGGGCTGACCCGGGATGACCGGCACCTGATCATGAGCGACGGCACGCCTAATTTGTATTACCTGGACCCTGAGTCCTTCCGGGAAGTCCGTCGGATCGAGGTGCGGGATCAGGGTGGGCCGGTGGCGGGACTCAACGAGTTGGAAACCGTCCAAGGGGAAATCTGGGCCAATGTCTGGCCTACGGATCGCATCGTGCGCATTGCTCCCGAAGATGGAAAGGTTAAGGGCTGGCTCGACTTGTCCGGGTTGTCGGTTGCGGAAAGAGACCCGTCGGGGATGCGGGTTCTGAACGGCATCGCCTATGACCCGGAAAGGGATCGGCTCTGGGTCACCGGCAAAAACTGGCCCCATCTATTCGAGATCCGGCCGATGCTTCCCCCTTGAATGCCTCCGTATTTTTCTCCGTCGTATAGGGGGATGGAGGGAATTAAAATTGCAAAGATTTGGAACTGTAGGCCGGCCTTGGCTGCAACCCTACCGACTGTGGTGATGGGGGATATCCCTGCCGTCAAGCCCTTTGATGGTGGTTGAAGGGCTTGTCGAAGGAAAACCCCTTTTCCCGGAAGAGGCGCAGGCAGGCCTCCACCACTTGGGCATTGAATTTGGTCCCTTTGTCCTTCTCGATTACCTCCAGGGCCGTTTCGATGCCGCGGGCCGGTCGGTAAGGCCGATGGGAGGCGATGGCCTCGACGACGTCGGCCACCATCAAGACCTGGGCTTCCACCAGGATTTGATCCCCCTTTAGGCCGAAGGGATAACCCGATCCGTCGAGGCGCTCATGATGCTGGAGGACGATCTGGGCCACGGGCCAAGGGAAGTCAATGTCTTTCAAAATGTCGTACCCGGTGCGGGGATGGACCTGGATCAGTCGGGTCTCCAGGTCGTTCAGTTCCGTGGGTTTGCTCAGGATTTCGGCGGGGATGGAAATCTTCCCCAGGTCATGGACCACGCCGGCCATGCGCACGGCCTCGACCTGCTCTGGGGTGAGACCCATCTCTTGGGCGATGCATCGGGCCAAGTTAGAAACCCGCTGTTGGTGTCCGGCGGTATAGGGATCCCTGCTTTCCACCGTGGCGGCCATGGCCCGGATGATCCCGCCCATGGTCTTGTGCAAGCGGTCCAGGCTGTCGCGGAGCTCCTCTTCCGTCTTTTTCTGCTCGGTAATGTCGCTTAAGGTCCCGATCCAGCGCCGGACCCCACCTTGTTCATCGCGGATGCCTTTGATCGCCCCCCGAACGAAAAAAAGGTTTCCCCCGGCCCCGATCAATCGGTATTCATGGCGGTAAGGTCTGGAATCTTTTAAATGGAGTCGGACGGCCTCGGCCCGTCGGGAGAGGTCGTCCGGATGGATGTGGGTTTCGAATTCGTCCAGGGTTTCGGGGATGGCGCCGAGCATCCGCTTCAGGTGATCCAGGGAACCGCCGAACCATGACAGCTTGCCCGAAGGCGCATCCACTTCATAAATCAGGTCGCTGGCGCATTCGGCGGCGATGCGGAACCGTTCCTCACTGGCCTTGAGGGCGTTTTGCATTTCCACCAGGTCGGTAATGTTGCGGGAGATCCCCCGAAAACCGATGATCTTTCCCGAACCGTCCCGGACGGGAGAAACGGAGGCCTCGAAGAACCCTTTGTGTTCCTCCTTGAAGATTACTTCGTGCCGGATCCCGCGCCCCGGTTGCCCGGTGAGATAGACGCGGTTAAAGGCCTTGAAGAGGACCTCGGCGTTTTTTCTGTCCGTATAGGCACGGTAATTCAGCCCTCTCAATTCCTCGGGCGGCATATTGAACAGCCGGGAAAAGGCGTCGTTGAAAAAGATCAGATTTCCCTTGAGGTCGACCTCGAAGTAGGCGTCGTTGATGGTCTCGATGATGGAGCGAAAGCGCTCCTCGTCATTACGTAATGCCTTTTGGGTGCGGATCAGGTCGGTGATGTCCTGGACATGCTCGATGACCCCGGTTAAGCGGCCGTCAGGACCGTGAAAGAGGGGGTAACTGTTGTGCCGAAACCAACCCGAGGGCTCTCCCTTCGGATCCGATCGGGCGATGACGGCCTCGGCCGGTTGCCCGGTGCGAAAGGTGGTCCGACAAGGGCAGACTTCGCAGACCTCCGACCTGCCCCGATATACCGCATAACATTTGCGCCCCACCACCGGACGGTCATGGGGGGGAAAGAATCGCTCCATGGCCGGATTGGCGAAAAGGACGGTCATTTCCCCGTCCAATACCGTTATTCCAGCTTGAAGGGCGGAGACGATGGCGGAGCAAAGGCGTTCCTCTTTTTCCCCCGAGGGAAGCAAGTTCTTTTCAGCCCCATACCCCGTTGTTTTTAGCGATGACCTTTTTTTCATACCGGACGCCCCTGACTGGGGGAAGATTATTCGGGCCTTTTTAACCTATGGGTTCCCTGACCCAATGGGGGGCTATTTCAATTACCAGGGCGTCAAAACAAAATGATCCGTCGAACCCGCCGCCTCTGTAAAATAAAAGGAGACGGCTACTATTTTTTCATGAATCGAGAATAAGTTCAAGGTTTTTCAAAGGGTTTTTACCGGGCCGTCCGGGGAACCCTTGACCCCCCAAAGGGAATGGGTTATACTGCAAAAGCAACCTAAAGACGGAAAGAAAACAAAGACCTGTCGTCAGAGGGGCGGAAAGAACGGGGCTTAAGGGTTGTTGGGAAGGAGGGCGCATGCCGTTTTGGAAGCGGGGGAAGGATAAGGGCGAGGAAAGACCGGAACAAGGGAACCGGTCCTTTTCCGAGTTTCTTCGGGCGGCGAAAATGGAGATGGAACGGCTGATGGAGGAGGATCCCCGCTGGTTCTATCATCTGCCTTATACCGGGGCCATGTCCCAGGAAGAGGCGAAAGCGCTGGAAATCGAAAAAAGGGCCCTGTGGCGCCGGGTGATTTTCGACGCCAAGAGGTCCAAGTTGCCCGGGCTGCGCTGGGAGACGAGAAGGGATGACCGGGTCTGCGACCAATGTCGCTCCATGGACAACCGCCTCTTTTCCTTGGGGGAATACGATCGGTTGAACGAAATCATCATGCACATCGGTTGCCGCTGTACCCTGACGGCGGTACGGGAGTAGGGCCGAGGCGGGGCCTTCGGCCGTGAACATTGATCCCTGGGTCCCGAAAGGAATGAGCCTGAACGAGGTACCAGACACGGAGTCATGACACGCATCATCAAGGCGGTCGGCTTGCTTTCGGGCGGCCTGGACAGCATGTTGGCCGCCCGATTGCTTTTGGATCAAGGGATCGAGGTCTTGGGGATGTCCTTTTTCACGCCCTTTTTCGGCCCCGAAAAGGCGCGGCGGGCGGCCGAGCATTTACGGATCCCTTTGGAGGTCGTGGACATCTCGGACGAACACATGAGGATGCTCAAGGCCCCCCGCTACGGGTACGGTAAGGGGATGAACCCGTGCATCGACTGCCATGCCCTGATGATCCGCAAGGCCGGAGGCCTGATCGAGAAGGGCCGGGCCGATTTCGTCTTTACCGGAGAGGTCCTGGGACAAAGGCCCTTTTCCCAGACCAAACCATCCCTCAGGGCCGTGGAAAAGGAGTCCGGATTCCCGGGTCGGGTCCTGAGACCCTTGAGCGCCTTATTACTGCCCGAGACCCTGCCCGAAAAAGAAGGATGGGTGGATCGTTCCCGTCTGTTGGACCTGCAAGGGCGCTCCCGGAAAAGACAGATGGCCCTGGCCGAAAGCTATGGGATCCGCGACTATCCGACCCCGGCCGGGGGATGCCTGTTGACCGATCCCATTTTTTCCATCCGGTTAAAGGAACTTTTTCGCCATACCCCGGACCCTTCCCTGCGTGAGGTGGAGCTCCTCAAGGTCGGACGCCACTTTCGTTTCCTCTCCGGGGTCAAGGTGGTCATCGGCCGCAACCGGAAAGAGAACGAATTCATCGAACGATGGAGGGATCCTCAAGACGGGTGGGCCCGGACCACGGGGTTCCCGGGGCCGATTACCTTGGTCCTCGGATCGGTCCCGGGGGAGGAGGAATGGGAAAGGATCGCCCGCCTCTGCCTGGCCTACAGCGACGCCCCTTACGGGAGCCGGGTCCCGGTGCAGTTGGGTCAAGGGGAGCGGCGCTGGGGATTGACGGTAACCAAGGAAGACAAGGCGGCCTTTAAAAATTGGATGGTGGGGTAAAGCCCCTGCAAAAAAACGTTCTTATAAGCAGGCCGCATCCGGAGATGCCTTTAATCGAGTTGAAAAACCTTTCAAAGACCTACCGGACCGAAGGAGGGGAGGTCCCGGCCCTGCAAAGGATCGGGCTTTCCGTAGAGGAAGGGGAGATGGTCATCCTCTCCGGCAAGAGCGGATGCGGCAAGACCACCTTGCTCAACATGATCGGGGCCCTGGACCGCCCCAGCGCCGGGGAGGTCCGCGTGGGCGGGGTCCTCATCAGCGCCCTTTCGGAAAAGGAAAGGACCCTCTTCCGCCGCCGCCGGGTGGGGACCGTTTTTCAATCCTTCAACCTGATCCCCATGCTGACGGTGGAGGAGAACATCGCCCTGCCCCGCTGGCTGGATGGGTATTCCCCCGAGGAAACGGCCCCCTTGGTTAGCGAGCTCCTTGAAAGGACGGAAATGACTCACCGTCGCAGACACCGGGCCCATGAACTTTCCGGGGGCGAGCAGCAGCGGGTGGCCATCGCCCGGGCCTTGATCAACTCGCCCCAGGTCATCCTGGCCGACGAACCGACGGGCAACTTGGATTCCCAGACAGGTGGACAGGTCTTGCGACTCTTAAAAGAATTGAACCGGAAGTTCAAACAAACCATCCTCATCGCCACCCATTCCCGGGAGGCCGATCCCCTGGCCCATCGGATCGTCTACCTGAAGGACGGAAGGATCGTGGAGGAACAACGGAAGGGGGGAGAAAAGGCCTGATCCGTCGTCCTGCACCTTCCCCGTCCTTGACGGCTTCGCCCTTTCGTCCATGATCGCTCGGGTCTATACCCTGTTCCTTTTGCGCCGCTTTTGTCAATCGTGGCGCCAGACCGCCTTGACCGTCCTGGGATTGGCCCTGGGGGTGTCGGTCTTCGTCAGCATCCATTTGACCGTGGGGGCCTCCATCCAATCCTTTCGCCGGACGGTCCAGGCCGTTTCGGGAAAAGCGGAGTGGCAGTTGCTGGCCGAAGGGCGGGAACTGGATGAACGCCTTTTCTCCCGGGTGAAGACCCACCCCACGGTCGCGGCCGCGGCCCCGGTGATCGAATGCACCACGGAACTCAAGAACCCGCCCGGTCGGGCCGTTTTGATTTTGGGGCTGGACTATTTTTCCGAGAGGGAGCTGGACCGTTTTTCCGGAGGCCTGTTTCGTCTTAAAGAAGAGGACCTGCTGTCGCTCCTCCTCACCCCCAGGGCCGTGGCCCTCTCCCGGGCCTTCGCCCAGGAGCTGGGCAAGAAAAAGGGAGACCTGTTGGAGGTCCTGGTCAACGGTCGCCTTGAGGCCTTGAAGATCGTCGTGCTTTTGGACGGCGAAGAACCTTCCCGGGCCTTCGGCGGACAGGTGGGGTTGATGGACATCGCCCAGGCCCAGGAAGTCTTCGGCAAAACAGGACGGTTGGACCGAATTGATCTGATCCTCAGGGACCAGGGAAGGAATGGGGATGCGACGGCGCCCTTAAAGAACATCCTTCCCCCCGGTGTACGGATGATCGAGGCCGGAGGCAAGGAACAGGGGACGGAGCGGATGATCCGGGCCTATCAACTCAACCTGACCGCCCTGAGTTTCATCGCCGTCTTGGTGGGCATGTATCTGATCTATAACACCTCTTCCCTCTCCGTGGCCAGACGGCGCAAGGACTTGGGCGTGCTGCGCGCCTTGGGAATGCTCCCCGGCCAGGTGAAGGTCTTGATCCTTCTCGAGGCCGCAGGATACGGCCTTCTGGGAGGCCTTTTGGGCATCGCCGGGGGGAGGGTCTTGGCCGCTTTGCTTCTGAAGAATGTGACCCGGACCATCACCGATCTCTATACCGTGGTGGGGGTCAAAGAGATATCTTTGACTTTCCCTGTCTTCGCCGGGCTTTTGGCCTTTTCCATTTTCGTTTCTCTGCTCTCGGCCTATATTCCGGCCAGACAGGCCGCCGCCCTGGAACCCCGTCAGGTCATTCAGCAAAGGGCCGGGTTGGTGGAAACGGAGGCAGGCCGAAAAGACCGGCTGTGGATCCTGGGATTGGGGTTGATCCTTTCGGCCTTGCCCTTGACCCGCTTACCGGCCTGGGGGCATTGGCCTATGGGCGGTTTCGCTTCCACGGCCTCCCTTACATCGGGTTTTTCCCTCCTGGTGCCGGCGGTGATCCGCCGGGGGATCCGCGGGTTTTTCCCTTCGCCGTTCCGCGGCCGAGGACCCCGGCTTCCGATCTGGCTGGGAGGGAATTATGTCCATCGTTACGCCGGGCGGATGGCCGTATCCATGGCCGCCTTGATGATCGCCGTGACCATGCTCATCAGCATCGGATTGATGATCCGCAGTTTCCGCCAGGGCGTCGAGGATTGGATCGGCCGTTCCATCAGCGGCGACCTTTTCGTCGGTCCCGTCTTTCCCTCCAATCAGGGCTTTTCCCAATTTATGGACCCGAAGGCGGTTGAGGAGATCCGTTCCCTGCCGGAACTCCGCCACGTGTATGCCTACCGGGGCCTGACCACGACCTGGAAGGGGTATACCTTGCGCATCTGGGCCGGGGATCTTGAGGTGATCCAGCGCTATGGAGGGCTTTTGTTCACCGAAGGGGAAAGCGACCGGATCTTCCGCCAGGTCTTGACCCAAGAGAGTGTCCTGGTTTCCGAAGTCCTGGCCAATCAATGGAACCTTCGAGCCGGTGACCGTCTGGAACTCCCCACGGCCGAGGGCCTGCGCGTCTTTTCGGTGGCCGGCGTCTTTTACGATTACCGTACCGAAGGGGGGGCGGTCTGGATGGACCGCCGTCTCTTCCTGAAGTATTGGAAAGACGACCGGGTCAACGGTCTGCGTCTTTACCTTAAGGATCCCACCCGTTCCCAGGAACTGAAACAAAAGATCCAAGAGCGCTTCACCGAGCGGGGGACCCTGGTCATCATCTCCAACCGGGAGTTGAGGGAAAGGATCCTCAACATTTTCGACCAGACCTTCCAGGTCACCTATCTTTTGGAGGCCATCGCCGTGATCATGGCCTTTTTGGGGATCATCCACAGCAGCGCCATTTCCGTGCTCTTCCGCGAGAGGGAGTTGGGCATCCTCAAGGCCGTCGGGGCGGAGGACAGGCAGATCCGCCGCATGATCCTCACCGAAACCACCCTCATGGGGACGGGGAGCCTGGTCCTGGGGGCGGCGGCGGGGACGATTTTGTCCTTGATTTTGATCTTTGTCGTCAATAAACAGTCCTTCGGATGGACCATTCCCTTTCATTGGTCCGGGGCCATCTATTTGAAGACGACGGGGATCATCCTCCTGGGGTCGGCCCTCGCCGGCTGGATACCTTCCCGGATGGCCTTGCAGAAAAGCGCCCAGGAAATGCTCCGGGAGGAGTGACAGGGATGTCCCGTTTCCATAGATTCCTTTTTATTTGCTTGGTAACGGCCGCCTCCGGGTGTTTCTTCGCCAACCGGGTCCCGGCCTCGACCGGTTCCTTTACCTTTAAGCCCGCCCTGCCGGGATATGTCTTCCGTTTTCCTCGGGACCACCGGGCCCATGAGGCCTTTAGAACGGAATGGTGGTACTACAACGGCCACCTGAACGGACCCAAGGGGGAACGCTTCGGGTACCAACTCACTTTTTTTCGGGTGGGTCTTTGGCCCGGTCCTCCCCCGTCGGGGACGTCGCGCTGGCGGCTGGGACAGGTCTATCTGGCCCATCTGGCCGTAAGCGATATCGAGGGACGGCGGTTCTATTATCGGGAAAAGGCCTCCCGAGGCGCTTTGGGTTTGGCCGGGTCCGATGACCGCCGCTACCGCATTTGGGTGGAGACCTGGTCGGCGGAAGAAACCGGCAGGCGGCACCGCCTGGAGGCCCTGGAGGGAGACTTGGGCCTATCCCTGATGTTGGACCCCTTGCGTCCCCCGGTGATCCACGGCCTTAACGGGGTGAGTCAAAAGGGCCCCAAACCGGGACAGGCCTCCCATTATTATTCCCTGACCCGTATGGCCACCGAGGGATATATCTTCCTACAAGGAAAGAGGATCCCTGTCCGGGGCCAAAGCTGGATGGACCATGAGTTCGGCAGTAATCAACTGGATCCGGCCCAGATCGGCTGGGACTGGTTTTCCCTGCAGTTGGACAACGGGACGGATGTGATGATCTACCGCCTTCGCCATAAGGACGGCCCCGATTTCTTTTTGACTGCGGGCACCCTCATTGGTCCCGATGGAGAGAAAAGACACCTTAGCGGCCGGGAGATCATCTTAAGTCCCACCGCCACTTGGAAGAGCCCCCGCAGCGGGGCCGTCTATCCGGTAAGTTGGGAGGTCCGCCTCCCGGAGTGGGACCTTCGGTTGCGCATCACCCCTTTCTTCCGCGATCAGGAACTATTGACCGAGAAGAGTACCGGCGTGACTTATTGGGAAGGGGCGGTGGAAGGAGAGGGCTTCTGGAAGGAACTGAAGGTCCGATGCAAGGGGTACCTGGAAATGACCGGCTACGACCGGCCGTTCCGTCCGAAAATTTGAGAAAAAAACGGATTTCCCCTTGAGGAAAGACCCGCCTTGGCCGAAATAAAAAGAGGCCTTGGCATTCCCGGGAAATTGTGTTAGGAATGCTTCATCCCGAAAAGGCCTTCGGCCGGGGATGGCGCCGTCGGAAATGATCATGGAGTCTGCGTCTTGAAGGTTCCGGAACCCCCTTTCATCGGCCGGCAAGAGGAGATCCTCTTTTTTCAAAGAGAAGCGGAGAGGATCGTCCGCGGCCAGGGGGAGGATTTTTTTTATCTCTCCCCGAAAGGGAGGGGAAAAACGACCCTGCTCCTCAAGGTAAAAGACCTCCTCTTTTGGGGGGGAAGCGAACCCATACCCGTCTATTTCTCCTTTTCCCGCCCTTATTCCGACCTCTTGGACTTTTCCGAAGAATATTTGGTGTCCGTCCTCAGTCAGGTCCTGGTTTTCAGTCAGAAGGAAAGATTGGCCTTGAAACCCGAGGACTTGACCTCTTTCCCCGGATTGCAAAGGGAAGCGGAAAGGCAGGGGAAAGAGGTCACCGAGGAACTGATCTTCCTGCACCAAAAGGCCATGGTCTCCCGGGACTATAAACAGGCCCTCAAAAACGCCGTTTCCGCCCCCGCTCGCCTGGGCCGTTCGGAAAACAAGGCGGTGTGGGTCTTTTTGGATCATGTCCAGGGGGTCGAAGACCTTTTCACCGCCGGGAGAGAACTCTTTCCCTATTTTTTGGAGGCCGTGGGCTCCCCCTGGGCCTACCATCTCTTTTCCGGAGAACCGCCGGGGTATTTGAAGAAGCGGCTGGCCGGCGCCTTTTTTACCCGCCCCATAGCGGTGCGGGACTGCCCGCCCTGGACACCGGAGGAGGCAGCGGCCTGGATGCAGGCCCTGGAAGAGCGATTCGGCATCAAGCTCGCCCGGGACCTGTTGGACATTTGGTTGGATTTTCTGGAAGGCAATCCCGGTCTGGCGGCGACCTTTTTGAACGACGCCCGCTGGGAGTACGCCGAACTGGAAAGCCATAAGCGGTTCGCCGAGGCCTATCTGAAATCCTTGATCGGGGGAGGACTCAAGCGCTGGTTTGAACCTTCCTTCAGGGGGGGGTCGGCCTTGGAGGCGGCCCAAGGGCGGTACCTTTTGAAAGGGCTTCAGGTCCTTTGGAAAAAGGGGTCGGAGCCGACCCCTGTGGAGGAACTTCAACGCCAGGTGGGTCTCTCCTTAAACGGCGTTCAGGGGTTGGTTTCCTTGATGGAACGGGCCGGTTTCGTCCAGGAGTCTTTCGGGATGGTGGAGCCGGTGGCCTCGCGGGTCCTCCGGGATTGGGTGGAGGTGCAGGTCAGGCGGTGGATCTTGCGGGAGGAGCCCCGGAGGATCATCGCCGCCATGGGCGGTCGGCTGGAGGAAGAACTCCACACTTATCGGGACGAGGAACCCCAGAAGGAAGAGGAAAAAGCGATCCGATTCACCTTGGTCCTGCCCAACGAGCGGGATGCGGAGCTGGTGGCCGTCCGGGCCTTGGAACAGATCGCCACCTATTCCGAATTGGAGGCCGACCAAGTGGAGAAGATCAAAATGGCCTTGATCGAGGCCTGCATCAACGCCGCCGAGCACAGCAACAGTTATGAACAAAAGATCCGCGTCCGTTTCGCTGTGACTCCTCAGGCCATCGAGGTGGCCGTGGAAGACCGGGGGAAGGCCTTTGATCCCTTGGAGGTGCAGGCGGCCGCCGTGCGGAAGGACGCCCCTTTCGAGCAAAGAAGGGGGAGGGGGCTGGTCTTGATCAAGGAATGGATGGATGAAGTGCGGCTGGAAAATACCGAAGTGGGCACCCGCCTGGTAATGATCAAAAAACGGCGAAGGAAAGAACCGAGCTCATGACCAAAAACTTCAAGGTTATCCGGGAAACCCGAGGTGATGTGGCGCTTTTCAAGCTGCAAGGATATCTCAACGACTTGGGCGGCGAGGAAGTGGAGCGCCTCTTTCAGGAAGAGGTCGGAAGGGGTTTCAAAAAATTCATCCTCGATTTTTCCCGGGTGGCCTACATCAACAGTATCGGCGTCTCCTTTCTCTTGGGCATCCTGGAGACCACCCGGGATGGGGACTTGATGCTCTGCTTCACCGCCCTGTCCAAGATCAATGAGGAATTGTTCGATATGGTGGGCTTGAAGAAGTACGCCTTCGTCTTCCCCACCAACGAAGAGGCCTGTGCCTATTTGAACGGACGGTAAAATGGAAACGGCGAAACTGCTTTTCGTTTTTTCGACCCTGTCCGAATTGGGTCAAGAGATCACCTCGGCCGGAAATTTCAAACGGACCGTACGGGCTTCCCTGCATATGATGTTGGGGACCTTGTCCGTGGTCCGCGGGGGGATCTTCTCTTCCCGGAACGGAAACCTCGATTATGTCCTTTTGGCCTCCCGCGGGATCCGTAAAGGGGACCCCTCGATCCTGAAGGTGCCGAAGGAAACGGCCCGCCACTTCCGTAACCACCCGGAGGTATTTACTTTCAAGAGCCGCACAGGGGCGGTACGCGCCCTTTTGGAGGCCAATCCCCTCCTTTCCACCCGCTTGCAGGCGGTGCTGGGGGTCCCCTTGCAGGTCAAAGGGGAACCGGTGGGCCTGATCTGCCTGGGACCCAAGTTGGAACCCGCCCCCTTTACGGCGGAAGAGAAAAAGATCCTTTCCGTCTTGGCCCACCAAATCGCCATCGCCCTCCACCATCAACGGTTGGTGGAAGATCTAAAGGAAAAAGTGAGAGAAAACAGAAAAATGCTCGAAAATCTGCGTTATATTTATGATGACACCATCCGGGCCTTTGCCGCGGCCATTGACGCCAAAGACCCCTACACGCGGGGGCATTCGGCCCGGGTGGCCCAATATACCGTGGCCATCGGCAAGGAGCTGGGCCTGCCGGACGAGGAATTGGAAGGATATTATGTGGCCGGACTGCTTCATGATGTGGGAAAGATCATCGTCGACAAGGAGATCATCAATAAAAAGAGGAGCTTGACCCCCAAGGAATTCGCCGAGATTATGAAGCACACCACGGCCGGGTATCAGATCCTGTCCAGTATCCGTTTCCCTTGGTCCGATGTGCCGCTTATCGCCAAGTGGCACCATGAAAAATTGAACGGCCAAGGCTATCCGGACGGGCTGAAAGGGGAGGAGATCCATTTAGGGGCCAAGATCATTTGTCTGGCCGATGCCTTCGACGCCATGACCAGCCATCGCCCCTACCGTCGCCGTCTCGGTTTTGAAAAGACCTTGAAGGAGATCAAGAAAAACGTCGGCATCCAGTTTGAAAAAGAGATCGTCACCGCTTTTTTCAGGGTGTTGAAGAAGGAAATCGAAGGAAAGCTCGAGGAACAGCGCATCATTCCCAATCTGGACAAGCACTTCGATCCCCGGGTCATCCACTCCCTCCTGGAACTGACCATCGCCGAGCTGTCGTCCTAATCCCGTTCCATGGGCCTTATCACCTGAGGATGGGGTCCGAGATAAAGGTGACGGGTTCCCTTTTTTGGTCTTGAGGTCTTGAGCTGTTTTCCGGTCCTAAGGAGACCGGCATCCCCCGCTTTTTTCAATAAATAACAATAACAAAAAATAAATGACAATAATTTTTTTCTTGACAACAAGGAAAAAATGGGTTTATTACTATCTTATGGGATAACCTATTAAAAAGTAAGCATATTCGAAAACCGTTTCCTTTCGGAATGGGGGGACGGAAAGGTTGCGTGTCCCATGAAAATTTTCTTGGAAGAAAAAAAGGGGCTCAAAGAAAAAAAAGTGATGTATTCCACATCATTGCCGGAAAACCTGAACCGCTCACTTGAAGGCGCTGTGCGCGCCTTGGGTCGGAAGAAGGCCGATTGGGTAAGAGGGGCGCTCCTTCTCTTCCTCTCCCTTTCGGAAAAAGAACAGGAAAGGGAAATCCTAAGGACCTACAAAGAACTGGAAAAGAGCCGACCGAAGCCCTTTACCACCACTTTGTTCGAAAGCCAGCTGTCTCAATTGGAACAGGTCTCCAAGAAACTGAAACGTTCCAAGGCCGAGATCATTCGTTCCGCCGTCTACCATTTTCTATCCCTAAGCGGGACGGACCAAGAGGGTTGGATCAAAAAAACCATCTCCGGTTGACGAAAAGACCGAGGGGGTGAAGATGATTCAAAAATATTTCGGTTTTCAAGGACAACCCTTCTCCGAGCCCCCCGATCCTTCGCCGGTTTTCGTTCCCCCTTCGGATAGGGGGGGATCGAGGCTGACGGAGACCTTCGTTTCCGAAAGACCTCGGACCAAAGGCCGGCTCAAAAGTTGGGCCATGGCCTCGCTGTTGATCGTCGTCATCGGTCTGGACCTCTTTTTTCTTTTTTATCCCCGGGATGAAAGGCCTTTCCCCTTCTCCGATCCGTATCGTCAGAAAATCCTCCTGCTTCCGGGGGAAGGGGACGAGGAAAGGACTCCAGGCGGAAAGGGCAGCGGCGGATGGTCGTCGCCTGAGTCTTCCAAATCCCTGGCCTATCAAACGCCGTCTTCGGAGGATCCTGGACGATGACCTTTGAGGAGGAGGCGATCAAAAAGGTCCGGCAAGGGTCGGAAGGCCTGAAGGGGCCAGGGGAGGTGCTCCAAAAGATGGTCGAGGAAGCGGTGCGCAAGGTCTTGGCCGGCGCCCCGTATACCCCTCCCTCGGTCCCTTTTCCTTTCCCGGACGAAGGGAAAGGGCCTTCGGCCGGTGAGGCCGGGATAAGGATGGAGGCGGTTTTCCCCACCGATCCGAAGAAAAAGGCGGTGTTGAAAAAAGAACTTTCGGCCTTGGCCGCGTCCATCAAAGGAAGGATCGGCCCCGGGGGAAAGAAGGTCATCCTGGTCACCTCGGTGGAAGGAGGGGCCGGGATCGGGCCCCTATGTGCCTGGTTGGCCGCTTCTTGGTCCCTCCTTTTTTCGGGGAATGTCCTCCTTCTGGACGGGGACCTGGAAAATCCTTCCTTGCATCGGTGGTTCGGGATCGATCCCACCCCCGGCCTCACCGAGGTCTTGAGCGGAAGAAATCGGAGGGAAGAGGCCTGGCGAAAGAGTGATCGGATCAATTTTTACTTCCTGCCGGCCGGTGAGCCCGTTTCTGAACCTTGCCTTTGGCCGGGATGGGAGGGGTGGCCGGATCTGCTCTCCTTGCTGCGGACCGACTTTGATGTCCTTTTCATAAACGCCCCGCCCCTTTCCTTCGGCCCGGAGACGGAATGGATGCTGCCTTGGGTGGATGCTTCCATCTTGATCCTCAAGGCCCATGAGACCCTGCGGGAGGCGGCCCGGCAGGCCGTCAAAAAACTGGAGCGCTCCGGGGGGTTGTTGGGGATCGTTTGGAAACAGTAGGAAGGACTATCCGGGATGGCGGGTGGTTTGGATAAGGAGAAAAAAGGACCCTTCCGAAACCCGAGGCCGACCCGACCAAGGGTCGGGAAGATCTTCTGGTTCGGCCTCCCCTTTTTGGCGGCCGTTACGGCCGGTCTCTCGGCCGCTTTTTTCTACACCCCCCAGTACCAAAGTTCGGCCAGGATCGCTTGGGTGGAACAGGGAGTAGGAGCAAGTCCTTATCCCTTCACCACCGGTTTTTCCCCTTTACGGGTCGCCCCTTTGGAGGTCTTACGCAGCCCGGAAACGGCGAGAAGGGTCTGGAAAAGGCTCCACCCTCAAGATACCGCTTTTTCCGAAAAGGACCTCGCCGCTTTTCAAAAAAGGATTCACATCTTCCCGCCCCCTGGTTATGACCCGACCGGGACCGAGGTCCTGGTGGTTCAGGTCAAGGATCATGATCCGGAAAAGGCGGTTAAGGCCGCCAACCTCTTGCCCGTGGAAGGGACCCTTTGGGCCGCTGAACAGGAGGCGGAAGACCTTCGTCGGTATTCGGCCTTTTTGGATGAGCGGATCCGCCGTCTGGAAGAAAGTATAAAAAAAGGGGACGGGAAGGACTTAACGGGGGCACTGCCTGGGCAGGGCCGTTTCGAAAACAGGGCGGGGCCGAATGATCCGAGGGATACGGCCCTTTATTTGGAGGTCCTGAAGACCCAGGCCGCCCTGCATGAGACCCGGGTCGTTTTGTCGAATCTCCGGCGTCAGGTCCAGGAGGGCGCCTTCCCTGCGAAGATGGTGCGGGAAAACCCCTGGCTGGGGGTCCTTTGGGAAAGACTGTCTCAGTTGAAAAATCGGCTGAAGGACGAGGAGCTTTCCAAAGGCGTTGAGCCGTCGAAGGGCGGGTTGAAAGAAGAAACGGACCGCCTCCAGCGGGTATGGGAGGAACAACTGGCCTATGATCTGGAAGGAAGAACGATAGATCTTTTAGGGCTTGAGGCCCGCCTGGAATATCTGCAAAAGGCCTTGAGCCGCTTTGAGGCCCGATCCCAAAAGAAATGGGAAGGGGGAGCCCTTGGGGACGCATCCTCTCCGGTTTGGGCGATCTATCGGCGTCTCCTCGAAGAACGGGAGGGCCTGCGCTTGGTTTTGGCCGCAACTCCCCACCCCCATCCCCCTTTCATCTTCCTGGAAAAGGCCCTTCTCCCTGCCCGGCCCGTCGGTTTCGGGCGATGGACCCTTTTGGGGTTCGGGTTGGCTTTAGGGACGGCGGTAGGCGGAACGGCCTTGCTCCTGAGCCTTTTTTGGGATCGGACCCTGAAGTCCCCGGAGGAGGCGGAGAAAGACCTCAGGGTTCCTGTCCTCGGGATCCTCTCCGGGGAATAGGCCGTTTTGAAGATTTTCGGTCAAGCCAAACGAGGGTTCAAAAGACCTCGGCGGAAAAGAGATAGATCTTCGTTTCTTTATCTTGCCAGGCTTGAGGCGGTAATCCGGCCTTAAGGCAGGTCTGCTCCAAAAAGGTCGGGACATCCCACCCGTATTCCACGGCCACTTGGGGGAGGAGGAGCCCGGAGCGATAACCCCGCTCCACATAGAGACCGTGTTTCCCCACCTCTATTTCCTTGATGTCTTCCACGAGCCGTAGAGGAGAAAGGACCGAGATTTCCAGGTCCACCTCCTCAAGCTCTTCCTTGGAAAGGGGGGGGAATCGGGGGTCGTCAAAGGCCGCCGCTTGGGCCATGTCGATGACGGTTTGCGAAAGGGGCCTGAGGGCGCGAATCTGGCCGATACATCCCCGGAGGTGTCCGCGGATCTTTAAGGTGACGAAGGCGCCTTTTTTTTCGGTAAGACGAGGGGATTCCCCCTTGCGGGAAGGGGCCGGTCCTCCCAGGAGGCGATGGGCGATGGCTTCCCGGGCCAGGCGGTGGAGAAAGGCCTTTTCTTCATCGGTCAATCCTTCGGGATGTCGGGCCCCTTTTTTCCGGGCGCTGGAAAACAAGGCCGCGGCCAGATAGCCGACCACTCCGGAGCGGTCGCCGGTGATGTCTCCGGAGTTGGCGTATTTCAGTACCCGCGAGCGGTCCGCCCCCAGGAGGCGGGCCGTCTTCATGACCGTAACCATGGGGCCGCCGCCGCAGGCCTCCACCCGATCCTCGGAGAGATCCCTGAGCAACCCTTGTTCATCGTAAGCGGCCACATGTTCGATCACCCGACGGTCCAAGGCCACGGCCCGATCATAGCTATAAAAATGGGAAAGGTCGGTGGAGGCGATGAGGAGTACCTCGTGATCGGCGAAGACCCGGGCCAAGGTCTTGGCCATGCCTTCACAGGTCTGGGGATCCTGAGAGCCTTGAATGATGGGGATCAGTTGAAATGCCTTGAGGACTTCTTGGAGAAAAGGGAGCTGGATTTCCAGGGCGTGTTCCTGAGCATGTCCTTCAGGGACATGGCGGAAGATCGGATCGGCTTCAACGAGCCTTCGGCTCAAGACCGGATCCACCGGAACCGTCCCTAAAGGGGTCTCGTAACCTTCGATGAGATCCACCGAGGCGCCGCGAAAGGGATATCGGTGACTGGGGGCGATCACGGCCACGCGGGAGAAAGGCCGATCAAGGAGGAGACGGTAGGCATGGGCGGCCACCCCCCCGGAATAGACATATCCGGCATGGGGGACGATCAAGGCCGAAAGGTCGCCCGGTAGGTCCTTCGGGTCCGGCACCGCCTGGATGAACCTCCGGATCTGGGCGCGAAGTTCCTGGGCCGTCCCCGGATACCAACTGCCGGCCAATAATGATTTTTTGATTCCCCGCGGCATAACCCTCCTCCTTTGATCCGACCCAAAGAAAGCCGTAGGCGTTGAATCCGGCCTGGGCTCGACGATCTTCGGCGCTTAAAAGTTTTTCTTTTTGTGCCTCTCCCGGTGGCTCGTCCGAAAAAGGTCAAGGTTTCAGCGGCCCTTTGCCCTTGAAACCTTCCTCCCCACCAACGCTTTCGGGAATGATCCTTCTTTTTTCCCGTAGGGAACGGCTCCTGGCGGACCAGGCTTTAAGATCACACTTTATAGTAACTCCTGTACCAGCCCACAAAGGCCCGGATCCCCTCTTCGATGGGCGTACTCGGTTTGAACCCCACCTCACGCATGAGGTCGTCCACATCGGCATAAGTGGCCGGAACGTCACCGGCCTGGAGGGGGAGAAAGTTCTTGCGGGCCTTCTTCCCCAAACACTCCTCAAGGACTTCGATAAAATGCAACAGTTCCACCGGACGGTTGTTGCCGATGTTGTACAGGCGGTAGGGGGCGAAACTGGAGGCCGCATCGGGACGGTCGCCGTTCCATTCCGGATCGGGTTCGGGGATCCGGGCCATGACCCGGACCACCCCTTCGATGATGTCGTCGATGAAGGTGAAATCCCGCCGCATCTTTCCGAAGTTGAAGACCTCTATAGGTCGGTCTTCCAGGATGGCGCGGGTGAAAAGAAACAAGGCCATGTCCGGACGTCCCCAGGGTCCGTAGACCGTAAAGAAGCGGAGACCGGTGCAGGGCAGGCGGTAAAGGGCGGCGTACGCATGGGCCATGAGTTCGTTGGCCTTTTTGGTGGCGGCGTACAGAGAGACGGGATGATCCACATTGTGGTGGACGGAAAAGGGCATCCGCGTGTTGGCCCCGTACACGGAACTGGAAGAGGCGAAGACCAAGTGGCCCACCCGTTGACGGCGACAGCCCTCGAGGACGTTCAGAAAACCCAAGAGATTGGCTTCGGCATAGGCGAAGGGGTTGACCAGGGAATAGCGCACCCCGGCCTGGGCGGCCAGGTTGACCGCCACATCAAAGGTGTATCGGGAAAAGAGCCCTTCCATGAAGGGACGGTCGGCCAGGTCGCCTCGAAGGAAGGTGAAGCCTTTACGGCCGTGGAGCTGGGCCAGGCGGTCTTCCTTCAAGCGTACGTCATAATAGTCGTTCAGGTTGTCCACTCCGACGACCTGATTTCCTTGATCGAGGAGTCTGCGGGAAAGATGAAATCCAATGAAACCGGCGCAGCCGGTGACCAATACCGTTTGGGACATGGGCCTTTCCTTATAGCCGGGGCGAAATGGAAAACGGTAAAAATTATACTTGAGACCGAAGAAGAAAACAAGACCAGTTCTTGGGAAAGGCCGGATCAACCTTTCCTTGCCAGATCCGCTTGGGGTGTGTTATAAAAGGGACCATCCCATCGAACCGATCCGCTACCCGAGAAAAAAGAGGAACAAAGGCTTGGGCGATCCCGGCTTCATCAGGGTTTGGTAGCGGTTCCGGAGAAAAGGACCGGCCAGGGGAAAGGACCGCGGGTGCCTTCGGATTTTTTACAGCTCCTTTTTCTTTTTCGCCAATACGGCTATTTGATCATTTTCGCCGGGACCTTTTTCGAGGGGGAGACGACCTTGGTCTTGGGCGGACTCCTTTCCCAACAAGGTCACTTGGATTTTTGGACCGTCGTCGCCTTAGGTACCCTGGCCTCCTATATCGGACATGGGGTCTTTTATTTTTTGGGAAAAACCGCCTCCGCCCGTATCTTGACTAGATTCCCCGGCTATCGGATCAAGATCGCCCAAGCCGAGCACCTTATCCGCCGCCATGAAACGGTCAGTCTTTTCATCACCCAATATATCTTCGGCCTGCGCTTGGCCAGCGCCCTGGCCTTCGGCATCTTGGACATGAAGATCGTCAAGTTTCTGTCTCTGCAACTTATCAGCTGCATCGTCTGGGCCTTGCTTTTCACCGGTTTAGGATATTGGGTCGGCGATTCCTGCCAAACCCTGATCAAAGACATCGAGCTGGCCATCCTTTTTATCTTGATCGCCGGTTTTCTCCTGGCCGTTTTCGGCAGGAAATTGTTCGAACATTGGTTGCGGCCCCGATAACGGGCCGTTTTTAACCGCCTGGGCCGTCCCTCGCCGGGGGCGATAAAGGAATCCGCTTATGGCCATCGAAAAAAAGACCCATTTTTCCATCTGGTATTTCGTGTTGGCCATGGTCATCCTCATGGCCTTTCAGACCTACTTCTTATCCGATCATGTGGGCCAGATCCCTTACAATGAATTTAAGAAGCTCCTGAAGAACAACAAGCTCTCGGACATCGTCATCTACGAAGACTTCATTTCGGGCAAGGTCAAGGCCGGAGAGATCGAGGGACTGGTCTCGCCCGAGACCCTCAAGCAATTGGGCGGCGGCAAAGGCGAACGGTCCTTTATCACCGCCCGCGTCCAGGACCCGGACTTGGTCAAGGATCTGGAAGGGGTGGGGGTGAAATTCACCGGGAAGATGGAAAACAAGATCGTCAAGTTCCTGACCAACTGGGTCTTGCCCATCGTCTTCTTCATCGTCGTCTGGGGATTTCTCATGCGCCGCATCGGGGGGGCCTCCGGCGGGCTCATGTCCATCGGCAAGAGCAAGGCCAAGGTCTATATGGAAAAGGACATCAACATCAAATTCGATGATGTGGCCGGGATCGACGAGGCCAAAGAGGAACTCAAGGAGATCATCGAGTTTTTGCGGAACCCCCAGAAGTTCCAACGCCTGGGGGGGAAGATCCCCAAAGGGGTCCTATTGGTCGGGGCCCCGGGGACGGGCAAGACCCTTTTGGCCAAGGCCGTGGCCGGTGAGGCGGGCGTCCCCTTTTTCAGCATGAGCGGTTCCGATTTCGTGGAGATGTTCGTCGGGGTCGGGGCGGCCCGGGTGCGCGACCTCTTCACCCAAGCCCAGCAGAAGGCCCCTTGCATCATTTTTGTCGACGAATTGGACGCCCTGGGCAAGGCCCGGGGGATCAATCCCATCGGCGGTCACGACGAACGGGAACAGACCCTCAATCAGTTGTTGGTGGAGATGGACGGCTTCAACACCGAAAAAGGGGTGATCATCATGGGGGCGACGAACCGGCCGGAGATCCTTGATCCGGCCTTGCTCCGCCCCGGACGCTTCGACCGGCACATCGTCATCGACAAACCCGATGTGCAAGGGCGTGAGGCCATCCTCAAGGTCCACTGCAAGGGGGTGAAGTTGGCCCCGGACGTGGATCTAAGGGTCATCGCCGCCCGCACCCCGGGGTTCGTCGGGGCCGATCTGGCCAACATCGTCAACGAGGCGGCCTTGTTGGCGGCCCGCAAGGACAAGGACCAGGTGGAGATGAAGGATTTCGACGAGGCCATAGACCGGGTGATCGCCGGGCTGGAGAAGAAGGGCCGCCGCATGAACGAAAAGGAAAAAGAGATCGTCGCCTTTCATGAGGCCGGCCACGCCGTGGTGGCCGAAAGCCTGCCCGGCGCCGACCCAGTGCATAAGGTCTCCATCATCCCCCGCGGGATCGGGGCCTTGGGTTATACCCAGCAGTTGCCTACGGAAGACCGCTACCTCCTCACCCGTAAGGAGCTCTTGGACCGGATGAGCGTCCTTTTGGGGGGGCGCATCGCCGAGGAAATTCGTTTTAATGAGGTCTCCACCGGGGCCCAGAACGACCTGGTTCGAGCCACGGACATCGCCGAACGAATGGTTCGGGAATACGGGATGAGCGATTTGGGAGTGATCACTTTTGAAAAGGAACGCCGCCCCTTGTTCTTGGAGGCCGGCATGGGATTCGATACCGGCCGATCGGTCAGCGAGGAAACCGCCCGGGCCATCGACCGGGAAGTGCGCAAGCTCATCGAAGAGGCCAAAGGCCAGGCCGAACGGATCTTAAAGGACCGAAAGGAGCAGCTGGAGACATTAGCCTTGCGTCTGTTGGAAAAGGAAGTCATCGAAGGCGAGGAACTCAGGGAAATCCTCAAGGGAAAAGAAAACCGGACCGATTGATAACGGGGAAAACCATCCTACCGTGACCGGCGCCGTTCCGGTCCGGAAAGGGTGAAGAAAACCCGCCGGGAGAGAAAAACGATCATGTCTCGATCCCTGATGAAGCGGTATAAGGAAAGCCGCTTTTATTCCTGGTGGACCCGATACAAAGGCTCTCCCTATCTGTGTAAGGTTCTGCCCATCGTCCTCCTCATGGCCGTAATCGTTTGGATCGATCAGGTCCGACCCTTGGTCCTTTTCCCTCCGGAACTTGTTCACCGCCTCTTTTATCTCCCCATCGTTTTGAGCGGCCTCCTGTTCGGTTTCAAGGGCGGATTCTTCTCCGCCCTGGCGGTGACCTTGTTGTTCCTTCCTCACTGGTTGCCCATCCCATTCCCCGCCATAGGCCATAAGGCCTCTTTCGACGAGGTGGTCTTGTTTTATGCCTTCGGTATCCTCATCGGCCTTTTGGTCGACCGGGAGCGGTTGGAGGCCCAATTGCGCAGGGATCAGGAGCATGTGATCCTTTTGGGCGAGGCGGCGGCCACGGTGGCCCACGAGTTGAAAAACCCGGTGGTGACCATCGGGGCCTACCTGAAAAGGATGATCCAGAACACCCCTCCCGAAGATCCCAACCGGGAACGATTGGCCTTGATTCACCGCGAGTGTCAGCGGATCGAAGGCCTCCTCCAGGACATGATCCACTTCGCCCGACCCATTCAACCCGACTTTGCCTCGGCCGATTTGAATCAGCTGATCCTGGAGGCCTTAAGGGTCATCCAGCCCCGGGCCGAACAACATCAGGTCTCTTTGTCTTCCAACCTGGACGGTGGCCTCTCCGCCGTTTGGGTGGACCGAAACCGTTTGACCCAGGTCCTGCAGAACCTGATCTTAAACGCCGTCCAGGCCTCGAAGCCCGGACAGGAAGTTCTGATCGCAACCTCAAGGGAAAGAGGCCGGGTGTTGATCCAAGTGGCGGATCAAGGGTGCGGTATCCCGCCCGATCATCGGGAAAAGGTCTTCGCCCCCTTTTTTTCCACCAAACGGGAAGGGAGCGGCTTGGGCTTGGCCTTTTGCAAACGCATCGTGGAGATGCACCGCGGAAAGTTGTATTTCAAGACCAACCGACCTCAAGGTACGGTTTTTTGTGTCTCCTTGCCTCTGTCCCGCAGGGGTTTGGGGCAAAGGACATGAGCGGCCCGGAGGTTTGAACGACGCCATAAACAAAGGAACAGAGGTTTTTAACCCCCACCGCCGATCCGAGGTCCAAAGGGGAAAACAAAACCAGGGTAGATCATGAAAAAAAACATTATCATCCTCATCCTTGTCTTGCTCTTTTTATCCGGTGGAGGAATTTACGGCTATCGGCAGTATAAAAACCTTCAGAAAAAGCCCGAATACAAGACCGAGACGGTCACCCGGGGCTCCATTGTCGCCCAGGTCATCGCCAGCGGGACGGTCAACCCGGTGACCTTGGTCCAGGTGGGCAGTCAGGTCTCGGGGACGATCATCAAACTCTATGCCGACTACAATTCCCAAGTCCGTAAGGGGCAGGTCATCGCCCAAATCGACCCGGCCCTGTTCCAGGCCAAGGTGGATCAAGCCGAGGCCGACCTGAAGAACGCCCAGGCCCTCCTGGAGAAGGAAAAGGCCAATCTGGCCGAGGCCCAACGCCTCGTCCAGCGGTATAAGACCTTGTTTGAGGATCAAATGATCTCCCGCATGGAGCTGGATCAGGCCGAGACCAAGCTGGAGGTCTCCCGGGCCACGGTCAAGGCCATCCAGGCTCAGATCGAACAGGCCCAAGCCAATTTGCGGACGGCCCGGACCAACCTGGACTACACCACCATCCGTTCGCCGGTGAACGGCATCGTCGTCGCCCGGAACGTGGATGTGGGCCAGACCGTGGCCGCCAGTCTCCAGGCCCCCACCCTCTTCACCATCGCCCAAGACCTCAGGGAAATGGAGGTCCATACCAGCGTGGATGAGGCCGACATCGGCAAGGTTCGAGTGGGGCAGTCGGCCACCTTTACCGTGGACGCCTATCCCCTGGAAACCTTTAAAGCCGAGGTGGCCCAGATCCGCAACGCCCCGACGACGGTGCAAAACGTGGTCACCTACGATGTGGTCCTCCGGGTCGGGAATCCGGAGCTGAAATTGAAACCGGGCATGACCGCCAATGTCAACATCGTCATCGAAAAAAAGGACGATGTCTTGATGATCCCCAACTCGGTTTTGCGTTTCCGCATGCCCCCGGCCAAATTGGCCGAGATGGCCAAGGCGGCCGGTCGGAAATTCACCCCCATCGATCCCAGCCGCATCCCCAAGAACATCCGCGTCCTCTGGGTCCCCCGGGAAGGAAAGAACCCGCGGCCGGTCTTGGTCCGGACCGGAAGCAGCGACGGAAAATTCACGGAGATTACCGTCCTTAGGGGGGAATTGAAGGAAAAAGACCAGGTCATCAGCGAGCTTTTAAAAAACGACAAGGCGGCGGGACCGACGACGCCCGGCCGCGGCCTGCGTTTTTAAGCATCCATGGACGCCTTGATCCGAGTGGAAGATCTCTGCAAGACCTACGAGGTAGGGGATATCCGTATCCCGGCCCTGAACGGGATCAACCTGTCGATCGGGGCGGGGGAACTGGTGGCGATCATGGGTTCTTCCGGTTCGGGGAAGTCCACCTTCATGAATGTCCTCGGCTGCCTGGATGTTCCGACCCGGGGGCGTTACTACCTGGAGGGGAGGGAAGTGGGATCCTTGAATCGGGACGCCTTGGCCCGTCTGCGTAACGAGAAGATCGGCTTCGTCTTTCAAGGGTTCAACCTCCTGGCCCGGACCTCGGCCTTGGAGAATGTGGAACTGCCTCTGATCTACGGCCCCCTCCCGGCCAAAGAGCGCCGGCGGTTGGCCGGGGAGGCCTTGCAGGCCGTGGGGCTGGCCGGACGCGAGGACCATCATCCCAATCAGCTTTCGGGCGGACAACAGCAACGGGTGGCCATCGCCCGGGCCTTGGTCAACCGCCCCTCCATCATCCTGGCCGACGAACCCACCGGCAACTTGGATACCCAGACCAGCCGGGAGATCATGGAACTGTTGACCCGCCTCAACCAGGAAAAGGGGATCACCATCATCTTGGTCACCCACGAGCCGGACATCGCCCAATACTGCCGACGGATCATCCGGTTCCGGGACGGAAAGGTCTTGGCGGATCGTCTGCAAGGGGACCGGTCCGGACAGGGGCCGAAAGGGACGGAGGTCGAGGGGGAGGTCTGAAACCAATATGAAAGTCTCGTCCAGTTTGAAAGTGGCCTTACGCTCCCTTAAGGTCAACAAGATGCGTTCTTTTTTGACCATGCTGGGGATCATCATCGGCGTAGGGGCGGTGATCGTCATGGTGGCCATCGGGGCCGGGGCCCGGGCCATGATCGCCGAACAGATCGCCGGCATGGGTTCCAATTTGATCATGGTCCTCCCCGGCGCGACCACGGCCGGCGGGGTGCGTATGGGCGGGGGGACCGGTTCCAACTTGACCTCGGACGACGCCCGACTGATTCAAGAAGGGTGTTCCGCCGTAAAGGCCGTGGCCCCGATCTGGGGATCGGCCACCCAAGTGGTGTACGGCAATCAAAACTGGAATACGGCCGTTACCGGGGTTCCGCCCGCCTTTTTCGAGATCCGTAACTGGACCTTGACCGCCGGACGCATCTTCAACGAGCAGGAGATGAACGGGGCGGTCAAGGTGGCTGTCATCGGCAAGACGGTGGTGGAGAACCTCTTCGGTACGGAAGACCCTTTGGGTCAGGTCATCCGGATCAAGAAGATCCCTTTCACCGTCATCGGGGTCTTATCGCCCAAGGGGCAATCTTCTTACGGCCAGGATCAGGACGATGTGGTTTACATTCCCTTGACCACGGCCCAGAAAAGGGTCTTCGGCAGCAACCTGCCCAACCGGGTGCGCATGATCCTGGTCCAGGCCGCGGATGTCAGCCTCCTGGGCGAGGCCGAGAAACAGATCGAAGAGGTCCTAAGTCAACGCCATCGTCAACAGGTCGGGCAGCTTCCCGATTTTACCGTGCGTAACCTGACGGAGATCATGGCCACGGCCGAACAGTCGGCCAAGGTCATGTCCCTCCTTTTGGGCTCCATCGCCCTGGTTTCTTTGGTGGTCGGCGGGATCGGGATCATGAACATCATGTTGGTCTCGGTCACGGAAAGGACCCGGGAAATCGGGATCCGTATGGCCGTGGGGGCCCGTTCCCGGGACATCCTCTTTCAATTTTTGACCGAATCGGTGGTCATGAGCCTGGTGGGCGGCTTGATCGGCATGGGGTTGGGGATTCTCGGGGCGGAGATCACCGCCTACTTCACGGGTTGGAACATCCTCATCTCCACCTGGGCCTTGATCCTATCCTTTTCTTTCGCCGCCGGGGTGGGCATCTTTTTCGGTTATTATCCGGCCTATAAGGCCTCCCGCCTGAATCCGATAGACGCCTTGCGCTACGAATAAAAACGGGACCTTTTCTTGACAAAGCGGTCGGGATACCCTACACTTTTTCTAAAAGCGTTGAAGATTCGGGGCAAGAAAGGGGTCGTTTTTCCATGGAACCGACATTCGTCGTCCGCCGGACCGGAAACCGTAGACCTTCTCATTATGATCAGTTTGAGGCCACCGAGCTGTATTGTCCCCGCTGTCGTCAGGCCATGCCGGTCCGGAAAAGGCTTCTTCTGGTTTTGCCGGAAGGGGATAAATACGAATACCGTTGCGCGGCCTGCGGCACCACGGTGGGCGACAAGATCGAAAGAAACGGTGAAGGCGTCCGCCTGGTCCTGCCCTAGGGCAGGGGAGGGCTCGGCTCTCCCGGTTCCCGGTGGGAAAGGGGACAAGGGGCCGCGTGGACGATCCTCCCCCTTTTCTTTGCGGCCTGATCCTTTGGTCGCTTCTTTCCTGTTATCGTTAAAGTCTTGAAAAAAAGCATCCCAAAAGCCGGTCTGATTTTTTTTTGCCTTTTCGTCCTGGGGGGACTTACGGCCTGCGAAATGACCCGCCTGGTGGGTCCCCTGTCCGACTACCTCGGCAAGAAGATCGAAGGATTGACGGTCAAGGCGGAGAAGGTCTCGGCCGGGGTGCGTCCCTTGAACCTGGAGGCCCGAGGGGTCGTCTTGTCTTATAAAAAGGAAGGAGACGCCTGGGAGATCCGCATCCCGGAATGCCGCCTTTTTTTCGATTGGTCCCTGACCTGGGAGAACCTGCCCTGGCCGGAGATTCGCTTAACCCGGATCTCGGTCATGCGCCCCCACCTGGTTGTAACCATTCCGCATCCGAAAAAAAAAGGTGATTGGACCCTCGTCCTGCGCAAGGTGCCCCGCTTCGAGTCCCTGGAGGTTCGGGATTTGAAGGGTGAGGTGATTTACGGGAGCAGTCGCCTCCGCTTTGCTCAAGGGATCGGGGGCAAGGTCTCTTTTGATCCGGAAGAGGGAGGTCGCCTCGAGTTCCAGGGCAGGAAAATGGAGGGCCGGATCGGGTCGGGCGGCCTTTCCTTCCTGGCGGATGCGGAAGGGGAGTTGGAACTGAGCGGCTTTCCGGAGACCCCGCGTTTTCGAGGGGGACTCCGCCTGGCCCAGGGGGAATGGACTGGCGCGGGAGGGCGCCTGAAAGGGATTTCCGGGTCCTTTGCCTACCTGTGGGAAAAGGACAAGCGATGGTTGTCCATAAGGCCCCTTCGTTTCCGCGAAATCGCCTGGGAAGGGAAGGGGGCGGCCTTTTCCGGAAAAGGGGAATGGAGTCTTAAAGGGGAACTCCTCGGCCAGGGCCCAGGAGGAAAACCTTTCTGGATCCTGAAGGGGGTGGAGGGCCGGGGGGAGGCCGAGGAGTTCCGCTTCGAACAAGGGAAGAAGAAGATTCAGGGCGGCCTTAAAGGCGAGGCCCGGTTGGAAGGGGCCTTGGAAGGGCCCCGTATCGCGGCCAGGGTCGTCCTTCGGCAAACGGATTTCCGCCTACCGCCGGTGGACACCCAGGGGCTGGAGGCCGAAATCGGGATCAAGGGTCAGGGACCGGACCTTTCCCTGACCGTGACGCAGGCTCAGGCCCTTCAAACCGACTGGCTGTTGGGGCCGCGGCCCTTGACCCTTATTCGCCCGCAGGCCCGTTTTTCTGGAGAGATCCAAGGGAAGAAGCGGACGATCTTTTTGAAAGACATCCGCCTGGCGACCGCCAATTGGGGGACCCTCACGGGAGACCTCTTTTTTGACTTGAAAAAGGATCCGGTCCCCGAAGGAAAAGCGCAGGCCGAAGGTTTTCCCCTCCCCCGATTCCTGGCCCATTTTCTACCCCAAGCAGACGAACCTTTCCGTCAAGAAATCCCTTGCCGGGGGACCTTCCGCTGGAGAAGGGCCGGAAAAGGCGCCCCCTTGGACTTTAAGGTGTCTTTGCAACCGCCCGTCTTTTCCTTCAAGGTGCCGCGGACCGATTGGGAGGGGGAAGGGGTCCGGATCTCCATCGAGACGGAAGGGCGTTGGTTCATCGAAGACCGCCGGGTGCAACTGGACTTGGTTCAAGATTGGACCCAAGGGGCCCTTTCCCTCTCCCCCTGGTTTTTTGATTTTCATGAACAAGGGATGCAAAGCCGATTCCAAGGCTGGATCGACGGCCGAAAGGCGACGGCGGCGGTCCAAGGGGTCTTGGACCTGGCCTATCCGCCTTTGGGAGAGGTGCGTCTGTCCGTGGACTGGCCTTTTCTCGTCCATCCCCCTTCGGTCTCGGGGGAGGTGGAGGTGAAGGGGCTGCCCCTGGAAAAAGGATTTCCCCTCTTGGTGGGCAAGCCTTTGTCCTATCGCCATCCCTTTCTGGAGAAACTTTCCCTTCAAGGTCTCCTGGACGGACGGGCGGCGGTAAAGAAAGACGATAAGGGCCTCGAATTAAAGGGAAGCCTTCACGGCCGGGATGTGCGGATAGGATGGAAGGACCCCGCCTTGTCCGTGGAGGAAGTGGATTTGGACCTACCCTTCCGCTACCGATCCGCCTCGGCGGAACGAAAAGGGGGGGAAGGGGAAGAACGGGGATTTTTGAGAATGGGCGTTTTGAAAACCCCTTGGTTCGTCCTCCCTCCTATATCCTTGCCTTTTTCCTTAAACGGACAGGATTACCGATTTTCCGAGGCGATCAAGGTCCCCCTTTGGGGAGGGGAAGTGGTTTTGTCCTCCCTCAAGGTCGGCGATCTTTTCCGCGGGTTCCGGATGGAAGGCAATGTTTCCTTAAATGAACTGAAATTGGAGGAGATGCTCAAAAAAGAGGGAGTGGTCGGGTCCCTTTCCGGGGCCTTCGGGCCGATACGCCTGGACAGGGAAAGGGTCGAGGTGGAGGGGGCATGGAAGGCCTCGGTCTTTGAAGGGACGGTGGAAGGGAAAAACCTTTGGGTCCGTAAACCCTTCGATCCTGAACGGAGGATCGGAGGGGAGATGGATTTCAGCGGTCTCAATTTGGAAGTCATTACCCGGCTCTTTTCCTTTGGAAGGATCACCGGGTTTTTGGAAGGGCAGGTGAAGGATCTGGTGCTCAAGGGGACGATGCCGGAGCGCTTTCGCCTCTACGCCCGGACCGAGGAGCGGCCGGGGGTGAAGAAGAGGATCAATGTCACGGCCATCGAAAACATCGGCCTCTTGGGGACAGGCTGGGGGGAAATGGACACCCTGCGCAAAGGGATCAACCGTTTCATCACCGAATACGCCTACCGTGAAATCGGCCTTGCCTGTTCTCTGGAAGACGACCGATTCACCCTGAGGGGGACGATCCTTGAGAACGGCGTGGAATATTTGGTCAGAAAACCGGCCCTTTGGGGGATCGATGTGATCAATAAAAATCCCAACAACGAAATCCTCTTTTCTGATATAATAGAACGATTGAACCGTATTCAAATGAAAGGAAAAAAGGGAACCCGATATGAAGTGGAATAAGCTGCGTTTGGTCCTGCCTTGGTGGATGTTGGGGTTCTTCGTGGCCTGTGTCACCGTCAATGTCTATTTCCCGGCCAAAGAGGTAGAGCGAAAGGCCGGCGACATCGTCGACGACATCCGCAAGATGGAGCCCTCCCCTCCCAAAAGCCCTTCTTCCCCCCAGAGTTCCGGCGATTATTTTCGGGCCAGGATCCGCTTCGGCGGTCTGGCCTTCGCCCAGCAGGATTCGCCGGCCGTGAGCGCCTTGAAACAGCGGATCCGGGAACGTTTCCCCCGGTTGTTGCCCTATTTCCAAAAGGGGGCCATCGGTGAAAACCTCAACGGTTATCTGGAACTGCGTGATCTCGGGGCCTTGTCGGCGGCGGAAAGAAACGAAATCAGGTCCCTGACCGATGCGGAAAACCAGGACCGCCGTGCCCTTTACCAAGAGGTGGCCAAATCCCTGAGCATCACCCCCGACCAGATCGGCAAGGTGCAACGCATCTTCGCCGAGAAATGGCAGCATGCGGCTGAAAAGGGCTGGTGGATTCAGCGGGAAGACGGTCAGTGGAGCCGGAAATAATAAACGGCCGCTGAACGGAACCGACCCGGGAAGCCGGATTTCCCTTGACCTACAAGGCCAGGTCCCGAATCAAGGCCCGGGCGAAATCCAGGAGGAAGGTCTCCTGCTCCGGCGTGGCAAAGGCGATGCAGTCGCAACGGAATCGGTTGCGGCAGCGGACCAGGTACTCAAACTTCACGAAATCCCGCCCTGTTTCAATGGCCAGGTAGTGGGGGCCGCAGGCTTGGTGGGCCTTTTGGGTCGGTGAGAGAAGGCTTTCGGGAAGGGGGAGCCAGAAGATCCTTTCCAACCCGGTGGCTTGGGCCTTGCTTTCCAAATAGGCCTCGATCTTTTTCATCATCGGCCGGGGGATTTCATCAATGAGAAACTGTCGCATCGGCCCTCGGGCTTTCGGATCGGCGCGCTCCTCGATAGGCGTCCCAAATCCCGTAGATCCAAATTCCGAATAAAAGAAAGAGGAGGATGAAAAGGACGGTCTTGTCCTGTCCGGAGAGGGTCCGGGCCACTTGGGGAAGGGTAAGAGGGTCGCTCACCGCTGTATCCCAGGGACGGTTGAAGAAGACCTTGTTCAGATCGTAGAGGACCTTTAAAAAAAGGGCCAGGAACAAGAGGGAGACGGCGGCGATCAACAGACCGGCCTTGCGCACTTGACCGTTGATCACCTGTCCCAGACCGGGTAGGACCAGGGCCGAGAGGAGGGGGGCCAAAATCGTCCGTTTCATGGGGCAAAATATACCTCTAAAACACCGGAAAGGCAAGCAGGGAGTAATAGGCGGGGCCAGGGGGCGGTCGGGATCCCCCGCTTCGGAAAGGCCGGAGAGATTTTTTCCCTTGACACCCGGGGGAGAAAATTTTTATAGTGCGAAATAATTACAATGTAGTTACAATATAACTTTTCGGCCTGCCCTGGGCGTCAAATGGTCTAATCATTGAACCGAAGGGGGTCGTTTGGCCATCCCGTCGAGGAGGAGGGAATGCTGCTTCCCAGATTTCAGTATGAGGCCCCGGTTACCGTGGCCGAGGCCTGTTCCCAATTGAAGGAATACGGGGACAAGGCCAAGGTCCTGGCCGGTGGGACCGATCTTTTGGTCAACATGAAAAAGAAACTCCTCGCCCCGGAGCGGATCATCAGTCTGAACCGCATCGAAGGTCTGAAGGAAATGGAGGCGGTGGACGGGGGGGATTTGGCTGTCGGATCCTTGTGTACCGCCGCCGAGTTGGCGGATTCGTCCTTGATCCGGGAAAGGATTATGGTCTTGGCCGAAGGGGCGGGCCGACTCGGGTCGCCTTTGATCCGCAACCGGGCCACCATCGGAGGAAACCTGGTCACCGCCCGCCCGGCCTCGGATTTGGCCCCTCCGTTGTTGGTCTTGGACGCCCGACTGGTCCTGACCGGCCCGGAAGGGGAACGGAAACTGGCGGTCTCCGATTTTTTCCTCGGTCCCGGTCAGACCCGGATTCGAGGGGACGAAGTCCTGACCCGGCTTATGATCCCCAAGGCCGCCCATCCTGGCGCCGGGGCGTATATCAAGCTGGGGACCCGTAAGGCCATGGAGATATCCATCGTCAATGTGGCCTCCTATCTCGAGATGGCCGGGGACGGCTCTCTGACCCAAGTTCGGATCGCCTTAGGCGCCGTCGCCCCGGTGCCCTTCCTGGCCGCTTCGGCCTCCCAAAAAATCCTCGGTGCCCGACCGAAAGGCCCCGAAGACCCGCTCTTCAGAGAGGCGGCCCGGGAAGCGGCCCGGGAGGCCAAGCCCATCAGCGATCATCGCGGCTCTGCGGAATATCGCCGGGCCATGGTCGAGGTATTGACCTATAGGACCCTTAAGGCCGCTTATGAACGGCTGAGGGCGGTGATATAGGAGAAAGGCGATGAAAAAGGCGATCACCTTGAAGGTAAACGGCAGGGATTACGATCTGATGGTCCCGACAAATCGGACTTTGACCCAGGTCTTACGGGAAGATTTGGGACTCACCGGGACCAAGCAGGGTTGCGAGACCGGGGACTGCGGGTCCTGCACCGTCCTTATGGACGGCAAGCCGGTCAACTCCTGCCTGGTTTTGGCTGTGGAGGCCGAAGGTTGTGCGATTCTGACCATCGAAGGATTGGCGGAGGACGGAAAACTCCATCCTCTGCAGGAGGCCTTTGTCCGGCACGGGGCCATCCAATGCGGATTTTGTACCCCCGGTATGATCCTTTCGGCCAAGGCCTTGTTGGACCGCAACCCCTTCCCGGATGCCAAGGAGATACGGACCGCCTTGAGCGGCAACCTCTGCCGCTGCACCGGCTACCAAAAGATCGTCGAAGCGGTGGAAGCGGCGGCCCAAGGCGGAAAGACCGATGGGTGAACGGTGGGTTAACCCAACACACACCCATTGATCCTTAGCCCTGAACCCGGAACTTCACCCAAAGGAAGGACCCATGAGCGCTTTTTCCGTCATCAACAGTCGCCTGCCTCGTCTGGACGGACCGGCCAAGGCCACCGGCCAGGCCGTTTACACCGATGACCTTCGTTTTCCCAATATGCTTTACGGGGCCTTGGTCCAAAGTCCATTGGCCCATGCCCGGATCCTGAACATCGACACCACCCAAGCCCGGCGTCTGCCCGGGGTAAAGGCCGTGGTCACCGCCAAAGACGTGGACATCGTCCCCTACGGCGTCTCGCCGGCCCGTTATGACGAGACCATTTTGGCCGTGGACAAGGTCCGTTATGTGGGGGATGAGGTGGCGGCCGTGGCCGCCGTGGACTGGGAGACGGCCCAAGAGGCGGCCCGCCTCATCCGGGTGGATTACGAGGAACTGCCGGCCGTCTTCGATCCTTTTGAGGCCATGGCCGAAGGGGCGCCCTTGATCCATGAAAACTTCCCCCGCAACATCTGCGCCGAAGTCCATCAGGAATTCGGGGATGTGGAAAAGGGCTTCGCCGAGAGCGATTTGATCCATGAACACCGCTTCATCAACAAGAGGCAGGATGCGGCCTTTTTGGAACCCAACAACGCCGTGGCCGTTTATGACCACCATGGTTACCTGACCTTATACAGCTCCACCCAAGTCCCGCATTATGTCCAGCGCACCGTGGCCATGGTCTTGAAGATCCCTGTCGGGCGGGTGCGGGTGATCAAGTCCTATGTAGGGGGAGGCTTCGGACCCAAGGCCTCGGCCTCCACCCTGGAACTGGTCTCCTGCCTTTTGGCCGTCAAGACCGGCCGCCCGGTGAAGATGCGCTTCGATCGGGAGCAGGTCTTTCTCCACGGCCGGGCCAGACATCAGTTCATCCATACCTTCAAGACCGGCGTCAAGAAAGACGGGACCTTAATGGCCTTGCACAATACGGCCGTCTTGGAAGGCGGGGCCTATTCCAGCTTCGGCATCGCCACGGTCTATTACGCCGGCTCCTTGTTGGGGGGGCCTTATAAACTTCCCAACATGAAATACGACGGTTACCGGGTCTATACCAATCGTCCGGCCTGCGGGGCCCAGCGGGGCCACGGCGGGGTGGCGGCCCGGGCCGGTTTCGAACAACAGCTGGACATCATCGCCGAGATCTTGGGTATGGATCCCGTGGAACTGCGTCTGAAGAACATCATGGAGGCCGGGGATACGACCTGCAATGAGCTGAACATGAGCAGCTTGGGAATGAAGGAGGCCATCGAGGCCATCCGGGATCATTCGGATTGGAAGGAAAAGAAAGGCCGTTTGCCCAAGGGCAAGGGCATCGGCATGGCCTGCGGCTTCTTCGTTTCCGGGGCCGGTTATCCCATCTACCGCTCCGACACCTATCACGCCACGGTGGAGGTCAAGATCTCCGAAGACGGCGGGACCGTCCAAGTGAGGACCGGCAGCGCCGAGATCGGCCAGGGGTCGGACACCACCTTTGCCATGATCGTCGCCGAGGCCTTAGGAATACCTTATGAGGATGTCACGGTCGTCTCCGGGGATACGGATTTGTCCGTAGACTTGGGGGCCTATTCCAGCCGCCAGACCTTGATGACCGGCCATGCGGCCAAAGAGGCGGCCGAAGCGGCCAAACGCCAAATCCTGGAGGTCTTGGCCGAGGAGTTGCAAGTGCCCCAGGAGGCCATAACCATTCGTAACGGCCTGGTCCATTTCCAAGGGGTGAACCCGGACTACGAACCCATTCGTATCGCCTATATGAAGGAACATCGAGGTTGGACCGATTCGCCCAAGGAAGGCCCCTTGACCTTTCGGGAGGCCGCCCGTCTGGCCTATCTGAGGAGGGGGACCATCGTCGGCACGGGAAAATACAAACCGCCCAAATTGGGCGGCTCTTTTAAAGGGGCGACCGTCGGCACCTCCCCGGCTTACGGGTGTTCGGCCCAAATCGCCGAGGTCACCGTGGACCTTAAGACCGGTGAGGTCACCGTGGACAAGGTGACCGACGCCCATGACTGCGGATTGGCCATCAACCGCACTTTGGTCGAGGGGCAGATGGAGGGATCGGTCTCCATGGGTTTGGGCGAGGCCTTAATGGAAGAGGTGAAATTCGACGATCGAGGCCGCATTCTTAACGCCTCCTTGGCCGAATACAAGATCCCCACGGCCTTGGATGTCCCGCCGGTGGAGTCCATCATCATCGAAAGCCACGAACCCAACGGTCCCTTTGGGGCCAAGGAGGTGGGGGAAGGGGCGATCATGCCCACCATACCGGCCATCCTCAACGCCGTCTATGACGCCACGGGCGTCCGGATCAATGAACTCCCCTTGACCCCGGAAAGGGTCTGGAAGGCCTTGCAGAAAAAGAAAGAACAGGAGACCGGTCAAGCAAAAGGGGCTTGAGTAAAGAAGGACCCTATCGCCCCGTTTCTTTATTTCGTCTTTTCCCCTTGACTTTTTTCTATCCCTCCCGTTATGTATAACGGGTTGCCAACGAGGTCTATTCCCGACCCTTACCGGCCGAAGGCCTTGACCCTGGGAGGACCCTTTCCCATGCCGCAACGGCGGCCGAAGGGTACCGTTTTTCAGAAGGGGCCGCGGCGCCGGTGTTCCTGGATCGTTGTTTCCCGCATGCACCGAAAGGTGAAGAAGACCGCCTGGGGGCGGAAGGACGCACAGGTATGAACCTGGTGGATTTGGCGGATCAACATTATCGAAAATTCGGGGAACAAGAAACCCTCATTTTCGAAGGCCGTTCTTACACCAATCTCGAACTCCTTCGCTACGCCGACCGTCTGGGCAACGCCCTCAAGGCATTGGGGCTGAAGATGGGCGACCGGGTCATGGTCATGCTCAACAACTGCCCCGAGGTCCTCATCGCCTATCAGGGGATTATGCGCGCCGGGGGAGTGGTCGTCCCGGTCATCACCTTCGCCGGGGAAAGGGAGAAGGTCCACATCCTCCGCAATTCCGAAGGGCGCTTCTTGATCACCCATGCCTCCCAAGTGGAGCCTATAATAAAGTATTCGCCTTCTTTGGAACATCTGGAGAGGATCCTCATCATCGAACGGGAAGAGATTCCCGGCACCCTTTCTTATTGGGAACTGATTGAGCAGGGACAGGATACACCGCCGAACACGGAAATCGATGACTACGATTTGGCCGTCATCCTCTATACGGCCGGGACCACGGGCGAGCCGAAAGGGGTGATGCTGACTCATCGCAACCTCTGTTCCAATGTCATCAATTCCACCTTTTTGACCGAATTCCAACCGGACGATGTCATGCTCCATGCCCTGCCCCTTTCCCACATTTACGGTCTTACGGTCATGAACGCCTGCTACCTCTTCCGCCACAAGAATGTGCTCATGCGCCGCTTTCAAGCCGAGGAGGCCTTCCGGCTCATTGAAAAGTATCGGGTCACCCGTTTTTCCGGGTCACCGGCCATGTTCGCTCTCATGCTCAACAGCCCGGCGGCGGACCGCTATGATTTGTCGTCCTTGCGCAGCTGCGGCTGCGGCTCGGCCCCTCTTCCCTTAGAGGTCTTAATCGGTTTTCAGGAAAAATTCGGTTGCCCGGTCCTGGAAGGCTACGGCCTCTCCGAGGCCGCCCCTATCGTCGCCCGCCATCGGCCGGATATGCCCCAGAAACCGGGATCCGTCGGGCAGCCTATTCCCGGCGTCGAGGTGCGCATCGTCGACGAAGAAGACAACGATGTCCCCTTGGGGGCGGTAGGGGAGCTGATCGTCCGCGGTCCCAATGTCTCCCCCGGTTATTACAAGATGCCTGAGGAGACGGGGAGGACCTTCCGCAACGGCTGGCTGTACACCGGGGATATGGCCAAGATGGATGAAGACGGTTACCTATATATCGTGGACCGGAAAAAGGACTTGATCATCCGGGGGGGACTGAACATCTATCCCTATGAGGTGGAAGATGTGTTGTATGAACACCCGGCGGTGGAGGATGTGGCCGTCATCGGTGTGCCGGATCCCATCATGGGTGAAGAGGTCAAGGCCTTTGTCGTCTTGAAACCCGGGTATTATCTGAGCGAAGGGGCCTTGAAGGAGTATTGCCGCCGTACCTTGGGCCGCTTTAAATCCCCTCGGTATATCGAATTCATCGAGGCCATCCCCAGAAGTTCCGTGGGCAAGGTCCTTAAACAAGAACTGAAGCAGCGACCGGTTCAGCCCCTAAACGGCTGAACCCTTTCCCACCCTTTTCCCTTTTCCCAAAAGCAATCCGGCCAGTCGCTGTTTGTGAAAGGCCGGGTCTCCCAAAAAGGTATAGAGGGCCCGCGAGGTTCGGGTATGGAGGCTTAAGGGATGTTCCCGGGAATAGCTGATGCCGCTGATGACCCGGTGGGCCAAGGTACAGCACTGCCAGTAGGCTTCTGCGGCCACGGCCTTGGCCAGATGGACGGCTTTGGGGTCGTCGCCTCTCGTGTCCAGCCTCCACAGGGCCTCATAGGTGGTCCAGCGGGCGGCGTCGGCCTGGTTGATCATTTCGATGATCATGTCCTGAACCCGTTGGAAGCGGCCGATGGGTTGAGCAAACTGAACGCGGACCCGGCTGTAGGCCAAGGTCAGGTCACAGACGGCCTGACACCCTCCGACCAAATACGCACAAAGGATGGGCAAGGCCTGTCGGATCGCTTTGGCAAAGGCCCTTCGGCCCCGTCCGACTCGACCCAATCGGGCCGTGGGGGGGCAAGGGACTTGATGGAGGGTGACCTCAAAGGCCCGACCCATGAGATAACCGGGGAGTCTGCGGATTTCCAACCCCGGGGAGTGCTTGTCCACCAGGAAAAGGGTCAGGGCCTCTTTTTTCCCGCCGAAAGGCGTAGGAACGATCAGGTGGGTGGCGGCCTCGGCCTCGTAGACCAGGAGCTTCTGCCCGCTTAAAAAGACCGTCCCTTCCCTTTCTTGCACTTGAAGTCGGGCGGCCCGGCTGTTCCAGCCCAGTTCCTCGTCGGTCAAGACCAAGGCGGGGATGAGTTTTCCCTGGACCAAAAGGGGAAGGAGTTCCTTTCTCTGATCGGCCGAAGCGGCCTTACCGATGATCAAGGCCCCTAAAACGGCCGTGGCAAAAAGGGGGCCGGACAAGGGGCCGCTGCCCAAGGCCTCGAACAAGACGCCGGCTGTGGTCAAAGGCAGACCGCTTCCCCCGTAGGCCTCCGGGACAAGGATCCCCGGCCAACCCATCTCCACCATCTTGCGCCACAGTCCTTCGGTGATGCCCGTATCCGAATCGTGGAGTTCCTCCAAGGTCCGTTTGTCTAAGTCCCGTTTCAAAAAATTCAGGGCCGTGTCCCTTAGGATTAGTTCGCCTTCGCTGAGTCGGAAATCGAGATTCATGGGGTCTCCTTCTCCTCTATGATCTGCCGATCCGCAAGGCCCGGGAGATAACGATCTTCAAGGCCTCGGGCGTCCCACCCGGGGCGATGCACAAGCCGCTGCGGGCACAGACCTCAAAAAGGCCTTCTTCCAGGCCCCAGGCTTCATCACGGGTTAAGGCCGATGGACCGAGGACGCGGGAGAGGATGCCGGTCATCTGCAACCCCAGGGTCTTGGTAAAGAGGGTCGCCTGCGGCCCGGCATAAGGGGCGCGCATCCCCGAGCGGGACAGGCCGGCGTTACGCGTCAGAAAGAGGCGTTCGATCTCGCCGCCTATGAAGGCCTCGACCATGTCGGCTTGGAGATGGGGATTCTTCAATAAACGATTCCTGACCTCCGGATTGTGGCGGCACTGCCAAAGAAACCTTTTCACCAACTGATTTTCCGGAATGAAGGCCGCCCCGGTGCTCTGGCGGTCGCCTTCCCGGTCCCCGTGTTCCACGGTCAAAGTGGCGTTGGCCACCTTCCAGCCTTCGTGCTCGCCGCCGATGAGGCAGGATTCGTGTAAGCGGACATCATCAAAGAAAACGGTGTATTTGAACCCCGGGGCGCTGTCCGCCGAGTGGTAGCAGACTTGGGAAAGGGTCCCCTCGGGAAAGAGATCCAGGGGATAAATGGACACGCCGGGCAGGTTTGCCGGGGCCAGGAACATGGCCAGATTCTGGTGCCTGGGGGCCTCCAGGCTGCTTCGGGTCAGAAGGAGGAATTGGTCGGGCGGGGGATAAAGGGCTCCGACGAAGATCTTGTTGCCGTTGACGATAAAATAATCTCTTTCCTTTTCGGCCCGGAGGGCGTTGGTTTGTTGGTTGGCCTCGTCGGTTCCGGCCTCCGGTTCGGTGAAGAGCTGCCAGGTGACGGCCTCACCTTTTAAAATGGGCGGGAGGAGGCGCTTTTTTTGTTCTTCCGTGGCACAGGCCAAGAGGGTGGGGACGGCCAGTTTTCCCGAGTCGTAAAGGGGCGGCAGGCTCAACCCCCGGGCGGCCATCTCGATCTGGATCACCGCCGCTAAATCACCGCTTAAGCCCCCTCCGCCGTACTCGGCCGGGGCTGTGGGATAAAGCCAGCCCTTTTCCCCCAATTTGCGACAAAGGTCCCGTCGTTTCAACCATTGTTCCCGGCTCATCTTCAGGATGCTCCGCGGCCTTTCCAGATCGCTGGGGATGTGTTGGTCCAAGAAGGCGCGGACTTCCCGGGCAAAGGCCTCTTGTTCGGCAGTGTAGTCGTTGGCAAAGTTCATGGCCGATCCTTTTCTCTGCGGTTTTGGATTTCCAAAAGTTTTTGTTCCTTGAGCCCCTTTTTATGAATCTTGTCCGTGGCCCCGCGGGGCAGGGGCTCTTTTTGGATCCAAATGAGGGAGGGGATCTTGAATTGGGCCAAACGGGACTTGAGGTGCTCCCGCAATTCTTCTTCCCTCAAGGACTCGCCGGGGCGGACCATGACCACCGCCGCCACTTGTTCGCCTAATCGTGCTTCAGGCAGTCCGAAGACGGCGGCTTCGAAGACCTTGGGGTGTTCGTAGAGGGCGTCTTCCACTTCCTTGCAGGCGATGTTCTCCCCCCCGCGGATGACCATGTCCTTGGCCCGGTCCTTGATATAAAGGTACCCTTCTTCATCCATCAGGCCGACATCCCCGGTCTTCAGCCAGCCGCCTTCGAGAAAGACCTCGGCCGTGGCCCGGGGGTCCTTCCAGTATTCCTTCATGTTAGCCGGGGATTTAAAACAGATTTCGCCGATTTCTCCGGCCTTCAGGGTTCGACCCCGGGAGTCGACGATCTTGGCCTCCACCAAAGGGGGGGAGGGACGGCCGACACTGTCCGGACGAAGGAGGTAGGATTCGCCGGAATGGAGGGCCCCCAGGGCCGTCGTCTCGGTGAGGCCGTATCCGGCCTGGGCGATGTGCCGACCGAGGAGCCTTTCCATTTCCTTGACCTGGTGGGGCGGACGGGCGGCCCCTCCTCCGCTTAATACCGTGAGGCTGCTCGTGTCGAATTCCTTGAGACGCGGTGAGTTGACCAGTTCCCAGGTCATGGTCGGGACACCGGAAAAGTGGGCGACCCGCTCCTTTTCGATCAGGCGCAGGGCCTCTTCGGGATCCCATTTGTAGAGCATGACCATTTTCCGCTTCAAACCGAAGCTGGAAAGGAAAGGGGACATCAATCCGGTGACATGAAAGAGGGGCACGGGAAGCAGGGTAGCAGGCGGGTAGGGGGGTCTAACTTCATCCAGGAAATCCCGGTTCAAATAGGCCAAGCCGATGGCAGGAAACTGCCAGGTCAGGGCGGTGGTGATCAGGGCCCGGTGGGTGGCCACCACGCCTTTCGGCCGTCCCGTGGAACCGGAGGTGTACATGATGTAGGCGTCGTCGTCTATATCGGGTTCTTCCGGGGGGAAGTCCTTTTCCCAGGGTTCTTCCCCGGCCATGAGGTCCTCATAGGTCACTTCGTCGGCCAGAGGCGGTTTATCCGAGCGGACGAGGACCCAAGGGATCTTCAGCCTTTGAAGAAAAGGGATCATTCGTTGGGCCCGGGGCGGATCGGCGAAGACGAGGCGAGGTTCGCTGTGGTCCAGGCCGTATTCCAATTCAGGGCCTTCCCACCAGGCGTTAAGGGGCACGGCCACGGCCCCCATGGCCGTGACGGCCATGAAGGCGATGCAGAATTCCGGATAGTTGCGCATGGCCAGGGCCACCCGGTCTCCCGGGCGGATACCGTATCGTTCCCGGATCCGCCAAGCCAAACGGGCGGCCAGGGCCAAGGTTTGACCGAAGGTGTAGCGTTCCTCTTGATAGACGATGAACTCGAAATCCCGGTCACCGAACCAGCGACCGAGGACTTGGGCATAGAAGGATCCCTTTTCCGTTCCCTGCCGGTACATTTCCTTGAGGTTTCGGGGCGGGATTTTGAAGGTCCGATAAGGAATGCCCCGGATGATTTCTTCTCCCACTTCAAAGGGTCCGCCGGGCCCGGTGAGTTCCCGGATCATCCTTTCCCGGACTTCATCGGTGATGACGGTTATTGGGGGCATGGGTCCCTTTTTTTCCTTTTGTCTTTCCGTGGTCAGGCCGCGGGTATTTTCGTCTTTTTAGCCTAAACACAATTCCGGGACCCTTTCAAGAAAAAAGAAAAATCCTTAAGGGCCGGGTCAAGGAGGCCGATATAATACATGGCGGAAACGGATCTTTTCGGAGGGGCCTTTTCCGACTACGGGGCCGAGACCGAGGTTGTCGGTCTGAACGGTTTGGGCGGGAAGGACCTTTTTGCGCATCAAGGCCGGTCAGGGGCGGCGGCCGATCCACTCCACCCCTATCCCCTGCCGGCAATTGAGACGATAGGAGGGAAGCGGCTTGACTTTATCGGGCCGTTTGAATAAATTTTGATAAGAATTCCATTTTTCAATCAGCCGGGCGACGGGCAACCCTTGCTCCATTCTTTTTAAAAGGGAGGAAATCCCATGAGCGGTGGCCGGGAACCGGAAAAGACGGAAAAAGGCGGCTTGGAAAGGGAAGAAGAACTTGCCCGTCTCAAGGCGGAAAACGAGGAGCTGCGCCGGAGTCTGGAGAAGCTGTTTAAGGTCTTAGACAGCATTGAGGACGAATACTACGAATTGGACCTGAAAGGGAACTTCCTCTTCGTCAACCAAGCCGTCTGCCGCAATCAAGGTCTCCCCCGGGAACAATTGATCGGGATGAATTACCGTGCATACGTCATTCCCGAGGAAAGGGAAAGGTTATATCAAATCTACCACCAAGTCTACCGGACCGGCCGGCCGTCGGGCCCCTTCGAGTATCAAATCAGGGACAAAGATGGCAATATCCTATTTTTTGAAGACAATGTCTCCCTTCTCAAGGACGAAACGGGCCGCCCCATCGGGTTCGCCGGCGTGGCCCGCAACATCACTCAAAAAAAGAAGGATGAAGAAGAACTTCGCCTGAGCCGGAAAAAATACCGCTATATCCTGGAGCACATGGGGGACGGTTATTTTGAAGTGGATTTAAGGGGGAATTTTACTTTTGTCAACGAAGCCGAATGCCGCATCCATAAGCGGACCCGGGAAGAGATGCTGAAGTTGAATAACCGCCAATTCATGACCCCGGAAACGGCCCAAAGGATCTACCGTATTTACAACCAGGTCTATCGGACCGGTGTCCCGGCCAGCATCATTGGTTACGAAATCATCGCCAAGGACGGAGAAGTGAAGAGCCTGGAGACCTCCGTGTCCCTGCTGCGGGATGCGGAGGGGAAGCCTGTCGGATTTTTCGGCGTCTCCCGGGATGTGACGGAGAGGAAGAAGGCCGAAGAGGCCTTGCGGCGCAGCGAAGAGAAATACCGAACCATCCTCAACAGCCTGGAAGAGAGCTATTATGAGGTGGATTTGGCCGGCAACTTCACTTTTTTCAATGAAGCCGTTTGCAGGAGTTACCTCCGTACCCCCGAAGAACTGATGGGCCTGAATTACCGGGAGTACGTTCATCCCGATGATCAAAACAAGGTCTTTCAGACCTTCAACCAGGTCTTTCGGACGGAGATTCCCTGCACGGATTTTGATTTCCGCGTGGTCCGAATTGACGGGGAGGTGCGCTACCTGGAAGGGTCGGTGGCCCTCCTGAAAAACGCCGCCGGTGAACCCGTGGGCTTTCACGGCATCTTCCGGGACCGGACGGAAAGGAAAAGGGTCGAACAGGTCTTGGCGGAAAGCGAAGAAAAATACCGCCAAGTGGTGGAAAACGCCGAGGAGGCCATTTTTATCCTCCAAGAGGGGAAGATCCGCTTTGCCAACCCCCAATTGTCCCGGTTGATCGGCCTTCCCAACCCGGAATTGATCGGGGCTTCCTTTTACGATCTCCTCTTCCCCGAAGACAGTGAAGCCTTTAGGAAGTGGGAGGAAAGGACGGCCCGAGGGGAAAAAGAAGCGCCCCTCCATTCCTTCAGGATCCGGGGTCCCGACCAGGAAATCCACTGGGTTGAAGGAAACTCTGTGGCCGTGAGTTGGGAGGGACGCCCGGCCTTGCTCCATTTTTTGAGGGATGTCACCTTGAAGAAAAAGCTGGAAAGCCATTACCAGCAGGTCCAGAAAATGGAGGCCATGGCCACCTTGGCCGGAGGGTTGGCCCATGATTTCAACAACCTCTTGATGACCATCCAAGGAAACGTCTCCTTGATGCTCCTGGAACTGGACCCCGCCCATCCCTATTACGAACGATTGAAGGCCATCGAAGTGCAGGTCCGATCCGGGACCGAACTGACCCGGCAACTGTTGGCCAGCGCCCAGGGCGGGAAATACGAGGTCAAGGTCACGGACATTAACGCTCTGGCGACCAAGGTCTTGGAACTGTTCGGCCGCACCCACAAGGAGATCACCATCCATCCCCAGTTGCCCAAGGGGATCCCCCCGGTGGAAGTGGACCGGACCCAGATCGAACAGGTCCTGCTGAATCTCTTCATCAACGCCGCTCAAGCCATGCCTGGCGGGGGGGACCTCTATGTGGAGACCCGAGAGGTCTTTCTGGATGAGGATTATGTGGCGCCGTATAAACTGCCGCCCGGCCGGTATGTGCGGATCTCGGTAACCGATACAGGGGTGGGTATGGACCTGGAGATCCAGCGCCGGGTCTTCGACCCCTTCTTCACCACCAAGGGCATGGGCCGGGGCACGGGTTTGGGGCTGTCCTCGGCCTACGGCATCATCAAGAACCACAACGGGATCATCAATCTTTACAGCGAGAAAGGCAAGGGATCGACCTTTAACCTCTATTTGCCGGTTACGGAAAAGGAAATTCCGGAGGAGGCCCCGGTGAAAGAAAAGATTTTCAGAGGAACGGAGACCCTCCTCTTCGTGGACGACGAAGAGTCCATCCTGGGCATCGGCCGCCAATTGTTGGAAAGGCTGGGATATAAGGTCATCACTTGTTCGAGCGGGGCCGAGGCGGTGGAGCGTTATCGTCAGGAAAAGGAGCGGATCGCCCTGGTCATATTGGATATGATCATGCCCGGGATGTCCGGTGGGGAGACCTTCAATCGTTTGAAGGAAATCAACCCGGAGGTGCGGGTCATCCTTTCCAGCGGTTACAGCATCAACGGACAGGCCCAAGACATATTAAAACGGGGCTGCAAAGGGTTTTTACAGAAACCCTTCAGCTTGACGGATCTCTCCCGAAAGGTGCGGGAGGTCTTGGACGAAAAGGAATAACAGGATGGAAGAAAAAAAGGAAATCGTCGAGGACGGGCAAAGAGTCCCCCGGCCAAAGGAAGCCCTTTCCTTATCGGCGGGGGAAGAGGCCTCCTTAAAGGGATGGCCGGAAAAATACCGTCAAGTAGTGGAAAACGCCGGGGAAGGGATCGTCGTTATCCAAGGGGGGAAGGTCCGCTTGGCCAACCCGACCCTTTACCGTTTGTTGGGCTATGAAGAGGAAGAGGTCCGCGGCCGTTCTTTTCTGGAATTTGTTCACCCCGTTGACCGGGAGGTGATCCGCCGACGCTATGAAGAGCGCATCAAAGGGGAACCGGTCCCCGAGGTCTATGATATTCGGGCCCTGGCCAAAGACGGGAAAGTGAGGATCCTTGAGCTACGGTCCAGATTTATCCTTTGGGAGGGACGACCGGCCACCCTGAACTTTTTGGCCGATGTCACCGAGCGCCGGAAGACCGAGGAAAAATACCGCCTCATCGTCGAAACCATGGAGGAAGGCTATTATGAAGTGGATTTGAAGGGGAGCTACACCTTCGTCAATCCGGCCGTCTGCCGGTATCATCAGGCCGAGGCCGAGGAACTGATCGGCCTCAATTACCGGGGCTTCATGCCGCCGGAGACGGCGGAAAGGGTCTTTAAGCTGTTTAATCGGGTGTATCAAACCGGCGTCCCGGCCCGCTCTTTAAAGGAAGATGTGGTCATCATCCGCAAGGACGGCCGCCATATCCCCTTGGACCTGACCGTATCCCTTATCCGCGATCCCGCCGGAAATCCCGTGGGTTTTCGGGGGATCACCTTCGACGCCTCGGAAAGGAGGAAACTGGAGGCCGAATGGGAGCGGTATCGGGATTTTGTGGAGAATGTGGCGGACGGCTGTTTCGAGACGGATCTTCAAGGGAATCTGACCTTCGCCAATCCGGCGGTTCTTCGGAGGTACGGATGCACATGGGATGACTTGAAGGGGATGAATAACCGCGCCTACACCTCCCCGGAAACGGCCAAAAGGGCGTTTAAGGTTTTTCATAATGTCTATCAGACGGGAAAGCCGGCTGTCCTCTTGGATTATGAGATCCTCCAAAGGAATGGGGAAAGACGGTATATAGACTTGTCTGTTTCTTTGATCCGTGATTCCGCCGGAAAACCCGTCGGATTTCGGGGGATCTCCCGGGATGTGAATGAAAGGAAAAAGATGGAGGCCGAAAGGGAACGCCTCCAGCAACGACTGAACCAGCTCCAAAAACTGGAAGCCCTCGGCACCTTGGCCGGCGGGATGGCGCACGAGTTCAACAATATCCTCATGGTCATACAAGGCTATGTTTCCTTGATGCTCTTGGACCTGGACCCTGAACAGCCGCACTACCAACAACTCAAGGCCATTGAAGGCCAGGTGAAGAACGGCGCCGATTTGATCCGCCAGCTCTTGGGCTATGCCCGCCTCGGAAGATTCGAGGTCCAGCCGGCCGATTTGAACGAGGTGGTGGATCGGACGGTCACCCTCTTCAAACCTGAAGAAAAAAAGATCCTCATCCATTCCGATTACGCCCCTGACCTACGGTCGGTGGAGGTGGATCGAAGACAGATCGAGCAGGCCTTGCTGGGCCTGTTCTGGAATGCCGCCGAGGCTATGCCCGGGGGCGGAGACCTCTTCCTCAAGACGGAGAATGTCCTTTTGGACAACGAAACCGTTCGGCCTTTTGAGATCCCGGCCGGTCCTTATGTGAAGGTTACCGTTCGGGACAACGGAATGGGCATGGACGAGGCAACCCGAGAAAAGATCTTCGATCCCTTTTTCACCACCAAGGGGATGGGCCGGAAATCGGGTTTGGGTTTGGCCTTGGTCTACGGGATCGTCCGCGGCCATAAGGGAATGATCGAGGTCTTCAGTCGGAAAGGGGAGGGGACCGTTTTTTCCATCTATCTGCCGGCCCGGCAGGGTGAAGAAACGGCGGAAAAACCGGAGGAAATAAAGCCCTTGGTCCTTTTGGCCAAGCCCTTCTAACTTTCGGAACTTTCGGAGAAGATCAACACCCTTTTAAGACCGTAACGGCCCGGTCAGGGCGGTTTCGGCAGAGACCTGGGGCAGGGTGATCCGGAACCAGGCCCCAGCCTCGGCGCGGGGTATCAGTTCTAAACTCCCCCTATGGTTTTCCACGATCAGGCGGGAGATGAACAGACCCAACCCGGTGCCCTCTTTTTCGCCTTTGGTGGTGAAGAAAGGATGGAAGACCTTCCCCCACAGATCGGGCGGGATGCCGGGCCCGGAATCCTTGAAATCCACCCGGATCAACCCTCCTTCGGCGGCGGCGGAAATATCGAGGCGTCCTTGTCGGCCGTCCATGGCGTCCAAGGCGTTTTGGATGAGATTGATAAAGACCTGGGATAATTGCAGGGGGTTCCCCATAACCTGAAGGCGATCCGGGAGGTTCAGGTCGAGGGTCACACCGGATTTCAGCCTGGCCTGCATAATGGCCAAGGCGTCTTCAATGGGTTGTTTGATGGACATAACGACAGGCTTCTCATCCCCTCTCTTTCCGAATTGTTTCAGTTGCCGGATGTTTTTTTGTAAACGCCGACAGCCTTTTTGTATTTCCTGCAAGGCCCCTTCGATACTTTGACAGAATTCGGAAAGGTCTTTTTTTAAGGTTCCATCGGCGATCCTCTCCGCCTTCTCCTTGACCGATTCCAGATCCAAAAAGAGGAGGTCGGTATGGGACATCACCGCTTGCAGGGGATTGTTGATCTCGTGGGCCACCACGGCCACCAAGGTCCCCAAAGTGCTTAAGCGATCGGCATGAACCAATTGACGGGTGCGTTGCTCCACCATGTGTTCCAGTTTTTGGGTATAGGCCTTGAGCCGTTCCTTTTGTTCCTTGAGGGTCAAGTGGTTTCGGACCCTGGCCAGGAGCTCCTCCCGTTGAAAGGGTTTGGCGATGAAATCCACCCCGCCCAGGCGTAGACCCTCGGTCTTGGTCTCCGTATCATGCAAGGCGGAGAGGAAAACGATGGGGATATCCCGCAGGTCTTCTTTTTCTTTCAACAGGCGGCAGGTATCCAGACCGTTCAGTTCCGGCATCATAATGTCCAGTAAGATCAAGTCGGGTCTTTGTTCCGCCAGGGTCAGGGCTTCCCGACCGCTTCGGGCGCTAAGGACTTGACACCCCTCCCTGGAGAGAAGGGCCTGCATCATTTTTAGATTGAGGGGTTCGTCGTCGACGACCAGAATGACCTTGCCTTTGAGATCGGCCCACTCCCCTTCAGACGAGAGGGGACGGCCCCCCGGTTCTTTTGCTCCCATAACGGTTTTCCTCGCCAAGATTGATCAGTCAGATGAAACATATTACCTTTTTCCTTTTCGACGCCCAGTTCTGCCAGGGGGATTGACCCATAGGAGACGAACCAACCGCCCCGGCCCGATTCCTTTTAAGGATCTCCAAAGACCTTGACCCGGTCTTCTTGCGTATTGCGAGCTCGCCCTAAAGCGATCTCGACTTTGTTAAGCAGGTCCTCCGGCGACGCTCCCTGTGCTGGATAATCGGCGATACCCATGCGCGCTCCGAGGATCGGCGAAGGGCTGGCATCCGGGGTGCATTGCGTTTCTTCTACGACCCGCTTCAATCGTTCGGCGATGATTAAGGCCTCCTTCCCATCCGTATAGGGCAGGATGAGAAGAAAGGTGTCCCGGCCGTATCGGGCGACGAAGTCGATCTCCCTTACGGAAGCGCGCAGGGCCGTCCCCAGGCGTTTAAGGAAACGATCCTCTTCTTGGGGGCCGCCCTTTGCCTCGAGGCCCTGAACATCCTCCAGACCCAATAACAGGACGGAAAGGGGATATCCCCGACGGGAAGCCCGTTTCAATTCCCGGTCGAGGTGTTTCCGAATATGATTTTTGTTGGGGGGCCCGGTCAACGGATCGAACGACGCCTGGGTTTGGTCTTTCTCTTCTTCGGCCCAGGCCCCCTCCCCCATCGCCGGCGTCGGTTCTTGGAGATCCTTTCTCGTTTCCGGCGGCAGATAGCCTTCAAGGATCCGAATAAAATTTCGGGTATCTATCGGTTTGCTGATATAGCCGACGCATCCGACCTCTTTGGCCTTGCCTTTGTCGTCGGGCATGGCATGGGCGGTCAAGGCCACTACCGGGATGTCTTTGGTTTCTTTTTGGTTTTTCAGGAGCCGGGTGGCCTCCAAGCCGTCCATGTCGGGGAGTTGGATATCCATGAGGATCAGGGCCGGCCGGTGGGTGGCGGCCAGGGCGAGGGCCTGGCGGGCGTTTTCGGCCTCCAAGATCCGATACCCGGCCAAAGTCAATAAACTCCGCACCAATTTCATGTTTAAAGGATGGTCCTCCACTACCAGGATGGCGGGTCTTTCGTTCATACGATCCCTTCCTCGTTCAGGTCTTTAGGTTGAGGTTTGATGGGCAACAAGATATGGAAGGTGCTCCCTAGGCCTTCCCCGGGGCTTTCGGCCCAGATCCGGCCTCCGTGGAGCTCGACCATCTGCTTGATGAGGGACAACCCCAAGCCGGTCCCCTGATACTTGCGGGTGATGGAATGGTCCACTTGTTCGAAGGGCTCGAAGATCCTTTCCAGATCCTTTTCGTGCAGGCCGATCCCCGTATCCGAGACGGAGAGATGAACGGCCTCCGTTTCGAGTCCGGGGGAACCCGCCCCGCCCTCCAGGGGTATTCCCTCGGTGGGTGGGAGCCGGCGGGCCCGGAGATGGACGCTCCCGCCGTCGGGGGTGAACTTCATAGCATTGGAAAAGAGGTTGTAGAGGATCTGTTTCAGTTTTCGTTCGTCGGCGAATATCTTTTCCGGAATCCCGTCCAGATCGGTGGTCAGGCGGATCCGGTGCTTATAGGCCTTTTCCTTGAACATGGTCAGGCTGTTTTCCAAAAGGGGTCGGAGGGAGACCTCGGACCACTCCAATTCCATCTTACCCGCCTCGACCTTGGAGAGATCCAAGATGTCGTTGATCAAGGCCAAGAGGTGGCGGCTGCTTTGGAGGATGTCGTTTAAAAATTCTTCCTGGGTGGGGGTGAGATCGCCGAACTGCCTGTCCAGGATCAGTTCGTTGAAGCCGATGATGTGATTGAGGGGGGTGCGCAGTTCGTGGCTCATATTGGCCAGAAATTCGCTCTTGGCCCGGTTGGCCGCCTCGGCCGCTTCCTTGGCCCGCTTGAGTTCCAGGGCGGTCCGTTTCCGTTCGGCGATCTCGTTTTGCAATTCTCGGACGGCCCGGTCCAACTCGGCCGTGCGCTCGGCCACCCGCCGTTCCAATTCGTCCCGGGCCCGCCGCAGGGCCTCTTCGGCCCGGGTCCGTTCGGCCAATTGGATGTGAAGCTGCCTGTTTTTCAATTCCAATTCCTGGTGGGCCTGCCGCAAAGCCCGATCCCGTTCCTCGATCTGGCCCACCATTTCGTTGAACCGTTCGATCAAGAACCCCGTTTCGTCCCGGTGTTGGCCCTGGGCCCGGAGGGAATAATCCTGGTTTTCGGAGATGCGGCAGGCTACATTGGAGAGATGAAGGATCGGCCCGGAGACGGTTCGCTGCAATCGTGCGGCCAAGCCGTAGGCACCGAGGACGGCGACAACGATCAACAGACCGGCGATGATCGAAAAACGGATCAGCCGATTCGAGAGTTGGATCAGGTCCGCACGAAGATAAAGGGTCCCGACCTGTTCGTTTTCCACCAGGATGGGCCGGAAAAGGGTCAGGGCGTCATCCCCGAAGGTATACCCGGCTTTTTGCGGTTTCGTGGGCAAGGAGACCGATCGGTGTTGCCGGAGATAGACGGCGAAAAGCCGTCCTTGTTGGTCATAGACCACGGCCGCCCGGATATTTTTTTCGGCCTTGAGGGAGGCGAGGACCTGGTCCGCCGTAAGATGGTCCTTAAAAACCAGGGCTGCTTCCAGGTTGCCGCCGATGATGTCGGAGAGGGCGGTCAGGTCTTCAACCATCTTCTGTTTGAAGGTGATCCGATCGTAGGCGATATAGGAGATACAAATAAAGACCAACAGGGGAAAACACACGGCCAGGGCGAGGAAGATGAGGCGCAGCCGAAGGGATCGAAGGCGGGGAAAGAAAGGCATCGGTCAGCCTCCGGTTCTGGTGCGGACAAGCCTGGCCACCTTGAGTAGTTGGGAGCTGAATTTCAACCGGCTTTCCGTAACCCGATCCCGATTGATCTCAAAGTTTATGCGGCCGTCTACCTGAATAAAACCGATCATACCTCCCCAAGCGGCGAAACGATCCCCATCTCCGACGGTCAATACGGGGTATTTTTTCAATTGGAGAAAAAGGGCCCGCAGGTACGGGCGTTCCGTGGCGCCGATGAAAAAGATGTGACAGTCCTCCAGGTTTTCCAGGCGGCTGATGCGACGAATGAGGATCTTCCGTCCCTTGATGGTCTTTCCGTTGAGGATATCCCAATACGGTCCGAATGGGTCGTTGCCCAGGATGTAGATGCCGAAAGGACTATTCTCGGAGCGGAAGGCCTCGGTCGGCCATTCGACGAATTTGGCGAAGTGATAAATAAAGGCCACCTTGACCTGGCCTTCGGGGATTTCCTCTTCGGCAAAGGACAGGGCGGCGAGGAAAAGAAGCGAGAAAAGGAGGCCTATCCTAAAGGGGCGGCCTTTTTTTCTTTCGACTGAATCCATCAGGGTGTTAGGCGACACGGCTCGATATCGGATCGGTCCTGAAGAAGGTCAATATTTCAGGACACCCTTGCCATAGAAACTCCGTTCCACTTCATAGGTGCGAACATTATAAAAAGAGGAATAAAATTCCTTGTGCCGGGGTTGCCAAAGGTTCTGACCGACCAGGGACACTTCCCAATGTTTGTAGGGGCGCCAACTAAGGCGCAGATCCAAATCGCTATAGGCCCCGATACCCATTTGCTTCAGGGCGCCGACATAACGGAACCAGGCGTTCGCCTCGATGTTTTTCCCCAGGTTGAGGGAGGAACGGATGGAGAGGCGATGGGTTTGCCATTCCAGGTTGAAGGTGTCCAAGGCGTGATCGATCAGGAGATCTTTTAAATAGACGCGGTCGTAATAGAACTGGAGGTGCGATTCCCTCCCTTCGGCCCTTTTTCTGATGAAACGTCCGAGGAGATGGCCTCCGTTAAGCAAGGTTTTTTCGTCTTGATAGGTCAGATACGGCGGAGAAAGGGTGGGGGTGCCGTAGGTGGATCCGCTTCGGCCCTGATACAGCTCTCCCTGGACGGTTAATTCCTCTTGAAACGAGGGATGATGATCGAAGCGGAAACCGATGCGCTGGAGGTCCCGATCGTCCGCCGCCTTTTGCCCGGAATCCGTCACCGATCCGTCCCGGGTGATGACGAAGACCGCCGCCGGGGCCTGGGAAGGGGCCTCTTCCTTTTTGGAAACGGAAGTGACCTTCAGGTTCATGAGGTCTTCCAGGCTCAGCTCGGTCAGGTCCTGGACCCCTTCTGAGGCCGAAGACCAAGAGGTAAAGATCAGGGCCGGGCGGACGATCATGATCCCTCCTTACCATCCTTCCCTTTTTCCCGCGGTAAGACGGCACGTATCGCGGATGGCCTGCCGGACCAACCAGACCTCGATCTCCTGCTCCTTAAAACGCCAACTTCGACCTTCTTTTCGGCAAGGGATTTGCCCGTGTCGGCAAAGGCGATAGACCTTCGCCGGGGGCCAACGAAGCCAACGGCAGAGGTCGCGAACATTCATGACCCACCACCTCGACTGATGTTTTTCAGCGCATCTTTTTTTTATATCGGCCGTTCGCTTCTTTTCTTGAATCGGAGGGGAAGGGAAGAGAAGGCATTTTTTCAACCCCGCTTCGGAAACTTCCCCTTTTCCTTGATCCCTTGAATCCTTCCGTCATGGCCAACGCTTTTGGGGATGGTCCATTTTTGGGCCGTAATCGGAAAGGGGCGACATGTCAAAAAAATGACCCATGGGAGGCATTTTTCTGTTAAAGAGGGAATTACTGTTTGATTTTTGACGCCTATGGTTTTATTATTTTTATCCAAAGGTAGAATATGCGAAAACCAGACCAAAGGAAGCTCGTCGTTTACGGCCTTTACCTGAGCCTGGGTATTTTTGCCTTTTTCATTTTGGTGACGGAAAAGGCCACGGCAGGGAGTAAGCAGGGGGCGCTACTGGTCACCGCCATGGTCAGGCCCTATCTGCAGATGCAACTCCTCCACCAGGAAAGGGCCGTAACCGTGAGGGAGGAAGATGTCTGGAGAGGTTTTTTGGACATCCCTTCGGCCTCCCGACTAGCCGTTAAGACCAATGCAGCCCAGGGGATCCGGATCGTTTTTCAGGCCCAAGACGGTCCTTTTGCCGTCATCGAGGTCCATGGGGTCCAGACGCCGATCAGACTGAGCCGCGGAGGCGTTTATGTGCTCCATTTGCCGGAGCAAAGGGCGGTGTCTCTCGATTTGAGCTATCGTTTTTTCATCGCCTCACCCCTCAACCCCGGATCGTATTCTTGGCCGGTGTCCATCTCCGTGGAGCCGATCTAAGGGGGCCAAGGTGCGATCCCTCAGTCCCTTCTTGGTTAATACATGAGGGTTATGACCAGGCCGTCGCTGAAGGATCCGACGCCCGCATCTTGTCCTCCGGGGACCCGTCCGTAAATGGTAAAGGTGAGCGTTTCATCCTTTCTGACCGTGGCATTGACCACATAGGTCCCCTGTGTACCGTTTCCCCAAATCTGGGTTCGGGAGACATCCCGATAGAGATTGTAATTCAAAAAATCCCCCCGGGCGGGGTTGGCCATGCGCCGGGGGTTGAAACCCCCGGAGTTGGCGCTGACCCCCAAAGTGATCAAGACCGAAGTCCGCCGATTACAGAAAATGGAGATACTGCCCGTGGAGTCATCCGGCTGGGAGGATAGGGGTAGATAGGAGCCGAAATTCACGGAGGTCACACCAGTGATCGAGCATTCGGCCCAAGCCCTCCCCTGCCCGAGAACCAGAAGGATGAGCCCTCCTATCAAGAGGCCTTTTCGTCCCATGCCTTCCTCTCTAATTCCGCCGCCCTTCAAAAACAAAGGGCCAGAGAAATCGTTCTTCGTTTCGGTTGCCCCGATGCATCGGTCGACAAAGAAATCCCTTGGCGCCGTTATTCCGCAGGGATGAGGATCTCGCCTCCTTCGATGATCAGGTCATCCTGGTGGGGGATGGAGAGGTCGAAGACATACTTCCTGCCCCGCCAGGTAAAAAACCCCTGATAATCCCCCGGTTCGACCTCCTCGAGAAAGAATTCTCCGTCCCGTCCCGTTTGAAAAGTGCGAGACCTTCCGTTCCCTTTCCAATGGACCCTGTGATATTCGACGGGGAGGGTCTTCCCCCGGTGGAGGATCTTCAGAAAACCGGTGAAGGCTTGGACCTTTTGAGAATCGAAGCGGATCAGCGTCCCGCTGCGATACCCCGGAGAGACGAGGCGGGTGACTTCCTTCAGGGAAAAGTTGAGGGGGATGTCTTTGTCTTCGATGCGGACCTGATTGGTGTCGTAGGACAGGAAATTGGGGATGATCAATTTTCCGGAACGATCGGTCCGACCGATCTCCTGGTTGTTGTGATAGACCCGAACCCCGGGGATTTCTCCAACCTGGACTATGGCGAAGGCGTCGTCCACCGGGCGGGTTAAACCGAAGGCGCCGCCGGCATAGACGAAGGCGCCGGAAGCGCTGAAATAGTAATGCGTGGCCAGGGCCGTTCCGTCGTATTCACTGGAGGCTTGAGCGGTATAGATGCCGTATCTCCCTTTGTATTGCCCGTAGGGGTTGACGGTGGTGACCGTTTTCCCCGTATTTGTATGGACATCCACCGAAGCCCGATAACCGAAACCCTCGCCCGGAGGAGGGGTTTTCTGCACTTGGAAGGAGCCTTGATACGTGTCGCCGAACCGTCCCAGGTTGGCCATCATCGTCTCTTTCCAGGGGTAATAGGTGAGGTGAATATAAAATTCGGGCTGGTTTGACGACTGTTCCTTTTCCTTGCCGGGCCTTTGGGCATAAACCAGCATGAGGTTGAAGCGCTGGCCGATATTGCGAGTATAGGTCGCCTGCCATCCTTCATTTTGATCCGCCCCTTCGGCCGCCTTGTAATAATAAAAAGAGAGGGAGCCGAATCGAGGGGCATGCCATCCCAAGCCGGAGAAGAAAGACCACCGATCCGTGTTTTCCGCAGATTGGGATAGAGGGCATCTCGGCGCCAGGGTGCTGTAAGCGGCCTCGAAACGGCTGTATCCTAAGGCGGCGTTAAAGGACCCTCCTTGAAAAGAATACTTTAAAGAATAGGCCGAAGCGGTTCGGCCGCCGTCTTTGCGGCTGCCGGAGAAGCTGAGGGACAAGGCGCCCACGAGGGAGGAGAGGACGGCGTCGCCGCCGAGATTATAAATCCCTTTGCCGAATTCGCCGCGCCAACCCAAAGTCAGGAAGGAGGTAAGGCCGTACCGGTGGTAGCCGAGAAAACCCAAATCCCCGTAACGGTCAGCGGTGGTGCCCATCTGTTCCCGTCGGAAACCGAGGAAGTAGGCATAGTCGTGCAACCCTTTGCCCAACTGGGCGTCGGAAACATAGAGGGGTTGGGAGAGCCTTTGTTCCCGGCCGAAGACGTCCTTGATGACGATCTCCACCTCCTGCAGGCCGGTTTGAGGCAAAAGATTGCGGATGTCGAACCCTCCTGGAGAGAGTTTTTCCGATCCTATCCGGACTCCGTTGACATAGACGCTGACTTCCGAGGGGGTGGTCACGTATCCTTGATATTCGAAAAGGGGACGGCGAGGAAAACGGGGATCGGCCTTGTAATTTTTCCACACCCCCAAACCGCCGAGGTAGAAAGAGGAACCCAGGTCGCCCGATGAGGCGTAGGTGTCTCCTAAGACCCAGCATTCTTTCCTTTCTCGGTGGTCATAGACGGCGTTGGTCAACAGGCGGCGCCCGGTCGTCCCTTTTTCCTCGACAAGGATTACGCCCTCGGAAAGAAAAAGGAGATTCCCTATGCGCACCCCCAATTGGCCGTTCAAGCCGAAGGATTCCAGGGCCAACCCTTGTTTGCCGTTGTACTGCAATCCGTAGTTGAAAAAGAGACCGGTATCTTTCGGCCGTTGTACCTGAGACGGTGCCGGGGTGGAGAAGTCCCAGACCTTTCGGGCCAACCATTCCGGTGGGACCTGGATTTTCAGGGTTTGCCGATCGGCGTCAAAGGCGTATTCCAGGCCGCGGCCTACCGAAGACAAGGAGAGGTAGGCCGCCCCTTCGACCTCTAAGATCCGGCCGGATATGGATGGAAGACCCATCTCCTTCAAGTCCTCCACTTTGATGAGCAGGTCCCCGGTTTTATCCATGAGGACGAAAAATTCTCCCTTTTGCTCTTCATTGAGATAGATTGCGGGGATCAGGGTATCATAGGCGTAAACCGAAAAAGGACAGAAGAACAACAGGGAAAGGGCAGGCAAAAGGCCGACCGCCGTAAAGCGGTAGAGGGTCGGACGCCGAAAAGGCCCGCGGGCCTCCGGGCCGTGGGAAGGGACGGAAGAGGTGGTAGGGAACCGATGGCCGGAGCAGGAGGCGACCATCTGCGCCCGCACCGTCTGGACATACCAGACCTCCAGGAACGAAGAAAAGGATTGACGGGGTGTGGAGTTGGGGGCAGCCATGACCTTGGATTATCGAACCCTTTCGCAAGTTTCACTGTTTACAGCGAATTGATCAGCCCAGACTTTGTCGGCCTGGGTCTTGACCTCCACTTGAAAACGATGAATCTGACGGCAGACCTCCGGGGGGATGGAGACTTCGTAGGTCCTGCCGGCCCCGGCCAAGACATACCACCCGCTGAACCCTTGGGAAAAGACCTCCCGGCCGGCCGCTCCTTCCCCTTTAATACGGACGGATTGGATCAAATAATGGACATTGCCCGTGTTTTTCACCTTGATCGTTAGTTTGCCTTTTTCCAGACGGACGGGGTCCATCTCTCCTTTGTCCTCCTTGACGGAAGGGCTGAAAAACACAGGAATCCCGACCTTCAATTGCATGCGGAGCAAGGTCCCTTGGATCTCTTCCTTTTCCGCAGAAGGGATCTCCTCGACGAAGATCCGGTAGGTCTTTTCCCGAGGGCCGGTCTGGAGATTGGTCCCGAGACGGACGATCTTTTCCTCGTCCTTTTTGAGGGTGACCATTTTCGGAAAAAGGATGATGTCGCGGGTTTCCGAATAGCTGTCCGCGCCGTTGTCGTCCATTCGCCATTCAAAGGCCTTGATCTGGAGGGTCAAGGAGTCTTCCCCGGAATTTTTGATGATCAATTTTTCTATCTTGGCCTGGGGGCCAAAAAAAACTTTCACCGGTCTGATGTCGAAGCGGGCGCCGAAGGCCGTCCCGCAAAGGCATAAAATCAGAAGGACCGACGGGAAGAAGAGGCCCATAAGGCGGAAAAGTATCCTTCGTATCCTGTTTTTCATGACCGTAACCTGTAATCTTGAATTCAGAGGAGGGCGGGGGGAAAACCCCGCCCTTTTCGGGTTACTGCAGGAAGGAAAAAGACTTAGTATTCGACAGTAGCGGTTAAGGTCCGGGAGTAGTTCCCGACGCTGACATCCTGCTGGGCGGCCACCCGGCCATAAATGGGGACGGTGATCTCCTGGTTGCTCGAGGCCTGGGCCCCGCTGCCGCTATTGTCGGAAGGAAATACAGTAGTTCTATTGGAGTCCGTGTAGAGGGCGAAGCTGAGGGTGTCCGTCCCATTGGTCATGGAGCGGGTTCCGACGATGTAGGTTTTATAGGTGGTGCCTTTCACGCAGCGGAATTTCATGTTCCCATCCGCATCCAAAGGAGACGAAGAGGTCGGGTCATAGGCCCCGAAATTGATGTCCCCCACGCTGGTGATGGTACAGGCGGCCTCGACCGAGGCCGTGACCACCAAGTTGTTGGTCTTGGTGGCCGCCAGGGCCCCTTTGGTGAAACCGAACATGATTACGACCAAAAAGACGAAAAGAAACAGAACCGATTTTTTCATGGGATTTTCCTCCAACCCTTTTTTTGATTGAAAATGTGTTGATGAAAAGGTTTACTGCTCTTCGTACTTCCGGTCCATTTCTTATATCCCGTGTTTCAATCACCTCCTGGGAATCCCTTGCTTCACCCCCTTTCTCTTTTTAACCCCTTTTCCTTTGAAAATAGGGCCGAGGTTAAAAACCTAATATAATCAAATAGCTTTTTCCCACGGTTTCACTTATCGGCATTTTGGGATGAAACTTTAGCGGAATCATTTGAGTTACTTGCATTTTTGTGGTAAACCTCCTCACAAAACGGCTGTGGGGCAGGGCAGAAAGGGCTGATTTTTACTCGGAACGGGGCTCGGGAAAACGAAGGAGTCCATTTACTTAACTATATGAAAACAAAGAAAATTTAAAGGCTTTCGGGAAAGAGCGAAAAAGTTTCGGCTTAAGGCGAGGGCCGGAACCTTAGCCCAAAAAGTTTGGGAGGTAAAACATGAAAGAAAAGGCGATCAAGGGGAAAAAAACCGATCCCGTCCCGGGAGGGTTTCTTTATGTCACGGCGGCCGTATGTGGAGGGGCCGTCTTGATCGTCGAGATCTTGGGGGCCAAAATGCTTTCGCCCTATTTCGGGACCTCCCATTTCGTCTGGACGGCCCAGATCGCCGTCACCCTCGTCTCTCTGGCCGTGGGATATTGGTTCGGCGGCCGGTTGGCGGATAAGAAGAGCGGCTTGCATCGGCTGTTTTTGTGTATTCTCCTCGCCGCCCTATATCTCTGTGTGACCGTGCCCCTGACCCGGCCGGTGGCTGAAAAAGGGCTGGAACTCCGTCTGGCCTTGGGGTCGCTTTTGACCTCCCTCTTTCTTTTTTTTGTCCCCTTGGCCCTGTTGGCCGCCGTCGGCCCTTTTTTGGTCCGGGTCATGACCCAATCCATCCAGGTCGTGGGGACCCAAGTGGGTCGTTTGACGGCGATCAGCACCTTGGGCAGCGTGGCCGGGACCATCTTGATCGGCTATGTCTTGATCCCCTATTTCCCTAATTCCCTGACCATGCTCGGCACGGCCGCTTCCTTGCTGGTCCTGGTGGTGGTGTATGTTCTGGCTTGGAACCGAAAGGGAGGAAGGGCCTTTTTGGCGATCCTCTCGGCCTTGTTCGGCTTGGGCCTGGGCTGGTGGGGAAAAGGGGCCGAAGCCCGATTGGACCTGCCCGGCCTGGTCGAGTTGGAGCGGCGCAACTCCAACTTCGGACTCATGCAGGTCGTGGAAGGAGGGCAGCCCCCCTATCGGTATTATTTCAACGATTTCCTTTGCCAGAACGGGATGGATCCCAAGACCGGCCAAAGCGTTCATCTCTTCACCTATATGCTGCATGGCCTATCCCGGGTCTATACACCGAAGATTGAAAAGGCCTTGTTCATCGGTTTGGGAGTGGGGATCGTCCCCATGGCCATGGCCGAGGAAGGGGTTCAGGTAGATGTGGTGGAGATCAACCCGGCGGTGGTACCCCTGGCCCGGCGTCATTTCGGCTTTCAGCCCGAACGGGTCCGCCTTTTTTTCGATGACGGTCGTCATTTCCTCAACGAATGCCGAAATCGTTACGATACGGTCCTGCTGGACGCCTTTCTGGGGGATTCCTCCCCCTCTCATCTCATGACCCGTGAGGCCTTTGCCGCCGTGCGCCGGGTCTTGAATCCCGGCGGAACCCTGGTCGTCAATTCCTTCGGCAATCTGAGCCCCGGTCGGGATTTTTTGACGGCCTCCCTGGAAAAGACCTTGCGGTCGGTCTTCCGAAGCGTGGTCATCCACGCCGAAGATCCGGAGGGCAATATTTTTTTCGTCGCCGCCGACCGGCCTGAACTGAAGTTTTTGCACGACCCCCCCGACGAGCTCACCGTCCATCCCTCCCTGCGAAAGAGCGTGCGGGCCGCTTTGAACGGTAGGTTTACCGCCGACCCGGCACGGGGCCGGGTATTGACCGACGATTTCAATCCGGTGGACTATTACGATGCGGCCAATCGGGAGCAGATCCGGCGGGAACTGGCCCGCAACCTCCTGGGTGGTCGTTGATGGATTTTTTGTATCTTTGCCGTTATAGGGCCGAGTCGGAATCTTGGGGAAAAAACCACGGGGGATTGATCCTCCCCGCTCTCCAGAGACCGACCGCCTTTCGGATTATATGATGAAGGCCTGGACCTCTTTCGCTCGTTTCGGGAAACCCGATCCATCCCCCGCCGGACCTTGGGAACCTTATGAAACGTCCCAAAGGAAGACCATGATCCTTGGAAGCGACCCCCACCCGGAAGCCGATCCTTTCGGCCCGGAAAGGGCCTTGTGGGATGGGATATATTGAAGACGAAATAACGGTTCGATGCGGCTGAAGGGGCTGTTTTACGCTGAGGGGAAGCGGCCTTATCTCTTGGCCTCCAGCATTTTTTCCGCCTCGGCCAGGGTGAATTCCGTTTCTTCTGCGCACCCGCGGGGATGGGCCCTATGGAGCGGACCGCCATCCCTTGGGAAGGAAAACACCGCTCAAACTGACGGGTCCCGGGACCATACCCCCGGGACACAAAAGGCTTGCCATTTTACGGGCCGTCATTTATAATTTAAAAGATTTAAACTCGGCAAGAGGAAAGCGTTTTCTTACTGCCTCCCCAATAAATCCCGCCCGATTTCTTTGTCTTTTCCCTAAACGATTTTTTCGGGCCAATTTCTTCTTCTTGCCGCAAGAGGAAAGGAGTCTTTATGGAATTCAAATACGACATTCGAGACTTGAAATTCATCCTCAAGGAATGGCTGCCCACCGAAGAGGTTTTGCGCTGCGATCGCTTCAAGGACAACTTCAGCTTGGACGATGTGGAGATGCTCCTCAATGAGGGCTACAAGGTGGCTCGGGAGGTCATCCATCCCATCAACGCCCCGGGGGACAAGATTGGGGTGAAATTCGAGGACGGCCGCTCCACACCTCCGCCGGGATTCCGCGAGGCTTATCGTTTCCTACAGGAGAACGGATGGGGTTCGAGCAGCGAATGCATCATCGTCGAGACGGGCATGCCCCTGATCATTTATAAGGCCATTTTTGAGATGAATACGGCGGCCTGTACGGCTTTGATGTCGGCCATTAAACTGACCAGCGGGGCGGCCAATCTTTTATTGCGCTTCGGGACAGAGCGGGAAAAGTCCCTTTTCCTGCCCAAACTTTTTTCTGGTGATTGGCAGGGGACCATGTGTATCACCGAACCCAATTTCGGCTCCGACGCCGGGGACATGATCACCCGATCTTTTCCCACCGACGATCCACGCATCTACAAAATCAAAGGGACCAAGATGTTCATCACCTGCGGGGATCAGGGCCATTGCGAGAACACCATCCACATGGTTTTGGCCCGACCCCAAGGCGGGGCGCCGGGATCGGCCGGGATCGGCCTTTATATCGTCCCCAAGATCTGGGTCAACGACGACGGTTCCCTGGGCGAACCCAACGATGTGACCACCATCAAACTGGAACACAAGATGGGGCTGAAGGCCCAGGCCACGGCCTTGCTCAATTTCGGGGAGAACGACAACTGCAGGGGGATCCTCCTCGGTCCTCCGCCTGATGCAAAAGGGGCTTCCAAAGGGTTGGCCATGATGTTCCACATGATGAACGAGTCCCGCATCGGGACCGGTCATAACGCTAACACCCAGGCCGCGGCCGCTTATTATTACGCCGCTCAGTACGCCACGGAAAGGATCCAAGGCCGTCCTTTCGGGTTGAAAAACGCCGAACGGGTCCCGATCATCAAACACGAAGATATCCGCCGTATGCTTCTGGATATGAAGGCCCAGGTGGAAGGGATCCGGGCCATGACCTTCAAGGGTTTCTATTGCCTGGATATTCAGGCGAACAGCTCCGATCGGGAAAGGGCGGAACGGCTGGGACGATTCGCCGAGATCCTCACCCCCCTAGTTAAGGGATACGGCAGCGAGGCCTCCTTGGGGGTGATTGCCCAGGCCATGCAAGTCCTGGGCGGGGTGGGCTATACCCAAGAATATCCCATCGAGCAGTACCTCAGGGATTCCAAGATCCTGACCATCTGGGAAGGAACCACCTACATCCACGCCCAAGACCTGGTGAACCGCAAGATGCGCATGGACGGAGGGCGTCCTTTCCAGGAATGGATGAAGGAGATCGGTGATTTTATCGCCGAACATCAAGGGGCCCGCGGCTGGGAAAAGGAGATGGACACCTTGGGGCGGGCCTACCGCTGTCTGGAAGAGGTGTCCGCCTGCTACCGTCAATGGTATGAGGATCTGGAACGCTATCGGCGGTTGATCCCCCTTTTCGCCGTCAAGACCCTTTTGGTCTGCGCCCAGGTGCAGACGGCCCAATGTCTGATGGAGCAGGCCTTCATCGCCCAAGAAAAGTTGAAAGGCGCCGAAGGGGGCGAGGCGGCCTTTTATACAGGGAAATTGGCTTCGGCCCGTTATTACGTGAATCATATCCTGCCCCAGGTCTTTTGGACCACGGAGATCATCTTAAGCGGGGAGGACACGGTTTTGACTTGTCCGGAAGAGGCCTTGCTTGTGCGTTAGGTCTTTTTTCCGAACATCGGCCAGAGGGAAAAGAAGGAGTTACAGCCGCTGGATGAGGTACAGATACAAGGGGCAGCGGCTTTTCCTCTTCAATTCCTGAAAACGGCGGAGCAGCTCCCGGCGCCCTTTGGCGGATAAGGGGGAAAGATAGAGGGCCCCTTTATCGAAATAACGAGGGAAGAAGTCGCGGCTCAAGCGGGAGAGGGACTCCCAATGTCCGGGCGGAAGGGCCAGGTCGATGACGAAATTGGCCGTTCCTTCCACCCGTTCATAGCGACGGTTGATCTCGTTCAGCCGGCGGAAGGCCTCCTCCACCTTGGCTGCGGACAGGGGTTTGCCCAAAAGGTCCAGGGTTTCCTGATGGGCCGACTCCAGCCCGATATTCAGATAAGTCCGGAAAGGGGAGCGGTTCAACTCCTTAAAGAGGGACTCTTCGGCCGTAAGGAGGGAATCCACGCTCCCGAAAAGAAAAAGGTTGCACCCCTCCAGGTGGGAACGGGACAGTTCCAAGGTCTCCAGGGCCAGGAAGGCGGCTTCGAGGATCCGCTTTCGACCGGCGTTTAGGGCGTCGTGTTCCCCCAAAAAGAGGCTGTTGTAATTTTTCAGCTCCGGTCCGAAAAAATCCTTCAGCTCCAATAGTTGCTTTTGAATGTCCTCCGCCGGACGAACGGCGAATTTTCGGTTGGTTTTGACCCGGCAGAATCGGCAACGGTAGAGACAGCCGTCGGCCAGATTCAGGGGGATGCAGTCATAATCCACATGACGACTGTCGGGCGGCAGGACATTTACTTTCCCCCCGATGATCTCCTCCAAACGCCAGGCCCGTTCAGCCAAAGCGGTCTCGTCCCACCGGGCCACCCGCAAAAGAAAAGCCTTTTCTTCCTCCGTCCATTTTCCGGTTTTCAGCGCCTCGGTCAAGAGACGGGGGAGGTCCCGGAAGACGGCCAAGGCCTCACGGACCTGCGGCTGGCTGAAGGGATTCATCTCCCAAAGTTGGTTGGTGGGGTAGGTAAAACAAGGGAGGTAATATTCCCCTAAATAATCGTAAATTTGGTTGTAGCCGCCGCTGTCGTAATAGATCCAATGGTTGCCCACGGTCCGTTTCAACCATTCCGAGGGGTGGGGCCAGTTTTTGCCGATCCCCTGGAGATACTTGATCTCGCCGTTGAGGGTGAAATGGAAGCGGTAGCCGGGCAGGGTGATTTCGGCCAAAGTCCCGTAACGGATGGGATAGCTGACTTTTTCGTACTTTCGGGCCCCGGCTACTTCCAAGCGGAGGCGGATATCCATTGTTGATGGTTCCTCTTTCCTGAGAGAAAAGAAGATTTTCCCAGATCAAAGGGAATAAAAATTACGGGTGTTGGTGAAAGATCAGCCGGTCCTTTTCTCGACTTTTTGCTCGGCGTTTCCGATCCGTTCCGACAAGGGGAAAGGGGGGCGGGTATCGGGGAAAATCCTTTTTCTCTCCTTTTGTCTTCCGATCTCGTGATAGAATAAAAATAATAAAAAACGGGGCGGATGGCAAGGAGAAAACCCAAATGGCGGATAATCACCCCGGAGGAAGAAAGGGCTTCCGTTTTCGAAAAAACGAGAGGCGGCCCGTCGGCGACGGTCCATCCCAACACCTTGGACCGGGTGGATCCTCTTTCTTTCCCTGAGCGGCCCGGAAATTTTGATGGGGGGCAAGGTGCGATTTCCCAACAAGTGAGCCTAAGGGGCGGAAACGACCCGAAAACCCCTTTTTTTCTTGACAGAGGGAGGGAAACCGTTTAAAAGTGAATAGTGAATCACAATTCACAAATAAAAACCATGCGGGCCGAGCGAAAAGAGAGCCGAATACGCAAACGCCAGATCGCCGAGGCGGCCTTGGGCCTGATCGCCCGTAAGGGCATGAAGGGATTGAGCCTGGCCGCCGTGGCCGAGAAGGTGGGGGTGGTCCCTTCGGCCCTTTATCGGCACTATCGGGGGAAAGAAGCGATCTTGGAAGCCACCCTGGGGCTGATCCGGCAACTGATCCTGGAAAACATCCAAACCGTCCGTGGCCGATCCGCATCCCCATTGGGACAGTTGAAATTATTGATGGAGCGGCATTTGCAGATGATCCAGGAATTTCAGGCCATCCCCCGCATCGTCTTTTCCGACGAACTGTCCGATGACGGAAAGCCGGGGCGAACCGCCGTCTATAAGATCATCCGCGGCCTGCTGCGGGAGGTGTCCCGGATCATCGCCAAGGGTCAGGAACAGGGCCAAATAAAGGTGGATCTTGATCCGAAGGCCTTGTCTGTTGTTTTTTTAGGGTTGGTCCAGCCGCCGGTTATCCTTTGGTATTTGAGTCAGGGCCGTTTCGATATTCAAGGGCACATGAAAAAGGCCTGGCCTATGTTCGAACAACTGGTGAAGCCGCCCTCGCCGGAAAAAGTGAGGCGTCTCTCATAACGGGTTGCTCGGAGTTCAGAGTCTGGAATACAGGAACGAGGAACGAGGAACGAGGATCCAGTATCCAGTATCCAGTATCATGAGTTCGGAGTTCAGAGTTCAGAGTTCAGAGAAAACCCAAGTAACCCAATGAACCCAAGCAACCCAATAAACCCAAGCAACCCAAGCAACCCAATGAACCCAAGTAACCCAAGTAACCCAATAAACCCAAGCAACCCAATAAACCCAAGTAACCCAAGTAACCCAAGCAACCCAATGAACCGCTATATCGCTTTTTTTAAAGGACTGCGCCCATGAACAAAAAAAAGAGAATTGTTCCCCTCATCTTGATCGTCGCCCTTGCCGTGGGGGCCTTTTTCTATTTCCGAAAAGGGGAGGGTCCGGGGAAGGGCGGACTCCGTATTTCGGGAAACATCGAGATCACCACCGTGGAGGCGAGTTTCAAGATCCCCGGGAGGGTGGCGGAAAGACCGGTTCGGGAAGGGCAGGTGGTCGCCGCCGGGCAGGTTTTGGCCCGCTTGGACGATCAGGACCTTAAGTTGGAGATCGCCCAACGGAAGGCTCAAGTGGACGCGGCCCGAGCCGTCCTGGAAGAATTGACCAGCGGTTCGAGAAAGGAAGAGATCGCCCAGGCCCAAGCGGCCTGGGAACGGGCCCAAGCCGAGGAAAGAAGGGCCCGGTCGGACTTTGAACGGCAAAAACGGTTATATGAACGGGAGGTAATTTCCGCCCGGGAATTCGATCTGGCCAAGACGGCCTTTGAGGCGGCCGAGGCCAGGAGCCGGGAGGCCCGGGAATTCTTGAACCTGGTCCGGAAAGGTGCGCGGGCCGAAAAGATCGAGCAGGCCCGATTTGCCCTGGAACAGGCCCAAAAGGCCTTGGAAGCGGCCCGGACCCGCCTGGGATACGCCACCCTTACGGCCCCTATTGCCGGGACGGTCCTTTCCGAAAACATCCAAGCCGGTGAATATGTCGTACCGGGAACGCCGATCGTTACCCTGGGCGATGTCCAGCGGGTGTATTTAAGGGCCTACATTAACGAAACGGATTTGGGAAGGGTCAAGATCGGTCAGAAAGTGAAAATCGCCACCGACGCCTTCCCCGGCAAGACCTATGAAGGGACGATCACCTATATTTCACCCCAGGCCGAATTCACCCCCAAAAACATCCAGACCCATAAGGAACGGGTCAAACTGGTCTATCGGATCAAGGTGGATATCCCCAACCCCGATTTGGAACTCAAGCCCGGAATGCCGGCCGACGGGGAAATCCTCTTTCATCCATGACCCCCTATACCATCAAAACCGAAAATCTGACCAAGACCTTCGCCGACCTGACCGCCGTGGATCGGTTGAACCTGGAAGTCGAAGAAGGGGAGATCTTCGGCCTGGTCGGACCGGATGGGGCGGGCAAGACGACGACCCTGCGCCTTTTGACCTCCATCATGCCCCCCACCTCCGGCGAGGCCTGGGTGGCCGGACACCACATCCTTCGGGAAGCCGAGGCGGTCAAGGAAAAGATCGGCTATATGAGCCAACGATTCGGCCTCTATCCCGACCTGACGGTGATGGAAAACATCCACTTTTACGCCGACCTTTACGGAGTCCCGAGGCGGGAACGGGAAGAAAGGATGGAGCGCTTGTTGCGCTTCAGCAACCTGGCCCCTTTCGGAAAACGCCGGGCCGCCGATCTTTCCGGCGGGATGAAACAGAAATTGGGGCTGGTCTGCGCCCTGGTCCACACCCCCAAGGTCCTCTTTTTGGATGAGCCGACCAACGGTGTAGACCCTGTATCCCGGCGTGATTTCTGGCGCATCCTTTATCAATTGCTCAAGGAAAAGGTGACCATCTTCCTTTCCACGGCCTACTTGGACGAGGCCGAAAGGTGCAACCGCATTGTGTTGCTCGATCAAGGAAAGGTCTTGGCCCAGGGGACCCCACAGGAGATCAAAGGACAGCTTAAGGGAGCGGTCCTGGAGATCCGCTCCGATCGCCCTCGTGAGGCGGCCGCCTTGCTCAAAGAGGAATTTCCCCCTGATGCGGTGGGTCTCTTCGGGGATCGCATCCACCTCATCGGCCAAGACCCGGAAGAGGACGCCCTTCGGGCGGAAAAACGGCTCAAGGGGGCCGGTTTTCGCTCCGTGGAGATACGGGTCGTCGAACCTTCTTTGGAAGATGTCTTTATCGCCATCCTTTCCTCCCCGTTCGCTTTTCCGGCGCTGGAGGTAAGGGATGAAGGAGGGCCGGAAGAAGGAAAATAAGGTTGCGTGGGTTACTTGGGTTACTTGGGTTTACTCTGAACTCCGAATTAAAAAACCGTGAAGCGTTCCTCGTGAAGCGTATCTCGTCCTCGGTTGCTTGGGTTCATTGGGTTGCTTGGGTTACTTGAGTTACTTGGGTTTATTGGGTTTACTCTGAACTCTGAACTCTGAACTCATGATGCTGGATGCTGGATACTGGATACTGGATACTGGATCCTCGATCCTCGATCCTCGGTCCTCGATCCTCGATCCTCGATCCTGTATTTCAGACCCTGAACTCTTATACCGATAAAAGGTACGGATCAAAGAGCACAGACCATGGATTCCGGAAGCGGCCAAATGGCGGTGGTGGTCAAGGACCTGGAAAGACGGTTCGGCGGTTTTGTCGCCGTCAATCGGATCAGTTTCGAGGTCAAGGCCGGAGAGATCTTCGGTTTTCTGGGACCCAACGGCGCCGGTAAGTCCACCACCATCCGCATGCTTTGCGGCATCCTGGCCCCCAGCGGGGGGACGGGGACGGTGGCCGGATACGACATCCGGAAAGAAGCGGAAAAGATCAAGACCCGCATCGGCTACATGAGTCAAAAATTTTCCCTGTACGAAGACCTGACCGTGGAAGAGAACATCCGCTTCTACAGCGGGATCTACAACATCCCCGAAGGGAAAAAGGACGAACGCCGGGAATGGGTCCTTCATCTGGCCGGATTACTGGAACACCGCCGCACGAAAACGGCCTTGCTGTCCGGGGGATGGAAGCAGCGTCTGGCCCTGGGCTGCGCCGTCCTCCATGAACCGCCTATCGTCTTCCTCGATGAACCCACTTCCGGCGTGGATCCCATCAGCCGCCGCCGCTTTTGGGACCTCATCTATGAAATGGCCGGAAGGGGTGTGACCATCTTCGTCACCACCCACTATATGGACGAGGCCGAATACTGCGATCGGATCGCCTTGATTTATCGAGGGGAATTGATCGCCATAGACACACCGGATCGTCTGAAATCGGAGTGGATGAAGGAGGAGATCCTGGAATGCCGCCTGGACCGGCCCCAGGAGGCCCTGGAGGTCCTGGAAGGACTTCCCACGGTGCGTGAGGCCGCCCTCTTCGGTCAGGGGGTCCATGTCCTGGTGGAGGAGGCAAAAAAGGCGCTGCCTGAAATCCGGGAGGTCTTGTCGTCCAAGGGGTTTACGGTAATGGGAATAGAGAAGATTCTTCCTTCCCTGGAGGATGTCTTCGTCTCCCTCATCGAAGCCCGGGATCGGGCCGAGGAACGGCCGAGGGAGGTGCGGCGATGAACATAAGACGGATCCGGGCCGTAACCCGCAAGGAATTCATCCATGTCCTGCGCGATCGACGCAGCTTGGGGATGGGCATCCTCATGCCCGTTATCATGCTCATCCTTTTCGGCTACGCCTTGACTCTGGATGTGGACCGGGTCCCCTTGATCGTCTGGGATCAAAACCGAACCCCCCACAGCCGGGAGCTGATCAGCCGTTTCTTGGGTTCCCGTTATTTCTCCCTGCAAGGATATGTGCAAAGTTACGGCCAAGTGGAGGAGGCCATTGACCGACGCCGGGCCTTGGCCGCTTTGATCCTCCCGCCCGATTTTTCCTCGCGTCTGACCTCGAAAAAGGGGGTTTCCCTGCAGATGATCGTGGACGGAAGCGATTCCAATACGGCCACCATCGCCCTGGGCTATGCCGAAGGCATCGTATTGAGTTTCAATCAAGACCTGATCCTTCAGGCCTTGCAACGCCAAGGCGGGGCCACGGCGGCCGTACCCATTGACTTCCGCCCCCGCGTCTGGTTCAACCCCGACCTGGAATCGAGAAATTACATCATCCCCGGCCTGATCGCCGTGATCATGATGGTCATCGCCGCCTTATTGACCTCCCTGACCGTGGCCCGGGAATGGGAACAGGGGACCATGGAGCAATTGATCTCCACGCCGGTCAAGGCCCCGGAACTGGTCATCGGGAAATTGATCCCCTATTTCTGTATCGGCCTGTTTGACGTCCTCTTGGCCGTGTTGATGGGGGAATTCCTCTTCCACATCCCCTTACGGGGACAACCGGCCCTGATCTTCGGGCAGGCGGCCGTTTTCCTGGTGGGGACCCTTTCTCTGGGCCTTCTCATCAGCATCGCCGCCAAAAACCAACTCTTGGCCAGCCAGGCGGCCATGGTGGCCACCTTTCTCCCCTCTTTTTTGCTTTCCGGATTCGCCTATCCCCTGCGGAGCATGCCGGAGGTGCTCCAGGGTATCTCCTACGCCATCCCGGCCCGTTATTTCATCATCCTCTTGAAGGGGATCTATTTGAAGGGCGTCGGCCCGCGCATCCTCCTTTTAGAGGGTTTGTTTCTGGTCCTCTTTTCTTCCATCATGTTTGTTCTGGCCGTGAAACGGTTCAAAAAGAGACTGGAATGACCATGTGGGAACGCCTTCGAGAGATCCTGATCAAGGAATTCACTCAGATCCTGCGCGATCCGCGCTCGCGGGCCATTATCTTCATCATGCCCCTTTTCCAGGTGATCGTCTTCGGCTATGCCGTGACCACGGACGTGAAAAACGTCGCCCTGGCCGTATTCGACCAAGACAACAGCCTGGAGAGCCGTGAGGTCCTGGCCCGCTTCGTCGAGTCCGGCTATTTTCGGGTGGAGGCCCGGGTGGAAAGGGAAGAAGAGATCAGCGAGCTCATGGACCGGGGACGGATCCAGGTCCTGCTTCGGTTTTATAAGGGATTCGGCAGGGACCTGGCCGCCGGAAAGGCGGTCCCCTTGCCGATGATCTTGGACGGGACCGATTCCAATACGGCGGCCATCGTCCTGGGATACGGCCGAAAGATCATCTTCGAATACTCCAGGGAGATCCTGCTCAAGCGATCCGCCCGCCTTCCGGGCGGCGGGTCCTACCCGGGACAGGTAAATTTGGAGAGCCGGGCCTGGTTCAACGAAAATCTGGAGAGCCGCAACTTCTATGTCCCCGGGGTGATCGCCCTCTTGGTCATGCTCATCACATTGCTTTTGACCAGTATGGCCGTGGTCCGGGAAAGGGAGATCGGGACCATGGAACAGATCATGGTTACCCCCATCCGACCTGCTGAATTCATTTTGGGCAAATCCGTCCCTTTTATCCTGATCAGTTTTATTGATGTCTTCCTGATCACTTTGGTGGGGGTCTTTTGGTTCGAAGTGCCCATCCGGGGAAACCTTTTGCTCCTCTTTCTGGCCACGGGGCTGTTTCTCATGTCCACCCTGGGGGTGGGCCTGCTCATTTCCACCATCAGCCGCACCCAGCAGCAGGCCATGATGAGCGCCTTCTTTTTCGTCTTTCCGGCCATGCTCCTTTCCGGTTTTATTTTCCCTATCGCCAACATGCCGGAAGCGGTGCAATGGCTGACCTATGCCAATCCGTTGCGTTATTTCCTGGTGATCATCCGCGGCATATTCTTGAAAGGGGTGGGGGTGAACATCCTCTGGCCGCATCTGACCGCCCTGGCCGTCATCGGTCTGACCGTTCTCGGGACCGCCAGCAAGCGGTTTAAAAAGACCATGACTTGACCGGAATGGGGGGACTTCTTCCGGTTCGGCGATAAAGGACCCCATATCGTCCGGGAACATCCGTCCGAGGCAAGGAGGATTTTATGTCAGTGGTAAGCAATGCCTTAAAGGTAAAGGCCTGGTCCGTACTGGGAATGGTACTTATCCTTTTCCTGGCCAAGGGAGGGTACGGCGGGGCAGAAAAGGACAAGCCCGGATCGGCTCAACATCCCTTGACCCTGGAGGACTGCATCCGTATCGCCCTGGAATCAAGCCCGGTTGTCGCGGCATCCGACAAAGGGGTGCTGGCGGCCAAGGAGGCCTTGGGCGAGGCCCGATCGCCCTATTACCCGGAAGTGGTTTTCCAGGCCCGATACGCCTATTGGCAGCAAAGGGCCTTTTGGCCCAGCGGTCTTTCCCTGCCCGGACGGCCCACACCCACCCTGATCGGACCCACGGATGATTGGATGACCGGGGTAAGGATGCGATATACCCTGTTTGACGGGGGGGAAAGGCGGGCCCAGTATCGGGCGGCCGTTTCCCGGGCGGGGTTGGCCGAAGAAGAAAAGATAAAGATCCGGCAGGATCTGATTCTGGGGGTTTATCAAGGTTTTTACGGGGTGGCCGCCGCCTTGGAAACCTTGAAGACGGCCGAAAAAAATCTGTCCCGGGCCGAGGATCATCTACGCCTGGCCGAAGAGCGGAAAGCGGCCGGGGCCGTTTCCCGGGCCGATGTCCTTCGGGTCCAGGTGGAGAAGGCCAACGCCGAATTGGCCCGCATCCGGGCGGAAAACCTGGTTCGTCTGGCTAAAGGGAACTTGAACACCATTATGGGATTGCCGGCGGAGAGGCCTTTGGAACTTGTTTTCGAACAAGAGGCGGCCATCACCCCGGATTGGCCCGATCTTTCCCAAGCCTTGGATCAGGCCCTGAGGCAACGACCGGAAGTCCGGGCGGCGGAAAGGCGTGTACAGGCCGGTGGGGAGGGGGTGAAGGCCGTAAAAAGCGCCTTTGGACCGAAGATTCGTCTTGAGGGGAGTTATGGGCGACGGGATACGGAGGTTTTTTTGGATGAGGAAGAGTGGCTGGCCGGGATTTCCTTTGAGTGGCCCTTGTTCACCGGTTTTTCCCGGCAGCACCGGCTGGCCAGGGCCCGGGCCGAACTGGCCCGGGAAGAGGCCGAAGCCGCCCAAGTATGCTTGAAGGTCCGTCAAGAAGTCTGGAACGCCTACGGCAGGTTGCAGGAAACCTATGCCGCTTTGAAGACCAGTCAGATCGCGGCTGAGCAGGCCGAAGAAAGCCTGAGACTGGCCAGGGAACGGTACGAAGTCGGCGCCGGTACGGTGGCGGAACTGTTGGATGCCGAGGCGGCCTTGGTTCGGGCCCAGGCCGGACAAGTCGAAGCCCGATGGGACTACCGGACGGCTCGGGCCGTTTTTCAAAGGGCGGTGGGAAAAATCGGAGACGGGGAAAAATTCTGAAGCCGGGTAAAGAGGGTCTTTCATCGAAAATGCCCCGGGGAAAGAGAAGCGATCCTTTTTCTCCTTGAAGGCCCCGGGGACTTCTTTTATACTTTATCCGCCTTAAGAAAAAACCTTTTTTCGAAAAGAGCGATCCCGTAAAAGGAGGCAGAGCGAATGACCCCTATGGCCCTGGAAGGGATAAAGGTATTGGATGTTTCCCAGGTGGCGGCCGTGCCCATGTGCGCCCGTCATCTGGCCGACTTCGGGGCCGATGTGCTCCATATCGAACACGCCGTGACCGGCGATTCCTGGCGCAATCTCCAGGCCGGCGCCGGCGGTGGACCGGCCGGCATCCCCTCGGACATCCCCTACAACTGGGAGGCCTTCAACCGCAACAAACGGAGTGTGGCCGTGGATCTGTCCAAGGAAGGGGGAAGGAAAATCATTTATAAATTGGCCGAGCAGGCCGATGTCTTTCTGACCAATCTGCGCCTTTTGGAGCGGAAGAAATTCGCCTTGACCTATGAGGATCTCAAGGCCGTCAATCCCCGCCTGATCTATGGATCCGTGACCGGCCACGGCCTCGAAGGTCCGGACAAAGACATGCCCGCCTATGACACCACCGTCTTTTGGGCCCGTTCCGGTGTCAGTCATCTCCTGACCGTCCCGGGCATGGCCGGACCCAACCCGCGGCCGGCTTTCGGCGACAATGTGGCCGGCATGGCCTTGGCCTTCGGCGTGGTGACCGCCCTCTATGCCCGGGACCGGCTGGGGGTGGGGCAGGAGGTCGAAACCTCCTTGTTCGCCGCCGGCATCTACCAATTGACCTTCGATGCGGCTGCGGCCTTGGCCACGGGTCGGGACGAAATGGAATACCGCCTCAATGAAGGGTTCGAGGGTACGGAAGAAGAGAGGAAAGAACGGGACGCCTTGATCGCCCGCTCCTTACAGGCCATCAAAGATTTGGCCGACTTCTATCGAGAGCGGTTGCCCAATCCCATGGCCAATGTCTATGAGACGCAGGACGGAAAATTCATCCGCTTCAACGCCCTCCAGGCCGACCGCTGGTGGCCGAGGTTCTGTAAGTTGGTGGGTCGCCCGGACCTGGAGGATGATCCCCGTTTCAGCACCCTGGAGGCCCGTAAAGAAAACCGGAAGGCCTTGTATCACCTCTTCCGGGAGGTCTTCCGCTCCCGGACCCTGGATGAATGGCGGCCCCTCATCGCCGATTTCCCGGCCTCGCCGGTGCAGACCTTGGTGGATGTGATCAACGACCCTCAGGCCCGGGCCAACCGTTTTTTCCTGCCCTTTGATCACCCCACCTACGGGACCCTGGAGATCCTGGCCAGTCCGGTGAACATGAGCCTGACCCCGGCCACGATCCGCATGCCGGCCCCGGAGTTCGGTCAGCACACCGAAGAGGTGCTTTTGGAAGAAGGCTTCACCTGGGAAGAGATCGAACAGCTGAAAGAAGAAGGGGCCATCCCCGACTGAGGCCGGAAAAAAGGGGAGGTCGTCTGGACCCGAACCCCCCCTCCCGATGAAGCGTTAAACGGCTTAAGGGCAAACCCCTATTTTTTGTTCAAGCCCAATTTTTCGATCAAGACCTTGGACTCTTCGGACAGTTCCTTGGCGTACTTGGTATATTCAAAGGTGCCCATGTAATACTGTTCCATGTCCAATTTATCCAGGGTTTGCTGGAAAGCGGGATCCCGCATGGCCTTGCGGAAGGCATCGTGCAGGATCTTGACCACCTTGGGATCCATCCCTTTCGGTCCGGCGATACCGAAGGGTGAATTGGAAACGATCCCGTATCCCAATTCTTTCAAGGTGGGGACATCATGCCAACGATTGGACCGGTTGTTGCCCCAAGTCACCAGGAGACGGAGCTCCCCGGATTCGACCTTCGGCCCCCACCCCGAGGCGTCGGCGGCGATGTCGACCTCACCCTTCAGGACCGCCGCCGTGGTTTCGGCGTTCCCTTTGTAAGGCACATGGGTCCATTTGATCCCCTCCCTCATAGCCAGCTGTTCCATGGTCAGGTGGAGGCTGGTGCCCACCCCCGGAGTGGCGTATTTGATTTTCCCGGGATTGGCCTTGGCGTATTCGATCAATTCTTTGAAAGTCTTCCAGGGGGCGTCTTTTTTGGTCACCACCCCGAAGGTATAACCGCTGACATGGATGATATATGTAAAATCCGTCAGGGGGTCATAGTTGGTCTTTTGCATATAAGGGACACGGAAAACACTCACCGGTATCTGGGAAAGGGTATACCCGTCCGGTTTGGCCGTGGTGGCCATCTTTTCCGGACCGGTGGTTCCTCCTCCACCCGGGATATTTTCCACGACAATGGGTTGGGGCAGATTTTTGCTAGCTAATTCAGCCAGTTTGCGGAGGCATTGGTCGGTCGAGCCTCCGGCGCTCCAGGGGACGATAAGGGTGATCGGTTTTTCGGGGAAGGTGTCGGCCCAACCCGGCAATGCCAAAAGAAGGACTAAGGCCGTTACGGTCAAGGGGTAAAAGCGTTTCATTTTTTTGTTCATTTTAGCCTCCTTTTTGTAAGATAGATCATGGCCAAAACCATGGGGGGATCCTTTCACCGTCTCCTTTTCCGGGGAAAAAAAGGATTTCTCGGAAAATCGGATCGGTCGCTTTTTTGACGGGAATCCCTTGTCCCTCTGATTAATTCAAAAAATATGCCAGGAAATCCATGGCCGCCCCAATGGACACGCCGAAAAATAAGTTGGGCCCCTGCTTCAGGCCAGTCCGATAGGCCTTTCCGGATACCATGAGGGAATAAAAAAACAGGGGAAGGGCGATCATCGGGCGGCAAAGTGGGGGGAAAAAGTGAAAAAAAGACTGTCTTTGGGGATCCTGTACGGGTTGGTTTTCCTGGCCCTTCTGGTCTTGTCCCCTTCGGCCGATGGGGAGTCTTCAAAAGAAGGAGGCGACTCCCCGTCATCCGCTGCGGAAAGGAGCCGCCCCCTCTGGTCTCTGGCCTTTCTTTGGGAAAATGACTCCTTGGCCCGGACCGACCGTTTTTACACCAACGGTATCGGCATTGCCTTAACCCAAACCGAGGAAAATGGGTTGGATCCTTTAACCGATCGGCTGCCCTGGGCAAAGGGGCGTCGGACGGTGGGGTATGCCTTTTATCTGTATTTTTAGGCCTCCGCGCCCGGTCGGTCTTCTTCAAGATAGGCCAGGACCCGGTCCAGGACCTGATCGGGGGTGAACCCGAATTTTTCGAACAAGACCTTGTCCGGGGCCGAGGCGCCGAAACGATCCAATCCGATGACCAGCCCTTCACCTCCGGTAAAGGCACACCATCCCAAAGAACATCCGGCCTCGACGGCCACCCTTTTTTTGCAGGTTGGCGGAAGCACTTGCCGCTGATACGCCCCGGGTTGCCGACGGAACAGCTCCCAACTGGCCATGTTGACCACCCGGGCCTTGATCCCCCTTTCTTCCAGTTTTTCCGCCACGGCCAGGACCAGGGCGACCTCCGACCCGGAGGCGATGAGGATCAGGTCCGGCGGGCCGTCTTGCGGCTCCTTCAAGATATAGGCCCCGAAATCCAGGTATTCGGCCGGCGCCAAACGGTTGCGATCCAGCACGGGCAGATTCTGGCGGGTCAGGACCAGGGCCGTCGGGCCGGTGGTGTTGAGCAAGGCCATCCGCCAGGCCCGGGCCGTTTCGTTGGCGTCGGCCGGCCGGATGACCGTCAAATTGGGGATGGCCCGCAAAGAGGCCAGTTGTTCGACGGGCTGGTGGGTGGGACCGTCTTCCCCCAGGCCGATGCTGTCGTGGGTGAAGATATAAATCACTTGAAGACCCATCATGGCCGCTAGCCGGATGGGGGGGCGCATATATTCGGAAAAGATGAGGAAGGTCCCGCCGTAAGGGATGATCCCGCCGTGCAGGGCCAGACCGTTCAATACAGCGCCCATGGCGTGCTCCCGAACGCCGAAGCGGATGTTCCTTTCTCCGTAAGAGCCGGCCTGAAAATCCTTGCTGCCCTTGATCTCCGTCTTGTTGGACGGGGCCAAGTCGGCGGAGCCGCCGATCAAATGGCCGATCTTCGGGGCGAGGGCGTTCAAGACCGCCCCCGAAGAAGCCCGGGTGGCCTGGCCTTTCGGGTCGGCCGGAAAGCGGGGCAGGGCCTCCTCCCATCCCTTCGGCAGCCCTTTGGTCATGCTCCTTTCCCATTCTTCGGCCAGGTCCGGGTAGGCCTGTTGGTAGCGGGAAAAGAGGTCCTGCCAGGCCTTTTCTTTTCGAGCGCCTTGATCCAAGGCTCGGCGAAAGAAGGTCAAGGCCTCATCAGGGACATAAAAAGGCGGTTCGAGGGGCCAACGGAGGTTGATCTTGGTCAAGCGCACTTCATCGGCCCCCAAGGGTTCGCCGTGGGCCGAGGCCTTGTTTTCCTTATTGGGACTGCCGCAGCCGATGCAGGTCCGCACGGCGATCAAGGAAGGCCGGGTGAGGTCCTTTTGGGCCTTACGCAACGCCTTTGCAATGGCGGCCGTATCGTTCCCGTCCATGACCCGCAATACTTGCCACCCGTAGGCCTTGAAGCGGGTCAGGCGGTCTTCGGTGAAGGCGAGGTCGGTGCTCCCTTCGATGGAGATTTGGTTGTCGTCGTAGAGGTAAATCAGTTTGCCCAGTTTCAGGTGCCCGGCCAAGGAAGCGGCCTCGTGGGAGATTCCTTCCATCAGGTCGCCGTCGCTGACGATGGCATAGGTGAAATGATCGACCAAAGGAAAGCCCGGTCGGTTAAAACGGGCGGCCAAAAAGCGCTCGGCCATGGCCAGTCCCACGCCGTTGGCGAATCCTTGGCCCAGGGGTCCTGTGGTCGTCTCCACTCCCGGCGTATGGCCGTATTCCGGATGGCCGGGGGTCTTGCTGCCCCATTGGCGGAAGGCCTTGAGGTCTTCCAGGGTGAGGTCGTATCCGGTCAAATAGAGGAGGCTGTAGAGGAGCATGGAGCCATGGCCGGCGGAAAGGACAAAGCGGTCCCGATCCGGCCAGCGGGGGTTACGGGGATTGTGTTTTAAAAAACGGGTCCAAAGGACATAAGCCATAGGGGCTGCGCCCATAGGCATACCGGGGTGGCCCGAGTTGGCTTGCTGGACCGCATCTACGGCCAGCATGCGGATGGTATTGATGCAGAGTTGATCGAGGGTTGGTTGAGGGGTGATTGAGGAAGCGGGTTTGCGTTCTTCCATGTCCATTGGCTCCATTGTTTAAGATGTCTTGAAAACGGGTCGTTGGTCGTCCTGTTAGGGAAGGGGGGGCGATGTCCCTACCCACCCTTCGACCCTTGATGATGGATAAGGGAAACGATCCGCCGCCTAATCTAAGGGAAGTTTTTTTAGATGTAAACCTTTTTTTCTGGGAAAGGCTCAAGGATTACAGGTTCAAGGCAAAGAACAATTGAAAAAACACCCCTCCTTCCCGCACCTTAAGGCCGGTCCGAAGGCCGATCTCCAGGGGGAGGACCGCCCCCAGGACCCCGCGGTTGGACAAGGTCACTCCGATGGAGGTGACCGCCCGATCCTTCCAGGTCGCCCAGTCCAACCCACCATCCCAACCGGCGCCGTGGTCCAAAAAGAAGGAGCCTTTGAACAAGTCGCTGTGGTAGAAATAATGACCCAACCCGCCGTCGGTGTAGCGGATGGGAAAGTGATATTCGAGGCTGAAGAGCAGGTTTTTCCTCCGGTTGAGACCGCCCGCGGCCTCGTCGTCGTATCCCCTCGGCAGGCTCAGGTCCTTGGTGTAGCGCAGTCTTCCTTCCTGGACCTGATGGACGGAAGTGAAGGCCAGACCGTGATGTTTAAAGGGGGAGGGGAAATACTGGGTCAGGGAAAGGACGGTATTGTACCCCGGGAGTTCCCCCCACCCATGAGAAAGGCCTTTTTCGTAAAAGACATACATATCCTGGCCCCAAGGGGGGACCAGGTCCCGAAGGGCCGCATCGGGTCTGCGGGAGAGCTGGAAGGAACCGAAGAAACTTAAGGATTGATCGGCGTCCTCGGCCAGGCGCAGGCGGTCATCGAGGCTGGTAAAACGGCGAAGCCGGGTCCCCAGACGCAGCGTGGAGGCGATGAAGTCCGGAACGGAACGGTGGATAATGGACAACCCGGCGGCCAGTTCGGCGCCCTTTTCCCGGTAAAGGAACTTCCGGCCCTCATCAATGGAATTCCCTTTTAAGGGGGAGTCATAGGCCCTTAGGGACCAGGTGGGCCAAAAGGATCGGTGGATCAGGGAGAAATCGAAGCCGGTCCGCCCGGCATCGAATCCGTAAAAGAGGTCCAGGGTATATTCGTTAAGGCCCACCGGGTCGGCGCCTATGATAAAAAAACCGGAACGACCGCCTCGGGCGTCTTGATAGACATAGGGGAAATGGGCGAAAGGACGATAATCCTTGAGGGGGATCCCGGGTTTGCCCGTGAAAGTCACCTCCGGTTGCAGACGTTTCAGATCCGGTTCGGGCAGGGGGGAAGGATCATTCACGGGGATGACCTTCCCCGAAGAGGGTTCGAAAGGCATCAGACGGATCTCCCTTACCCCCCGAACGAGGTTGGTAAAGGAGAGGTATCTCCCGTCCGGCGAAATATGGGGATCTCCGGCCGCATAAGGCACGGCGGTGAGTTGCCTAAGGCGCCTTTCCTTCAGGTCCCAAGCGAAGATATTGGGTATGCCGCCGCGGTCCGAGGTGAAGACGAGCCAGCGGCCGTCCGGAGAGAAATCCGGCTCACCGTCTTCGGCCGCATCGGAAAGGAAGAGGGTTTCCATGGCGCCCGTTTGGGGGTCTATGAGGACGATGTCCGTATGACCGTTTAAGGTGACCGCTGCAGCCAAACGGGAACCGTCCGGAGTCCAGCGGGGGGACGCAAAAAGCAGACCGGGTTTGGAAATCAACGGCCGGATGGGGGACCCGTCCGGGTTGAGGAGGATCAGCTCGATCCACATGCCTTGACGGCGGACGGCGGCGATGGTGCGACCGTCCGGGGAGAGATCCGCGGCATAGATGTGCTGGGAAGTGGTGAGGCGTTTCCTTTTCATGGTCCGGGGGTCCCAAAGGACGAGGTCGGCCGTATCCATGGTCTTTTCGCCCAAGGGATGATAGAAGACCTCGGCCAAGAGGAAACGGCCGTCCGGTAGTCTGCGGGCCGAAAAGGGCTGCAAACGGCCGGTCGGGACCTCTTTGAGGATCTTGCCCGAGGCCGGATCCATTTCCACCAGGGCGTTTTTCCGATCGTAACCCCTTCGGAAGGCCGAAAGGGTCCCTTTTTCGGTCCAGAAATGGGCGTCATAACTGTTCAGGCGCCTTTCGTCCGTGAGCAGGACCTGGCCGGCGGGTATCCCGGGAAGGAGGGCCTCCCGGTTCGTCCGTTCGGCCCGCTCAAGGTAGTCCGCTAAAAAATCCCGATAAAATTCCTCCGGACTTTTTCCGGTCACCGCCTTCAAGGCCCCTGAGGTCCCTTTTTGAGGGTGTTCGGCTTGGTAACGGCTGAGACGGGCAAAGGCATCGGGACCGTAGGTGCGGTTGAGGTATTCCACCATGTGATAACCGGCCAGATAGATCCTGCTTCTGGGCGGTGCGTAAGGGGAGTTTACAGAAGCGGCGTTGAGTCCCCAAAGGCCGGGACCTTCAGTGAAGGAGCGCATCTCCCCTAAAAAGAGGGGGGACCTTCCCCGACCGCCGTCGGTCAAGAGGGTTTCGGCCTGGACGGCGGCGCCTTCGATGATCCAGCCCGGGGAAAGGATGTTGGAGACGGCCAAGCCCGGCCCTAAAAAGGGGATCAGTTTTCCGTACCAGCCCCCTCGGGTGGTAATGTGAACGAAGTGGGTATATTCATGAATGAAAACCAACTCCATCAGATCCGAGACCGGTCCCAGCCCGTGAGGCGGGTAACGGGGGGTTTCGAACAGAGCAATACGGCTGGGGAAGAAGGCCGTGTAGCCGTTGAAGAGATCCGTTCCCGGATCAAGGACAATGGGACAGGGTGGAGGGGTGACCCTTAGGTGACCGGTTACTTTTTCATAAACCTTTTCCGAAAGGCGGAGCACCCTTTCCGCGGTCGCCTCATGGCCTCGAGGATAGTAAAGGATGAAATGTTCATTACGGACCGTATGCCAGCGGTAATCGGGGTGGAAGCGGGCCAGTACCGTAGGGCAGGGAACCGCCAACAAGATCCCTAAAAGAAAAAGGAAGAAGGGGTTGCGAAAAAAGAGGCCGAGTTTCATCGTCCATACCCTGCAAGGTGATTCATGGGCCATGCCACAAAAAAGGGCCGTCGCCTTTGGCTTTTAAGAATGGGCGGGCGAAGGCCTTGATCGAAAATCCTTACGATCTCCTCAAAAGGTCAAAACCTTATCGGCCTCCCAAGCCAGTTCGTATAGATCATCCATCCAGGCGATGGGGCAAGCGCTCGATCCCTCCAGACCGTGGGATTTCATACAAACCCCTCAGACATAAAAGTCTCCTTCGAAACGATTGATCTCCGCCAGGACGGGAAACCGCTCCGTATCGGCCTGGGCGAAAAGGACCCCTTTGCCGAGCATGAAGACGCTGACTTCGTCCCCCTTTTTCACACTCACATTGGCCAGGCGCATGGCGTTGTAGATGGTTTCCCCGTCATCACTGGTGATAATGAATAACCATTTCATGAGTCGCTCCTTTCTTCGGGCCTAAAAGGAACCGAATGCGTCGCCTATGGGAAGGGATCCCCTGTCCCTTTTTTAGTCAACCGTATAGCGGTAGGGTTTGTCAAGGAATTGTTGTCGCCTTCCTCTGCTTTGAAATTGCTTGTTTCCCTTTTAATCCTTTGTTATAGTAAACTCGAAAAGAGTTGGCAGAGCGCATAACTCAAGGGGGGGCCATGAACGATTCGAAAAATACAAGATCGGACAATGAAAGGGAGAAAATCGGTGACGGCGCCTTCTTTCCCGGTCCGGAAGCGGATTTCCTGGATGGTATCAGCCGTACTTACGGACACAAGGAGGAAACAAGGATTCCTCCCTCGGTAGGGGAGAGGATCAAAGGCGTCAGGGAATCCAAATCCCTCACCTTGACCGATATGGCCCAAAGGACCGGTTTCTCGGAAGAGACCATCGCCGGTATTGAAAAGGGGGAAATCCTGCCTCCCTTGGGGGATATGGTCAAATTGGCCAAAGCCTTGGAGATGAAAATGGGGTACCTTTTGGCCCAAGGCGAGGCCAAACCCTATACGGTAGTCCGGAAAAAAGACCGAAAGCCCATCTCCCGCTACGATTCCCAACGGACCCAACGGTACGGTTATGTCTATGAGACCTTGGCTCCGGAAAAGAAAGAGCGTAATATGGAGCCTTTTTTGGTCACCCTGGTCCCCACCCCGGGGGAGGAGCCTCCTTCCACCCATGAGGGGGAGGAGTTCATTTTCGTCCTGGAAGGTGAAGTGGAGGTGCTCCTGGGCGATGAGCGTGAAATCCTGACGGTCGAGGACTCCATTTACTACGATTCCACCATGCCCCACAGGGTGCGCGCCCTCGGGGACGGAAACGCCCGTATTCTGGCCGTTTTGTATACCCAAGAAAAGTGACATACCTAAAGAACAAACCGCAGGTTTTTTTATGTCTCCGTCCTTTGACCCCGAACTCTTTCAACGGGCCATAGCCCTGTTCGAGTGCACCTGCTGCGGGACCTGTTGTCAGGGAGAAGGGGGGATTTATTTAACGGAAGAAGAAATACAAAGGATCAGCGCCTTCTTAAACCTGTCGGAGGATGTTTTTCTGGAGCGGTATTGTCTGAAGAAGAACGGAAAGATCTATATTCACGTCCGAGAAGACGGATACTGCCACTTTTCGGAAAAGGGCCTCTGTACGATTCATCAGGTCAAGCCCGACCCCTGCCGCCGCTGGCCCTTTTTCCCGCCCATGCTGACCGACCCGATGAACTGGGAAACGGCCCGCAATTCCTGCCCGGCTTTGGCCCCTTATGCCACTTTTAAGGAATATCTGGAAAGGGCCGGGGTCGATAGAAAAAAAGAGTAACAGCTGTTTGCTTCTCCATTTTCCCATGGAGGCAGATCCTTACTTGACTGATCAGACCATTATAGTATAGAGCCGCTGGGGTTGCCTTTTTTTCCGTCTGTGACTTCAGAAAATACAACCCCACCTGCTTCGGTGGGGGTTTACTTTTTGCCCCCGTTCATTAATAAAAGCGTTCCGGATTCTTTTCCTTTTCCTTGTTTTTTTCCGCCTCCAATTTTTTTATCTCTTCTTCGGTCCGGCGTTTTTCTTCCCCCTCGTTCATCGGGACCTTCAAGGCGGTGCGGTAATGAAAGAGGGCCTTTTCCCGGTCCCCTTTCAGTTGGAAGGACCGGCCGAAATGATAATGGGCCGATCCCAGTTGATTCAGCTTGCCGTAGAGCATACCCAGGTAATAGTGCAGCTCAACCGTTTCAGTTCCGGATTGGAGGGCCCGTTGAAAATTTTCCAGGGCCAGGGTGTCGGCGCCTTTGACCTGATAGGCCCGCCCTAAAAGAAAGGCCGTATGACCGTCCCGGGGATTGAGAATTAGGGCCTGGCTCAGTTTTTGGATCGCCTCGTCGGGCTTTCCTTGAAGGACATACACCTGTCCCATCTCCCGGAGGATATCAGGGTCTTGAGGACGAAGTTCCAGGGCATTGCGGAAGCGTTCCAACGCCTCTTCCGTCCTTCCTTGGCGCACCTCGATCAGGCCTTCACCATAAAAGGACCAGACCAGGTTCTCCTTGTCTTTGGACCAGGCCTTTAACCGATTTCTGGCCCGGTTCAGGTCGCCGTAAGTGGTCAATAGGATCAACTGGCTCCGGCGAAAGGCCTCGGAATCTGCGGTCTTGAGCGGACCTTGAGGGTTATAGGTTCGGGAAAGGTCTTCCACCCGGGCCATGCGGTCGGCGGTGAGGGGATGGGTCTGCATATAGGCCGGGATCCGTTCCGATCCGAAAGATCCGAAACGACGCAATTTATCGAGGAGCTGGATCATCTGTTTGGGATCGTAGCCCGCGGCGGTCATGTAGCGCAGGCCGTATTGATCCGCCTCTTCTTCGTCCTCCCGACTGTATTTCAGAAACAAGGTCTGAGCCGTGGCCATGGACCCGGCCAGGGCGACTTCGGCGATGCGGGGGTCGCCGGCCAAGGCACCCAATAGGGCCGCGGCCATGGCCGCCAGGCCGATCTTTTTTTGTTTCTCCAACTGCCTGGAAATATGCCGTTGGGTGATGTGGGCGATTTCGTGGCCAAGGAGTCCGGCCAGTTCCCCCTCCGAGTCCACAAGCTCCAAGATCCCCGTGGTCAGGAAGATGTGTCCGCCCGGCACGGCAAAAGCGTTGAGTTGAGAGTCCTTGAGCAAATAGAACCGAAAAGGAAAGGGCTGGGGCTCTATGCCGCGGAGGAGCTCCCGGCCCAGGGAATGGAGGTAATCCAAGATCAAGGGGTCGCGGATAAGGGTGAGTTTGGTCTCCACTTCCCGGACGACTTCCTCGCCCAGTTTTCTTTCCTCTTCCACGGTCAGGGCCGAGGCCCGGGTAGGGGCCAAGGTAAGGAAGAAGGTCGAAAAGGCAAAAAGGAAAACGATCCAGGAAAACCAAAGGCGGGGCTTGAATACTTCGCCGCCGCCATGGCGGTCGCCGTAATGACATTTTTTCGAGGCGCGCTTCACGCGATACGCTTCCCTTGCCTTATTCTTCGAAAAGGCACCGTCCGGTCATTTCCGGCGGTATAGGGAGATTCATAATGGTCAGGATCGTCGGCGCCACATCGGCCAGGATACCGTCATGAAGTTTGGCTCCAGGGCGCCGTTGATCGATCAAGACTACCGGAACGGGATTGCTCGATGTGTGGGCCGTGTGGGGCCCGCCGTGGAGACGATCAATCATTTCCTCGGCGTTGCCGTGGTCGGCGGTGACCACAAGGGCCCCTCCTTGTTCGGTGACGGCGTCGATCACTTTCCCCAGGCAGGCGTCCACCACCTCACAGGCCTCGATGGCCGCTTTGAGATTGCCTGTATGCCCCACCATATCCAGGTTGGCGTAGTTGAGGACGATAAAACCGTAATTCCGGGAACGGATGCGGGCGACGACTTCCTGGGTCACCTCCGGTGCGCTCATGGCCGGTTTCAGGTCATAAGTGGGCACTTCGCGGGCGGAGGGGATCAAGCAGCGGTCTTCCAAAGGGAAGGGGGTTTCTATGCCGCCGTTAAAAAAATAGGTGACATGGGCGTATTTCTCGGTTTCGGCGATGCGGAGTTGACGGATCCCTGTCCGACTGACGACCTCTCCCAGGGTATTGTTCAAGTTTTGTGGAGGAAAGGCCACTTCCACCCAGGAGGAGAATTTGGGGTCGTATTCGGTCATGGTCATGAAAACCGAGAGTTTGGGTCTTTCGTCCACGGCGAAGGCGGTGAAATCCGGTTGTACGAAGGCCCGGGTGATTTCTCTGGCCCGATCGGCCCGGAAGTTGAAAAAAAAGACGGAGTCACCGTCTTGGACCGTTCCCGGTCCCTCCTCCCCGGTGATCAAGGTGGGTCGGATGAATTCGTCCGTTTCCCCTTGGGCATAGGCCTCTTCCATAGCCTTGATCGGGTCGGGGGAACGGCGGCCTTCCCCTCGGGTCAAGGCCCGAAAGGCCAGTTCCACCCGTTCCCAGCGGGTGTCCCGATCCATGGCGTAGAAACGGCCGCAGATGGAGGCGATGCGTCCGACCCCCAGTGTTTTCAATTCCCCTTGAAGGCGGCGGACGAACTCCACCCCCATTGTGGGAGGGGTGTCGCGGCCGTCCGTAATGGCCTGGATCATTACCCGCTTCAGGCCTTCCTGTCGGGCCAGGCGCAGCATGGCCGATAAGTGGTTCACATGGCTGTGCACCCCGCCGTCGGATAGGAGGCCTAAAAGATGCAGGGTCGTCCCTTCCTCCCGGCAGCGACGGACCAGGGCCAGGAGTCCCGGATGTTCAAACCATTCTCCGCTGCGGATGGCCCGGTCAATGCGGGTGATGTCCTGATAGACGATCCGTCCGGCTCCCAGGTTAAGGTGCCCCACCTCCGAATTCCCCATTTGTCCGTCGGGCAATCCCACGGCTTCCCCGAAGCATTGCAGCTGGGCGTTGGGAAATCCTTCGAATAAACGGTCCATGATCGGGGTCCGGGCCCGACGGACGGCGTTTCCCTCATAATCCGGCCCGATCCCCCAGCCGTCCAGGATGACCAAGGTGGTTACGGGCGGTCTCATGAGGACTCCTCCCCTTCCGCTTCAGGCGAGACCTTGGGCAGAGGCAAGCGGGGGGCCTCCAACCACAGACCTTCCAAGTCGTAAAACAGTCGTGTCGGGTCGTAAAAGATGTGGACGATCAGGTCGTCGTAATCCATAAGGATCCATTGGCCGCCTTCTTTTCCTTCCACGGCCCGAAGGCGGATCCCTTGTCGGTGGAGGGTCTCTTCCAGAAAATCGGCCAGGGTTTGGGTCTGCCTGATCGAAGTGCCGCTGACGATGAGGATGAAGTCGGCATAAGTGCAATGTTTCCGGACATCCAACAGGAGGGGGTCCTTCGGTTTCCTTTTGAGGAGGGCCCGGGCTGCGGCCAAGGCCTTTTCCCTGGCCGTATAGGGTCGTTTCCGTTTAGGGGGCATAGAGCTTTTTCTCCAGGATATATTGTTCCACCTTCTCCGGCAGAAGAAATCGCACGGACAGGCCTTGCTTTCTCAGGCTTCGTATGCGGGTGGAGGAGATGTCCAACCGGGTGACCGGAAAAAGAAAGAGGGAAAAGCCGTCCGGATGCTGAAACCGTCTTTCCCGTGGGAAATACCGAAGATCCGGGGAAAGGTGTCTTAAGGCATAATCCCGGATGGATCGACCGCGGCCGGGAAAACCGGGGCGGTCCATGACCACGAAATGACAGTAAGAGAAAAGTTTTTGATAGTCCTTCCAGGTATGGATCTCCAAAAAGGCGTCCAGACCCAGGATGAAAAAAAGTTCCGCCTTCGGCCCGAGGACGGTCTTGAAATGACGGATGGTTCGGATGGAATAGGATTTTCCTTTTTGCCTCCCTTCGAAGGGGGAGGCCTGAAAATAGGGACAATCCGCCAAGGCCAATCGGACCATTTCAAGGCGCCGGCGAAAGGGGAGAAGCTCGCGCGGGTCTTTGTGGGGCGGAAGGGCCGTGGGGATGAAGATAATCCGGTCCAGAGCGAAGGCCTCCCGGATCTCCAGGCCGGCGCGGAGATGCCCCAGATGAATGGGATTGAAGGCCCCGCCGAAGAGGCCGATTCGTTTCCGATTCGGGGTTTGGGGTTCAAAGGCTGGGGAAAAAGGCCTTCGGGAAATGCGGTCAGGAGACGGCGGGGAGGCGACGATACCCGTTTGCCTTGGAATCTTAACCGGTGGTTCTTGAATTCTTTTTCCCCTTTTCCCCATGCCGTCGTTCTTTTCTTTCTTTCCCGGGCTAAGTCCTCACCTGTCCTTGGCCGAAGACGATGAACTTGGTGGTGGTCAATTCCTTCAGTCCCATGGGGCCGAAGGCGTGTAGTTTGGAGGTGCTGATCCCGATTTCCGCACCCAAACCCAATTGAAAGCCGTCATTGAAGCGGGTCGAGGCATTGACCAGGACCACCGAAGAATCCACGGCCTTGAGGAAGGCCAAGGCCCGATCGTAGTTTTGGGTCAGGATGGCCTCGGTGTGATTGGAGCCGTAACGGTGGATGTGGTCCACGGCCTCCTTTAGGTCCTTCACCACCTTCACCGCAAGGATCAAATCCAAATATTCCTCGGCCCAGTCGCTCTCGACGGCCTCACGGATCCCTTTGCCTTTCCCGATGATTTCGAGGGTGGCCGGACACCCCCGGATCTCCACCCCGTGTTTGCGAAATCGCCGGACCATGCCGGGTAAAAAGGCCGGGGCGATGTTTCGGTGGACCAAAAGGGTCTCCATGGCATTGCAGACCCCCGGACGCTGGACCTTGGCGTTCAAGCAGATCTCGTAGGCCTTGGGGATGTCCGCGTCTTCGTCCACAAAGATATGACAGACCCCTTTGTAGTGTTTCAAAACCGGCATGCGCGCCTGGGCGGTCACGGCCCGAATCAGGCTTTCCCCGCCGCGGGGGATGACCAGGTCGATATACTCTTCCAGCTGCAACAACTCGGTCACGGCCTCCCGTTCGGTGTAGGGGACGAGCTGGACCGCCGCCGGGGGGATGCCGGTCTTTTCCAAACTTTCCTGAATGATCTTGGTCAGGATGAGATTGGAGGCGATGGCTTCACTGCCCCCTTTGAGGATGACGGCGTTGCCCGATTTCAGGCACAAACCGGCGGCATCTACCGTGACATTGGGGCGGGATTCGTAAATGAAGGCGATAACGCCGAGGGGGATGCGCATCCGACCCACCTGGAGTCCGTTGGGTCGGGTCCACATCCCGGTCACCTCACCCACCGGATCGGGGAGCAGGGCCACTTCCCTCAATCCCTGGGCCATTTCGTTAAGGGTCTTTTCGGTCAGGCGGAGGCGGTCCAAAAAAGCAGGGGGGTGTCCTTGTCGGCTCGCCTCTTTCAGGTCTTTTTCATTTTCTCTAAGGATCGCTTCGGCCCGATCGAGAAGGAGGCAGGCCATTTCCTCCAAGGCCTGATTTTTTTGGATCGAACCCAAAGTGGCCAAGGACGGGCAGGCCCCTTTGGCTTTTCGGGCCATCTCCCAGATGTGCTTTTTCCATTCCATAGTTCCCCCTCTGTGACAAGTGCGGTGCTGATGATCGTGTCTTTAACCTCCCGGCGGATCACCCTCCGGCCGCTTAGACTGGTCTTTGCTCAAGGATGGGCATCACGGTCCAAGGTGATGACCATATTGTCCCGATGAATGACCTCGTCCGCGTATTTATAAGTCAAACGTTTGGCGATCTCCGAGGTTTTCACACCCATGATCTTCATTATATCCGAAGAAGGATAATTGACCAACCCTTTTCCCAGGATTTCTCCGCGGGGATCCACGATGCGCACACAGGCGCCGATGCCGAAGCGGCCCTCCACGGCCAGGATCCCGGAAGGGAGGAGGCTTTTACCCTTCTCCACAAGGGCCTTGCGGGCCCCGTCATCCACCATCACCTCTCCTTTGGGCTTGAGGGTGAAGGCGATCCAGTGTTTTTTTCGATTCAGCATCGGGCGCTGGGGCAGGAAGAAGGTCCCCAGGGGCTTTCCCTGCATCAGATCGCTCAAAACCCCCTCTCGACGCCCCCCGGCGATGATCACCGGTATCCCACCGGCCGTCACCTTTTGGGCGGCCAGGATCTTGGAACGCATGCCCCCCAACCCCCAATCGCCGGAGTAATTCGATGTGTACTGGACGGTCTTCGCATCCACCCGTTCAATCACCGGAATCAGGCGGGCTTTTGGGTCTTGCCGCGGATCCCGGTCGTATAATCCTTCTGTGTCGGTGAGGATGATGAGGAGGTCGCTTTCGATGAGGTGAGCGATCAGGGCGGAGAGGTTGTCGTTGTCGCCGAACTTGATTTCATCAACGGCCACCGTGTCGTTTTCGTTGATGATGGGAATGATGCCCCAGTCCAGGAGGGTGATCAAGGTGTTGTGAGCGTTGAGATACCGTTGCCGATGGGTCAAGTCCTCTCGGGTGAGGAGGAGCTGGGCCACCAGAAGGCCGTGGGCCTGAAAGGCCTCCTCATAGGCATAGATCAAGCTCCCCTGTCCGATGGCGGCCACGGCCTGCTTCTGAGGGATGGTTTCCGGTTTGCGGGTCCAGCCCAGCTTGCCCACGCCGGAGGCGATGGCCCCGGAACTGACCAGGGCGATCTGGTATCCTTTTTTCTTCAGACGGGCGATGTCCTCGGAAAGGCGGCGGACGGTTCCTCGGTTGAGGACGCCGTTGTCGGTCAAGACCGCACTGCCGACTTTGATGACGATTTTCTTTACTTTTTTTAAATACCCTTTCCTAAGTTCCCCGTGTCCGTTTTTCTGTTCCATAGTCCTCGTCGGATGATAAGGCCGTTTGGTGCTTGAAAAAGCGCCGTGGGGTTACGCCCGCTTTCGATTATTGTAACCCAGAAAGGCCGTCAATGAAAGCCCCATTTCCAGGCCCTTTGCTATCCCTCTTTTTCCGGTGGGGCGGAAGGCGGGGAACCTTCCCGCTTTTCGAAACAGGAGGCCCCAAGGGAAAACAGCCGCTCTTTGAGGAGGGGGATCCCCTCTCCGGTCAGGGCCGAGAGGGGGACGACCTCCTGTCCGAGTTTTTCAAAGGCCTTTTTCAAGGCCGGCCAGCGTTCCCGCGTTTGGGGAAGATCCAGCTTGTTGACGGCCAATAGGCGTTTTTTCTCCAAAAGCCCAGGATGATAGGCCTCAAGTTCCCGAAGCAGGGTCTGATAGGATTGGATCGGGTCCGGGTCCGTTTGGGAGCCGTCCAATAAAAAGAGGAGGACCCCGGTCCTTTCGATGTGTTTGAGGAACCTCAATCCCAAACCGGCCCCTGCGGCGGCCCCGGCGATGATCCCGGGGATGTCGGCGACGATCAGTCGTTCTTCCCGTTCGTTTTCCACCAGACCGAGATGCGGGGTCAAGGTGGTGAAGGGGTAATCGGCGATTTTGGGTCGGGCTTGGGATAGACGGGAAAGGAGGGTGGATTTGCCGGCGTTGGGCAGGCCCACCAGGCCTACCTGGGCCAGGAGTTTGAGCTCCAAAAGGAGCCATCGTTCTTCCCCGGCTTCCCCTTTCTGGGCGAAACGGGGGGTGCGATGGGTAGCGGTGGCGAAGTGTTTGTTGCCCTTTCCGCCGCGTCCCCCCTTGGCGGCGATAAAGGTTTGACCCTCTTCGGTCAGATCGGCCAGGATTTCCCCGCTTTCCGCGTCCCGGACCAAGGTCCCCAAGGGGACGAAAAGGGTGAGGTCCTCCCCCTTTCTCCCGTTTTTATCGTTTCCTTGGCCGTTACCGCCTTTGGGGGCCTTGAAATGGGTGCGGAGGCGGAAGTCCAAGAGGGTTTGACAGCGACCGGTGGCGGTTATTCGGATATCGCCGCCCTTTCCGCCGTCTCCGCCGTCCGGACCCCCGCGCGGTTTAAACCGTTCCCGGCGGAAGCTGACGCAACCGTTGCCTCCGTCTCCGGCACGGACATATATCTTGGCTTCGTCGTAGAATTTCAAGGATGATTGGATGGGGGCGGAAAGGGACGGCGGTTGAGCGGATCAGACCTTGATAAACGGCCGTCCTCAGAGGCTTGGGACGGCCGTAGGCAAAAAGAAAAAGGATCGGTTTTCCTTGATCCGGCGGACGATTCCTCAGGAAGTTGCGTAAACGCTGACCCTTTTGCGGTCCTTGCCCCAGCGTTCAAATTTGACCACCCCGTCTATTTTGGCAAAGAGGGTGAAATCCTTTCCCATTCCCACATTTTGTCCGGGATGAAACTTGGTCCCTACCTGACGGACCAAAATATTGCCGGCCTTGACCTGCTGCCCGGCATAGCGTTTGACCCCGAAACGCTGGCCTTGACTGTCCCGGCCGTTGCGGGAGCTGCCTCCGGCCTTTTTATGAGCCATGGTTACACTCCTTGTATCGCTTTGATCTTTATCTGGGTGTAGGGCTGGCGATGGCCGACCAGCTTTTTATAACCCTTGCGTCTTTTGTGTTTGAAGACCAGGACCTTGCGGTTGCGCCCTTGATGGAGGATTTCCGCGGTCACCGAAACCCCTTCCAGAAAAGGTCTTCCCACCAGGATCTCCTGGTCCCGGGCGACAAAAAGGACCTCAGGGATGGATACGGTCTCCCCCTTTTCGCCCTTCAGGGACTCGACGCGAAGCACATCTCCCGGGGAAACTTGATACTGTTTCCCCCCGGTTTGAATAATGGCATACATGACCCTACCCTCGGAAAAAATTTAAAAATTAAATATACCTAAAAAAATTTTTTCTGTCAACCCAAAATAAAAAGTCAATGGACATAAAAACGGGGGTTGGTTTGTCCCATCAGGCAAAACAGTTCATAAGAGATGGTCCCGGCCTTCAGGGCCAGTTCATCGGGGGTGACGGCCTGTTTCCCCTGGCTCCCCATGAGAACGACCTCTTCCCCGGCCTTGACGCCGAGGTTCGAGGCGAGGCGGACGACGATCAAGTTCATGCACACCCGGCCGATTACGGGGAACCGTCTGCCCCGGATCAAGACCGCTCCTTTATTGGAAAGGGAACGCAGGTAGCCGTTGGCGTATCCCACGGGAATGACGGCCACCGTTGTGGGACGACGGGTTTGGTATAGGCCGCCGTAACTGACCTGGACCCCGGCCGGGAGCCTCTTCACCTGAAGGATACGGCTCTTCAAGGACATGATCGGCCGGACCTGGGGCGTCCCTTTCCATCGGGGTCCAACGGCGGGCCGGCAACCGTAGAGGAGGATCCCCGGCCGGACGAAATCGAGGCGGCTTCGGGGTAGATGGAGCAACGCGGCGCTGTTGGCCATATGGTTTTCCGTCAAGGTCAATCCCCGCTCCCGGGCCAGGGCCAGGGCCTCCTCATAACGCGACCATTGCAGGTGATTATAGGGCCTTTCTCTTTCGTCGGCCTGGCCGAAGTGGGAGGTCAAGCCCTTGATCCAAAGGCCTTTCCATTTCTTCGTTTTCTCCAGGAATTGAGGCAGTTCATTCCAGGGAACCCCCAATCGTCCCATCCCGGTATCCACTTTCAGGTGGACGGGGACGACCGTCTTTTCCCTGAGGGCGGCGTGATGAAGGGCTCGGGCCGACTCGAGGGAATAGACCACAGGGGTGAGGCGGTAGCGGAGGCACAAGGGCGCCTCCTCGGGGGTGACCCCGAGAAGCAGGATGATCGGTACCTGGGGACCTAAGGCCTTGCGGACCATAATCCCTTCTTCGGCCGAACCCACGGCCAGGGCCGGGACTTTCAGCTTTCCCAATTCCCTGGAGATGGGGATCAGTCCGTGACCGTAGGCGTCGGCTTTGACCACGGCCATGACCCCCGTTCCGGGGGGGAGGCTGTTCCTTAAGGACCGATAATTTTCCCTGAAGACGGCCAGATCAATTTCCAGCCAAGAGGTCGGTGAAGGGGAGGAGGTGAGGTTTTTCATGGGGCCTCGAAAAAATTATGCAGTCATTTTATTCCGTTGAAAGGAGTCGGTCGCTTAATCCTTGACAAGGCGTCCGCTTTTTCCTTAATCTTTTTTTATGGCACGTTTCAAGAAAAATTTCATCTTTTGTTTGATCCTTTCTTGGGTGTTTTTTATAGGCGGCCTTTGGCCCGCCGATTCCCTGGGCCGATCTTCCCCGCCCGCCGCGAAAAAAACGATCAAGCACAAGAAAAAAAACCCTTCCACCTCCAGGTTGAGGAAGGCGCAAAAAAAGAAAAAAAAGATCGTCTCCAATAGGGTGCGAAAGGTCCACCCGGTCAAGAAAGGAGGACAGACAGGCAGGACCGTGGCCGTCTGTCCGCCTTTTCCCATTCGCCCCAACCCCTCGTCACCGGTCGGCGGGACCTTGCAACAACTGGTGGAGAGTGAAATCTCCTATCTCAAGGCCCGTGGGTATTTCCTGCCTGACGACGAGATTTCTCTCCAGGTCTTCGACCTGGGGGAAAAAAGGATGTTGGCCGACATCAACGGCCGGGTGATCCGCAACGCCGCCAGTTTGATCAAGCCTTTCGTCATGCTGGCCGTTTACGAGGCCATCGCCAGGCAGGAATTCCCGGAGACCCCGGAAATCGAACATCAACTGACCCGGATGATCGCCGTCAGCGACAACGAGGCCACCAACGCCCTGATCCGCCGTTTGGGCAAGGGGGATCCTTTGCAAGGGATCATCGGTATCAACGCCCTGATGCGCAAGTTGGGCTTTGAAGATACGCGTTTAAAGGAATTGATCCCCGAAGGGGGCAGGACCTACGCCAATGAAACTTCGGCCAACGACAACACCCTATTTTACCGTTTGCTCTATGAACAGCGATTGATCAGCCCTTATTATTCCCAAAAGATGAACGGGATCCTTCTCAAGAACGTCCACGATCGGATCAAGACCCGAAAGATCAAAGAGGAAGGGGTGGCCGTGGCCGACAAGACCGGCTATGTGCGGGGCCTGAACGGGGACTGCGGCATCGTCTATCAAGGACAAAACGGCGGGAACGATTATGTCCTTTCCGTGATCATCGAAAACAAAAGAAGGCCGGCCGACGGGGCTTGGGGCAGGAGGAAGAGCGCGGTCATCCGTTACCTTTCCGATCGGATCTACGAGCGCTTAAAAAAAGGAAACGGCCTCACGGGCCGGGGATCTCACCTCTCCGCTTCTTCCCCTATCCACTCATAGACCCCGGCCAAGGCCGCTTCCAGGCGTTCGGGGTGACGGCCCCCGGCCTGGGCCATATCGGGACGGCCTCCCCCGTCTCCGCCTATGGCCTGGGAAATTCTCTTGATGATCTTTCCGGCGTGGAAGGGAGGGATCAGGTCCTTGGAGACGACGGTCACCAAAAGGACCTTGTCCTCCTTGATCCCGCCCAAGACGACGATCCCGGAATTCAGACGGTCCCGCAACGAGTCGGCCAGCTCCCGCAATCGTTTGGGGTCGGGATCCGGCACTTGGGCGGCCAGGACTTTAACGCCTTTGACTGTTTTGGCCTGCCCCAAAAGGTGTTCGATCCCTCCTCCTTTTAAAAGGGCCTTGTTCAACCGATCAACGGTCTTCTCCAGTTCCTTCTGCTGGGCGATGAGCTTTTCCAGGCGGGCCAAGAGGTCTTCCGGCCCCACCTTGAGCATTTCGGCCGCGGTCCTAAGGCGTTCTTCAAGCTGATGGACGACCTTCAAGGCCTCCCGGCCGGTTACGGCTTCGATCCTTCGGACGCCGGCGGCAATGCCTCCTTCGGAAAGGATCTTGAACAGACCCAGATCGCCGGTGCGGGCCGTATGGGTGCCGCCGCACAATTCCTTGCTGAAATCCCCCACCTCGACCAAGCGGACCCGGTCCCCGTACTTTTCTTCAAAGAGGGCGACGGCCCCGGCGGCCCGGGCCTCTTCATAGGCCATGACCTGTGTTCGGACCTCAAGGTTCCGCTGAATTTGTTCGTTCACCAGGGTTTCCACCTCTTGGATTTGTTCCGGCGTCAAGGCCGAATAATAGGAAAAATCGAAGCGCAGTCTTTCCGGGGTGACCAGCGATCCGGCCTGTTTGACCTGGTCCCCCAAGATGCGCCGTAAGGCCCCATGGAGCAGGTGGGTGGCCGTGTGGTTATGGGCCGTGGGCCGACGTTTCTCTTGGGCGACGGTGAGGGTGACCCGATCATTCAGGGAAAGGCGGCCTTCCGCCATACGGCCGCGGTGGAGGATCAATCCGGAAGGCAGGGAGAAGGTCTCTTCCACTTGAAATAGACCCTGAGGGGAAAGGATGGTCCCTTGATCCCCCACCTGACCGCCGGATTCGGCGTAAAACGGGGTCTCTTCGACGACCAATTCGCCGACCTCCCCGGCGGAAAGGGAGGACACTTCTTCTCCATCCCGTATAAGGGCCGTCACGACCGATCGGGTTTCCAGGGTATCATAGCCTACAAAACGGCTTTGGAGGCCGCGGTCCATCAGATGTTTGTACCCTTCCCGGAGTCGGCCTTCACCGCTCCCCTTCCAGGATTGGCGCGACATCTCCCGCTGCCTGGCCATGTGGCTTTCGAAACCCTCTTGATCCATGGTCAGTCCCGTGTCGCGGATCACGTCTTGGATGATGTCCAAAGGGAAACCATAAGTGTCGTAGAGTTTGAAGATCACGGAGCCGGGCAGAACGGTTTGTTTTGCTTCCTTAAGACGGGCCATTTCCTCCTGGAGGATCATGAGCCCGTGGTCCAGGGTCTCCAGGAACCTTTCTTCTTCCTTGAGAACGATTTGGGAGGTAAAGGAGCGGTGTTCGATCAGTTCGGGGTAGTCCTCCCCCATGGACTCGGCCGTCACTTGGGTCAGACGATACAAAAAGGGTTGGTCTATGCCCAAGACCTTGCCGAAACGGGAGGCCCGGCGGAGGATGCGTCGGACCACATACCCGCGACCTTCATTGGAAGGGATGGCCCCGTCGGCCAAGAGAAAGGCCAGGGCCCGGCTGTGATCGCAAATGACCTTGACGGCTACATCCTTTTCCTCTCCTTGTCCGAGGCCGATTCCGGAGATGTCCTTGACTCCGTTGATCAGGTCTTGAAAGAGATCGGTCTCGAAATTGCTCGGCACCTGTTGCAGGACGGCCGTGATCCGTTCCAGACCCATGCCCGTGTCGATGCTCGGCCGGGGCAAGGGGGTGAGTTGTCCCTGGGCGTCTCGGTTGAATTGCATGAAGACCAGGTTCCAGATCTCCAGAAAACGGTCGCAATCGCATCCGGGACCGCAGTCCGGCCGGCCGCAGCCCCTTTCCGGTCCCTGATCGATGAGGATCTCCGAGCAGGGTCCACAAGGGCCGGTGTCGCCCATGGACCAGAAGTTGTCCTTTTCCCCCAAGCGGACGATCCGTTCAGCGGGAAGACCGATGTCTTTATGCCAGATCTCCCAGGCCTCGTCGTCTTTCAGGTAGACCGAGGCGTAGAGGCGGTCGGCCGGGAGACGAAAGACCTCGGTCAAGAGATCCCAGGCCAGGCGAATGGCCTCGGCCTTGAAATAATCGCCGAAGGAGAAGTTTCCCAACATTTCAAAAAAGGTGTGATGCCGGGCGGTGCGGCCCACATTTTCCAGGTCATTGTGTTTGCCCCCGGCCCGGACGCATTTCTGGCTGGAGGCGGCCCGGACATAATCCCTTTTCTCTTCGCCCAGGAAGACCCGTTTAAAGGGCACCATCCCGGCGTTGGTGAAAAGCAGGGTGGGGTCGTCCCGGGGGATCAACGGGGCGCTCTTGACCACTTCGTGACCGTGATCCCTGAAATATTCCAAAAAGATCCTTCGAATTTCTTTGCCCGTTTTCAATGGATGGCCTCTTTGGTTTTCGAGTGGAAGGGCTTAGGCGTTTCAGGTGGCTTGGGCCGTCCCTTCCTTGATCAGACCGTAGGTCTGCTTGATTCGGTGTTCGATCTCCGCCAGGACCTCGGGATGTTCCTTGAGGTAGCTTCTGGCGTTGTCCCTCCCTTGTCCGATCCGGTTGCCGCCGTAGGCATACCAGGTCCCGCTTTTTTCCACGATGTCATGGGCCACGGCCAGGTCGAGGACATCCCCTTCCCGGGAGATGCCTTCCCCGTAGAGGATGTCGAATTCGGCCTCTTTAAAAGGCGGGGCGATCTTGTTTTTCACCACCTTGACCTTGGTCCGGGTCCCGACGATCTCCTGGCCGTCCTTCAATGTCCCGGTCTTGCGGATGTCCAGCCGCAGGGAGGCGTAAAATTTCAAGGCATTCCCGCCGGTGGTGGTTTCCGGGTTGCCGAACATGATGCCGATCTTCATCCGGATTTGGTTGATGAAGACCAGGGCCGTTTGGGTCTTGCTGATGGTGCCGGTGAGTTTCCTAAGGGCCTGGGACATGAGGCGGGCCTGCAGCCCCATATGGGCGTCGCCCATTTCCCCTTCGATCTCGGCCCGGGGGACCAAGGCGGCCACGGAATCGACGACGACGATGTCCATCGCCCCGCTGCGGACCAGGATCTCGGCGATCTCCAAGGCCTGTTCGCCGTGGTCCGGCTGGGAGACGAGGAGGTCGTCGCAGTTGACCCCCAACTTGGCCGCATAGGCGATGTCCAGGGCGTGTTCGGCGTCGATAAAGGCGGCCATGCCCCCTTTTTTCTGGGCCTCGGCGATGGTGTGTAAGGCCAAGGTGGTCTTACCGGACGATTCCGGTCCAAAGATCTCCGTAATCCTCCCCCTGGGTATCCCCCCGATGCCGGTGGCGATGTCCAGGGAAAGGGAACCGGTGGAAATATAAGGGATGTCGGTGCTCAAGGCCTCGGCGCCGAGACGCATAATGGATCCCTTACCGAACTGCTTTTCGATCTGGCTCATGGCCATCTCGATAGCCCTGCTTTTTTCGTTGACGGTTTTTGCCTCGCCTTTCATACGGCCTCCGATTCCGTGTAAATGTTCACTGCTTAAAAGTGGAATGGATTAGTGTCTTATGGGTTCGCCCTTGCCCCTCCATCCTCCTTCAGGGGAAAGACCTGTAAAGGGGTATAGATAGGGCCGGAGGGTTTCAAATCGCTGCGATAAAGAATTACCTGTTCGATATCAAAGGGGGCCGTTTCCTGCCATCGGGTCCCTTTCAAGGCCTCGACCAGACCCTTTTCCGCCGCAGGGGCCTTGTTTCTGCCCAAAGTGAGATGGGCCTTAAAGGGCCGATCCTCCCGCGGGATGCCCACGGCGGCCAAGGCCTCTTCTACGCCTTTATACAGTTCGGTCAAGGCCGTGAGATCGCCCCCCAGGCCCAACCAGATGACCCGCGGTCGCACCAGGTTGGGAAATCCGCCGAGGTCTTTCAAGGTCAGCCGGAACCGTCCCTTTGCGGTAATGACCGGTGCGAGGGTCCGTTTGATCAAATCCACCGTCTCCAAGGGGACGGAACCGAAGAATTTCAAGGTCAAGTGGACTTGGTCCGGCGAGACCCATTTTACTTTTGAAGGGGTCCGGGCCAAGGTTTGGATCAGGCCTCTCACCTCGTCCTTCGGGGCCCGGGGGATCTCAACGGCCAGAAAGGTGCGTATCATCCAACAAGCATTCCCTGACCCGATTCAGGGCCGTTTGAGCGGTCATGATCTTGATTTGGGCGCGGTTTCCCCGGAAAAGATAAGGTTCGCAAAAGCAGCCACCTTTGTAAGCGAGGGCGATCCAGACCATACCTACCGGTTTTTCCGGGGTGCCCCCTCCCGGTCCGGCGATACCGGTGACGGCCAATCCCCAGTCCGTTTTGCTTTTGGCCCGGACCCCTTCGGCCATGTATCGGGCGGTTTGCGGACTGACCGCCCCGTAGCGGGAAAGGACCCGGGCCGGGACGCCGAGGAGTTCTTTTTTGGCCCGATTGCTGTAGACCACCAATGAACGGTCAAAGTAAGCGGAACTCCCCGGGACGGCGGTCAGGCGGTGTCCGATCAATCCACCGGTACAGGACTCGGCCACGGCAAGGGTCTGTTTGGTCTTAAGGAGCAGTTCGCCGAGGACCTCCTCCAGGGTGAGTCCGTTATCGGAGATGACATGCCGGCCCAAGACCTCCGCCACCTTTTCCCCGAAACGATCCAAGAGCCGATCGGCCTCTTTGGTCTTTCCGGCCTTGACACTGGCCAGGACTAATAGTTCCGGAAAGTCCGGATAATATCCCAGGGTCAGGGTGGGAAAGGCTTTCACCTCCTCGGCGAGTTTCTCTTCCACTTCCGTTTCCATGAGCCCGAAGATGCGGTAGGTCCGGCTTCGGATGACATCCCGTTCCGTATAGTGCTGCAATAGATAGGGAATGACGCGACGGTCCAGGACCCTTTTCATTTCTTCGGGAATGCCGGGGAGGAAAAAAAAGGTCCTGTCTTTTTCGGTCAACATGAACCCGCAGGTCTTCGGCCGGGGATGGAAGACCTCCGAGCCCTGGGGGAGCCAGGCCAATTTTTCCAGGACCGGATCCCATGGGATGTCCCTTCGGTCCAGATAACGCCGCAGCTCTTCCTGCAGTCCTTTGTGCAATACCAATGGGCGGTTAAAGGCCTTGCCCACCGCCTCGACGGTGATATCGTCCCCTGTGTTGCCTAATCCCCCGCTGACCAGAACGATGTCGGCCCTTTTCCCGGCTTCCTTCAAGGCCGAGCGGATGCTTTTCAGATCGTCGCCGACGAAAACGATACGGGTCACGGAAAAGCCCAAGGCGGAGAGTCGGGCCGCGGCATATATGGTGTTTTGGTCGGCCACGCTGCCGTGGATCAGTTCGTTTCCTATACCGATGATTTCTATTTTGGCAGCCAATATACCCAGAGCCTCAATAGGACCTGACCGTATACCCCGGCCAGGACGTCGTCCATGACCACCCCCCAACCTCCCGGCAGGCGCCGTTCCATGGACCGGACGGGAAAAGGCTTGACGATATCCAGGAAGCGGAAGACAAAGAAACCGATCACGGCCAGCTTCCAGGAAAAAGGCAAGCCCACGAGGGTGGTGCAATAACCCACGATCTCGTCCACCACCACCAGGGACGGATCCTTTTCCCCCAAGATCTTTTCGCATCGCCCGGCCAAAAATACGGCCGCCAGGATCATCCCGCTCAAGACCAGGACCTGGGGGCCGAGGGTAAGGCCGGACAAGGCATAGGCGATGGGCAACCCCCAGAGGTTGCCGAAGGTCCCCGGGGCGACGGGCATATACCCCCATCCGGCCCCGGAGGCGAAAAATAAGATGACCCGTCGAGAAAAACCGTTTCTTTCAGGAGGCAAAAGGGTTCCTTTGCTATCCGGGGATCACCGGCGAAAAACAGGCCGGATTTGTGCCCTCGAGGGAGGCATCGCAACAAACATATTTGTATTATTTTATCCTTCGATTGTCAAGGATTCCCTCCTGGATCCTGAAAAAGGGGCGATAATCATACCCAAGGAGCTTAAAGTGTAGTATGGTAAAAAAGAAAACCTTTTCAAAAAGGAGAAAAAGGAACCATGATCAACGGATCCTATGAGGAGAAGGTCGTCCGCCTGGCCCGCTTGAAAGGGATCGAGACGGATTACCGGGATGTCCGCGGAGAAATCCGCTCCGTCCCCCTGAAGACCCTGACCAAGGTCCTTGAGGCCTTGGGTTGCCCGATAGGATCGGAGGAGGAGCTGGACTCGGTTTTGGCCGAGGAAGAAAACATAGGAGCAGATTTCTTCACCGAGACGGTCTTGGTTTTGGGTCAGGACCGCCTGCCCGAGGCATTGGAACTGCATTTCTTCCTCCCTTCCGCCGTGGCCAGAGGAGAGGGCCTTCCCCCGGATTTACGGGTGCGGATGACCATCGAAGAAGAAGGGGGGCGCCAGGTTTATCATGTCCTTTCTCCTTTAAACCTTTCCCTGTTGGAAAGGGTCGCCATAAACGGGAAAGAAAAGATCCGCGTGGGTTTACCTTTCCCCCGGGAACTCCCTCTGGGTTACCACCGCATTCACCTCTTCATCGAGCAAGGCAAGAGGCGGTTTGAACAAGCGATTGAGGTGGTCATCGGTCCGCCCCGGGCCTTTTTGCCGTCTTGTCTAAAGGGGGAAGGGAAAAAAGCGGGTCTGATGATTTCCTTGCCCGGTCTGCGTTCCCGGAACAACTGGGGCATCGGGGACTTCGGCGACTTGAAGGCCTTGATCACCTGGGCCGTTAAGCGCTTGAAGGTAGGACTCATCGGGCTTTTGCCCCTTCACGCCTTGGCCAACCGCGAGCCTTACAACATCAGCCCTTATTATCCCTTAAGCCGGTTTTATCGGAACCCCATTTACTTGGCTGTGCCCCTCATGGAAGACTATGCCGAATCCTTGACCGCTCAGGCCATGACCGAACAAGAAGAGGTCCGCCATCTGTTGGAGGATCTTAGGAGATCGGAAAGGGTCCGTTTTTCCGAGGCGGCCCGATTGAAGATGGCCGTTCTGAAAGAGGTCTTCCGTCACTTTTTCGATCATCATTGGAATCGCTCGGGTCCGATGAGCCCCCGAAAAAGGGCCTTTATGGCCTATTTGGAAAGGGAAGGAGAAGGATTGGACCGGTTCGCCACCTATTGCGCCTTGGCCGACTTTTTTCAAGAAGGCCGCCCCCCTTTGCCCACCTGGAAAGACTGGCCCATCCCTTTTCAAGACCCTTGCTCTCCGGAGGTGGAAAGGTTTAAGGCGGACCATGAACCGGAGGTCTTGTTCCACAAATATTTGCAATGGCAAGTGGAAATCCAGTTGACCCAGGTGCAGGAATGGGCCGAAAGGCAAGGGGCGGCCATCGGTCTTTATCACGATTTGGCCTTGGGCTGCGATCCCTGGGGGGCCGACACCTGGGCCTTCAGGACCTTCCATCAAGAAGGTTTCACGGTCGGCGCCCCACCGGATGATTTCGCCCCTCAGGGACAGGCCTGGGGCTTTTATCCGCCCAAAGGCGAGGGATATCGGAGGGACGGCTACCGGCACTTCGGCCGGGAGATCCAGAAAAACGCCTTTCCCGGCGGGGCGTTGCGGATTGATCATGTCATGAAATTCTCCCGTCTTTTTTGGATCCCCGACGGGTTTCCGGCGGCGGAGGGTGTTTATGTCCGTTATCCCCTGAAGGAATATCTCCAGGTCCTGGCCCTGGAGAGCGTCCGCCAGGGGACTTTGATCATCGGTGAAGACTTGGGGACCGTCCCTCCGGGGTTCAGGGAGACCATGAGGGAGTGGGGGATCTTTTCCTACCGATTGTTCTATTTCGAGAAGGATGACCAAGGGAGACTGTTGGACCCCCAGGCCTATCCCGAAGAGGCTCTGGCGGCGGTGAGCACCCATGACCTTCCCCCCTTGGCCGGTTTCTGGTCCATGGCCGATATTCGATTGCGCAGGGAATTGGGGTTGATCCCTGACGATCGGGGGCTGCATCTGGCCTTGGCTGAGCGGCTCCGCGAAAAAAGGAAGATGATCGATCGTCTCCGTGAATTGGGTTTTCTCTCCGAAGAGGCCGCCAGGGAACTCCATGGCCAAAAAGATCCTTGGGTGACCGAGGACCTGCATCGGGCTGTTTTGTCCTTTATCTTCCATACCCGGTCCAAGCTGGCCGTGGTCGGATTGGAGGATCTCTTTTTGGTCCGGGAACAACTCAATATGCCCGGTACGGTGGATGCTTATCCCAACTGGTCGAGGAAGGCCCCTTATACCCTTGAAGAACTGTGGGATCATCCAGAGGCCCAGGACAAGGCCCGGCTCTTTCGAGAATTGGTGGAGGATTCAGGGAGGTAAAGGAAGGGGAGTTTATGTTTAATAAATAAAAAGGCCGGTAAGGGCTTTACCGGCCTTTTGATTTTTTTCTTTTGAGGATTATCTCCGGAAGGGGGGAGCTCCTAAAATTCCTTAAAGTCCTCATCCAGGGGGATGACCTGGGAGGGTTTTATTTCCTTAGTTCGCGGGGCAGGGGATACGAAACGGTCTGATGGCTTTGGTGAGGATTCTTTATAGGCCAAACCCTTTGTCGGCCGCCCGGTGGTGTGCCCCGCCTTCTTCATCGGGGCGCCGGGACCACCTTTCAGAAAGGGGAGGGACAGGCCGTTTTCGGGATTTTGTCCGTTCAACAATAAGGCTAATTCTTGGACGAACCCGGTCAGCCTTTCGGCAAGGTTGTGGATTTCAGCCGCGGCCGAGGCCGATTCCTGGGCGCTGGCCGTATTCTTTTGTGTCACCTGGTCCATCTCGTTGACCGCCTTGCTCACCAGGGAAATCCCTTGGGCCTGTTCCTGACTGGCCGCGGCGATTTCTTCGATCAACTGGCTGACCTTTTCCGAGACCTCCACATTCTTTTTAAAGGCCTCCTGGGTAGCCATGGTCAGTTGGTGGCCGGTTTTGATGGACTTAATCGTATTTTCGATCAAGGTGGTGGTGTTTTTCGCCGCTTCGGCGGCGCGCATGGCCAGGCTCCTTACTTCATCGGCCACCACAGCGAAGCCGGCACCGGCCTCTCCGGCTCGGGCCGCTTCCACCGCCGCGTTCAGGGCCAGGAGGTTGGTTTGAAAGGCGATTTCATCTATGGTCTTGATAATGTTTCCGGTTTCCTCGCTGGAACGGGTGATTTCCCCTATGGAGGCGGCCAGTTGGGTCATATGGGAACTGACATTCCCGATGATCTGGCTCACTTCCCCCATCATCGTCCGGGCCTGCTGGGCATTGTCGGCATTCTGTCGGGTCATGGCCGACATCTGTTCCAGGGAGGCCGAGGTCTCCTGCAGACCCGAGGCCTGCCGGGATGACCCTTCGGCCAAGGACTGGCTGGCCGAGGCTACCATTTCCGAAACCCGGATGACCTGATCCGTCCCTTCCTGGATCCCATGGACCACCTTGGCGATGGGCCTGGTGATGGTGTAAGTGAGGAGGGCCCCTATACCTGCGCCCAAAATGACGCTGAGAAAGGCCAAGACCCAGGACCACTTTATCCTTCTTTCCGCCGATTTTTGGGCTTCCTCCAGACGCTGATCGAGGGATTTCAGCCAGCCGGCGGTGGACTCCTCCAGACCTTTTAGCATATCCCTCCACAGGGGAACCCCTTCGGTCTTAAAAAGGTTTCGAGCCTCTTCGACCTTGCCCTCGGTCACAAGGGTCAGGAGGCGATCCCTTTGAGAAAGAAAGCGGTCCACCTTTTGCTTAAGGTCGTTGGTTTCGCCCGACAAGGCATTCAGATCCCGTAAGCGGTCCCGGAGCTTTTGGTCCCTTTCCCTTAAGGTGTTTATCCGGGAAGAAAGTTCTTTGGGCTCTTGGTTTTTTTCCTGGAAGAGTGGTTCGAGCGTATCCCGGGATTGGAATAAGATTTCCCTCACTTCCGATAGGGCCCCATAAACCTTTGCTTGTTCGGCCCCGAGTCCTCGGGTGACCTTGCCTAAGGAGCGATTTCCGCTAAAGGCGAGATAAACGGCGAGCAAGGTCATCGCCGCGACCCCTGCGAAGCTAATGATGATCTTGGCCCCCAATTTTATTTTGATCATGAGGCAGACCTCTCCTTCTTCCGTTTTCAACCCTGCGGTCGGACGGATCCACGGGATCTATAGAAGCCGACGGTCAAATCCTCTTAAGGTTTCCCCTGCTTCTCCTTTTTGCCTGGCCCGGTGGGTTTGTTTTTTGCGTTTCGAAGGACATCCATGATTTCCTCCATGTCGAAACGCCAGGAATCACCCAATCGGAAAGCAGGGATTTCACCGTTGCCGGCCAGTTTGTAAATGGTAGACTCCGATAGTTTCAGGTATTGTCCCAATTCTTTGGCAGTAACGATCTTCACGGGAAACCCTCCTTTTCCTGTTATGAGGTCTATCGGCATTTCGGCCCAGAAACTTTAATCGGGATATGGAAAAAATTTGAGGGGAAAAAAGGATAAAAAGGCTGGAAGGCCGGGGCAGAGAAAAGGGAGTAAAAGGGGAGAACGGGAAAAAAACGGTTCCTCCCCGGGAGCAAAAGGTTTTTCGGCCCTTTCAAGAAGGGCTGATTCAATTTCTACGAGGAGGAACCGTTTCGGAAGCGGACGGGCCTAAAATTCCAATTTTTTCAAGGCCTCTACAAGACTCTGGACCGCTGCGGCCGATTTTTTCAGGGCCTGATCCTCTTCCGGGGTCAGGCGGATCTGGATGATCTCTTCGATGCCGTTTTTCCCCAGTTTGACCGGGACGCCGATGAAGAGGTCTTTGATCCCGTATTCGCCGGTCAAATAGGCGGCACAGGGCAGGATCTTTTTCTTGTCCTTGAGGATGGCCTCGGCCATTTCGCAGGCGGCCGAAGCCGGGGCGTAAAAGGCGCTTCCCGTTTTTAACAAAGAGACGATTTCCGCCCCGCCGTCCCGGGTGCGTTGGACCAGGCGGTCTATGGTGGATGGATCCATCAATTCGGTGATGGGGATGCCGGCTACTGTGGAATAGCGGGGCAGCGGGACCATGGTGTCCCCATGCCCGCCGAGGACGAAGGCCTGGGTGTTCTCTACGGAAACGTTCAGTTCCATGGCGATAAAGGCCCGAAAACGGGCCGAATCCAGGACGCCGGCCATGCCCATGACGCGGTTTCGGGGGAAGCCGCTGACCTCGTAGGCCACATGGCACATGGCATCCAGGGGGTTGCTGACGATAATGAGGATCGCATCGGGGGAATAAGGCACGGCTTGGGAAACGACGGATTTCATGATCTTGGCGTTGGTGGCCAACAAGTCGTCCCGACTCATTCCCGGCTTGCGGGGTACGCCGGAGGTGATGATGATGATGTCCGAACCACGGGTGGCTTCGTAATCGTTGGCCCCGGTCAGATGGGCATCGTGTTTTTCGATGGGGGCGGCTTCGGCCAAATCCAAGGCTTTGCCGAAAGGCAGGCCTTCAAGGATGTCCACCAAGACCACATCGGCCAGTTCTTTTTCGGCGATGCGTTGGGCCGTCGTGGCCCCCACATTACCCGCACCGATCACGGAAATTTTTTGTCTCATGGTTTTTCTCCTTTTTAAGGTTTAGGCGTAATCCGGGAGGGATTGCGGCCATAATTAAGGAAGAAACCTCGGCGAAAGGCATTATAGGAAAGGATAGGATCCTGTGCAAGGAGAAAACGCAAGGGAGGACTAAAGGAGGGCCAGGCTGAGGAAGGGGATATAGGTAATGAGGATCAAGGTTACAAGGAGGATCACAAGGTAGGGGATGGAGGCCCGGTAAAGTTCCAGGACGGGTTTTTCGAAACGGATGCTGGCGATGAACAGGTTGATCCCCAAGGGAGGCAGGGAGGCCCCGATTTCCAGGTTGGTCAAAAGGATGATCCCCAAATGGACCGGATGGAGTCCGTAGGCCTGGGCCACGGGGACGATCAAGGGGACCAAAATGATCAAGGCCGGAAACATGCCCAGGATACATCCGGCCAAAAGGAGAAACCCGTTCAAAAGGAGCAGGAAGATCATCGGCTGATGGATATGGAGTTTCAAGAAATCCAGGACCTTCATGGGTATTTCTTCATTGATTAAGGTGTTGGTCAGACCGAAGGAGACACCGAGGATGATCAAGATGCCGCCCACCAGGACCGTGCTTTTGGTGAAGACCGCCGTCAGGGCTTGAAACTTGAGGTCCCGGTAAATAAAGACCTCGACGATCAGGACATAGACGGCGGTCAGGACGGCGGCTTCACTGACGGCCACCACGCCGGAATATATCCCGCCGATGACGATGAAGGGGAGGGGGATCTCCCAGATCGATTCTCGGACCGCCTTACCCAGTTCCCGAAAGCTGAAGAGGGGTCGGGCCACCCCTACCTTGAACCCTTTCCACGAGCTATAGAGGGCCAACATGAAGACCATAACCAGACCGGGAACGATCCCGGCCAAAAACATCTGGTCGACACTGGTTTGGGACACCACCCCATAAATGATGAGGGGGAGGCTGGGGGGGAAAAGGAGGCCCAGGGTCCCGGAGGTGGTGAGCAACCCCAGGCTGAATCGCTCGGGGTATTTCTGCTCCCGGAGGGCCGGAAACAGTAGGCCCCCCAGGGCGATGATGGTCAAGCCCGTGGCGCCGGTCAAGGCGGTAAAGACGGCCGACACGGCCAGGGCGATGACTGCGAGTCCACCGGGTAGCCAGCCCAAAAGGGCGTTGGAAAGTCGGACCAATCGGGATGGGGCCCGGCTTTCGGCCAGGATGTAGCCGGCCAAGGAGAATAAGGGCAGGGCCACCAAGGTGGGGGTGTGGGCCAGTTTATAGAGCTCGATGACCATGGCCGTCAGATCAATACCGTTGGAGAAGAGGAAGATCAGTCCGCTGACGGCGATGACGATGAAAAGAGGGGTCCCCATCAGGGCCAAAACGACGGTAATGGCGGTAGTAATCAGGCCCATGAACGTCTTCCTTCCCCCTTGAATGCCTCTATGATCATACCCTTTTTGTTTTTCCTCGGGTTTTGGGTAGGCGCTCAAAAGTGATCACAACACATTGGCCGTCGGGGCAGAGGGGGGCCCTTTTTTCTTGACCAAGGAGGGGAGCTTGGCCAGAAAGCGAAGGCCCATGACCGAGAGCATCACCGGTATGATCGCCTGGGAAACCCAGATGGGTAGGCCCAGGGCCAAAGTCTTCCCCACTTCGTATTCGGAGCGGACGAAACGGACGGCCGGCATGACCAGGAGGAAACAGACGCCGGCGGAGATGAGATAGATACCGGCGAATAACCAGGACCGGGCCCTGGGCGGCAGCCTTCCGGAGAGGAGATCAATGGAGATGTGGCGGTCTTGGCCTGTCGCCGCTGAAGCCCCCAGGAGGGCCACCCAGAGGACCAGGTGACGTAGGAGGGGGTCGATCCAAAAAAGACTGATGGAAAGGAGGTTGCGGAAGAGGATCTGCAACAGGCCCAGAAAGAGCATGGCCGCCAAAAAGAAGGCCAGGAGATACGCTTCCAGGCGGTTCAGAAAAGTCCAAACCTTTTGCAAAGGGGAAGAGGAAGGAGTCATCAGTTTTCTTTACGCAGGCCTTGCAGGATGGCCTTGACCTCGGCCAGGGTTTTTTTGGAAAAGACCTCGTCCCCCAGGGTGTCCACCCCTTTTAAGGATAAGGCCTGCATTTCCTTGACCTCTTTCTCGTTGGGGGAAACCAACTTGATCCCCTGCCGGGTAAGGACCTCGATGGCCTTCTGGTCTTCTTGGCGTACCGTTTCCTTGAGCAGGGTCAGGTGCCTTCGAAAGACCTCTTCCACAGTGGATCGAAGGGCGGGCGGAATCTTTTCATAGGCCGATTTGTGCAGGACGGCCGCCCCTACGGTGTAGGACAGGGGCACATCGGTCATGTATGAGACCTTGGTGAACCACTGCATGGAGATGGCCGCCGCCGGTGAGGCGTAGACCGTGTCGATCATCCCGGTCTGAAGAGAAACCAGGACGTCAGGGATGCCCAAGGGGATACCGTTGACTCCGAGTTCTTTGAAGACGGCCCGGCCGATGGCCGTATCCTCCCAGATCCAGACCTTGCCCTTGCGGAGATCGGCCGCGCTCCGGATGGGGTGTTTGGAAAAGAGATAAATGAACCCGGATTCGGCCCAACCCATGATCTTGAAGCCGTTTTCCCAAACCCCTTTTTCGAAATGGGGGATCATCTTGGCCAGGACGGTGTCCACTTCTTTGTAATTGCGAAAAAGGGAGGGGATGATGAGGACCTTGATATCCTTGAAGATGAGGCCCAATCCGCCACCGGAAAAAAAGCCCCCTTGGATCTGCCCGACTTTGATCTTCCGGAGCATGTCTTCTTCATCCCCCAGGATCCCTCCGGGAAAGACACGCAAAGACACCTGATCGCCGGTTTTTTGAGAGAGTTCCCGGTTGATGTCGCGAAAGGCCTTGACCCAGGTGCTTCCTTCCGGGGCCAGGGTCCCGATCTTCAGGATGATCTTTTCCGACGCCCCCCACAGGGGAGAGGCGCCGAGGAAGAAGGCGGAAAGGAATAGACAGGCCGCGGCCGAAGAGATCCTTGCCCTGCCATTCCCCTTACGACGGGAAGACGGTCCTGACGCCGTCCCGTTTTTTTCGACTCGGGTGTTGTTCCGACGGCTGGGTATTGTTGCACCTATCTTGAAGCGGTGTGCCGACATAGTTCCTCCTCAGAACAATTCTTCCGTTTGACTGAGCAGCTTTTTGGCCTTTGCCTTGGCCAAGGTATTGAACAAAGTCAGGTCGGGTTCGGTATCGGCCGGCAGGGTGAGGACACGATTCAAGGTGTTGACGAAGAGATCCCGATCCAGGCGTTGACGGGCATAATATTGGGCATAATAAACCTGGGTCATTAGGAATTTGTCCTGGGCGTATTTCAAGGCCTGTTGAAAATGGTATTCGGCCTTCTTTAGATCCCCTCCGTACTGGGGAGGCCGCAGGGAAAGAAGGACGGCCTGAAAGAGGTGGGGGCCGCCGTAGAAGTAACCTGGATCCAACTCGAGAACCCGCTGCATCATCGATTCCACCCGGGGGAGATCGGCCATGCCTTCCGGCCCGTCCGATCCTTGGGCGATCCAGGAAGCCCAGGTGTTGGCTACATTGAAGAGGAGGGGGACGAGGGTCTTGTCCGCGGCCTGAACCCTTTCCTGAAAAAGAGGTATGGCCATGGTCGAGGCCCCTTGAAACAGGGGGTTCAGTTCTAAGGCCTTGAGGGCATAATCCTTGGCCCGTTTGAGCAGCAAGGCCGCCCTTTCCGTTTCTTCCTCCTCCAGGCTGGAGGCATAGGCCCCATAGGCCTGGGCGGCGGCCAACAGAAGCTCCTGGTTGTTCGGATGAGAGGCGATCAGGCTGTCAAGTAAAAGTAAATAGGCCGGCAGACTTTGCCGGACCAGAAGGATGTCCTGCTCCCGCCCAATGGATTGGGCCAATCCTTTAAAAAGACCAACGGCGCTGTCTCCGATCCATTGGCGGGTGAAAAGGCACCCTTCTAAAGAGAAAGAGAGAAGGAGCAGGAAACAGGTAACCGTTCGGCGGAAACGGTGGCTCATGGGGGAAAAATAGCACCCTTCCCACCGTGGGTCAAGAAAAACCCTTCCTTCTTTTGGGAGAAAAGGTCCTTTTCCGGGCCGTTCATGACCGTGGCTGGACGAGGGATGACCCGGGTATTTTTGACTTGTCTTTTTCGCCTCCCTCCTTTATTAATCGGCTCATCAACGGGATGGACCCGATGGGGCTGCATTCTTCAGCGGATGGTTGTCTTATTGGATGGTCTGGATCAATGGTCTTATGAGGCACATTTCCGGAGGTGGAGGATCGTCCGGCCTTGACTGTCATCTTTGACCTCGGTGGGGTACTCTTTACCTGGGATCCGGAAAGGATCATCGCCCGGGTCTTTAAGGACCCGGAAAGGCGGTCTTTGGTCGGCCAGGCCGTTTTCGAGCATCCCGACTGGCGGGAAATGGACCGGGGTCTGCTTTCCTACGAAGAGGCCACGGAAAGGGCGGTGAAGCGCACCGGATTGCCCCGAAAGGACCTTCAGGCCCTGTTTCGCTGGGTGCCCCTTTCTTTGGTGGGGATCCCGGAGACCGTGGCCTTGGTGCGGGAACTCAAGGCCAAAGGACATGCCCTATATTACCTGTCCAACATGCACCGTCCGGCCATGGAATACCTGGAAAGGGTCTACACCCTTTGGCCGCTTTTCCGCGGCGGGGTGTTTTCCTGTCGGGTCCATTGGGTGAAACCGGAGCCGGAGATTTATCAGGCCTTGCTCGATCAGGAAGGCCTTTCTCCGGAGGGGGCCGTGTTCATTGACGATACCCGGGCCAATCTCGAGCCGGCCGAGCGGTTGGGATTGAAGACCATCCTCTTTCAAGGGGCCGCGTCTTGTAGGGTCAGACTTTTGGAGTTGGAAAAACAACTTAAGGGATAAAAGGAGGGATGCCCTGCCCCGGGACCTTTCCTGGGCAGGCAGGGGGATGGGGAAATCTTTCACCCAGAAAGGAGAGAAAATGGAAGACTTGAAAAATGAACCCCAACAGTTACCGATTAACACCGTGGACGAAATGTCCCGGGGGCGGTTCAGCAACACCATGCTGGTTACCCACGGCCCGGAAGAATTTATCATGGATTTTCTTCTCCAATCCCCCAACGGACCCCATTTGGTTTCCCGGGTGATCGTCACACCGGGACACATGAAACGTATCGTTCGGGCCTTGCAGGAAAACCTGGAAAAGTACGAGAGCCGTTTCGGGGAGATCCGCCTTGTGGAACCGCCGAGCACGGTGGTCCAATGATACGGTCAAAGGCAGGGGAAAGCGGGCCCGGGGGCCGGTAATCCCATCGCCCCCCGGGCCTTTAGGAAGGGTTGACTTTTTCAGCGGGAGAGGTCAAATCGATCCAGGTTCATCACCTTGTCCCAGACGCGGATGAAGTCGCGCACGAATTTTTCTTTTCCGTCGGCACAGGCGTAAACCTCGGCGATGGCTCGGAGTTGGGCATCATGGCCGAAAATAAGATCCACCCGTGTAGCCGTCCACCTTCGTTCGCCCGTCTTTCGGTCGCGGCCTTCGAAGAGGTTTCCTTTATCGGAAAGGGGCTGCCAAACGGTTCCCATATCCAAAAGGTTGATGAAGAAGTCGTTGGTCAGCGTCTCCGGTTGATGGGTGAAGACCCCATGGGGGGATCCGCCGTAATTGGCCTTTAAGACCCGGAGCCCTCCGAGGAGGACCGTCATTTCCGGGGCGGTCAGGGTTAAGAGCTGGGCCTTGTCCACCAGGAGGTGTTCGGCCGGGACGGCGTAGTCCGTCTTGAGGTAGTTGCGAAACCCGTCATAGATGGGTTCCAGGACGGCGAAGGACTGGACATCGGTCTGTTCCTGGGAGGCGTCCATCCGTCCCGGTGTAAAGGGTACGGTCACCGTGAAGCCGGCTCTTCGGGCCGCCTCCTCCACGGCGGCGCAGCCGCCGAGGACGATCAGGTCGGCCAGGGAGACCTTCTTGCCGCTTGGGGCGGAGGCATTGAAGTCCTTGCGGATTCCCTCCAAGATAGCGAGTACCTTGGCCAATTCCGGAGGTTCATTGACCTCCCAATCCTTTTGCGGCGCCAGACGGATGCGGGCCCCGTTGGCCCCGCCCCGTTTGTCCGATCCCCGGAAGGTGGAGGCCGAAGACCAAGCGGTATAGATGAGGCGGGAGAGGGAAAGACCCGAGGCGAGGATCCGCTTCTTCAGTTCCGCCGCATCCTGAGCGTCTATGAGGGGATGATCCACAGCCGGAATGGGGTCTTGCCAGATGAACTCTTCGGCCGGGACGTCCGGACCGAGGTAACGGGTACGGGGCCCCATATCCCGGTGGGTGAGCTTGAACCAGGCCCGGGCGAAGGCCTGGGCGAATTCCTCCGGGTGTTCCAGGAAGCGACGGGAAATCTTTTCATACACCGGATCGAAGCGCAAGGAGAGGTCCGTGGTCAACATGGTGGGCGGGTGTTTTTTGTTCGGATCGTGGGCGTCGGGGATGATTGCCGGCGCCCCTTTGGCCACCCATTGATGGGCCCCGGCCGGGCTCTTGGTCAGTTCCCATTCGTAATGGAAAAGGTTGTAGAAGAAGTTTTGGTTCCATTTGGTGGGATTCACCGTCCAAGTGACTTCCAGACCGCTGGTGATGGTGTCTTTACCCTTGCCGCTGCCGAAGGAATTTTTCCAGCCCAATCCTTGCGCTTCGATGGGTGCGGCCTCGGGTTCCGGCCCCAGATGAGAGGCCGGACCGGCCCCATGGCATTTGCCGAAGGTATGGCCTCCGGCGATCAAGGCCACCGTCTCTTCATCGTTCATTCCCATTCGGGCGAAGGTCTCGCGGATATCCTTGGCTGCGGCGACGGGGTCGGGGTTGCCTCCCGGTCCTTCGGGATTGACATAGATCAACCCCATCTGGACCGCAGCCAGGGGATTTTCCAGGTCGCCTTCGGTCGAATGGCGCTTGTCCTCCAGCCACTGTCCTTCCGAACCCCAATAGACGCTTTCGTCCGGTTCCCACCAGTCTTCCCGACCGCCGGCGAATCCGATGGTCTTGAAGCCCATGGACTCGAGGGCGCAATTCCCGGCCAAGATCATGAGATCGGCCCAAGAGAGCTTGCGGCCGTATTTCTGTTTGATCGGCCAGAGCAGACGGCGGGCCTTGTCCAGGTTGACGTTGTCCGGCCAACTGTTCAAAGGGGGAAACCGTTGCTGGCCCGAACCCGCCCCGCCGCGGCCGTCGCCGATCCGATAAGTCCCGGCGCTGTGCCAGGCCATGCGGATGAACAAAGGGCCGTAATGGCCGAAGTCCGCCGGCCACCAGTCCTGGGAATCGGTCATCAGGGCGTAGAGGTCTTGTTTGACGGCCTCCAAATCTAATTGTTTAAATTCCTCGGCGTAATTGAAATCGGCCTCCACGGGACGGGCCAAGGGTGAGTTTTGGTGGAGGATCTTCAGGTTCAAACGATGGGGCCACCAATCCTGGACGGTTCCGGTTTTTCCCTTTTCTAACGATTTTTTTTCTTCCATATAACCCCCTCCTTTCTGGGTTTATCGTGAAAGGTTTGCGGCGTGATGAACGGTTCGCCTCATGCATCCTGTGCGCGCTTGGGACCTTTTTCCCGTTATCCCTTTTTCTCTTTGGCGCACTCGGGGCAAAGACCGAAAAAATCCAACCGGTGGGACAAGACCCTAAAGCCGGTCCGGCGTTGTACTTGTTTTTCCAAATCGTCCAAACGCTTCAACTCCGGATCGAAGATCTTTCGGCAACGGAGACAAATGAGATGGGGATGGGGTCGAGGGTGATATCCGTCATAATGGTTGCTGCCGTCGGGGAAACCGAGTTCCAAAACCTCCCCCAATTCCTTGAGGAGAAAAAGGGTCTTATAGACCGTGGCCAGACTGAGGGTGGGAAAGCGTTGGCGTACCCGCTCATAAATCTCGGAAGCGCTGGGATGGGTGCGATCCCGGGCCAGGATTTCCACCACGGCCAGCCGTTGCGGGGTGAGGCGGAAACGCCGTTCCTTCAGTCGGCTGAGCATGCGCCGGAATCGTTCGTCGCCTTTGCCTTCCCGATCGGCCATGTGGATCTTTCTGTCGAAGAATTACGGAAAATAATTATTAAGTAAAAAATTATATTAAAAAAGTAAGAAAGTCAAGGAGAAAAGAAAAATCTTGTCCCGATAACCACCCTGGGGTTATATACGACAAGGACCCCAGCCTTCCTTCCGGGGGGATGGGGAAGATAAAAAAAGGGATAGAAAGCGGAAGGGCTATGGTGGAACGATCGCCCATCTTCGAAGAAACGGTGAGACACTATCGGGAACAATTGGCCCGGGTCCCTTACGCCGAAAAGGCGTCCGTCCTGGGGGTGACGGTGGAGGGCGAAGAAGCCCTTGTCCCATTGTTGATGGAGACCTACCGGGTCTCCCCGCGAGGGATTCGGGACAGCCGGGGAATTGTTCCTCCCCATGCCTTGCAGGTGCTTCTTTACCGATACCTTTTGTCGGCCCCGGCCTTCGAGCCCCAAGGAGAGGATTGGGTCACCTACAAGGATTTTAAAGATGCCGCCCCGTTCGTCGGCGGTTTTATCAATAACACCGAAAAGGCCTTGATCCGCCGTTTCGGCGATAAGCCGGAGGAGCTGTTGGCGGCCTGTCAAAAGGTCGGAGGGTATCCGGCGGGATGGGAATTGTCCTATCGAATCGTTTATCGTTTTGATCTTTTGCCCAAAGTTCCCCTGGTCTTGCTCTTCAATGAAGCGGACGAGGAATTCCCCGCCCAATGCACCCTATTGTATCAGAAAAAGGCCCAGGCCTATTTGGATATGGAATGTCTGGCCATCTTGGGCTGGCATTTGACGGACTCCTTGATCGAGGCCGCCGGCACTTCCTACCGTTCCATCATGTAGGAAGGTATTGAACCCAGGGAAGGACCTTTCCCTCTCCCTTCGGCCGAGGTGAGGGGGACGGTTCCGGGGCCTTCGGTCGTCGGTTCAAGGACGGGGGCGCCGTCGGGTCAGTTGAAGAAGGGGTTGTATCTCCTTTCGGCTCCGATGGTTGTAGCCGGTCCGTGACCGGGGTAGACCTCGACATCGTCCCCCAGGACGAAGAGACGTTCTTGAACGGATCGGATCAAACGGTCATAATTCCCGCCGGGGAAGTCGGTTCGGCCGATGGAACCGGCGAAGAGGGTGTCGCCGACAAACACCATGCGGGGCGTGTAAAAGGAAACGCCTCCCGGGGAATGTCCCGGTGTGTGAATCACCTCCAGGGCCACCTGGCCGAAGGTGATAATGTCGCCGTCCTCCAAAAAACCGTCGGGCCGGCAATCCTGGGCGCGCATCCCCCAAACGGCGGCGCTGGCCGAGAGGTGGGTCAGTAAAGGGGCGTCCCCCTGATGGATGAGGACCGGGGCCGAAGTGGCCTCGCGTAAGGCCTGATCGGCCCCGACATGGTCGAAATGACCGTGGGTGTTGAGGATGTATTTGAGGGTCAGCTTCCTTCTTTCCAAGGCCTTCAGAATGCGCCGGGGTTCGTCTCCCGGATCAATCACCACGGCTTCGCCGCTTTTTTCGCAACCCAGAATATAACAATTGGCCTGTATAGGGCCGACGGCCATGCCTTCCAAGATCAATGCCCGATCCTCCTTATGCTTGACAAAATGTGCCCTTCCCCTCGTCCCCGGGCGTTTGTAAGAAAGAGGGTTTTTACTGTAAAAGAAACGATCCCTTAGGTCAAGGGAAAAGGGTGAGGAGTTGGTGCCGGGTCCGAAAGAGGGGAAGGGGCAAAGGAGTTTTTTTACAGGGATCCTATTCTAAAGTTGACGAAGGAAAGAAGGAGGTATATATGGCATATGGATTTTTTAGGAGACCTTTTACATGTTGCCGATCGACATGTCTTTGAACCGAGCTCCGCAACAGCTCACCCATATCCATCTCATGGGCATCTGCGGTACGGCCATGGGTTCCTTGGCCGGGATGCTCCAGGAAAAGGGGTTCCGCGTAACCGGCTCCGATCAGGCCGTTTACCCGCCCATGAGCACCTTCCTGGCCGAGCAGGGGATCGAGATTCGAGAGGGATACCGTCCGGAACATCTCGAGCCGTCCCCCGATTTGGTCGTGGTCGGAAACGTAATCACCGCCGCGAATCCCGAGGCCCAGGAAATGATCCGCAAAAGGCTGCCCTTTCTTTCTCTGCCGCAGGCCCTGGGGCATTTTTTCCTGGGTGATAAGATCCCTCTGGTCGTCACCGGGACCCACGGCAAGACGACCACCGCCGCTTTATTGGCCTCCATATTGGATCGGGCCGGGCTGGATCCTTCGTTCATGATCGGAGGGATCCTAAAGGGATACGAACGGAACTATCGCCTGGGGAAGGGTCCCTATTTTGTCATTGAAGGGGACGAATACGATACGGCCTTTTTCGACAAAGGCCCGAAATTTTTGCACTACCGGCCTCAAATGGCCGTTTTGACCGGCATCGAATACGACCACGCCGATATTTATCCTGACCTGCCTTCGATACAGCAGGCCTTTGCCCGCTTCCTGCGGATCCTCCCCCCTGATGGGTTGCTCAGCGTCAACGAGGCGGACGAGGGGGCCCGAGCGATCCTGAAGGAGGCCCCCTGTCCGGTGGAGACCTTTGGCTGGGGAGGGAGGGGATTGTGGTCTCTGGAGGGTCTCCGCCATACCGACACCGGCACGGCATTCGATGTCTATAACAGGGGGAGGTTTTGGCATCGTTTTTCTTCGCCTCTGTCCGGAAGGCATAACGCCTTGAACTTCATCTCCCTGTTGCCCATCTTACGTCGCCTCGGCCTTTCGCCGGAGGACATGGCCAAAGGGTTGACGGCTTTTCAGGGGGTCCGACGGAGACAGGAAGTGCGGGGCAAGGAAAAGGGGGTTACCGTCATCGACGACTTCGCTCACCACCCGACGGCCGTAAAAGAGACCTTGTCGGCCGTGCGGAATCGGTATCCCGGGCAACGGTTGATCGCCGTATTTGAACCCCGGACGAATACGAGCCGGCGAAAGGTCTTTCAAAAGGATTATGTACAGGCCTTTAACGAGGCCGATTACGTCATCGTCCGCGAGGCGCCGGGGCTGGAAAAGATCCCGGAAGGGGAACGGTTTTCTTCGTCAAGGCTGGTGGATGATTTGTCCGCTTCAGGAAAAAAGGCCGCCTATTTCCCCGACACGGAAGCCATCCTGGATTATCTTTTGAAACACTTAAAGGAGGGGGATGTGGTTTTGATCATGTCCAATGGCGGGTTCGATCATATTCATCAGCGCTTATTGGACGCCTTGGCCGCTGAAGAAAGGGGTTAGGGAAGGGCGGAGGAACCCTCCTTATGGACCTGTCCGCTGTCTTGGGTTCCCAGACAAAGAAAAAAACCCGGGAAAGATATCCTTAGGATGAGTTCCCTAAACCGGCCTTGGGGCCAAGAAGAAGGAGAAGGGAGGGTTAGAGCTCCTTCAACAGGTTACCGATGTCTTTCCCTATCCTTTCCAGGTCGCTTTGTAAGGTCTTTTCATAATTTCGGGCGTCCATGGCCGCGATTCGACCCTGTTTGAATTTCAGTAAGATCTTTTGGCTTTTGGCGTCGGCAAGTTCCCCTTCCACCTCCACCCTTGATTTTCCGGCCCCGAACCCGACCCAGATGCGTAAGGCCCGGGAGCCGGGATTGATCTCGGTGATTCTTCCCTTGAGAATCAAAACCTTTCCCTCTGTGGCCTGATCCTCCTTCGGCGGGACCCGGTCTTCGAAAACGATTTTGATCTTGTCAGCCACCTTATCTTTGAGTCCCTTGCGAAAGATCTCATCCGCTTTGGCCAGCACCTCTTTCACCGGTTTGTAGGTATTGTCGTCCCGGGGCGGCAACTTGGCCGACTCGGTGTCCAAAGGGAGGACGACGATCTTGGAATAGTCGGAAAGTCGGAAGGATTCGAAGACTTCCACTTCATCGATGTCGTTCCAATCCCTATAACGGCCGGGAGCAGCGGAATGACTGATGTTCGGAAAAAAGGTCAGGGCCAAAACCCCGATGAGGAACCCAAAAAGAAAGCAACGGCGTTTTTCCATGATGAGGTGCATCTCCTTTTTTAATCGGTCGCGGCCTTGGTCGGAGGACAGGGTACCCGTCAAGAACGAAAGGTCGAGACCTCAACAGGGGCTCGGTGCGTCTTTAGACCGCTCTGCCCTTTTTTCAGGGCCTGCTGGAAGGTGGGGTTGTTCAGCAAGGAGTGGACGGCGAAGAGGACGGCGTCGCTCAGACTTTCGTAATAATTGAGGTCGAAATAGGACTTTCCCACGCGGGTGGCTTCGCCGCGGATCATGTCCTCCCAAAGGACCTCGTTGTTCTTCCCGAGGAGACGCATCTTCAAGGCCACTTCCGCCTTATAGGCGTTTTTTTCAACTACGAAAAATTTGACGATCTCCCCTTCCAAGGTCCAAGGGGTCTTTTCCTTGGAGACTTGAATATCGAAATCGGAAAGGGCCTTGATGAAGTGATAGGTCAGCCATTGGGATACGTCGTCGCGGGTGGTGACGGGCATATCCTCCGGAAAATGGCGGCGTTCGATATTCACCCCGATCTCTTCGGGTTTTTTCCTTAGGTCATTAAAAGGTTTGACAAAGAAGCGGACATCCTTATAAACCGAGAGGTCAACGGCCTTAAAGGAGCGGACGTCTTCGGTCGGGCTCCACACCAGAGGGATGCCCTTCAACGGTTTTTCGTCGGCGGAAAGGTGGGTCGCTCCCATCCAGGACAAAAGAAGGGCGGTAACGCCGAGGGCGGCAAAGATCTTCATCTTTTTCACTGCTTTTTCCCTCCCTTTCTTTAGCGATGATGCGGATAAGGTAAGTATACGGAAGGACCCGAAGGCGGTCAAGGGAAAAAGAAGAAGTATTTTCCCTTGACAAGGTCCGGTTTTCGTTTATACAAAAAACTAAAAAAAGATAAAGGAGGGAGAAAAATGAACATTGACGACATCAAGACCATCGGTGTCCTCGGCGGAGGGGTCATGGGCCAAGGGATCAGCCAATCGGCCATCTTGGCCGGATATCCGGTCATCTGCCGGGAACTCACCGACGAATTGGCTGCCAAGACCCGGGATGGCATCCAAAACGGCCGGTTCGGGATCAACGGCGCGGTCCAGCGGGGAAAGATCACCCAGGAACAGGCCGACAAGGCCCTGTCCCTGCTGACGGTGACCAGCAAAGTGGAAGACTTGAAGGACGTGGATTTCCTGATCGAGGCCATCGGCGGGACCACCGGCGTCATGGAGGACAAGGGGGTCAAGATCAAGGTCTTCGGCGAACTGGATCAGATCGTCAAGAAGGAGGCCATCTTCGCCAGCAACACCTCATTTTTTACCATCGCTGATTTGGCGGCGGCCACCCAGCGGCGGGATCGTTTCATCGGTATGCATTTCTTCAGTCCGGCCAGTGTGATGAAAGGCTGCGAAGTGATCTGGACTCAAGAGGTCCTTCCTGAGGTCGTGGAGATCACCATGGAACTGGCCCGGCGTTGGGGAAAGGTCCCGGTCAAGGTCAAGGATGTTCCCGGCGATACCGGATTCGTCGGCAACCGAATTTATCGGGCCTTACGCCTGGAGGCGGAAAAGATCGTCCAGGAGGGGATAGCCACCCCGGAAGACATCGACATCGTCATGACCACCGGATTCAACTGGCCGGTGGGACCTATGGGGATGAGCCGGGGGGCCCGAGGAGGTTGGAAGTAATCCGGCGGGAAAAAGGAGTAAAAAAGGAAGCCCCCTTTCGGGGGCTTCCTTTTTTTGGGGGTTACTTCAATTGATGTCGGGTGAAACCCAAAATGTGCCGGCAGACGATGAGCATCTGGATCTGGCCGGTGCCTTCGAAGATGTCGTTGATCTTACAGTCACGCATCCATTTTTCCACCAACCATTCCCGGGAATACCCCAAAGGACCAAGTAAAGCCACACAGCGTTGGCAGATCAAAGTGGCCACCCTCCCGGCCTTGGCTTTGCCCATGGAGGCCTCCAGTGAATTGCGCAGTCCCTTGTCCATCATGGCCGCCGACTGCCAGACCAACAGGCGGGCCGCCTCGAGATTCGCCTCCATGTCCAGTATCTCTTTCTGCACGGCCGTCAAGGAATGGATCTTGCGGTCATAAGGAAAGGTCAGCCCCGCTTCTTCCAGTTTTTCTTTGGTGAATTCCAGGGCGGCCCGGGCCACGCCGAGGGCCATGGAGGCCACGGCCGGTCGGGTGGCGTCGAAGGTGGCGAAAACGCCGGCCTGCCCGCTTTTGGCCTCCTTGATTTCCGGGGTACCCAGGATGTTGTCGTAAGGGATGCGGCAGTCTTCCAAAACGATGGAGGCCGTGTCCGAAGCACGGATCCCCAGTTTGTGTTCCAGCTTGGTCACGGTGATCCCGGGACGGAACTTCTCGACCACGAAGCTTTTGATGGCCGCCCGACCCTTGCTCTTGTCCAAGGTGGCCCAGACGACCACCGCCTCACAACGTTTGCCTGAGGTGACGAAGATCTTCTCGCCGTTCAAGACCCATTCGTTGGTCTCCGGGTCCAACTTGGCCGTGGTGGTGATGGCCGCCGTATCCGAACCGCAGCCCGGTTCGGTGATGGCCATGGCGCAGAAGAGATGGCCGAAGCGTTGCTTTTGTTCCGGCGTGGCCACGGCCATGATGGCCGCATTGCCCAGACCGGTGGTTGAAGCGGCTCCACCCAACATGGGGTCGCCGGTGGACTGCTCCTCGGTCAAAAGGATCAAGGTCAGGAAACCGCCGTCCCCCGGTCCCGGTTCGGCCAGGATGGCGTTGGTTCTGGCCGTGTGTTCCCTCATCTTGGCGATTTCTTCCGCCTTGACCTCGGCGTGTTCATGCTCGTCGTAGTAACGGGAAAGGCTCCGTAAATAGTCGGCCCCTTCCTTGGCCGACTTCAAGGCCTTTAAGGTTTTCGGCGTCAATGAGAAATCAATCATAATTTGTTTCCCTCCTCATAGGGTGAAGCCCGGGGGGCTGTCGGCTGTCCGGGGCGGCCCCGCCGAGGCGAATGGGTAAAAGGTAAAAAGTAAAAAGTAAAAGGTGAAAGGGGAAAGGGGATCAGCCGATGGCCAGTCCTTCCAGGGTGTCGAAGGCCCGGCCGTTGCGGAACCAGAGTTCCACGGGATGCTCCCGGATGTATCCGTGTCCGCCCAGGACCTGAACCCCATAGTCGGTGATGAGCATGGTCTTGTCGGCACAGTACATCTTGGTCAAGGTCGCTTCCCGAGTGGCGTCTTCCTTGCGGTCCAGCTTCCAGGCCGTCTTCCAGGTCATCAGACGCATGGCCGCCACCTCAATGGCCGACTCCCCCAGCATCCAGGCCACCGCCTGCCGACTGGCAATGGGCTCCCCAAAGGCATACCGCTCCTTGGCATAGCGGATGGCATACTCGTTCGAGGCCCGCGACACCCCCACGGCCATGGCGCATAAGGCCGCCCGCGACAGGTTCAACAACCGCATATACGGGATCCCCCGCTCACCCCCTATACGGCGCGAAAGGGGGACCTCCACTTCCTCAAAACTTACCGGAAACAAGGGCAGGGGCTTCAACCCCATGTGCTTCTCCCGTTCCCCTACCGTCACCCCCGGCGTGTTCCGGTCCACTAAAATGGCCTCCACCGCACTCGGCCCGGCCCCCTTGACCGTCGTCGCATAAACCAATATCTGCTCCGCCCGGTCGGCCAAGGGCACCATGCATTTGGCCCCGTTGAGGACCAAAACCTCTCCCCGCCGCTCCACCGTCGTCTGCAACACCGTCGGCTCAAAGGTGATCCGCTTCTCCATCAAGGCCGCCGTGGCCGGATAAAACTGCTCCCCGCAAAACTTGGGCAACCATTCGGCCTGCTGCTCCTCCGTGCCCGCCTCCAACAAGGGCACCACCACCAACAAGGGCGACAAGGCCCCCAGGGCCAAACTCACATCCCCCCAGGCCAGCTCCTCAAACATGATCGTGCCGTTCAGCACCGACCGGCCCATCTCATACCCGCCGAACCGCTCCGGTATCATGTTGGCGCAAAACCCCAACTCCCAAACCTTGGCCAACAACTCCTCCGGCAGCTCGTCCTTCTCGTCACATTCCCGCGCAATCGGCCGCAGCTCCTTCTCGGCAAACTTGCGCGTCATCTCTTGAATCTGCTTCTGCTCCTCGTCCAGCGTAAAATCCGCCATCGCTCTTCCTCCCTGTGCTGTTTTCCCTCGTTCCCCGGTTCGGGGAAAGGGATGGATGTCTTTTGCCGACGGGTAAACCCTTCCTCCGTCGGAAAAAGGTCAGGCGAGCAAAAATTCCGAGCGCTCGTTCACCTTTGACATTTATCATGGAGGGCCAAAGGAAGTCAAGGCAAAAAAGGAGATCATTGAGGTTCATATTTTTCTTGACAGGGGAGCTTCTCCTCTATAACTTAAACGCCTATTGTAAGTCGTAGATCCGGGTCGGGTTGGGAAAGGATCGGTCAGCCCTGGCCCGGAGGGGCAACATAACGTTGTCAAAGATAAAAAAGACCCAAAGAAGGAGGAAAGGAATGAACATTGACGACATTAAAACCATCGGTGTTCTCGGCGGAGGAGTGATGGGTCAGGGGATCAGCCAATCGGCGATCCTGGCCGGATATCCGGTCATCTGCCGGGAATTGACGGATGAATTGGCCGCCAAGACCAAGGAGAATATCCTTAACGGCCGGTTCGGGATCAACGGCGCCATTCAACGGGGAAAACTCACCCAGGAACAAGCCGATAAGGCCATAGCCCTGTTGAAGGTGACCAGTAAGGTGGAAGATTTGAAGGATGTGGACATCCTCATCGAAGCCATCGGCGGCGGTCCCGGGGTCATGGAGGACAAAGGGCTTAAATTGAAGGTCTTCGCCGAATTGGATCAATTGATCAAGAAAGAGGCCATCTTCGCCAGTAACACCTCTTTCTTCACCATCGCCGATCTGGCCGCGGTCACCAACCGGAAAGACCGTTTTTTGGGCATGCACTTCTTCAGCCCGGCCAGCATCATGAAAGGTTGCGAAGTGATCTGGACCGCCGATGTCCTTCCCGAAGTGGTGGACACGGTCATGGAATTGGCCAAACGGATGGGCAAGGTCCCGGTCAAGGTCAAGGATGTGCCCGGAGACACGGGGTTTGTGGGCAATCGGATCTATAAGGCCCTGACTTTGGAGGCGTTGAAAATCGTCGAGCAAGGGATCGCCACTCCGGAGGATGTGGATACGGTGATGATGACCGGTTTCAATTGGCCGGCCGGTCCGCTGGGAATGGGACGAGGCGCCCGCAGCGGCTGGAAGTAAAAATTTTTAATGGGAGCCAAGGGTTCAAGGTTCGGGGCGCTGACCTTCCGTTCCTTGGACCCTTACCTTTCATTTCCCTCTTTCCCCCATTCTTCTCCCTCGAAGTCCTGCAAAGGGCCGGTTTTTTCTTCTTCCCCTCTCTCTTTTATCTCTTCCCCTAAGATCACCCGATTCTTGCCGGCCTTTTTTGCGGCGTAAAGGGCTTGGTCGGCGCAGAGGATGAGATCCGCCTTGTCTCGGGCCAGGGTCGGGAAAACGCCGACGCCGATACTGACGGTCACCCGGATGAAGCCTGTTTTGGCCGGAATATCCATCCATTCTACGGCATGGCGGATTTTTTCCGCCGCGACCCTGGCCCCTGGGGCGTCGGTTTCGGGGAGGAGGAGGACGAATTCTTCTCCGCCGTAGCGGGCGGCGATATCCACACTACGGGAATTTTTCCTCAGGACCTCGGCCACCCGCCGTAAGACCTCGTCGCCGAAAGGATGGCCGAAGGTGTCGTTGATGGTTTTGAAATTGTCGATATCGATCATGAGCAAGGAAAAGGCCGATCCGTGGCGAAGGGCCCTTTCGAACTCTTGATCCAGGAGGAGATGGAAATAACGCCGCACATAGAGCCTGGTCAGGCCGTCGGTGGTGGCCTGTTCGAAGAGGCGGGCGTTTTCCAAGGAAATGGCCGCCTGAGCGGCGATCAGCCCTAAAAGTTCCACCCGTTCCGGGGTGAAGGCCTGGGCGGTCAGATTGTTTTCCAGGTAGAGGACCCCGCTGATGCGGCCTTGATAGATGATGGGGGTGCAAAGGACGGACCGGACCCGATGTTTTCGGATATACGGGTCGTGGACAAAGGGTCCTTCGGCCGAGGCGTCCCCGAGGATCAGGGTCTTTCCGGTACGAAAGACATAATGGACGACAGGCAAGGAGAGCCCCCCATGGTCTTCCAAAGGGAGCGATTGACGGACCTTGGTTTCTTCCGTTTCGAATTCCTGGGAGGCCTCGATTGTCAAACGGCCGTCCTCCAGGAGGATGAGGAACCCCCGTTGGGCCCCGGCGTTAATCAGGGCGATGCCCATGATCTTTTCCAGGAGGCGGTCCAAAACGATTTCGCTGAAGATGGTCTGGGAGGCCTCTAAAAGGGCGGACAAATCCAGTTGGGATGAGAAAGTGGCGGTTCTGGTCTCGGTGGCGCGGTCGTCAGCGATCAGGGGCTCCTGGACCAGGGGGGTCACCAAAGTGGGATAGCGCTCTTCCAGTTGTTTGGCCCGGGAGCGGGCCCCCCACTTCAGGTAGATGTCCCGGGCCTGATCCATTAAGGCCCGGGCCTCGACACCGAACCCCGCCTCTTCATAAAAGAGGGCGGTTCGCTCGCAAAAGAGGGCCTCGTCTTCCAAAAATCCGTTCTTTCGAGCCCCTTCGATGGCCTGATGGAAGCCGTCCAAGGCCTTCCAGAAGTCCTTTTTTAAGACGTGCCGCAAGGCCTCGATGAAATCGAACCAATGCCGGAAATTTTCCGGACACAACTCGGCCCAACGCCTGAGTTTTTGTTGGTTGCGCCGGATCAGGGCCAAGAATTTATTTTTCCGGTCTTTTTCCCCCTGGATCAAGAGGTGGAGAAGGATCCAAGAAAATTGAAAGTAGTGCTGGGCCACGACGATGCAGCCCATGAGTACATGGATGACGCCGTCCAATTCCAAGGCGGTCTGATAGGCCTCTTCCCACTTTCCGGCGTTCATCAACAGGCCGGTCTTGGAAAAAAGGGTCAGAGAGAGAGCGAAGAGGTTGTTTTCCTTTCGGAACCAATCGATGGCCAAAGTGAATTCGGGTTCTTCCCCGGTCATGAGACGGCCTTCGGCGGGGTCGCCCCTGAGGTGTCGGAGATAGCCATAAAGAAAGTTGAATTGGGTGGCGCTAAGAGGATCGTTCACTCGACCGACGAAGTGCCGATAAGACCTCATCTCGGCCAGGACCTGGTCCAGGGGTTGATCCAGGCGGATTTTGAGTTGAAAGGCGGCGGACAAGGCCAGACCGGCAAAGATGTAATCGCCGTTTTGCACGGACCGTTCATAGCCGCGAAAATAGGTCTCCACATCAAAACGGAGATGCCTTTTCCAATGTTGGATGAAGAAGGCGAAGGTGTGAAGGATCCGGCCGGCCAACTTCCGAGTGTCCAATCGGTCGTTGAGCTTCAGGGCCAATTCCCCCAGGTCGAAGGCCAAGGCGTAATCGTCCAAGTAGGATTGCACCAAGGTGGCTAAAGAGATTAAAGTCAAGGGGGCATATTGTGGGTGACCCGCATCAAAGGTGGCCTTAAGGCCGCGGATGATCAAAAGGGCGAAGAGCAAGGGATCTACATAAAACAGGGGGGTCCCCATGTGGACATAGAGGTCGGAAATGGTCGATAGCAGGGGATCGGTCATCGGCGGCAGGGCCAGGAAGCGATCCTCCGGGATCTCCTTCAAAGCGGCCAGGACCTCTTTTAATTCTTTCAAGACCTTTTTCCGGCCGATGCGCCGGGGAAAAGGGACCCCCAATTCCGCCAAACCCTTTATGGCCAGATCCACCGCCTCCTGGGGGCGGGCCATATTGGTAAGGAGGATGACCATAATCTTATAGGCCCGACCGCGATCAATGGGATGGGTCGTCTCCTTTAGGATGGTTTGGAAGAGGGCTTGGCAACCCTGAAAATCGCGATGGAGGTAGCGGCACTCCAGCAATTCCAAGTGGAGTCCGTAAGTGAGGTCGTAATCCGTGCGCCAGGCATCCTCTTCCAAGAGTTCCAGGCCGCGTTCCAGGTATTGGATCGCCGCCCCGTAAGCCGCCGCTTCCTTGGCCTTCCGAGCGCTTCGGAGGTTGAGTTCGGCCAGCTTTCTTTTTTCCTCCGGCCCGGCCAGGGCCTTTCCTCCCCGGTTCAACTGATCGGTGACGAAAAAGAGGGATTCCTCGGCCCCTCCCTGTTCCAATTCTTCCAAGGCCGTTCGGCCGGCCCGGTAATGGAGGGCCTCCTTTTCTTCCGAGGTAAGCAAGGAGTAGGCCGCCTCCCGGATCCGGTCATGGGCGAAAAAACAGCGCCCGTTTTTATAAGTGATGAGCCCTTCCTCTTCCAGGAAACTCAGATGGCGGAAGACCTCTTCCAAGGGGCGGCCGTGCAGGCGGGCCGCCAGGGAGAAGGGGAAATCCGTACCCAAACAGGCGCCGATCCGGAGCAGTTCTTCGGCCTCAGGGGGGAGATCCTGGAGACGCCGGACCATGAACTGGACCACATTGTCGGTCATGGTGACGTTCTGGATCTTTTCCGGATCGAAGGTCCATCCCTTCAAGGGATCAAAAAAGATGTGGCCTTCTCCGTAGAGGGTCTTGAGGAATTCCCTGAGGAAAAAGGGATTTCCTTGGGTTTTGGTCCGGATAATCTTAGTCAAAGGCAAAAGGTCCGCCGGAGGGCGCCGCAGGGTCGAGGCCAGTAGATGAGTAATGGCGTCTTCATCCAGGGGGCCTAAGGTGATGAGGGAGAGGGGGACCCTTTTTTGTTTTAACGATTCCAGAAAGGGCTTGAGGAGTTGGAGGTAGGTCTCCTCGCCTTCCCGGTAGGTACCGACGAAAAGGAGATAACGTAATTCCGGGTCGTCGAGGAGGACCTTGAGGAGTTCGAGGCTGGAAGTGTCCAGCCAGTGGAGGTCATCGAGAAAAAGGACCAAAGGGTGTTCCCCTTGGGCCAAAACCTGGAAAAGGTTACGAAACACCCGATGGAAGCGGTTTCGGGCCTCCTCCGGGCCCAGGACCGGGACCTCGCCTTGGGGGCCGATGAGCCATTCCATTTCCGGAATGAGATCGAGGAGGATCCGCCCGTTTCCTTCTACGGCCCAAAGGAGTTTTTCCCGCCAGGCCTTGATTCGTTCTTCGCTTTCCCCGGCGACCTGGTGCAACCAATCCGAGAGGGCCTGGATGATCCCGCTGTAAGGGACCCCTTTTCCCAGGGGATCGCATTTCCCGGCGATGAAATAACCCTTCTTTTCGATGACCGGCCGTTGGATCTCCCCGACCAAGGCCGATTTTCCGATCCCCCCCTCTCCGGACAGGAAAAGGACCTCCACCCCTCCCCGGGCCGCCCTTTCAAAGGCCTGAACGAGGAAGGCCGTCTCCCGTTCCCGACCGAAGATTTCCAAAGGCAAGGAAAAGCGGAGGGATTGGTCCTTTTGACCCAACTCAAAGGGGACCATGGTGCGGTTCCTCTGCCAATCGTCTCGGCAGCGCTCCAGATCGGCCTTTAGACCGAAGGCGTTTTGATAGCGCTCCTCCGGGATCTTGGCCGTCATTTTCAAGACGATGCGGGAGAGGATCGTCGGGATCTGGGGATTCACCCGTTCCGGAGGGGTGGGGGAACGGGCGATGTGGAAATGAATGACCTCCATGGGGTCGGTGGAAAGGAACGGGACCCTTCCGGTGAGCATTTCATAGAAGGTGATGCCCAGGGAATAGAGATCGGAACGGTAATCCACCGGCCGATTGATCCGGCCTGTTTGTTCCGGGGAGAGGTAGGCCAAGGTCCCTTCGATGACGCCGGGGAGGAAGAGCTCCTTCACCTCGGCGGCGATGCCGAAATCGGTGAACTTCACCTTCCGACTTTGGGGATGGACCAGGATGTTTTGAGGTTTGATGTCCCGATGGATGATGTTTTCCAGGTGGATTTTCCCGAGGATGTCCGAGAGGGTGACGGCCAAGGACAGGAATTCGTCCAGGGGCAGGCCCGTGGGGCCGATCTGGGTCTTAAGGGAAACCCCCCCGAAATCCTCCAAGACCAGGGCGATCCCTTCGTAGGTGTCTAAAATGTCAAGGACGGCGACGACGCCGTCCAGCCGCAGGTGACGGATCACCTCATATTCATGGCGGAGGCGGGCCTTTTCTACCGGAGAAGGATAGAGATGACGCAAGGCCTTGATGACCACCGTTTCTCCATCTTCTTCCCGATAGGCCCGGAAGACGGAGGAGTAGGCCGTGTTTCCGATCGGTTCAATGATCCGATAACCCGGGAAGTCCATGATAGGCACCTTCCTTACGGCCGATAAATGAATAACACTACGGAAGGGTTATCCCCTAAGGCTTTTCCTTCCGCCGCTGGAAATTGGGGAAACGGGGGTAAGGGTAACCGGAATAGCAAAATCGGGGTGAGTTTTTTCCAGCCTTTTCGGATCAGGATTTCCGTTGCACCCCTTATTTCCCGAGAGGACAGACGCCGGACGGACAGGTCTTCTCCAAGATATGGGCCTCGAATTCCTTTTTAAAATAGGTGAAAAGGGCCAGAATGAGCTGGGCGACTTTGCCGGCGAACTGACAATAAGGGGCATCCAGCATCAAGCGGATCAGGGACTCCATTTCCTTTAAGGCGTCGCCTTGGGCCCGGCCTTGGACCACCCCTTCCATCACCTCGGCCAGGCGCCGTATCCCCAAGCGGCAGGGGGTGCATTTGCCGCAGGATTCATCATAATGAAACTTGATCAAATATTCGGCCACCCGGGGTATGCAGGTGTTCGGATCCAGGACCATAAAGCAGCGGTGGGTTTTATCCCAGATCAAATCCCTTCGGATGGACTGGAGGGGGTTGAGACGCAGGAGGGGGAAAATCGTCTTTCCCTTGAGGACGGTTTCCTTTATGATCGTGGGTACATGCCCTTCCTTGACTTTGTGGTAAAAGACCCCCCAGCCCGGGAAACTCAGATACGCTCCGTCCTGACAGGCGCCGCTGCAGCCGCATTTGGCCGGTTCCACGGTAACCGGCAGCTTACCCTTCTCTATTTCCGCGGTCAACCCGCGAAAAACGGCCTCGGCTTCGCAGTTTTTGGCCTGGGGATAATGACAGACGGTAATCCGGTCTACGGCTACGGTCTGGGGTGGGACGATTTTTTTCGCTGCCATGGCCATAGGGTGTATTGACTCCGTTTAACACGGCTGGGGTCTTCGGGGTACCCCAGCGGTTCAAGGGTTATGCTCATCCCGACCCCTCACGGGGCAGGGGCTTACGAAAGGATCGTCTTACAGGCCGTTTTGGCCAGATCGATGAACCAGGTGGGTAGGATACCCAAAAGGAGGATGACCAGGATCAGGCCGAAGTTCAACACCCGGTTGGAAAAGGACAAGGTCACCTCCGGAAGTCCGTCGGGATCGTGCCCGTAGGCCGAACGGACGATGTTCAAGTAATAGTAAATGGAAATGGCCGTATTGACCGCGGCGATGACCACCAGGGCCAGATGCCCCTGATTCAGGGCGGCGGTGAAGAGAAAGAGTTTTCCCGTGAACCCGGCGGTCGGGGGAATGCCGGCCAGGGCGAAGGCCCCCACGGCCAGGGTAAAGGCCAACAAGGGGGAACGGCGGTATAAGCCGGCCAGATCGGCGATGGAGACGTTTTCCCCTTCCCGGGAAACCGTGCAAATGACCAAAAAACAGGCCAGATTCATCAACAAGTAGGCGGTGATATGATAGACGGCGGCGGAGAAGCCGGCGGCGTTGAGGGACAGGACCCCCAAAAGGATATAGCCGGCGTGGGCGATACTGGAATAGGCCAAGAGGCGTTTCAGATCGGTTTGGACCAAGGCGGCCAGGTTGCCGAAGGTCATGGAAATCGCGGCCAAGAGGACCAGGGCCTGGACCAGGTTCACCGAACCGGCCCCGGCCAGGCTGACGATACGCAACATCAAGGCCACGGCCGCCAATTTGGGTAGGGTGGCGATGAAGGAAACGGTTTCGTTGGCCGTCCCTTCATAGACATCGGGGGTCCAGAAATGGAGCGGGACCACGGCCAATTTGAAGAAAAAACCGCTTAAGATCAGCAACAGGCCTACGGCGGAGACGGGTTCTTTGAGCAAAACGGACATCTTGGGCAGGATATCGGCCAAATAGGTGGATTGGGTGAGGCCGAAAACATAGCTCATGCCGAAGATCATGATCCCTGTGGCCGCGGCCCCGAAGATGATGTACTTGATACCCGCCTCCATGGGTTGTCCTCCGGAGCGGCTGCGCATGGGGATGAGGATGTAGAGGGGGTAGGAGGACAGCTCCATGGCTACAAAAATGGTGAGGAGCTCGACGCTGCTGACCAGGATGGTCAAGCCCAAGGCGCTCAAGGAAAAGAACATGAAGAATTCCGGCTGAAGCGGTTCCTCGATGCCTTTCAGCTTTCGGGAAAGGAGAACGACCAAAAAGAAACCCAGACAAATGAGGACCTTGAAAAGTTGGGAGAAAAGATCGACGCGATAGGCGCGGTAGAAGGTTTCTCCGGAAACATGGACCGCGGCCAGGCTGATCACCACTCCTACCGCGGTAAGGAAGAGGGCCACTCCCTGAATCCGATCGGCCGAAACCTTCCAAAGGGTCAGGCAAAAGAAAAACAGGGCCAATAGCAAAAGATAGGTTTCCGGTATGAATAAGGAGAAATCCATTATGATGCGTTCCTCGGTGTTGTCCTCTTGGTTTTTGGCCCAAGGCGTCCTTGGGCGGGTCGTTCAAAAATTATCTACACAACAGCTCACTTGACCAACAGGGCCGCATTGCCGGCCTGGACCTGTTGGATCAGATGGTCCACGCTGGCGTGCATAACCTCCAGAAAAGGACCGGGGGAAAAGCCGATCCATAAAACAAAGATGACCAAGGGGGCCAAATAAATGATTTCCCTCAGGTTCATGTCGGAGAAAGAGGGGTTGCCCTCTCCTCCCCAGGCGATTTTCTGCAACAAGCGCAACATATAGGCGGCGGCCAGGACCACCCCGGGAATGACCAGAGCGCCGACCCACTTGTGCTCGGCGAAGGTCCCCAAGAGCACCAAGAGTTCGCCGACGAAGCTGTTGGTCCCGGGAAAGGCCATGGAGGATAGGCTGAAAAGGCCCAGGAAGCCGATATAAATGGGCATGATCTTGCTGATCCCGGAGTTGACCGAGATCAGTCGGCTGTGGCTGCGTTCATAGATGATCCCGACACAGAGGAACAGGGCCCCTGTGGTCACGCCGTGATTGATCATCTGCATCATGGCCCCTTCCAGGCCGTTACGGTTGAAGACGAAGGTCCCCAAGGTGACGAACCCCATGTGGGCCACGCTGGAATAGGCGATCAATCGCTTCATGTCCACTTGCCCCAAGGCCACATAGCCGCCGTAGATGATGGAGAGCAGGGAGATGGCGTAGACATAAGGGGCGAAAAAGACGCTGGCCTGGGGGGTGATGGGCAGACAGAAGCGGACGAAACCGTAAGTCCCCAGCTTGAGGAGGATACTGGCCAGGATGACGCTGCCGGCCGTAGGGGCCTCGACATGGGCCGCCGGCAACCAGGTATGCAAAGGGGCCATGGGGACCTTGATGGCGAAGGCGAAGCCCATGGCCAAGAAGACCCAGCATTGAAAGGTGAAGGAATAGGTGTGGGTCATCAGTTCCGGGATGCTGAAGGTCCCGGCGTTCAAATAGAGGGCGATCATGGCCACCAAGAGGAAGACGCTTCCGGCCATGGTGTAAATGAAGAATTTCAGCGAGGCGTAAACCTTGTCCGGCCCGCCCCAGACGGCGATCAACAGGTACATGGGGACGAGCATGGCCTCGAAAAAGATGTAGAAGAGGACGAAATCGAGGGCGGAGAAGACCCCGACACAGGCGGTTTCCATCAACAGGAGGCTGAAGTGGAACTCCTTCACCCGCTTGTCGATATATTTCCAGGAGGCCAAGACGCAGATGGGGATCAACAAGGTGCTGAGCAAGACCAACAACAGGCTGATGCCGTCCACCCCGACGGTGTAATGGATCTTGAAACTCGGGATCCAGGGCAGGTGTTCGGCGAACTGATATTTATGGGTGGTTTTATCGAAATAGAAATACAAAGGCAGGGAGAGGATGAAGGTCGCCAGACTGACGATCAAGGACCAGAGGCGGACCGCCTTTTCCCCGCGCAGGAAAAAGAGTACTACGGCTCCGGCCAAGGGCAAGAAAATGATGGTGCTTAGAATCGGATAACCGAGCTGATTGGGAATAAGAAAATCCATGTCGTTTAATGTCCCCGGAAATGAGGTATAAAATCTAGATTATCAAGGGTCAAGGTCTGATCATGAAGAGGCCCGGGGTTTTTCCCCCCCGCCTTTTTCGGGCCTTGTACCTTACCCTCCAAAACTTAAAAAACCTTGTGCCCCTTTCCTTACCTTAAGAACCAAAAGACGCCGACGATGACGAAGAACACCAAGAGGGCCGCGGCCAAGTAGTGCTGGATGTTTCCGGTTTGGATCTTCCGCACCTGATTGCCGAAGCCCTGGGTCCCATAAGCGACATTGTCCACCACCCCGTCGATGCCCCAACGGTCGAACCAGGCGAAGAACCGGGCGAAGGCCATGAGGGCCTTCAGGGCCAGACTGCGGTAGAGTTCCCCCCAACCGTAATCGAAGGCGTGGATGAAGCGGTGGTCGAACCACATGAAACCCTCCACGGCCTTTCGGTAAAACCAGTCGAAGTCCAGATTGATCTTCGGTTCCGGGGTCAGCCGTTTCAGGAGGAGGAAAAACCCCAATCCGGTGAAGAGCAGGATCTGGACCGTCTCCGAGAGATGGGGCAGGGCGTAAGGATGAAACTTCATGGCCTCCTCACGGTAAGGCAAAAGGTCATAGAGGACCTTGGGATAGACCCCGATGAGGAAACACAAGAAAGAAGTGATCCCCATGGCCCAGAGCATGTTCTTGGGCGGCTCCTTGGGCTGAAGCCCCGAATCCTTGCCGAACCAGGCGAAGTAGGGGAGTTTCAGACCCACCGACAGGAAGGTCCCCACCGAAGCCAGGAGCATCAAGACCATGAGCACCGGATGATGGGCCTCACCGGCGCCGGCCACGACCATGGATTTGCTGACGAACCCGCTGAACAAGGGGAATCCGGAAATGGAGATCCCGCCCACTACATAGAAGATCAGGCTCAAGGGCATGTACTTGTACAGTCCGCCCAATTCGCTCAGTTTGGAGGTCCCGGTCATCATCAACACCGAACCGGCGCCCATGAAAAGCAAGGCCTTATAGAGAATATGGGCATAGGCGTGGGCGCAGGCCCCGTTGACGGCCAATTGCGTGCCGATCCCCACGCCGGCCACCATGTAGCCGACCTGGCTGATGATGTGGTAGGAGAGGATCCGGCGCATATCGTTTTCGATGGTGGCGTAGCAGACGCCGTAGATGGTCATGGCCGTTCCCATGACGGCCAGGATGTCGAAGCCGGGGAAGGCCCGGGCCAGGACATAAACCGCCGTTTTGGTGGTGAAGGCGCACATAAAGACCGCGCCGGTGACCGTGGCCTCCGGGTAGGCGTCCGGGAGCCAGGCATGAAGGGGGAAGACGGCGGCGTTCAAGGCGAACCCGGCCATGATCAGGTATTCGGGAAAACCGGCCCCGCTTTTGGGGATGAGTTCGAAGGCCAAAGAGCCGGTGTTTTTATAGTGCAAAAAGATACCGCCCAGGAGGAGGAGGCCGCCGAAGATGTGCATGAGGAGATAGCGGAAGCCGGCCCGGATCGAAGCCGGTTCCCGGCGGAACCAAATGAGAAAAGTGGAGGCCACGGCCATCATTTCCCAAAAAATGAAGACCGTCAGATAATCCCCGGCGAAGACCACTCCCAAGGAACCGCCCACGTAAAAGAAGGAGGCGATATGCTGGGCGTCCTCCTTGACATGGAGACCGTATAAGACCCCCAAAAAGGCCATAAGGGTGAAGACATGGGCGAAGACCAGGCTGAGCCGGTCCACCCGGCCCAAAATGATGTTGAACCCCAAGTAATGGATTTCTCCGTAGATGCCATGGCCGAGGTTCAATACCGTATAAAAGGCGGCCGCCGGCATCAACAGGAGAAAGATCTGTTTCAGACGCCCCTTAAAGACCGGTATCAGAAAAGCGCCCAGGATAAAGAAAAGGGCCGGATGCACGAACTTATCCATAATAATCCTCTTTCCTCATCAGCACGGTGTGGGCCAGGCCCTTCATGATCCTGATGAGCAGGATACAGCAGACGAAGCCGAAGACCGACCAGAAGGCCGGGATCTTGTCCCCGAAAAAGTGGGGATGATGCTTGGGAATCAGGGCGTCGAAGACGATGGCCCCGGCCATCACCAAGTAAAGGATCCACTTCAACGCCTTCAAATGGTCCCGTAAGTATTGGATCGGATTGGCCCAGTTCATGACTTAAAAACCGCCTTTGCCATTTGGAGTAAATAATCCGGATCTACGGCCTTGATGATGTTCAGGAAATAGTCCGGATACAGGCCCATGACCACAGAGCCGATGGCCGTCAGGAAAAGGGGTACGACCATGACGGCCGGGGCCTCATGCAGGCCCGAACCGTAATGGGCCGCCGGATCCCCTTCCCGGGGTTTTTCGAAAATGGTCTTGTAGATGATGGGGAAGAAGTAACCCGTATTCAGAATGGTGCTGGCCAAAAGGACGATGAGGAAGAACCCTTGATGGGCCTGCATGGCCCCCAGGCCGATGTACCATTTGCTGACGAAACCGCAGACCAGGGGAACGCCGATCATGCTCAAGGAGGCCACGCTGAAGGCGGCGATGGTGAAGGGCATCTGACGGGCGATCCCGCTCATTTCGCTGATCTTCTTGGTGTGCAGGGCCACATAAATCGCCCCGGCGCACATAAAGAGGGTGATCTTGGAAAAGGCGTGATTGGCGATATGGACCAAGCCGCCGGTTACGGCGTTGGGCGTAAGCAGGGCCACGCCCAGAATGACATAGGAGAGCTGGCTCACCGTCGAGTAGGCCAGCCGGGCCTTTAAATCATCCTTGGTCAGGGCGATGACCGAGGCCATGACGATGGTGAAGGAGGCGGCATAGGCCGTGGGAAGGCCCAGGTTCAGGGAGTTTAAGAGGTTGACCCCGAAGACGGAGAGCATCACCCGGGCGACGCAGAAGACCCCGGCCTTGACAACGGCCACGGCATGGAGCAGGGCGCTGACCGGTGTGGGGGCGACCATGGCCGAGGGGAGCCAGTTGTGGAGGGGCATGATGGCCGCCTTGGCGAAACCGGCGAGGTAGAGGACATAGGTGATGGTCACCAGGGTTGGATTGGCGTCGGCCGGAAAGATCCCTTTGGTGATGCCCCACGGGGCGAAATCCAGCGTCCCGGCCAGGATATAGGTCAGGACCACGGCCGGGAGGAAGAAAGACTTGGCCGTCCCGGTCAGGTAAACGATGTATTTCCGGGCCCCTTCGTAGGCCTCTTCGTCTTGGTGATGGGCGACCAAGGGATAGGTGAAGATGGTGATGATTTCGTAAAAGAAATACAGGGTGAAGAGATTGCCCGAAAAGGCCACGCCCACGGCCCCGACGATGGCCACGGCGAAACAGAAATAATAGCGGGTCTGGGCGTGTTCCTTTAAGGAACGCATGTAGCCGATGTTGTAGAAGGTGACCAGGATCCAGAGAAAAGAAGAAATGGTGCCGAAGATCATCCCCAGGGCGTCCACCCGGAATTTGAGGGAAATCCCGGGAAGGATGACGAAGGGGGTGATCTCGAAGGCCTTCCCGGCCAGGACCTGAGGGGTCATGGAAAGGACGGTCAAAAAGGTGCCCACCGCCCCCAAGACCGACCAGGTTTCCCGAAGATTAGGTCTTCTGGGGGTGGCCATGATCAAAAGAGAGGCCGCCGTGGCGATCACAACGGCCAGCAAGGGCCTGACGGATATGATGGTTTCCACGGTTTCCATAGGAATGACGCAGTCTATCCTTTCAGTTCGGTCACGCTGTCGGGTTTGATTTCACGGAACCGGCGATAAACAGTGATAATGATACTCAAGGCGATGGCCGTTTCGGCGGCGGCGACCCCCATGATGATCAGGGTAAAGACCTGACCGAAGGAGGCGTCCGGCGAAAGGAACATGTTCAAGGCCATGAAATTGAGGGCCGCCCCGTTGAGGATGAGCTCTACGGCGATAAGCATTCCGATCAGACTGGTCTGTTGCAGCAGACCGAAGACCCCGATGCTGAACATCAGGGCGCCCAGGACCAGGTAAGTCAACAGTGATTCCATCGGTTATTCCCTTTTTTGGCCCAAACCGGCGATCATGATCGCCCCGATGATGGCCACGGCCAAGAGCAGGGAGATCAATTCAAAGACCAGAAAATACCGGTTCAGGAGGACTTGTCCCAGGGCCTTGACGCTCCAATCCCGGGTGGCGGAGGTATACTTCCCCCAGGGATGGTGGATGACCGTCAAGACCAGGACGGCGAAGGTGACCAGGCTGACGACGAACGCGGTCAGGACCCGGGTCTTCTTCTTTTTCGGGGGGCCTTCCTCCAGCGGAGGGGAGAGCATGATGGCGAAGATGTAAGTGATGCAGATGGCCCCGACATAGATCAAAAGCTGCATCATGGCCACGAATTGGCTGCCGAGGTAAAGATAAATACCGGTCACCCCGAACATGGAAAGGGCCAGCCCCAGGATATTGTGGACGATCTTGGGGAAGGCCACGGCGATCAGGGCCCCGGTCAAAGTAAAGAGGACCATCAACCAAAAGGCCGCCTGGGCGATATAGATCGGCGGAAGGAAATCGGCAAGGGTGTTCATGATCTGTTCTCCAACCGGGCCGTGAGATCGAAGACGGTATCCCAGCGTTCGTAAAAAACCAGTTCGTAGTCCTTGGAAAAGGTCAGGGTCTGTTCCGGACAAAGGTCCACACACAAGGCGCAATGACTGCATTTGGAAAAATCGATTACATAGCGGAACCCCGTCTTCGGGCTTCCGGCCTTGTCCTTTTCCCCCTGCACCTTGATGGCGTGGGAGGGGCAGATGCGGGCGCAGAGGCCGCAGGCCACGCAGCGGTGACTTTGGGTGTCGTCGAAACGGATCAGTTCGGTATGCCCCCGGAAATTGGGGGTCATGGTCAGCTTCTGATAGGGGTACTGGACGGTGATGATGGGCTTGAACAGACGCCGGGCGGTGACGACCATGCCCACGGCCAGGCTCTTGGCCCCGATCAGGATGTCCAGGATATATTTGATAAAGGAACCGGAGGACGAGGATTTCATCTTAGAGCACCTTGAGCACGACGGCGGTGACGATTAGGTTCAACAAGGCGACGGGAATCATCACCTTCCAGGCGAAGTTCATCAGTTGGTCGAAGCGGATCCGGGGAAAGGTCCAGCGGATCCAGTAGACGACAAAGATCAAAAAATAGACCTTGATGAAAAACCAAACGATGCCGGGCAGAAAGGGCCCTCGCCAGCCGCCTAAGAAAAGGGCCGTGGCCATGGAGGCGGCGATGACCATGTTGGTGTATTCGGCCAGGAAGAAGAGACCGAAGCGCATCCCCGTATATTCGGTGTGGAACCCGGAGACCAGCTCCGATTCGGCCTCAACCAGGTCGAAGGGGGCTCGGTTGTTCTCGGCCGTGGTGGAGATGAGGAAAAGGATGAAGGCCACGGGCTGATAAACGACGAACCAGACCGGGGACTGGGCCTCGATGATTTCCCTCATGCTGAAGGAATTGGTCATAATGACCACGGACATGGTCGAGAGGAGCAGGGGGAGCTCATAGGCCACGTTCTGGGCCACGGAGCGGACGGCCCCGATCAAAGAATACTTGTTGTTGGAAGACCAACCGGCCATGAGCACGGAAAGGACGGTCAGGCTGGAGAAGGCGAAAATGAGCAAAACCCCGACGTTGATATCCTTGATCAACAGGTTGGGGCTGAAGGGGATGACGATATAGCCGACAAAGGCCGGGATGAAGATGACGATGGGGGCGATGAAATAAAGGAACTTGTCGGCCAACTTGGGGGTGATCAAGTCCTTGCCGATCATCTTGATCCCGTCGGCCAGGTTCTGGAGGATGCCGTGAGGCCCGACCTCCATAAAGGCGGGTCGCAGTTGGATGTGGGCGCAGACCTTCATCTCGAACCAGACCAAAAAAACCACGTGCAGGGGGATGAAGGCCAAAAGGATCAACAGCCCGATCACCCCGGCGGTGACGTCATGGCCCAGAAAGGCGTATACGGTATTCCACAATTGGATCAGTTGGCTCATCTTAACGGTCGATCTCCGGAACGGTTACGTCAATGCTGCCGAAAATGGCGATCACGTCGGCCAGAAAATGGCCCGGACAGATTTTGGACATGACGAAGACATTGGAAAAGGACGGGGAACGGACCTTGATCCGATAGGGGATGCGGGATCCGTCGCTGACGATGTAGAAGCCCACGGCCCCTCGGGCGCTTTCGAAAGAGAAATAGACTTCCCCCGGCGGCGGGGTGATGAAACGGGGGACATCGGCCCGGATCGGGCCCGGGGGCAGGCGGTCCAGGGCCTGCTCAATGATGTTCAGGCTTTGCTCCAGTTCGGCCATGCGCACCAGATAGCGGGCCAGACAATCCCCCTCTTCCCGGGTAGGGATCTCGAATTCGAATTCGGGATAGGCCGAGTAGGGCTCGTTCTTACGCACGTCGTAAGGGACTCCCGAACCGCGCAAGGTGGGGCCGGTGACGCCGTACTCCAAGGCCGTCTCTTTGCTCAGGACCCCCACGTTTTCCGACCGTTTGATAAAGATGATGTTGCCGGTGATCAGGTCGTGGTAGTCCTTGAGGCGCTTGCGCATGCGGTCGATGAAACGGCGGGTCCCGTCGTAAAATTCTTGGGTGATATCGTTGCGCACCCCGCCGAACCGACCGTAGCTATAAGTCAGGCGGGAACCGCAGACCATCTCCAAAAGATCGAGGATCTGTTCACGATCGTCCCACCCATAAACGAAGGGGGTGATGGCGCCCAAGCCCATGACGAAGTCCATGATCCCGATCATGTGGCTGGCGATCCGGTTCAGTTCCGAGGTAATCACCCGGATATATTCGGCCCGCTTCGGCACCTCGATGCCGCAGAGCTTTTCCACGGCCTGGCAGTAACCATAGTTGAAAATTAACCCCGAGAGATAGTCCATCCGGGTCGGGTTGGGCAGGTATTGCTCATAGGTCCGATTCTCGGCCATCTTTTCGTGGCCCCGGTGGGAATAGCCGATGTGGGGGTCACAGGCGACGACCACCTCGCCGTCCAGGGTCAGGATGAAGTGCATGACCCCGTGGGTGCTGGGGTGCTGAGGGCCGAGGTTAAGCTGGTAGACCCTTTGATGGATGTTCGAATCGTCTATGGTTTTGATGGTCAACATAGGACGTCGTCTATCTCTGCGGTGAATTTGGTCTTGCCGAAGGTTTTGAGCAAGGGAAAATAATCTGCATCATCGGGATTGATGATCCGGGTCAGATTGGGATGTTCCTTGAAGCGGATGCCGAAGAAGTCGTAGACCTCCCTTTCCAGCCAGATGGCCGAGGGGAAGATTTCGGAAACGGAATAGGGCTTGGCCTCCCGGGCCAAGCGCACCCGCACCAGGACCCGGAGATTTTGATCCTGATAATTAAAATAGGTGTAGACCAATTCAAAGGCCTCGATGAGGTCCAGGGCCGTGACCATTTCCAGGTGAAACCCTTTTTCCTTCAGGCAACGGGCCGCCCGGCGCATGCCCGTTCCTTCCAGACGGACCTCCAAATGGCATCCGGTGCGCCGGTAATCCCTTTCCTCGATTTGGGCCTCGCCGATAGCCCGGCTGAGGCTACTTTTTACGTCGGCGAGCAGCCTTTTCTGCCCTGGCGTTGGCATCGATGATTCCTTTGGTTATTTTGGTTTGCAGTTTGATGATTCCCTGTATCAAACCTTCCGGCCGCGGAGGGCAGCCGGGGATGTATATGTCCACGGGAACAATCTTGTCCGCCCCGTTGACGATGGCGTACTGTCCGTCATAGGAAAAAGGACCCCCGGAGATGGCGCAGTTGCCCATGGCGATGACCCATTTGGGGGCGGGCATTTGATCGTACAAGGTCTTGATGATCGGTGCCAATTTATGGGGGATGGTCCCGGCGATGATCATAACGTCCGATTGACGGGGGGTGGCCCGGGGGATGAAACCGAAACGCATGATGTCGAAACGGGCCATACTCGGGGCCATCATCTCGATGGCGCAACAGGCGATGCCGAAGGTCAGGAACCAAGGGGAGTTGACCCGGACGATATTCAGCAGCTCCTGGACCGGGACGAAGCCGACCACGGCCGGGGCTTCTTTCAGTTCACTGCGGAGATCCCTGGTGGGCAGACAAATAGGGGCGCTTCCCTTTACTTCCATTTAAATACTCCTTTGCGCCAGGCGTAGACGATGGCCAAGACTAAGATGAGGATGAATATGACCAGCTCGACCAATTCGAAGAGCCCCGTGCCCTTTTGATAGGCCAAAAGTACGGGAAAGAGGTAGAGGATATCCACATCAAAGGCCAGAAAGATGAGGGCGAAGAGGTAATAAGAGGCTCCGAACTGCAGCCAAGCCGTTCGGATGGGGGTTACCCCGCTTTCATAGGTGATTTCCCTTTTTTCCCCGTAGACATGGGGGCCGAAAAGGGCGTTTAAGACCACCATGACAAAGGGGAGGGCCAAGGCGACGAGGAAGAAGATAAAGACGAACAAGAAATCACCCAGCCCGGCTTGCAGCATCTGTTGGAACACAGGATGGTCTCTCCTTCAAGTCCCTAAACTTGATGATGAACTTAACCCTTTTTGCCGCCCTTTCGTCGGAAAAAGGTCATGCTCGTCTTACCTGTTTATCAGGGTTTTTGTCAAGTAAAAAATTAAAGAAAAGGGCAAGGGTTGGGTGAAAAAAGTCCAGAAAGGATTGGAATAAGGTGGTTAATAGTACAGGGAATGGTTGTTTGGGGCCTCTTCCTTCAGCCAGGCCTTGGCTTGTTCGATGTCTCGGGCGATCTGTTCTTTTAAGGCCTCCGGACCGGAAAAGGTCTTTTCGCCGCGAAGCCTCTTTAAGAAAAAAACTTTAATATTCTTGCCATAGAGGTCGTTATTAAAGTCAAACAAAAAAGTTTCGATGTTAATCACTTTACCATCGGCAAAAGTCGGATTGAAACCCACATTGGTGACCCCGTAGAAAAGCCCTTGGGGGCTTTCCACCCGGACGACATAGACCCCTCTTTGGGGGATCAGTTGTTCGTTGGGATTCAAATTGGCCGTGGGAAATCCCAAAAGGGAGCGGCCGATCCCTTTGCCGGGGACGATGGTCCCGGTCAAACTGAAGGGTCGTCCTAAAATCAGTTTGGCCTCTTCCATGGCCCCGGTGGTGACCAACTCCCGGACGCGGGTGCTGCTGACCAGGTGATTGCCCACGGTGACCGGGGGGTGGATGTGGACGGTAAACCCCAATTTTTCCCCCATATCCTGGAGGAGGCGGATATCCCCTTCCCTTTTTCGTCCGAAGGTGTAGTCGTAACCGACGACGATTTCCTTCATCCCCACCTTTTGGACCAATATCTCCTCGACGAATTCCCGGGCCGGGATCCGGGCGAATTCCTGGGTAAAGGGGATGGACAAAACCACATCCACCCCGTGACGGAAGATGAGGTCCACCTTTCGCTCGTCGGAAACGATTTGTCTGAAAGGCCGGCCCGGACGAAGGACGGTCATGGGATGGGGGTGAAAGGTGACGGCCACGGAGGTCCCGTGGATAGCCTGGGCCCGTTCTATGACTTTACGGAAAAGGGCTTGATGCCCCAGATGGATCCCATCGAAATTGCCGATGGTCAGGACCGCACCCGGGAAGGGCTTGGTGATTTGGTGGAGATCGCAATAATAGGTACCCATAGAGGCGGTTCCAGAAAACTCCTTGACAGTTCCGAAAAATTCTTTTATATTTTCAAACAGTCTAAAAATCAATCAAAATATCAGTTGCCGAAGTGGCGGAATTGGTAGACGCGCTAGGTTCAGGGTCTAGTAGGCGGGCGCCTGTAGGGGTTCGAGTCCCCTCTTCGGCACCAAGGTTGAGAAAGCAGACGAGATCGCCAGATCTTGTCTGCTTTTTTTTTCAATCGGCCATTGATGGCCGGTAACCGAATCGGCGGGGGCCCCTTCGAAGATGAAAAAAGACCCGGTAATCCTTTTTACAAACCCATGGAAGATCAAAAAAGGAGGAGACCAATGACCGGCAAGGGATATCATCCAGGCCTTCAGATTTTTTGCGCCCCTTGGATCCTTTTAATCCTTTTATTCCTTTGGTCCTTTCCGGCCTTTTCTGCGGACAAGGATCCTTTGGCCACCATCAACCCCGCTTACTTGATTTCCGCTGAAGAGGCCCAGGAATGGCACGTCTTTAAAGACCAGGGTGGACCGACCTATTCCGGAAGCCCGGCCTGGAAGCGATTCTTGGGATTCTTGGAAGATCGGTTCAGGAAATACGGCGTTGTGGATATCCAGCACAACACCTGGACCTATCCCCGTTGGTACACCAGTGATTTTCCCGACACGAGCAAATGGGCCCTCGTCTCCGACGGCAGACCGGTTAAGGTCGCCTCATACGGGGCCTATTCCGGTTCGACCTCCAAGGAGGGCATAAGCGCCGAACTGGCCTTCTACAACCCCGCCGCCCCTCCCGAGTCCTTCAAGGGTAAGATCGTGGTCTTCACCACGGTTCCTCATCCCAACCCGCCCTTTGACGAAACCTATAAGAAATGGTTCACTTTAAACGATTACGAATACCGTACTTCCGACGATTTTCCCCCTTTGTTTACCCAGGTCCCCCCCAGTGAATCGGTGAGCTACGATGTGTGGTGGCAACTGCGCCAGACGGCGGCGGTCAGCGCAACCTTGAAGAAGATCCAGGCCGCCGCCGGGATCATGGTCTTCAACATGGGCTATGACCGGCTGGCCGGATTATACACCTTTCCGGTCCCGACCCTGTCCAATATCCCCGTATTGTATGTGGACAAGGAGGCGGGCGCCCAGGTGATCCAAGACGCCAAGGCGGGAAAAAAGGCCGTCCTTAAACTGGAGGCCGCCGTCGAGCAGGCCGAGACCTTTCAATGGATCGGTTTCCTTCCGGGGAAGGATTACGGCACGGAAAAAGACGAGCGGATCCTCCTCATCACCCATACCGACGGTCCCTGCCTGCAACAGGACAACGGGGCCTTGGGCATCTTGGGGATCGTTGCCTATTTTTCCCGCATCCCTCAAGCCCAACGCCCCAAGACCTTGATGGTTTTTTTGGACAACCGCCATTACATGCCGGGCATGGAGAAGGCCTTCGAAAAGGAGGATTATTTCACCAAGAATCCGGAGGCCAGGAAAAAGATCTCCGGTCTCATCGGCATCGAACACCTGGGACAGATTGAGTACCGGGAGCGAGACGGACGATACGAACCCACGGGCAAGGTGGAAGGCTGTTTCTTGTGGACCCGTAATCATCCTCAGTTGATCGAAGCGGCCGTTAAGGCCGCCAAAGACCATCGTTGGCCGCGGGTCATGGTCCAATGCGTGGAAAGACCGGGCATCCACGGCGGCACCCAGGGGGTCTGGTACGGCATGGGCAAGATCGCCCTGGACTGGGACCTCCCGGCCTTCGCCACCATGGGGACCCAGGGGGCCTATTGGGCCACCACTGCCCGGATCCACGCCTTTGACAAAAACCTTTTCCGGACTCAAGTGGCGGCCATGGCCCAACTGACCGGGACATTGATGAAAGGAAACTACAAATAATTCCGTCTCTTTTCTTTTCGCCTCGTTAGGTTTCGGGAGGCGGATAAATCGCTTCCCGGAACCTCCTTAAATCGTCTTCCCGCCTTCTTTTCGGCCTTCCGCCGCCTCGTTCTTTCCGGAAGGGTCAGGGCTAAAGAGGAGAGGCCTGGTTTGGAGAAGCGCACCGGGGGCCGGCCGGTGGGGACCGAAGCGGGCCTTTCGGTCAAGCGAGGAACCCAGCCCCTTGGCGGTGTTTCTGCCGCCGGGAATGCTTAACGGGGCAAAGTTCCGCCGTGGGTAGGCCCGAAGAAAAGGCCGGCCCTGAGGTTAGGGTGGGAAGACAACCTAAATAAAAAATCGGCGGGAGCAAGGGGCGTCGGTTACGGCCCATTGACTTTCTTGGAGAAAAAAGGTATGGAATAAAGGAGGTTAGACGGCTAAGGGGTTTGGGGTCTCAAGACGACTGGGCAAGCGAGGAGGTGCGTCATGGCAAGAGTGGAAGTCTTTGAGAACAAGAAGGCCGTGTTGGGGATCAACGGGTTGGGTCGGATCGGTAAGCTGACCCTCTGGCATCATATCGCCCGTAGGTATTTCCAGGAGATCGTGGTCAATACCGGCAGGGAAGTGGGGACAGGACTGGAGGCCATCGCCCAAAGGATCGAAATGGACTCGACCTATGGGCCTATGCATCGTTTTCTTTACGGGATCAAGGCCCAACGGCTGATCCAGATCACCGATGAAAAGGCGGGGAAGATGTTGATCGACGGCATCCCGGTCACGGTCTTGCGTGAGGCGCGTAATCCGGCCGAGATCAAATGGAGGGATTACGGCGTGGACATCGTCGCCGAGTGCACCAGCCAATTCCGGGACCCCACCGTTCCGGTGGACGACAAAAAAGGCTCCATCCGCGGTCACCTGGCGGCCGGGGCCAAAGTGGTCATCAACTCCGCGCCCTTCAAGATCAAGGACAAGGCCCTGAAGGTGCCGGGGGATGCGGTGACTTTGATTTACGGGATCAACCATACCGCCTTCGACCGTAAGGTCCATCAGGTCCTTTCCGCCGCTTCCTGTACCACCACCGCCTTGGCCCACATGGTCAAACCCCTCCTGGAACACGAGGCCACGAATAAAATCCTTACCGCCTCCATGTCCACGGTCCATGCCGTGACCAATTCCCAGGCGGTCTTGGATTCCATGCCCAAGGCCGGCGAAAAGGATTTGCGCAAGACCCGGAGTATTCTGAACAACATCATCCTCACCTCGACCAACGCCGCCGCCGCCTTGGCCGAGGTCATTCCCGAGGTGCACCACATCGGTTTTATGGCCGATTCCATCCGGGTGCCCATCAACACCGAATCCTTGATCGTGCTCAACGTCACCTTTCAGACGAAAGCCACGGAAGAGGGCAAGGCCTACGATCTGGACACCAAGGTGATCAACCGCATTTACCAAGAGGTGAGCGAAAAGGACCCGGAGAAACTGCTGGTCTTCACCATGACTCAAAATGTCTCGACGGACCTGATCGGCCTGAATGCGGCCGTGGTCATCGAAGGCCAGTTCAACCACACCCGGACCTCCTTCATCGAGATCGACTGCGCCTGTATCCCGGGTTTCACTCCCGGGGCCTTGCCGAACCTGCAGGGCAATGCCTTGCGCGTGCCCGTGGTCCACGCCAAGATCTTCGGTTGGTATGACAATGAATTCGGGAGCTATGTCAACCGGCTGGGGGACTTGACCGTTTTTGTCCACCGGCAGTTGGGGTGAGGAGTCGGTGGGCCGGGAAAGGGAAAGAGCGGTCCCATAAACTACGACGATTTATGGGTTGAAGGAAGGACAGCTGTTCGGCGTTTGGAGATCAGAGTTCAGAGAAAAGTTACTTTAATACTTTAACTCCGAAACTTCGAACTCCGAACCCTGAACTTGTTTAGATCGTCACCCGCTGGGAATCGCGGGATTCGTGTTCGTGGCGGCCCAGATAAACGGCCCCGCTCCAGCCGTCGATGGAAATGAAATCGCCCCCGCGGATGACCTTCCCGTCCACCGTGCTGTAACCCTTGGTTTCATAGACACTCATCTTGGAAAAACCCACCACCCCCACCTTGTCCAATTGAGGGATGGTCACGGCCGCATGGGAGGTGCTGCCGCCCTTGGCCGTGAGCAGGCCTTCCACCTGGAGAAGGATGCCCACGTCGTCGGGGACCGAGTCGGGACGGATGAGGATCAAAGGGGTCTCCGGCTCCCGTTCCCGGTAATAGCGGATCTCCTCTTCGGTAAAGACCGCCCTTCCGGAAAGGGCGCCGCCGCTGACCCCGATCCCCGTGCCCAAGAGGGATTGCTTCAGGGCCTCCGTTTCCTTGAAGATCTTTAATTTGCCCGTTTCCCGTTGGACCATGTCCCGGGTTTGGAGGATGTAGAGTCCGTCGGCTGTCGCCTTTTCGAAGGTGAATTCGATTTCCTGATGGTTGAAGCGCTTGTCGTAGATCAGGTGTTCGGCCATGCGCCGTAGTTCCCGGTAGATTTCCGGGAAATTAGCCTCCAGGGAGATGTCGGTGTCCTTCCGTTCGTTGAGGCGTTGTTTTTCTGAGATGGGATAGGTGGAAACCAAGCCGGAGACGATGTCGTCCCCTTGCACGCCGAAGATGAAGTCCCCGTAGAGATTGACGCCGGGGGTGAGGTCCTTGGGATCGCGAGTGAAGATCACCCCCGAGCCGGAGCGTTCGTTGAGGTTGCCGAAGATCATGGTCTGAACGATGACCGCCGTCCCCCATTCGTCGGAAAGGTGCATCTGACGGCGGTAGAGACGGGCCTGTTCCGAATTCCAGGAGGCGATGACCTGGAGGATGGAATCGCGGAGTTGTTCCCAGGGATCGTCCAGGACGTGGATGTTTCTTCCTTCCAGGGCCCGTTTGTAGGCCAAGGCCGTTTCCTTCATCTGCTCCGGGGAAAACTTGATCTTCCGATCCACTCCGAATTTTTCCTTGTAGTTGTCGATGATGCCGTCGAAGAAGTTACGGTCCAACCCCCGCAGCATGCCGTAGCTCTGTAAGAAACGGCGATAGGAATCCCAGGCCGCCCAGGCGTAGCCGGGTTTCCGGCTGAATCCTTCGGCGATCTCTTCGTTGAGGCCGACGTTGAGGATGGACTGCATCATCCCCGGCAGGGACAGGGTGGCCCCGCTGCGGACGCTGAGCAGTAAGGGATTCCTCCGGTCGCCGAATTTCCGTCCCACGGCCCGTTCCAGACGGCGGATCTCCCGGGCCACGCGATTCATGAGATCATCGAAGATGTGGTGATATCCCAGCAGGCCTTCCAGGCGGCGGAAGACCTCGGTGGTCAGGATGAAGCCCGGCGGGACAGGGAAGTTCATGGCCGCCAAGGCCTTCAGGTAATAGCCCTTATTGCCGATCAACAATTGGTTGTCCAACCGCTTGCTCCGTCGGTGCAAAGGGGTGATGGTCATCTCCGGGTCGTAGGACATGACCAAGGTCAGAATCTGCTTGTTGTCCTTGAACCGTTCCTGTTCGGCCTGAAGGGTGCTGATGATGCGGTTGATGAAGGTGTCCAACACCTGAAGGCCGAAAGCCGAGGAGATGGCCGCCCGGAAGAAATTCTCCGAGGTTTGAAAATAGAGTTCTTCTTCCGCGGCCCCATGGTTGTCCTTGTCCGGCTTAAGGATCTTTTCCTCGATCAACTGACCGATGATGATGGGAAGGTTGGGACGGTGGGCGTCGAGGTAGTAGTCACGGATGATGTCCTGAATGCCCTTGGAGATAAACTGAAAAATGTCGATGTACTGGTCGATGGAGAACTGTTTGATCTCCAAGGCGTGGCTGACATATTTCATCTTGGCCGAGAGCCCTTCGACGGCCACCCCTTCGATGTCCAGGGCCTTGACGTAGAGCCAGAGGTAGTGGTGGATACGCATCAGGGTGCTTTTGGTGATGAAATTCAGGTTCAAGGACTGGACCAGTTCTTCAAAGAGGACGGTGGCCAGGCTTTCCAGACGCAAGGTCAGTCCCACGGCCTCGAACTTTTCCTCCCGGTAGGTTCCGTACATGGAGGGGATGCCGGCGGCGATGTGTCTCTTGTGGTAGATGTTTTCCACATATTGGGTCTTTTCCGGAGAAAGAATGGTCGCCTTGAGTTGTTCCAGAAAGTCGAGGATGAGGGCCAGGCTCTTGTCCAGCCGTTTCTTCTGCAAATGCCGCTTCAGGGCCCGGACCTTTTTCGGATCGAATCGGAAGGAGGATTCCAGACTTTTGAGCACTTCCTGGTGTCGGGGGTGGTATTTCTGATAGAGGAGCTGATAGAAGCGGATGAGCAGCCCCCCCCGTTTCCGATCCTTTTCCGACAGACCGGGCAGACCTTGTATCTCCCGGGCGATCCGCTGGGCGTCCCATTCGAGAAAGTGCTTAGGATCCCCTCCCGCTTTTTCCAGCAGGTTCTTGAAAAGGTGATGCAGCCCGTCGGCGTCGGCGCCGTGATGGTCGATTTGGTCATAGACCTCCTCGGGCAGGTGGTCCCGGATATAGGTCTTGTCCCCGCTGGCCCAGTAGCGGAAGGCGTTTTCCAAGAAGGTGACCAACAGGCTGTTGCTTTCCACATGGGACTGCTTGCGCAGAAAATGGATGACCAGGTCCTGGCGCAGGGAGATTTCGTCCACTTCGGTGGAAATCTCCCGCAACTCCCCCTCGGCCCCGATTTCGTTGAAGTAAATGGGAAAGAGGCGTAAAAGCTGTTTGACCAAATTGTAGGCCGGTTCGATATCGCTGTTGAGCAGGGCCGAGATGTTTTTCTGCAACAGGTCTGTATCCCGGACGAAGACCCCGCCGAGCTTGAGGTTGATGATCAAGGCCGAAAGGAGCCTTTTGGTCCAGCGGGGTTTCAGGGAAATGATTTCCAGCCAGGCCCGGATGTTTTCGATGTGCCCCGGATTGACCCGGATCTGCCAGTCCGTGGTCGCCCCGGAGAGGTGGGGGTGTTGAAAACCGAAGGCGATCATCTCTTCCATGACCACATCGGCCAGGGGGTGATGATTGAGGGCAAAGACCTCCCGAGCCACGGTGGTCACGCAGTTCATGACCGTGCTTTGGTAGAGGGTCATACAGGAACAGCGCTTGAGGAGTTGAAAGACCTTGCGGACGAAGGGGATCAGGTTTTCCGGGGTCTCTTCCCGGAAGACCAGGGAAAGACAACGGTTGATTTCGATCAGGGTCCGACCGTGGATGTCGGCCAAGGCCGGGGCGTTGATGATGTGGAAGAGGAAATCGAGCTTGACGATGTGCTTGCGGGCGGCAAAGGGTTCGGCCTTTTCCAAGGCGTCGGCCACTTGCAAGTATCCCTCGAGGATCTGAAAATGGTCCGGCAGGTTCAAGTAAAAGGCGGCAAGGGAAGAGGCGTCCGGCTTTTCGCCGACGGCGCTCGTTTCCAGTTTTTGTAAAAGGGAGGAGATTTCTTCGTGACTCAAGGGCCTGACGATTTCCGAGAAGGCGGATAAGGCCTCGGTCCCTTCCCCTTCCCCGGGGAACCAGTCTTTAGGATCCTGCTGGTCCAGCCAATACCGATAGGTGGCGCCGAAGACCCGGTGGAGGAAGAGGTTCCAGGGTTCCTCTAAGGAAAGGGACAGTTCTTCGGCCGTTTTAAGGAGTTTCTTGCCGTAGGTGGAGGCCTTGCGGAAGAGATGGGCTTCCTTCGCCGCCAGTTCAATCAAGGCCTCGGCCGCTTCGGGGAAAAGGTCCAGGTTCCGTTCGAGGTGGATATCGCTCTTGCCGAGGATCTGGACCAGGAAATCGAAGAGGAAGCGGACGGCCGTCTCCCGGGTCTCTTCCTTGGCCGTGGAACGGATGATCTCCAGATAAATGCCGATGAGGATCTCCAGGGCCTTTAAGCCTTTTTCGTGGTGGTTGAAGGCGTAGAAGTCGCCCATGGAAAGGGTCCGAAGCTGCTTGAGGACATGATCCCAGTTGACGAAGGGATGGTTCATCTCGGTCAACAAGTCCTGGGTGCGCTTCAAGACCCCGTAATGCCCTTCGGCGATGGCCAGGAGGAGCTGATAACGCAATGGGATTTCCACCGTGGCCGCCGTTCGCTCCAGGTTGACCTGAAGGGCGGTGGAAGGGATAGGAGGGATTTGCCGTTCCATAAGCAATGTCCGTTTTTCCCTTCCGCCCGATTCCGGATGGATCAGGGGGAAGGTGAGGGTTGAATCCGAGGATTCCGGCGGAAAGGTCCCGGAGGAACCTCGGCCGGGGGCCGTCGGCCGGAATCCCCTATTTCATGACGAAGGACAACAGTTCCAGCATGCGACAAGAGAAGCCCCATTCGTTGTCGTACCAGGAGAGGATTTTGACCATGCGGCCGCCGATGACATAGGTGCTGGGCAGATCGACGATGGAGGAATGGGGCTTGCCGTTGAAGTCTTTGGAGACCAATTCCTCTTCGGAACAGGCCAGGATCCCCTTCAAGGGACCGGCGGCGTATTCCTTGAATTTCCCGTTGACTTCTTCTTTGGTCACGGCCTTGGCCAAAAGGACCGTTACATCCACTAAGGAGACATTGGGGACGGGGACGCGGACGGCCAAACCATCCAGTTTGCCCTTCAACTCGGGAATGACCTCGGCGATGGCCTTGGCCGCCCCGGTGGTGGTGGGGATCATGGACAGGGCGGCGGCCCGGGCCCGCCGCAGGTCGCGATGGGCCT